>Ga0315287_10002665_pt1 | contig 16999 bp, 15 predicted proteins | sample YL17G11_0_MG_FD_205037 | JGI IMG/M metagenome (GOLD analysis project Ga0315287, IMG submission 205037) | Sediment microbial communities from Yellowstone Lake, YNP, Wyoming, USA - YL17G11_0 | ecosystem: Environmental > Aquatic > Freshwater > Lake > Sediment | place: USA: Wyoming | collected...
CCCGATCCTGATTAACCGCTGGTTCCGGTCAACTTTCGGGGTCGGAAAAAAGCAGCGGCTGGAAGACCGGGTCCCGCCTCAATTGATCAACCGTATCTTATACTGGGCATTTTTCCAGGAAGGCACCAAAAAATGGGTCAGCCTTCCGTTCGGCGGCAGCCTGTTTGCGGTTCTCCGGAAGAAATCCGGGAACAATTAGCATATTTTTTTATCCAAATATATGAAAAGTTTGGAAAAAGCCGGGTTTGTCTTTTCTTGAACAGATGATAATCTTATAGTAGGAGAAAGTTTTTTTGGGATTAATTCAAGAACGGAAATTGCTGGTCCGGATGGTGGAGCGCGACCTGCGCAGCAAGTATGTGGGCAGCTTGATCGGAGTGTTCTGGACCGTCATCAACCCCCTGCTCCTGCTCCTGGTATTCACCTTTATTTTTTCCGTGGTCTTCAGGGCGCGGTTCGGCAGTGAAACCGGGGTGGGCGTCAGCGCGCTTTACATCCTTTGCGGGTTGATCCCCTGGCTCGGCTTCCAGGAAGGGGTTGCCAGGTCATCAAGCTTCCTCATCGAGAACCGAAACCTGATCACGCGCGTGAAGTTCCCGGTCCAAATCCTGCCCGCGGTGCCGGTCCTGAGCGGGTTCTTCGGGCAGTTGATCGGGTTCATGGTGCTGCTCGCGTGGGCGGGCGTCAAGGGAAAGCTGGCAATGCCCGCAATCCTTTTCCTCCCGGCTTGGATGATTTTACAGATCGCGCTCGCTCTTGGACTGGGATACCTGTTCGCGGTGGTCGGGGTCTGGGTGAGGGATGTAATCCAGCTCATCCCGGTCCTGCTCCTGGTCTGGATGTATGCCACCCCGATTTTTTACCCCGCAAGCCTGGTGCCGGAAAAATTCAAAATCGTGGTCGCGCTCAACCCGATCGCCCAGCTGGTGGACGGCTATAGAAAAATGATCCTTGAGGGAGGATTGCCAAGCTTGGAACAGGCCCTGATCGTGGCCGGCGCTGCCTTGGTATGCCTCATCGCGGGCTGGTTGACCTTTTCAACCCTTAAATCAGGCATAGCAGACAGGTTATGAATTATGATACTTTCAGTCAAAAACATAAAGAAAAACTTTAATGTGTATTCCAGGCCCCGGCACTGGCTGTTCGAGAAGCTTAGCTTCGGGACCAGGAGCTATCACAAGCAGGTCTGGGCGCTCCGGGGCGTAAGTTTTGAGCTTGAAAAAGGCAAATGCATGGGAGTGATCGGCAAGAACGGCGCGGGCAAATCCACGCTCCTTAAAATCATCGCCGGGATCAGCGCTCCCGGTTCCGGGGAGGTTTCAATCAAGGGCGATGTCGCCTCTCTGCTCGAGCTGGGCTCCGGGTTCCACCCGGAATTCACCGGCCGGGAAAACCTGAGGCTTAACGGCATGATCGCGGGCTTTGCCGCAACGGAGCTGGACCGCAAAGTCGAGGCCATGGCACAGTTCTCCGAGCTGGGCGAATTCATCGACCTGCCGGTCCGCACCTATTCGGACGGCATGTACCTCCGGCTCGGCTTTTCCCTGGCCCAGGCATTGGAGCCGGACCTGTTCTTGATTGACGAGGCGCTCGCGGTCGGGGATGAATATTTCCGGGGCAAGTGCATGCGCAGGATGCTCGAGTTCAAGGAGCGGGGAAAATCCATGCTCATCGCCTCGCACGACCTGAGCATGGTGCGCGGGCTTTGCGACTGCGCGATCTACCTGAAGGACGGCGAGCTCAAGAAGAGCGGCGCGCCCGGAGAGGTGATCGAATCCTACCTGGATGAGATTTACCTCGAGGCCTTGGGCGGTTCGAAACCGGCGCCGTCGGCCCGGGAATGGAAACGGAGGGGCAGCGCGGACGCCCTGGTTGTCTCCGCGGCCATGAAGAATCAGGGGGGCAAAGAGGCTTCAATATTCCGCGTCGGAGAACAGGTTGAGATTGAATTTGAATACCAGGTGGAGAAGACCCTGGATCAGCCGCTGTTCGGGATCAACATCTTCAGGAGCGACGGGGTCCTGGTCCTCTCCACCAACCAGGAATGCGCGCTGGTCGCGGGCGAGAGCTTCAACCAGAAAGTGGACGCCTCCTTTTCGCTTCCCATCCCGGCCGGGTACAAGGGCAAAGTAAGCTATCGTTTCAAAAACCTTTTGCTGGCCGGACGCTACCAGCTGTCCGTGAATATTTTCAAGGGCAAGAGCGGGGCGTGCCTTGCGGTGGACGAGGTGTTCGATGTGGTCCGGTTTGAGGTCGCTCAAGGCGAGGTCATGGACCGGGGCGTGTTCGTGAACGCGGGGGAATGGAGGATCGGCTAGGATGGCAGCGGCTCCGGCAAAAAGTCTCAGGGAAAAAAAACTGAAAAACCTGGAGCTGGCTCGCAAAAGCCGGGGTTTAGGAGAGTACAAAGTATCGCATTACCCGCTCGTGATTTATCTGGAGCCGACCAGCATCTGCAACCTCAACTGCCCCATGTGTCCGGTGGCCATGGGCGTGAGAGAGTACCAATACCAGGAGAACTACCTCTCCCTGGCCCTGATCGAAAAACTCGGGGAACCGCTTGAACATTGCCTGCGCTGCTTTCTTTCCGGGGGCGGGGAGCCGCTGCTCCATCCCGAATTCCTGAAAATAATAGAGCTCGTGAAAAAACTGGAGGTCGAGATCGTGTTCAACACCAACGCCACCCTGGTGGACGCGGGGTTCAGCCGGTTCATCGTGGAGCTGGGCGTGGACTGCGTCTCGGTCTCCATCGATGCGGTCGACCATGAGGAATACCGGCGCATCCGCAAAGGCGGAGAGCTGGAACAGGTGCTGGAGGGAATCCGGCTTATCAACCACGAAAAACGAAAACGCGGTTCGCAAAAGCCCTATTTGAACATGCAGTTCACCCTGATGAAGGAAAACCTGGCCCAGATACCGGGGCTGGCCGCGTTCGCGGCCCGGCACGGGGTCAACCATTTGGTGGTGGAGCCGCTCAGCCCGATCTTCAGCTTTGACCGGCAATACCAGGAGTTTTTCCGGGAGCACTTCCAGCCTTTGGACAAAGAGCTGGCGGACAGTCTGGAAAAACTGAAAAAAGAAGCCGCCTCCACGGGCCTGGTCTTTTCCAGCCATTATCTGGAGAAAATGCGATTGCCCGAAAAATGCGCACAGCCCTGGATCAATTTCGGAATCCGGACCAACGGCCGCGCGTTCCTCTGCTGCGGCACCGCGGAAAAAATGGGTTCGCTGGATGCGGGCGGTTTCGAAAAGATATGGAACGGCCAGGCTTACCAGTTGTTCCGCAAGGACATCGGCCGGGGCGAATACCCGGAGCCGTGCTCGCTGTGCCTGAAGGAATCGCGCAGCCCCTGGTTCAACCATGAGCTGCTGGAGAACAAATGAAGCCCCTGGCGAGCGTGATCATCCCGGCCTTGAATGAGGAGAAAAATATCAGGCGCTGCCTGGCCGCGGTCTTCGGCCAGCGAACGGATTTTGAATTTGAGGCGGTGCTGGTCGACTCCGGCTCCAATGACCGGACCCGGGAGATCGCGCGCGAGTTTGAAAAAAGCAATCAGTTGCGCGTCCTGGAAATCGCGGCCAAAGATTTCAACCACGGCCGCACCCGGCAGTTTGCCGCGCAACAGACCGAGGGCGATTTTCTGGTCTGCCTGGTCGCTGACGCCGAGCCTGCCGATAAGGAGTGGCTTTCCCGCCTGGTGGGCGCCTGCCAAAAGGACGAGCGCATCGCAGGCGCGTACAGCCGCCAGATTGCCCGGCCCGGCGCGGGCATCATCGAAAGAATCAGGCTCGCGAAGAGGATCGCGGGCAAGCAAGCGGCCCGGATTTCGGAACTGTCAAGCCTTGATGACTACTGGATGCTGGATCCGCTGGCGCGGATATTGCTCTGTGACTTTGATGATGTCAGCTCGGCGCGGAAGCGCTCCGTGCTCTCCCAAATCCCGATCCCGGAAAGCGAATGGGCAGAGGACCTGGTCTGGAGCCGGGAATGCCTGATGGCCGGATACCAGATCGCGTACCAGCCGGATTCCGCGGTCTATCATTCCCACGCGCTCAGCGCCCGCTATCTTTTCAAGCGCGGCTGGATCGACCAGAAAGCGGCCTCGAAATATTTCGGGCAGGTCTATTACCCGGACTTCTTAAGCGCGCTCACGGGGTTTTTCATCGCGCTCAACAATGAGCTCAAGGAGGTCATGGCTGAAAGAGATCCGGCCCCGGCCAGGCTTGCGGAGGTCTTGAAAGACCCGATCTTGCTCGCGGCCGAGATAGCGGGCAGACATCTGGCGCGCGTGCAGGACGAGCCCGGTCCGTATTATGACTTGAGCGAGGAACTGGCGGACGCGGAAATCAATCCGCCCGACGCGAGCCAGCGCGTGGCCGGGAGCGCGTTTGCGATCGGGAACAACTTTCGCAAAGTCATACTCGCCAATCCTCCCGCACACATCGGGTGCGAGTTGTTGGTCCGTGAGGACGCGGAATTGAAATTCGGCATCGGCGTCAAGCCCGAGGCTTTCAAGCACCGGAAAGCGCCCATCGATTTCAAAATATTGATTGACCGCGAGGAGGTCTTCAAGGCGCGGCTCGAGATGAATAAAGAAAACCTGAGAGCCTGGAGGGATTTCAGCATCGACCTCGCTCAATGGCGCGGGAAAAGCATCCGGCTCAGCCTGGTCACGGAATCGCAAGACATCAAGTATGGCTGGGCGGCGTGGGCGGAGCCGGGGATCTTTTATAAAAATCACCGGACCCGGTCCGGACTGGGAGAGCTTCTGGCGCGCCGGGCCTCGGCCGTGGCCGGTTCGGGAAATTTTCGTCATAATTGAAATAAAGGGAGGTTGTTGATGACTGATTGCAAGAACAAGGAAAAGAACCTCAAGAGCTGCAACTGCACTTACGAGCCGTGCGAACGGAAAGGCATTTGCTGCGACTGCATGCGCTACCATTTGCGGATGAAAGAACTGCCCGCGTGCTGTTTCACAAAAGCGGGGGAGGCCAGCTATGACCGCTCCTTCGGCTGTTTTTCGAAAAACCATATCTGAGGGTCGCACTATAAAATAATGAAAGCGCTTTTCATATACCCGGACATCGGCAGTTTCCTGCCCCCGCACTTCCAGCACGGGATCGGGTTCCTGTCCGCGGCCCTCAAAAAAAACGGGCATCAGGCCAGGCTCTTTTACCTTTCCGAGCCGTGGCCGCAGGAAAAAATTATTGAAGAGGCCAAGGCTTATGCCCCGGGATTGATCTGCCTGAGCGGGACCAGCCACCAATACAGATATATCCAACAGATCGCGGCGTGGCTGAAGGCGGCCATGCCGGAATTGCCGATCGCCTGCGGGGGCGTGCACGCGATGCTCGCAAGCGATGAGGTGATCTCCCGCCCCGGCATCGATATGGTCTGCCTGGGAGAGGGCGAGGCCGCAATCGTGGAACTGGCGCAGGCATTGGACCAGGGCAAAGACTATCGCAGTATCCAAAACCTCTGGGTGAAATATAAAGGAGAGGTGTCCCGCAACCCGCTGAGGCCTTTGCAGGAAAACCTGGATGAGTTGCCTTTTCCGGACCGCGAGCTCTTCAACCACCAGGAGATCCTGGACCGGGACGGCCGGCGCCTGAGCCTGCTGGTCGGCCGCGGATGCCCCTACGGGTGCACCTACTGCGCAAACCAGGCCAAGCGCGAGCTGTTCAAGGGCCTGGGAAGATATGTCAGACTGCGCTCGGTGGGAAACCTGCTCGAAGAGATAGAGCTTTGCGCTGAGAAGTACCAGGTCCAGAGCCTGGATTTCAATGATGACATCTTCACCCTGAACCGGTCCTGGATGAATGAATTTTTCGAAAAGTATTCGAAACGATTTTCATACCCCTTCCGGATCAATGTCCACGCCGGGACCGTGGACCGCGAAACTTTTGAAAAACTGGCCGCGGCGGGATGCGAGATGGTGAGGATCGGCGTGGAGAGCGGGTCCGGCCGCGTGCGCCAAAAAATAATGAACCGGGACATCAAGGAAGATGAGATAACGCAGTCGTTCGCCTGGGCGGAAAGCGCGAAGATCAAGACCTGGTCGTTCAACATGGTGGGCATCCCGGGAGAGAGCGCGGAAGACGCGCTCGCGACCTACAATTTAAACCGCACGCTTTTCCCGGACCACATGCAGGTGAGCGTGTTCAACCCCTACCCGGGCACCAAACTTTTCGAACTGTGCAGGGATGAAGGGTTGATCAAGGGCGAACTGGGCGACGGGTACTTCGTACCCCAGAGCGTTTTGGAATTCGGCTCGCTCTCCCCGTCTGAAATCCACAACTGGCACCAGCGACTGGTGCGGCTGAGCGAGGTGTGCCGGAACGAGAAGAAGCTCCGCAGAAACCTCGCGGGCAGGAGGGTTTTCTGCAACCTCATTGATGAGATTTATCGCGCGAAAATCGAGACCCCGGTCCCGGACTATTACGGCGAGGAGCAGATCATCATTTACGAGGAATCGCGCCGGGCATTGATCATGCACCCGCCCTGCAAGATAACTTTTCAGCTTGAGGGTTGCGAGCTGTCTGCTCTAAGTTTCGGGATCATGATGCACCCGGGGATTTATGAAAAAGGCGAGCCGGGCGGGGTGAGATTTATCGTGCGCGCCGGGAAACCCGGAGGCGCATTGAAGGAAATTTTCTCGCATGAGCTTGACGCCAAGGCGGTCAAAGCAGACCGCGGCTTTTTCGATTTTGAAGTCGACCTCTCGCAATTTTGCGCCGGGCCTTTTGTGCTGGAACTGGCCACCGCGCCGAAAGCCCCGGAGAAAAACCAGTTTAACACCGCGGGCTTCACCAACCCGGTCATCGTGGCAAAAAAGGCGGATGCGGCAATGTGCCCGGAAGTCAGGAGTGAAACTTGTTCAGCGCCCAGACCATAAAATATTTAAAGCAGGCCATTGCCGAGCGCAGGGTGACGCAAGGCCCCATGGACCTGCAGGTCCTGCCCACCACCCGCTGCAACGCGCGCTGCATCTTCTGCCCGAGCCAGTGCGTGAGCGGCGTCTCCAAGCAGAAGTCCGCGCCCAGGTGGCTCTCCGCGGACCAGGACATGAACGTGGGGATGCTGGACCGCCTGATGGATGACATCTACCGGCTGGGCGGGCTCAAGCGCGTGCACATCACGGGCGGGGAGCCGCTCCTTTACAACCGGATCACGATCATGCTTTTCATATTGCGCCGCAGCTTTCCGGAGGTTGAAATCTCCCTGGTCACCAACGGGATACTCCTTGAAAAATTCGCGGCCTCAATCGTGGAGAGCGGGATCAGCCGGGTCTCAATAAGCGTCAACGCCGCGACGCCAAAAAGCTTCGAGGCCGTGAGCCAGGTGGACGGGTCGAACCTGGAAAAAATAAAAACCGGGATCAGGCTCTTGCGCTCGGCGCGAGACAAGAAGTCCCAAAAATTTCCTTACATCTCCCTCACCGCGGTCTTGAACCGGGAAAATTTCAACGAAGTTGAAAAAATGCTCCAGCTCGGCGCAGACGCCGGCGCGGACGCGGTCACTTATCTGGCCCTGATGGATTTCCCCTTTGCCGCGGACAGCGGCCGGAAATTCGCGCTCGACGATAATGAGTTCGCGCAATTTTTAAAAGAGATGGAACGGCTGAAATCCCGGGCCGACAAAAAAGGGATTTACCTCGGGTACACCGGAAGCCCGGAAGACCAGGGCCAGCTCCGCTCCGGCGATGCTTATAAAAAACTGCGCTGCTATTCGGGCTACACCTTCGCCATGGTCTGGCCGGACGGGTCGGTGCGGCCGTGCTGCAACTGCGAGAATGTGCTCGGCAACCTGGGCGAGCAGTCTTTTTACCAGATCTGGCGCTCGGAAACAGCCCAGAAAAACAGAGAGCGCATGCGAGAAATTTGCGAGCAGGGGTACCCCGAACTATGCGACTGCGGGGAGTGCGGCTACCTTTACGAAAACCGGGAATTTGAGCGGATGCTTTCAAAATGAACAATCTCGAACGGCTGATCTTTTATTACGGCGCGGGAAGGTTTTTCATCCCCTTGCCCCGTTTCTTCATTTACAACGCGACTTATCGCTGCGACCTCGCTTGTTCCCACTGCGGGGTGTGGGAGACGAAAAAAAGAGATGAGATCAGCCTCGCGGACCTGGAAAAAATTTTGGGCCGCGAATTTTTTCACAAAGTTGAAACCGCGTGGCTGACGGGCGGGGAGCCGACCCTGCGCAAGGACCTGGGGGGGCTCGCGGCCGCGCTCCGGAAGAATCTCCCCAAAATGACCATGCTCGGGATCGCGAGCAACGGATACGCGACCGAGCGGATCATGGCCCGGATCGATGAGATGCTCGCGGCGATCGACCCCGGCCGGCAGGGGCTTTTCATCCAGCTTTCCATTGACGGCATCGGGGATGTGCACGACAAGGTCCGTGGCCGGCAGGGCGCGTTCGCGGGCCTGGCCGCGACCGTGGCCGCGATAAAGAATTTCCAGCAAAAAAATCCCGGCAAAAAAGTCATCCTCGGCTTCAACTGCGTGATCCAGCCGGAAAATATCTTTCAGCTTGAGCAGATCAACAAGTTCGCGAAGGAAAACCAGTCGGAAATAACCTTCAATGTCGCGGCCGTGACCGACCAGTATTATTGCAACCAGGCCCGGGGCGGGTCGCTCGGCTTCAAAAAAGAGGAGAAGCAGGAGATAATAAAGTTCTTGAGCGCTCTGATCAGAGAGACCGGCCCGGCGTTCCAATATCAATACCGGAGTATTCTGTCCGTGCTCTCGGGCGGGGAGCGCGACCGCAGGTGCCTGACCCAGTATTCCACATTCGTGGTTGACTCGGACGGCGCCTGGATTCCCTGCCCGCTCTGCTCGGAATGGATGCGGGTGAATTTCATGGAGACCGACCCTGCGACCTTTTGGCGGAGCCGGGAGGCCGAGGACCTGCGCAGGCGCGCCGCCCGAGAGAATTGCCCGGAGTGCATGCTCGGCTGCTCGCTGGGCGACTCGCTTTCCATCACCGAATTCCTGGGCGGGGGGTTTTGATGAAGGACCTGCTCGGAGACGGCATCGGCCAAGGCCCGATCAGGCTGAAGGGGATCAACCTCGAGGTCTCCAGCAAGTGCAACCTCGATTGCAGGAGTTGCTTCCGCAGGACATTCATCGGCGCGGGCAAGAATGAACTGATGAAGCTGGAGTGGGTCCAAAAGCTCGCGCCCGAGCTCAAGCACCTGCACAGCGTGGACCTCACCGGCTGGGGAGAGCCGCTCCTGAACCCGGAGTTCGGAAAAATCCTGAGGGAGATCCGCAGGAATTTCCCGGGCGCGCTCAGCTTCACCACCAACGGGGTCCTGATGGACGAAAATATCATCAATTTCATCCTGGACGCGGAGGTGGACACGGTCAACTTTTCAGTGGACGGCTCGGACAGTGAAAATTACCGGGCCTCGCGCGGTAAATCCTGGGACAAGGTCGAGAACGCCATCCGCGGTCTGGTCAAGCGGAAGAGGAACCGGGGCCGGGGCATCCCCAAGGTTTACGCCAGCTTCCTGCTGCGCCGGGACCGGCTGATCGACCTTTACAAGTTCGGGGAAAAGATGAGCCAGTTCTTGCTCAACGGCATAATCCTCCAGCAGATGACCGGGGTGTGCAGCCGGCCGGACCTGGAGCAGGTGGTTTACTCCGGGTACTACGGCGAAAAATTCGACGACGCGAAATTCCTCAAAGAGGTCCGGGAGTTGAAAGAAGAGTTGACTTATTTGCAGACGATCGGCCCGGAGCAGATCTTTAACGAGCGCCAGGGCGCGTGCGGCGCGTTCTCGCTGGACCATCTTTTCATCAAGGCCAACGGCGAGGCCAGCCCCTGCTGCGTGCTCGGATATCCGGTGCTGTTCCTCAACCGCAAAAAAGAACTGCGCAACCCGGGCCTCTTGATCGCGGGCAACATCAAGGAGCAGAGCCTGGAGCAGATCTGGGACAGCGAGGCCGCGAATGAATTTCGGAAAGAGATGGTCGAAAAGGGTTATGCCGATGTCTGCGAGGACTGCATCGGCCTGTACCTGAAGAGGGCATGATGCGCATATTGCTGATCTATCCGGACATCAACACCATCCAGTTCTACAGCTTTCAGCACGGGCTGGCCTGGATCAGCGCGACCCTCAAACAAGGCGGACACCAGGTGGACCTGCTTTATATTGAAAAAGAAATATCGGAGCAGGAATTGCTGGCGCAGGTGAAAAAAATCGATCCCGGACTGATCGGGATTTCCTCGACCACCCTCCAGTACCAGTTCACGCGCAAATACGGCAAGGCCCTGAAAGAGCATTTAAAAATCCCGCTCGTGCTCGGAGGCATCCACGCCACCATTGCCGCGGGGGAGGTTTTAAACGAGGATATTTTTGATTTCCTGGTCAGGGCCGAGGGCGAGCGCCCGCTCCTGGAGCTGGCGCAGGCCCTGCAGGCCGGCAAAGACTTTCGGGACATAAAAAATCTGGCCTGGCGAGAGAAAGGCGAAAACAAGATCAACCCCGTGCGCGAGCCGGTGGACCTCGATGAAATCCCCGCCCCGGACCGCGGGCTGTTTGACGAGGAGCGCCTGCTCCGCGAGAACGACCAGCAGTTCGTGCTCATGGCAAGCAGGGGTTGCCCGTTCGCGTGCAGCTACTGCTGCAACACGGTCCTGAGCGAGATGTCGGGCGGGCCAAGAAAATGGCACCGCTACCGCAGGGTTGAAAATGTGATCAAGGAGATCGAGCTGGCCCTGAAACGCCGGCCCGGGATCAGGAGCATAATGTTCTTTGACGAGATTTTCACCGCGGACAAGAAGTGGGTGCGGGAGTTCTGCGAGGCATACAAGAAGGCCGGGATTAATCTCCCCTGGCGCATGTTCCTCAGAGTGGGCACGGTCGATTTCGAGACCCTCAAGCTCATGCGCGAGAGCGGGCTCTATTCGATCCTGGTGGGCGTGGAATCAGGCGACGAGCGCATCCGGCGGGAAGTGCTCAACCGCCGGATGAGCAACGAAAAAATTGAGGAGTTGTACAAATGGTCGGACCAGCTCGGGCTTGAGACCTGGAGCCTGTGCATGATCGGCGTGCCCGGCGACACCGAAGAGACCATCCGTAAGACCATGGCGTTGATCAAAAGGATTTTACCCAACCATCTCCAGCTCTCGATCTTCCAGCCTTTTCCCGGGACCCCGCTCTACCAGCGCTGCGTTGAGGAAGGCATGCTCGCCCAAGGCGAGGCGACCGCGATCCTGTTGAACCAGCCGCGCTTGAACCTCCCCGGCATCTCCCGCGAGCGCTTGAAGCAGGTCTACGATGAATTCCTCTCCAAGGGATGGCTTTGGCAGGCGCAGAAAGGGAGCAAGGGATACCTTGACCTTTCGGCGCAGTTCGATCAGGCCCGGATCGAAGCGGGCGGGGAAAATTTCGTAAAATTGTGGCTGGTGCGGATTTGCGGCGAGGACCGGCTGAGCATTTTGATCCATCCGCCCAGCAGGGTAACCTGGAAGGCGGATTTGAAGCCGGACACGAAACTTCGCTTCGGCGCGTCTTTTTCGCCCGATGTCTGGGACAAGCCGGGCGGGGGCTGTCATTACCTGGTCAAGGTAAAGACCAGGTTCGGCGGAGAGGATACCGTGTTTTCAAAATACCTGGACCCCAAGCATGACCCGGCCCAGCGCAGGTGGATGGATTTTGAGGTTGACCTTTCCAAATTCAAGGATAAAAAAATAGAGATCGCGCTCGAGACCAAGACCGACGGGCCCAATGACTGGGCCGTGGCGTTCTGGTCCCGGCCGCACCTGGTCAGCGGAGGGAGCGAGGATGGCGATGTTCGATAAGTTTAAATTTTTCAAAAAGCTGATGGACGACCCGGAACTGGACCGGCTTTACAAGCAGCTCAAGGAGAGAAAGTCCAACCCGGAACTGATCGAATTGGAAGACGCCCTGATCCGCTGGGCCGGGTTCCTGCACAACCACTCCCTGGAATACGGGGTCAGGCACGGGATGAAGGCGGGAAAAAACCCGCGCGTGGAGCCGCTGGTGGTGTTCACCGGGTTCGAGCAGATCGAAATCGGGGATGATTTTGTGGCGAGCAGCTTTGCCACGGTGCGGGCTGTGGACGCTAAGATAAAGGTCGGGAACAAGGTGAGCCTGGGCCCGGGAGCGGCCCTGATCGGCGCCAACCACGGCATTGATCCCGGAAGCCCCCATCAGGACCAGGCGCAGAAAAGCGGGGAGATAATAATTGGGGACGACGTCTGGATCGGGGCGCATTCCATTATTTTGCCGGGCGTGAAAATCGGGAGCGGTTCGGTGGTCGCCGCGGGGAGCGTGGTGCTGGAAGACATTCCGGCTCACTCGGTTTGCGGGGGCGTGCCTGCGAAGGTTTTGAGGCAAAGATGAGCAATTACCTTGACCCCGGACTGCTGGGACTGGCATTTGACCTCTACCAGCGCTACCGCCTGGTCGCGGAGGCGCTGGACCGGCTGCGCGTCCCGGGGCAAAATTTCAACATCCTGGAGGTGGGCGGTCATCCGGGTTTTTCCAGGAAATTCCTTGAAGGCGACCAGGTGATTGTCGCGGACCTGATCAATTCCGGAAATGAGCTGGACCTGATGGCCAGTTGCCAGGGCCTCCCTTATCCGGACCGCGCCTTTCCGGTCGTGATCGCGGTGGATGTCCTGGAGCACCTTTCCCCGGAGCACCGGAAGGCCTCCATTGAGGAAATCGCCCGGGTCAGTTCCGACCTGGTCATGGTCGCGGCGCCTTTTGAATACGCGCTGGCGCGTTCCGCGGAGAAGCTGATCTTCGATTTCATAAAGGAGTGGCTGGGTTACGAGCATAATTATTTGAAGGAACACCTGGAGAACCCGGCGCCCAATCTGGTGGAAACCGAGTCCGAACTGGTCCGGCTCGGGTTCGATACCGTGGTGCTGCCCAACGGCCTGCTCGAACGATGGCTCTTGATGATGTTCGCGTACTATTACTACGACGGTTTCCCGTCTGCCATGGAACTCCGGCGCGAGATCACCGAGTTTTACAACCGAAACTATTTCTGGCAGGACCTGGCCGAACCCGCGTACCGGCACCTGATCGTGGCCTCCCGGAATTCGCTCCGTCAAAGACCCGGCGCTCTGGACGACCTGGTTGCCAAAAAGCAGCAACTCCCGGAGCCGGACTACAAACGGTTCCAACTTTGGCTGGAACTTTTCCGGCTCGGACAGAACAAGCGCATGATCCTCAAATTGGCTGAATTGGAAAATCAGCTAAAAGAAAAAGACGACGCCATCGCGCACCAGCAGGCCTACATCGCACAGTTGGAGGATTTTCACAAGAAGGTAAAGGGCACTCTGGTCTATAAGATTTACGAGACGCTGTTCAAGAGGAATTGATGCGCATCCTGTCAGCGGCCCACTATTATCTTCCGCGCCACCAGGCCGGGACCGAGCTATACACCCGGGCGCTGGCCCGGCAATTCAAAAAATTAGGGCATGAGGTCTTTATTTTTGCAAGCGAGGACCAGTCCGGGCCCGGGTTCAGGCTCGTGCAGGATGAATACGAGGGGGTCCCGGTCTTTCGGCTCCATCATTCCTATCTGCCCGATTTCAAGGCCAGCTATTCACGGCCTGATTTCGACCGGGTGTTCGGAGAGACGCTGGACAAAGTCAGGCCCGAGGTCATTCATTTCCAGCATTTGTTCCGGCTTTCAACCGGTTTCGTTCAGGAGGCCAAAAAAAGAAAAATACCGGCGCTGCTCACCCTTGCGGACTACTGGCTGGTCTGCCCCGCGATCATCATGCTCAAGCCCGAGCAGGCGCTCTGCCCCGGCCCGGATCAGGGCCGCGCCTGCGCCAATTGCCCGCACGCCATGAGCGCTTTCCTTCCCGTGACCGATTCCTATCCTTTTGCCTGGTTTTGGAAAGGCCTGGAGACCGGCATCGGATACGGCCACAAGCTGAAAAGAAAGCTGCCTCCCAAGCTGGTGGACGCGCTCCGGAAAACCATGGGAAGGAAAGATGCCCTGGAGCAAAAGCTCGCGCTCATGCAGGAGCGCTGGCAGGAAATAAAAAACACGGTTGAGGGCCTGGACCTTTTGATTTCACCGAGCAAGTTCCTCAGAGAGATGCTGATCCAGAGCGGTGTGGCTCCCGAGGAAAAGATCATTTTTTCAGACTACGGGTTCGAAGCGGGCGGATTTTCGAAAAAAGGGCAGGGGGGCGCAAAAGACGGGAATTTGCGGGTGGGGTTCATCGGCACTTTGGTCAAGCACAAGGGCGCGCACACATTGGTCTCGGCGCTGGCCTCGGTCCCTGAGGAAAAGGTCGAGCTGAAAATTTTCGGGGAGCCCAAGGATTTTCCCGGCTATGTGCGGTCCTTGAAAAAAATGGCGGGCAAAGACCGGCGGATCAAATGGATGGGAAGGGTGGAGCACGACCGCGTGAGCGAAGCGCTGGCCGGGATCGATGTCCTGGTGGTGCCCAGCCTCTGGTATGAAAATTCTCCGCTCACCATCCACGAGGCGTTCATGGCGCGCGTGCCGGTGATCGGGGGGAACATCGGGGGCATGAAGGAGCTGATTGAGGAAGGCGGGGGCCTGCTTTTTGATACGGGCAACCATCTGGACCTCGCGCAAAAGATAACAGAACTGGCCCGTTCTCCGGAAAAAATGGAGCAGCTCCGGAAGTCAATTCCCGCAGTGAAAACCATTGACCAGAACTGCCAGGAACTGATGCTGATTTATCAGATGCTGATCAAGAATTCTTAAGACTTGTTTTTAATTTCCAGTGCCTTTTTATAGATCAGATTTTTGGGCATCCCGGTCTGGCTCCCGAGGGCTTGGACAATGTCCTTGATGCTTTTTCCCTCCCGGACCATGCCCCCAACCAATTCTTCAATATCATCTTCCAATTGGTTGAAATTGATGGCATTTATCGTTGCTCCTTCAATGACAAGACTGATCTCGCCTTTGGGGGCGGATTTTTCAAGGTCAGCCAGCAACTCAGGCAGGCTGGTCATCCTGACCTCTTCAAAGACCTTGGTCAATTCCCGGCACAGGCAGGCTTTTCTATCTCCGAAAATTTCAAGCAAGTCTCTTATGGTAGTGACTACTCTGTGGGGAGCTTCAAAGATAAGGATGGTTTCCGGAAAGTCCCGATATTTTTGCAATAGCTTTTTGCGCTCTCCGGACTTGGCGGGCAGGAACCCCAAGAACAAAAAGCGATCTGCGGAAAGTCCGGAAACGCTGAGGCTTGCGGTGATCGCGCTGGGGCCTGGGACGGGCACGACCTTGATTCCTTTCTCGTGGCAGGCCGCGACCAGTTTTGCGCCGGGATCGGAAAGGGCAGGGGTTCCGGCGTCGGTCGCGAGCGCGAGCTTTTGGCCCTTGAGCAATTTTTCAATCAGGCCCGGAATTTTTTCCGACTGGTTGTGTTCGTTAAAGCTCTGCATGGGCTTTTTGATCTTGAGATGGCTGAGCAGTTTCAAAGTCCGGCGGGTGTCCTCGGCCAGGACCAGGTCCGCTGATTCCAAACTTTTTTTCGCGCGCGCAGAAAAATCCTCCAGATTGCCAAGAGGCGTGGCGATGACAAAAAGTGCGCCTGACTGGTTCATCAATGACCGTAAAACTCATCCCGACCGACGGTCTTGTCGATATTGGCTTTGTCCACCACCACCGGCTCCAGCAGTATGCTCGGCACATCCTTGAACCCGTTGTTCACGGTCTTATTGAAAAGCTGATTTATTTTCTCGCCCCTTACAGCCTTGGCCGCCAAATCGATCGCGGCCTGAGCCAGCCTGGGGATGGGCTTGTAAATGGTCATGGCCTGGCTGCCGGCCTTGATCCGCTTAAGAGCCTCTAGCTCAGCGTCCTGGCCGATCACAATCACCTTGCCGCCTCCCAGACCCTTAGTGACGAGCGCCTGGATAGCGCCCTCGGCCAGGTTGTCGTTCCCGGCGATCACCACGCTGACCTCGCTGCCCAGGGTTTTCAGCGCGGTCTCCATATTGGCGCGGGCGTTCTCCTTTTTCCAGTCCGGGGTGTACTGGTCATAGGCGATTTTGATCCTGCCGGATTTGACCGCGGGTCCCAGGACTTTCATCCAGCCGGCGTGTACCATTATGGCGTTGTTGTCGTTGGGGGACCCGCCGAGCAGGACGTAATTCCCGGAGGGCGCTTTTCCCAGGGCATACCCGGCCTGGAGTTCGCCCACTTTCTGGTTGTCAAATGACAAGTAGAAGTCCAGGTCGCAGTCCCTTATGATCCGGTCGTAAGCGATGACCTTTACATTTTTGGCGTGCGCGAATTTGACGATCTCTCCGGCCCTTTTCAGGTTATGCGGGATGACCAGCAGGATATTCGCGCCGGAGTTGACCAGTTCCCTGGCCTGGGCGATTTGCATGTCATCGTTGCTCTCCGCGCTTTTGACCATCAGCTTGACCGACTGCTTGGCCGCCTCCGAACTCAAGGCGCGCTCGTCCCGGGCCCACCTCTCCCGCAAGAAGTCAAAGCAGACCCCCACCACCACCTGGCCCGATGCGGTCTGGGCGCGGGCGGTCGAGAAATAAAAACCCAGCCCGGAAAGAAGGCAAAAACAGGCCAGCGCGAAAAGCGCCGGGACCCTTGGTTTATTCATTGCCGGCCCCTTTTTGATTTTTTCCCCCGATTAAAATTTATCTTAGCCCCAAAGCCGCGAGAGTGTCAAGGAATTTTGATTCTATTCTTCCGGGTTGAGGCATTAATTTGACGTCTTTTTTTCCAAGGCGGATTTGGCATCGATAAGCATCTGGTCGAAAAGCTTGGGCAAGCCCTCCGCGCCCATCAGGTAATTGACGAGTTCCGGGGAGTTGATGGTTGGCGAAGGCTCAATTGCCAGGTCAAAGGTTAATTTTGCGCCGTCCTTTTCGGGTCTTATCCACACTCTCATCCAGCACGCGAATTTATAATCGGGAAAAACCCAATAGTAAGAGAAGAAGCCCGGGAATTCGTAAGCGGTGATGAAAGAGTTGCCTTGCATCTGAAA
>Ga0315287_10002666_pt1 | contig 16994 bp, 28 predicted proteins | sample YL17G11_0_MG_FD_205037 | JGI IMG/M metagenome (GOLD analysis project Ga0315287, IMG submission 205037) | Sediment microbial communities from Yellowstone Lake, YNP, Wyoming, USA - YL17G11_0 | ecosystem: Environmental > Aquatic > Freshwater > Lake > Sediment | place: USA: Wyoming | collected...
TGCTAAAGTGATAGAGGAGCGCTTCCCAAAATCTAAAGGAAGAGTTTTTAGTTGGAATACTTATATCAAGCATAAAAATAATAAGAAGCTTATTTTTATAGATAATGCAGAATATTTCTTGGAACAAATGTTAGGGAATGTACATACTATAACAATGAACAAAGAACAATTGCCCGGGTAGCTTAATTGGTAAAGCAATGGTTCCGTAAACCATAGAGTGTGAGTCCGATCCTCACCTTGGGCTTTGAAAGGGAGTTGCGTGAAGTTAATCCAATACAAAGATCCTATATGCAAGCATCGTATAATATACGAATTAAGATTTACGTTTCCGTTTATTTTTAGACGATATGTTCCAGCTGTGATTTGCGCAGAAAAAACAATTGGTTTAGTAGATGCTCAAATTTGCGGCTGCGGTAATTCACATCAGCCGCATTATAAACAAACTTATAAATTACCAAATGCTGACTAATATGAGTGACATTAAACAATTAGCATTGAAAAATATTAAGAAGCCGATTAAGAAAGTAAAGCATCAAGACTTAACGCGCTTCAATCCAGAAAATAGTATTTTTAAATCTATATGTCCCGTCTGTAAAAAGGGAATATTATTAGTTGGGCGCGATCAGATGACTTTTGATATTTTAACTAACGATGTCTGCGTACTATGCGGCCAACGCTTTATATATATCGATATTGAAAAAGGACATATAGATTTAGTTTATAAGGAGGCATAATGATTCCCGTACCCGATGTAACTGGAGCTGATGCAGCATTTGGAAGCATTAAGCATATGCCAAAATACGAAAATGTACCAGAAGAGTTTAAAGGTTTTAATCTAAAGAGCAGATGGGTAAAATTAGTTACACAATGGTTTTTCAAAGGATTAAGCAAAGAAGAAGTCGATGCATTGAAACCAAAACCTGGCGTAGATAAGTGGAAAGCATTAGCTGCTGTTAAAGCTATTGTAGTTTCATTTGAACCGAAGCACGAGCACAAGGAAGCAGGATGCGCGTATCTCATGAGTGAATGGTTTGAATAGGAGTAAAGTATGAGAAAAAGTATCTCAAAACAAATAGCAAATCAAATTGTTGCTTTACGTAAAGAACGCGGTTGGACGCAAAAAGATTTAGCCAGATTTACTATAACAAAGCAGCAAGTGATTTCTAGAATAGAATGCGGTAAAGAGCATATAACAATAAAGACACTATCTAGAATAGCTACAGCATTTAACAAGAAGTTACAAATAGAGTTTAAATGAAAAAATATTAATTCTGATAGTGGAAAGATATATATTAAAACAGAGATAGACAAATTTTTAGCTTTTTATAATATTTTGAGTAACAATGATGCTACCGTGGCTGAGTTGGATAAGCACCTCTCTTGTAAAGAGGATCACACAGGTTCGAGCCCTGTCGGTAGCTTTTGTAATCTGACCGTCGGCTAAGGGGAAAAATGAATGACATGCATACCAAGATTTATACAGCATAAAAGATGCAAACATTATTGTTCTTATGAAGATAGTGTATTAAAGGGTAGCTGTGATATAGACAATGGTGATTGTATTATATATCGCAAACGTGTAAGATGTAGACACAAAAAGTTTAAAAAGAGTTAGGAGGTTTAATGAAATTTAGGGATTATGAAATCGATGAAGTCAAGATCTTAAAGTTTAATTCGTCAGAAGAGCTAACACACTCAATTGAAAACTTAGACGCGCAATACGTAATAATCGATTTACAATATAGTATGGGAAGAGATGGTAATGCTATATTGTGGACAGCATTAGCATTACTGAAACGTAAGTCTAGTGAAAAGAAAAATTTGGCAGAAGGTATTAACAAATTTGGATGTTATAAAATTACACAAACAAAAATGAGTGATATTAAAAAAGGTGAAAAGTTCATTACTGTTATGGATGGTAAAGTAAAGCCAGATAATATTTTAGTTTTACCAGAAGTAAACAATAAGCGCCCATAGTGTAATGGTAGCACGCGAGCCTTATAAACTCGTTTCCTCTAGATTGGAGGGTAGTCTAGGTTCAAATCCTGGTGGGCGCAAGGGAGCTATATGACAGAATCAGAAAAGACAAAACAAGAAATATTAGATTTAGAAAACAAGATTAAATTATTAAATGAGAAGCAAGCTGAATTAAATAAAGAAAAAGAAAATCTTGAAATTGCGTGTGATAGTGCCATTCATCTTGTAAATGTTATGTTTGGCAAAGAATATCTATAATATAATTAAAATTTTACAATATTATATGGGAAAACATATGAATAAGAAAATTGTAAGCAGCTCTTTGAGTCGTCTTAAAAAGTATTTAGACGAAGGTGTAACGATATGTGTTTATGCCAATACTCAGTATCAGTATCGACCGCGTACATTTGTAGAGTATGCTGACGTAGTTATTAAAGACGGTAGAATAGTTAAAGACAGATATCAAGCAATTCCAAAAATGCATAGATAGCTCTCGTCGTTCAATGGATAGGACTACGGTTCCCTAAACCGTGAATTGTTGGTTCAACTCCAACCGAGAGCAAGAAGTCAATATGAAAAAGAAAAAGATGTGTCCGGGTTATGGAGAATTTAAAGATAAATGCAACAACGTTGCTGGATGCCCACATACGCCGTATTGGTGCAAGCTATGCAATGCAATTAGAATGGAAACAATAACGAATCAACTTAATAATATAATATCTGATTTTAAAAGGAGAGACAATGGATAACATTAACGTCACAAAAAAGTTTATTGAAATAGGAGCTAGGGTAAAAATATTCCCAGCAATGGATTACGGCTATAGAAAAGATCCAGATCTAGCTATCGATATACGCAGAGATAAAGAAGGCGAATATTTTAAGATAACAGCTCGCAAAAGTCTGGAGCTGAATGCGATAGACGTTCAAAAGAAAGATCGCCATTTACTATTGCATGCAAAGCTTGCGGGTAATCCCAGAGCTAAATTCCTTTGCGGTCACGACGAGAGACATTGGTTTTCATGTGCAGTTCCTGAATCAGCTGGAGTATCAACAGTGTTTCAAGCAAAGCAGGCATTAAAGCCACAAGAGCTTCAGCGACTTGAAAGTATAGAGGGCATTAGCAAAAAAGTAATTCATAAGCATAGTAAGAAGTTAGACTCAGGAAGAAAAGTTCCTCGTCAAGGTGAATTCTTTTTCATACAAGATTCATCTTTCGAACCGCCAAAGAATGCAATCGTCTACAAACGCGAACCAATGAGAGGCGGAGGACTTAACATTCATACAGCAGAATTTCTTTATAGAACGGGTGGTATACCAGTAATGGTTAAAGGGCGTAGCATAATATCACCTGGTGAATTTGAAAAACTTGATATATCTAAAAAGCATGGATATATGCCTATGATGCAGAATCCAACAGTTTACGTAAAAGGCAATATTACTCATCCACAACATAGTACTGTTAGATTAGGTTCAATGTGGCACAAAGTATTATTAAATACAGAGAATATGTCATTTGCTAAAAGATCTGTAATGTTTTTAGATTAAGTCCTCGTAATTCAATTGGATAGAATTTCGGACTTCTAATCCGAACATTGCAGGTTCGAATCCTGCCGAGGACACAAAGGTAAAAATTATGCAAAGCGATGATATGGTAAAGGAAGCTCATAAGTGGCTTGACACATTAAGAAATCAACACGTAGAAAGTAGACGCGAGTATTTACTACAACATCCAGAGCAACCTTCATTTGTAGGATGTTGTAGTTTTCCCAGCTCAACAATTTGCACAATAGGTAGTTATGAACACGTAGGGATTAAAAGAATAGCATAGTGAGTATTTCTGTAAGTTTACTAATATCCTATTGCAAATCAATAAATCTTTCGTAATACTGAAATATGTATAGTAGTTGAATAAAAAGTTTTATAATATAATATGAAGATCTGAAAAGAGTATCTGAAAACATTTATGAACCCCGATGAAATTCTTTTACATGACAGTATCTTTTTAATTGGCAAGACGCACAAAGTTTGCCAAGACTACGCGATTTCTGGAACGATCGTTAATGAACTAGGCGACATAATTACGTATGCTATAGTTTCTGATGGTTGCTCTGGCTCACCTGATTCAGACATAGGCGCAAGAATTTTAGCCCAATCTGCAAAACTTCATTTATGTGATACTTACGGAAGAATGTCTTTACAACTTATTGTTGATAAGAAAATAGAGTTTTATAACTTTGGTTCATCTATAATTTCACGAGCTAAAGCTATAGCAAATGCGTTATACTTAAACTCAAATTGCTTGGATGCAACATTGGTATTAGCTTTCGTATTTAGAGATCATATAATTATATACATGTATGGAGATGGTGTAATTATTGCGCAAGACAATAACAATAGCATTTCATATATACAACGAACATATTTAAGTGGAGCTCCGTACTATTTATCGTATTGGTTAGATGCAAATAGACGAATGATGTATCAAAAAGAATTTGATAACAAAGTAATCATTAATGAACAGAATGCAGAAAAAGTAGAATATGATAGTGAAGGTACGATAGCAGAATATCTTACTATCAAATCTTTAAAAGAAACAAAATCGATATTAATAGGATCTGATGGTTTATCTACGTTTATAAAACAAGGCAATGATCCATTAAGTTTAATAGATGTAAGCAACAATGTTACATCATTTAAAAATACGACCGGCGAATTTTTAAAACGTAGAGTTTTGAAATATACAGATGATTGCAGAAAAGCAGGCATATATCATTATGATGATATAGCATTAGCTGGATTTGTTAAAGGAGGCATAGTTGAAAAGTAATAGCGAAGCGTTAAACAATATAGATTCATTTAGAAAACAAACATTAGTAGATCTTTATAACCAATGTTTTCCAAAACAGCAAGAGCTTTTCAGAAGGATGTATTTCAATTCACCCGATGAAGTTGACATAGCTGTTCGCGTACATGATATTCCCGATGATAAAATAAACTGGGCAATACAACAATGCGAAAATACTATTAAAAATATCAAATCAGGTAAATACAAAAGGGAGGATTAGTTATGGCAAAAGGAATTTTTTCTAAACTTAACACCATGTTGTATAAACAAGATGAAGCGGCAGTAGAAGAAACAACTGCTGAAGCTCAGCAACCCAGCGCGTCACAATCTTCACCGCAGACTTACAAATCAATGGCATCAAAAAATAAAGTCGATCCACAGGCATATCAAACAATTATAGATGCTATTTCTAATAGTGGAAAGAGCTTTGCAGAATTTACTGAAATGCTAAGTTCATTCCAAACAATCATATCTGATGAAGCTACAAGATACAAATCAGCTTTCGTGGCATTACAAAAATCTAAATCGGCAACCGTTACTCAATTGCTAAGCGCTATTGAGCAGCGCAAACAAGCGCTGCAAACAGAAAACGAAAATTTTGCAAAGACGCTTGAAGATGAACAGCAGAGTATGACTGACATGCAAAAAGAAATTGGTGCTCGTGATAATACAATAGCTTCTTTACTAAACCAAATAGAGGCACTGAAAGGCGAAAAGCAAAAGATACAAACTGATATAGACAAACAGAAAAACAACATTGATGTAATTAGCTCAGGTTTTAATAACGCATTAGCAGCTATTCAAACAGAGCTTGATACATATTCTCAAAAAATCAAAACTTTTTTAAAGGAGGGTAAGTAAAAATTATGGTACTAGAATTACCGCAGAACGCTAAACCAAAATCTTTTTGGTCTAAGCCAGAGGGTACAACGGGAATGTTAGTGGGAATACCCATATTAGCATTGTTGGGTGTCGGGTTGTTAGCACTGTTGCCTTTCATAATTTCGATGTTACAAAATCTTATAACTGCTGTCATACTTGGAGTTGCATTCGTAATAATTATGATGGTAGTTACAAGCAAAAGATTTTGGACATTAGTTTGGTACTTGTATAAAAGTGCCATGAGGGCAATCACAAGTTTGTTTATAACAATTGATCCCATAGGCATTCTTAGAAATTATGTTCAGAGTTTAAAAGACAATGCCGGCAATATGGAATCCCAACTAAGCAATTTGATGGGACAGATGAGAAAATTAAAAGATACAATAAGTCAAAATGAAAAACAGAGAGTTGACGCTCTAAAAATGGTAGATGAAGCAAATAAACAACAGAAACAAGTCGTTATGGTTTTAAAATCAAGAAAGGCTGGCAGATTAGAAGAATCTAACATGACTCTTAATAATCTGTACATTAAGCTTGAAGTATTGTACAGAGTGCTGAGAAAGATGCAGGAAACATGTCTAGTTTTAATCGAAGACCTTTCAGATGAAGTAGATGTCAAGCAACGCGAAAGAGAGGCTATAACAGCATCTTATTCAGCATTTAGATCAGCTTTAAAGATAATCAATGGCGATCCTGACAAAAAGGAAATGTTTGATCAAACGATGCAATATCTTGCTGATGACTTTGGACAGAAGGTTGGCGAAATTGAGAATTTCATGGAAATATCAAAAGGTGTAATAGATTCGATCGATCTTCAGAATGGCATTTACGAAAAAGACGCTATGTCTAAACTTGAAGAATGGGAAAAAAGAGGCGACTCAATTATTTTAGGAAATCAAAAACAACTATTGATAGCTCAAGCAAACGATCCAAAACAAGTTTTGAACATGCAGCAAGAGCCAGAAAGAGAACCAGTCTTAGCAAACAGGAATAAAAAAGACAAGGGCAAATACGGAACACTTTTCGCGAAAGGGGGTGGTGACGCGCAGTAGTCATAACGTAAAATTTAAGTATTTAAACGACAAGGAGGTTTATAAAAATTTATGAGTAAAGAATTGAAACCCGGTGTAAAGTTTATATTGATCATTTTTGTCTTTGCTTTGATATTCGGAGCATATAAAGTAGCAGACAAAAATGGACTGTTGGAAAAGTTAGCTCCGAAAGGAAAGCAGGTAGTACTCAGCGATAGCGCGAAGCAAGCGGCTAAAAAAGGCATACCCGTTATAAGAGTTGGCGTTGTAACGTGGGGCGGATATGCTGGTGGACAATATTTCAACGGCGGCTTCACAGCTTCTACTGAATCTCGTTATTACAAAGACTACGGCATCATGGTAGAATTTGTTCTTAATGATGAGTTCAGTTCATCACGCAATGCATGGAAAGCTGATAAGGTTGATGTGATGTGGACAACTGCTGATTCGTTTGTAACTGAAGTAGACGGCTTGAAAGATTACGAACCACAAATTATATTTCAAGCAGACTGGAGCAGAGGCGGAGATGCGATTGTTGTAGGGCATGGAATAGATACTGTCAAAGATCTGAGAGGCAAAACTATTTCGTTGGCTTTAGGTACACCATCGCATTCGTTTATTTTAAATACATTAGCTGCTGGTGATATGAATTATGGAGATATAAAACCAATTGAAACAGATTCGGCGATAACTGCAGCTTCAATGTTTAAAGCGGGCAAAGTTGATGCAGCTGTTGTATGGTCTCCAGATGATGAAGATTGTGTTAGGAACGTCACAGGATCTAAAGTTATCGTGAGTACGAAAAAGGCATCGAATATTATCGCTGATGTGTTTTTCGTAAAAAAATCTTTTCTTAATAAAAATCGTGATAGCTTAAAAGCTTTGGTTGAAGGATGGCTTAGAGGCGCAGCTGAAATCAATTCAGATCCTTCTGCAAAAGAAAAAGCTATACAAATATTAATGGATGGGCTTAAGCTTGACAAAGGTTTGGCTTCAACAGCAATTAACAACGCACGGCTTTGCACATACGGAGATAATGTAAACTTTTTTAATATGAATGGAAACTTTGGTGGAGTCAAAGGTGAAGATCTATGGACAAAAATGCATAAAATGTATTTAGCTATAGCTCCTTATGTAAAGACTTCATTAGTTCCTGAAACGATTCAGTCATGGAGAGAAGTTGCTGATCCATCATTGCTTAGATCAATTACTCTTGTAGGTAGCCAGCATAACGCTGAAGGAGCTGTAAAGTTCAGTGCTCCATCTGTAGCTGATGAGACTGTCGCGGCTTATGCAGAAAAACCAATTAAAGTATCATATGCTTTTGGTTCATCTGCTTTGACTGAAGATGGCAAATATATAATTGATATTAGCTTCGTTGACACAGCTAAACAGTTTTCTAAATCTAGAATAAGAATAGAAGGTAATACAGATAACGTAGGAAGCGATACTGCAAACATTTCTCTTTCTAGAAAACGCGCTCAGTCAGTGGCTAATTATTTGACATCTAAATATGGATTTGACTATAATAGATTTGTTATAGTAGGCAACGGTTCAAACAAACCAGTTGATAGTAACGACACCGAAGAAGGACGGGCCAAGAATAGGCGTACAGAGTTTTGTTTGTTAGACAAATAACCTGAAGATCTCAGGCGGCTTAGCCAGTCGAGAGTAGCTTACGGGTCATCGCGTCCTTGCGGCTGAGAATGAAACCGTCTACTGCAACCCTGAGAATAAAATAAAAAGGAGACAAGATGAAAAACATATTTATAGCTTTAGTAATGATAGCAATATTATTTACGGGAATAGTTTCAGCAAAGCAGAATTTCATATTAACAGGCGGTCTGAATTATACAAGCTGGCAGATACGATATATCAGACCATCGTTTGAAGTTCAGCTTAGACAGGACTATACAGTATATTGTATAGGGCCCAGTATTTCAAGACCAATCAAAATATATAAGAGCATTTGCTGGTATGGCGGAGTGGCCGGTTATCTTTGTAGTCCCTACGATATATTCAGCGTTACATATACTGGCATCGAAATAACTTTGCCTAAAAACTTTAGTGTCAATGCAGAATATCAATTCAATAACTCTACATTGATTAGTCCCTACACAAGCACGGGAATTTATTGTAACTATTATTTCTCATTATAAGAGGATAAAAACATGCTATTTACCTTGAGAGAAAAATTACCTTCAAGAACAAAAACGATAATAGAGGTTATGGGAGTGGCGTTCATTTTACTCATTTGGATAACATTAACTGAAGGAAAGTTTATTCCAAAGAGTATTTTGCCTTCTCCCATTAAAGTATTAACTTCGTTTAGTGAACTGCATTATAATGATGCGTTAATCAGAAATGCAATTCATTCGTGGCAATTGAACATCTATGGCATGCTAGAGGCTGCGGCAGTAGCTATACCGATAGGAATGATGATAGGGTTATATCCGTTTTTTAGATCGATCTTTGAACGCTATATTACAGCTGCTAGATTTCTACCACTGACTGCTGTTGTAGGGATCTTTATAGCTTGGTTCGGAATTGAGACAAACATGAAAGTTCAGTTCTTAGCATTCTCAATATTCTTATATTTGTTACCAGTAGTCATTCAGCGAGTAGACGAGATAGACGACGTATATGTGCAGATGGTAAAAACGTTGGGAGCTAACCAATTCAAAACAATCAAGATAGTTTTTATCCCTGCCGTATTATCAAAAGTATTTGACGACATCAGAGTTCTGGCTGCGCTGTCATGGACATATATAGTAGTAGCTGAAATGGTAAACTCTAGTGGCGGAGGCGTAGGAGCTTTGGCATATATTTGTGCAAGGCAATCTAGAATCGATAAAGTATTTGGGATATTAATTACGATAGTGATAATCGGCTTGATACAAGATAAACTATTAATATATATGGATAAAGTTTTATTCCCGTATAAATATGTAAAAAAATAGGAGATATTTTATGATGCATCCATTTCTAGCTATTATAGGTATCACAGTACTTGTATTGTTTATTTTAATCCCAACAATGATGTTTTTCCAAATATTGCGAATAGAATTGAAAGAGTTTTTATATTGTTTATCGATTTGCTTAATTGCATTAATATTATTCGCATCAGCATTGCTGTTAACAAACTATGGCATTTATGGAAAAATATAGGAGATATAAAAAATGATTTATCCACATAAAGTATCTAAAAATCCATTTTGGTTTTCCGCTGACTCCGGCGGTGATGTTAGTTGTACCTGTTCGGATTTCAAAGGCTGCAGGGTTTTTTGCAGCAAAAACAATGCCGGTCCCGGAGGTAATTGCATAAGATATAAAAAAGGACTAAATCTTAAAAAGCAAAAAGATGTTAGAAAATATTTACTAAGCTATAAAAGCGATATGAATGAGTTTGAAGCAAGATTTAATTCTTTCGGTCTAAGTGGTTTATTATAGGAGGGCTAATGGAAGCGACTCATTTTACTAACACTGCATTCCCTGATTTACTAGAAGTAAGAGACGTTAATCAAACTTATGATCGTGGTAAAACTTGGACGATCAAAGATTTCAACCTGCTTATTGAAGATGACAAAAAGGGATTAGGGCAGTTCATAGTCATTCTTGGAAAATCAGGGTGTGGCAAATCAACTGTCTTAAAATATATAGCTGGGTTGCAAAAACCTACATCGGGGCAAATACTGATAAATGAAAAACCTTTTCATGGAAATATACCGATGGTGTTCCAGAAATATTCTAGCATTCCCTGGCTTACAGTATTAGAAAATGTATTGCTGCCGTTAAAAATACAAGGGCAATATAACAAAGAGCATAAAGCAAAAGCTTTGGAAATGTTGAAAGCTGTAGGACTACTAGAACATAAAGATAAGTACGCTCAGGACACTGTATTATCTGGCGGTCAGCTACAGCGCGTGGCAATCGCAAGATGTTTAGTGGCTGATCCAAAAGTACTCCTCATGGATGAACCGTTCGGAGCTCTCGATATTTATACACGGTTTAAAATGCAATTGATGCTATGCAGATTATGGATGACTGTAAATTCAATAATCATATTTGTTACCCATGATATTCCTGAAGCTGTATTTTTGGCTGACAAAATTTATATAATGGATTCGAATCCCGGACGGATAATAAAGGCATTCAATATAGATTTACCATATGAAAGAGATAGAGACACAAAAAGAACTAAAAGATATGTTGAGTTGGTAAATGAAGTTGAAGACACAATGTTCGAACTGCTCGGGATTCAGACAAAGGGGTAGTAATATGTGCTTAGAATATTTATGTGATTATAAAATACATAAAAATATCGGCTGGAAATATTTTCGTAAGTCGATAAACGGCTATGCCAATTTGTTTATTCATAGTGATCATACGCTATATAATACTAACAAATTTTATAAATGTATAGAAGAAAGTATTAGCGGTGGCAAATATAGATCTGTTCGTTATATGTCGGGATTTCATATTTTTGCAACACGCAAAGCTGCTAGAAAATATAAGCACCTCACAGTCGTGCCAACATATAAAGTTGTGTTAAAAAAAGTTAGGTTTAGAGAAATAATATGTAAAGGAAAACAAAGCGAACAAAGAGTCATCGTAGCTAGATATATGAAGATATTATCGGGACAAAAATGAAAATATATATAAAAGGACAGCAATCAAGCGATGTAGATCTTACAGACAGTAACTTCATTACCGAAGGCGGCGAAGGAAAAATCTACGGTAAACAAGGAGTTGTCTATAAAATCTATTTCGATTCTAAGAAAGTTATTAAGCAAGCGAAGATAGATGATCTCATTGCATTAGATAAGAATAACATTTTAAGACCGCTTGATATTGTTTTAGATTCTCATAAAGTTCCTATCGGCTTTACTATGAGATGGGTTAAGAATGTTATAGCTATATGCAAACTGTTTACTAATGATTTTAGAAATAGGATGGGCGTTACTCCTGAAATGATAAATGAACTTGTAACTAACTTAGCAAAGGATATACAATTCATCCATGAAAAGAAATGCTTGATAGTCGATGCGAATGAAATGAATTTCTTAGTAGACTCAAATTATATTACTCCATATTTCATAGACGTCGACAGTTATCAGACAGAGCATTTTCCAGCTACAGCTATTTCGCCAGCAATACAAGATTATCATACTAAAGGTTTTTCAGAATACACTGATTGGTTTTCATTTGCTATTATAGCTTTTCAATTGTTTATAGGGATTCATCCATATAAAGGGACACACCCAAAATATAAAAAGTTTGATCTTGAAAAACGAATGATAGACAATGTTTCTGTACTCAATTCGAAAGTATCTCTTCCGAGTTCTGTAAGGGACTTGAGTTATATTCCCACTAATTATAAAGATTGGTTTTATAATATGTTTGAAAAGGGAGAAAGAAACTTACCGCCAGCAATCACCGGAGTTATCTTTGTTGTAAAGAAAGCTAGAGTAGTTCAAGGTACTGATCAGTTTGAAATAGAGTTGATTAAAACATTTTCTTCTGAAATAATACGATATGAAAACGAAGTTGTGTTTTTAGAATCTCACGCTTATTATAAAAATTATGCTATAAGATCTACTAGAAGTACAGAAGCAGTTTTTACTAGAGTATCTAATGATTTAATTTTCGTAGACATAGTAAATCACAAACTAAAAATAAAGCAACTTATGAAAGAAGAGACTGAATGTAACTATGATGCTACTGACAAAATGATATTCAATAATAGTATATTTATTCTTAATAATGATAAAATCTTTGAAATCGAATTGCAAGAGTTTTCAGGAAAACTAGTCCCATATGTCAAATCAAACTGGAATGTTTTACCTAATGCTACGACTGTTTTCAAAGGTGTGATATATCAAAACATATTGGGAGTACCATATTTAATGGTGCCTTATTATATGGCTAATGGTAAGACAGCATGCTTCATGAATCCTATTAATGAATTGAAAGGATATAAAGTATTGGAAGCAAAACGTGACGGGCATGTAGTAATGGTGATAGCAAATAAAAATAATAAGTATGATAGATTTGTTTTTATATTTGGATCGGAATATAAAGACTATAGATGTAGAAAAGACGAAGATGTGTCGTTCCACGTACCCAATTTCGTTACATTAGAAAACGGTATCGCTGTATGCATTACTGAAGAAGACAAGGTAGAAATCTTTAATTCGCTCTCAAGCAAAGATGATGTTAAGATAGTCGAAGATCCAGAAATAACATTTGATATGAAGCTATATAAAAAAGGTGCTAATGTATTTATCGTTAGAGAAAATCAATTGTTTAGTTTTAAAATGAAGGGGGCTAAAAATGAAAAATCTTGAAGTTGGTAAAACGTATAAAACAAAAGGTGGTTGGGATGTGTTAGTTATTTTTCAGCGTCATAAAAAATTATCTGACAAGTTTGGTTGCAGGTTGCTAACTGCAGATCCGATATTTTTTGCGATACATAAACCGGGAACTGAAGAAGAATCAACTCCAATTTTTCATGATGCAAATGGAATAACTAATATAGCTGTTTATGATTATAATAATGAATTTGGAGGATCAGGTTCTAATTTTCCATTAAGCTGTGGAGAAAATCCGGCAAACATATTTGTTGATAGGGAAGTAGTGAGTGAAACTGTACAACAAGAGAATGAAAAAGTTATTTTTACTTATACAATAGGTAATTCTTTCGAAGACTCATTACTAACATTGCAAGAAAAGGGAACTGAAAATAAAATTACTGTAGTTGCAAAAGATTTTCTTCCCGAACAAATAAAAGAAATGCTTTTAAAAAATTGTTTTTATATAATAGAACCCAATGAATATCTTCGATTAATTAAAGATCGATTTAATTCAATCGAAGAATTTCACAACGGATACAAAAATCTTATTAAAGATTGCTGGATAAAGGAGGGAGTATGAAGAGTAAGATTCAAAAGGTTCACCTGGTCGTGATCGACCCGCAAGTAGATTTCTGCGACCCGAAAGGAAATCTATATGTGAAAGGCGCTGAAAAAGATATGGAGCGTTTAGCAGCTATGATTAAGAGAATCAATGATAAGCTTGACGATATTCATGTCACGCTTGATTCTCATCACTTCGTAGACATAGCGCATCCTATATTTTGGGTAGATTCGAAAGGAAATCATCCGGGGCCGTTTACTATAATATCTGCTGATGATATTAAAAACGGCAAATGGTCGACGACAAATCCATCGTTTTTGAAAAGGGCATCAGAGTATATAGATGCGTTAGCAAAAGGTGGAAGATACCCGCTGTGTATTTGGCCGCCGCATTGCTTAATAGGCAGTGCAGGATATACAGTGCATCCAGATTTATTTGCATCGTTAGTAAAATGGGAAGAAGATAATTTCGCTATGGTTGAATACATAACGAAAGGTTCAAACTTCTGGACAGAGCATTACAGCGCAGTAGTAGCTGAAGTGGCTGATCCTTCAGATCCAAGTACAATGCTTAATACTCAATTCATAGAAACTTTGCAGAAGGCAGACATAATCGCGTTATCGGGCGAAGCTCGTAGCCATTGCCTTGCAAATACAGTTAGAGACATAGCAAACAACTTCGGTGAAGAAAACATATCAAAGTTCGTCTTACTGGAAGACTGTTGCTCTGATGTTGCTGGATTTGAAAACATGGGCGAAGTGTTTGTAAGCGAAATGGTAAAGAGAGGGATGCAGATTTCGAATTCAAAGGAGTTTTTAAAATGAATCCACTAAGCGTAGTTGCTAAAGTTGCGATTAGCTTCATACTGGTAATTATAATCTCTATCATAATAGGATTTGCGACAGCATTACCAGTAAAATGGTTGTGGAATTGGTTGATGCCAATGTTATTTAACTTACCAAAAATAACATACTGGCAAAGCTGGGGGATGTTATTGCTGTCGCATCTGCTGTTTTCTAGAGTCTCAACATCTAAAGATTAGGAGGTATTTTAAAATTATGGTAACGATTACTAGTAAAGCAACGCAAATCACTGTGAAGTTATGGGAGCTAGCTAAGCTAAGTTCTAAAAAAGCTGAAGCTAACATACACGCTGCTCTCGATGAAGTTAATGCTTCATTGGACAAAGAGTTGGCAAAAGCAAAGAAGGAGGGTAAGAAAAGTGCCAAAATTAATTGACTCGAGTATGGAGCAAATAGACATTTTGGGAAGCAAAGGAGCTTTTAATTTTTCTGCAGTAAAGATAGACAACCTGGGAGCTACAGAATATACTCTGGTTACTATCGCTGTAGATAATACTGGAAGTGTAAGTCCCTTTGCAAAAGAACTTGTCGATACTTTGAAATCGGCAATAGAGGCTTGCAAGAAATCACCGCGAGCCGAGAATCTTCTACTTCGCGTTATATCGTTCAACACAGATATAGACGAAGTACATGGATTTAAGCTTCTAAACGCTGTAGATTTAAATGCCTATTCAGTTAATCCGAATGGTAACACTGCATTGTTCGATGCGGTCTACAGCAGTCTTGGAGCGACTCTCACGTATGCTAAGAAGCTTACGGATCAGGACTTTGGTGTAAATGGTATATGCTTCATTATAACCGATGGTGAAGACAATGCTTCAAGCATGACACCCGATGCTATATACCAATTGCAAAAGAAAGCCAAAATAGGCGAAGAGATAGAATCGATGATCACAGTACTTGTAGGGATAAATGCGGGAGCTTGTTCTGTAGCTCTTGACAGATTTAAGAGCGAAGCTAATTTAACCCAATTTGTAGACGTGGGCGAAGTAACATCGCAGAGACTTGCTAAATTGGCTGCATTCGTTTCAAAATCAATTTCTTCACAATCGCAAGCTTTGGGAAGCGGTGGCGCATCACAACCACTTGTATTTTAACAAAGTTATTGTTCTTTGAATTGCTAATCAAATATACTGGAAAAGACATGCCACGTAAACAGAGTCAAAGAATTTGGTACAAGTATACTATCTGATACTGATAGTTGCGATTGAGTAAAACTGTCAAATATTATTCTGTAATAAGAATAGTACACTGGAAAGGCAAGGCTGGTGTAAGGACAGGAATAACGCTCATTATAGGGTGACTGTGGAAATCCCTATTGTTTGATTAGCAAAACTGATATATGCAAATAGACGTAAGAGTAAGCTACCGAATCGTAGCGCGGCTTAGGATGCATAATGCCTGCATATAAGGGAGACTCCTAACGGAGTCATTGTGGGGTGACATAACGGAAATCCCCATTATCAGTAAATTGAAAATAGGCGACGTGTCTTTGCAGATAGGCGGCGAAGGGCATGCTGTAGTCAGGTGAACAGATGAAGCATGATGACATAAAAGTAGTCGCAGATGCTAAAGAGAATAGTGAGCAAGTTCACTAACCATGAATGTATTTAGCGCTATCAAAAGTCAGAAATTCCGCTGACTAAAACCGGCTTTCGTGGGCTGCAAAGCGGATATGGTATTATAATATGTCAAGCAACGAAAAGTTTATAAATGAATTGAATGACAAGTTTGATAGTAAATTTTTGAAACCCGATAACACTTATTTGATCCAAACGATTATGAGACCCGGGACTTCAATCGTGACACTGTCAGACAAAGAAACGATTTTAAAAAATTTGGCTTTGCAAACAGTACATCTAAGAAAGCTGAACTATACAACTGAGCAGATCAAAAAAGCTCGTACGACAATTGCAAAACTAATGTATATAAACGATTTTAATGCTATAGTGAAACAGTTTAAGGAGAGTTTATGAACGAAATAAAACGAGAAAAGAAAGACTGTTATGGGCTAGAAGGTTGTTGCAAAACATGCACAATGGAAAAGCGAGACGCACATAGAATAAGTGAACCCGATCTTGATCGCCCAGGATTAAACAAATGTGTTTGTCATGAGTGGATCTGCGCAGAATGCATTCATAAAATTTCTGAAGGTAAAGGTTGCAGTTATCGAAAATTTTAGGAGGAAACATGTCTCAATTAGCAGAGCGCGAACTCGTTAAAAGAATTAAGAAGCATCTAGAAAATGGTAGCAATCAGCATCTCGATTTATTTCTTTTACCTCCGCTTGCAAGTGCCGAGGGTAGCATAGAGCAAGCAGAGTTAGTAGTTAGACTTAAGAAGAATATTACAAATAGTGGAATATCTGTAGTAGTATTGAAAGATAGATATTTCGATATAAACGGTAAGTGGAGGTAACATAAATGGACGACATTAAAAAGTATTGGTATTTGAAAGTTAGTAAAACGACTGTACAGGCAGA
>Ga0315287_10002669_pt1 | contig 16986 bp, 10 predicted proteins | sample YL17G11_0_MG_FD_205037 | JGI IMG/M metagenome (GOLD analysis project Ga0315287, IMG submission 205037) | Sediment microbial communities from Yellowstone Lake, YNP, Wyoming, USA - YL17G11_0 | ecosystem: Environmental > Aquatic > Freshwater > Lake > Sediment | place: USA: Wyoming | collected...
GGTCCGCGCCAGCAGCACCTCAGGCCCCTTGCCGAACGCCGGGAGTTCGGTGGCGCGTTGCCCATCCGCCGCGACCTCGCCCCGCAGGCGGTACAAGACATCGAGAACCGAGCGCACGTTGCCCATCACATGCGACTCGGCACGCCCGAGCGACGACAGGCCGAGCGACTGCAAGCATTCCTGCAATTCCCGGATGTCTTGTTGCCGCAGTCGAATGTAGTGCAAAAGATTTCGCGCACTGGGGACATGCCGCGGCGCGACTCGCGCCAGTGAGCCGGCATGCTCGTCCTCGAATGCCAGCAGTCGAACTTCGAGCTCCGAGAGTTCGTCAATCGCACGAGCGATGTCGAGTGCGCGCGGATCCATGCAGCGACCGGATTCCTTGATACGAAGCCCTGTTGGAGGCCGTCGTGGGTGTCGAGCGCACATTCACACCCGGAACGCGGAGTGTCCATCGATTCCTGTTGCACGCCGGCGATTTCATGCCGCGCCCGGTGCTCTTTGCACGATCTTAAGAAAATAAACATGTGATGTTTGCAGTCTTGCGCGCAACTGTCCTGCAGGACGGTGCCGCAGGTGTCGAATGATGGGGATTGCACGCGCCTTACGGGGGGATCGTCAAACCCGCACATTGCGCCGCTACGATTCACTCCGCGTGGTGCGATCCGATCCGCAGCTCGCGGTGGAAAGCCCGCCGGAAGCGGTCCGCAACCGAGCGCGGCCGCCAGCCCGTCAAACTCTCGCCGGTGAGTGCCAGAGCATCACTCGTGAGTCGAATGCGCACAGGAGCCGGATGGGCTGGAAGATTGCGGCGCTCGACCTCGTCGGCGATTCGCAACAGGATCGCGGCGCGCCCGATCATCGCATCGTCCTTGTCACGCAATGCCGGCCGCAGCGACGTGAGATGGCTGGATTCGTTGTCGGCGTGCAGCAGGGTGGCGAACAGCAAGGCGGTCGCGCGCGGCGTGAAGCCCTGCAGGTCGGCCGCGGCGATGATCATGGCCGCGTTGCGATAGCGATCGAAGTAATCCACCGCGCGTCCCGCGTCGACGATCCAGCAGGCATGCATCAGGGTCTCGCGCAGCTCGGGTTCGGCTGCCGGTTCGAGGCGACGCAGGAGTTTTTCGGCGCATTGCCAGCGGCTCCGGGCGGCGTCCGCTTCGCAAGTCGAGAACCGGCGCGCCAGAGCCTCGATGGAGGCCTTCCGGACGTGGCTGGCGGGTGGTGGATTCTGTCCCAACGTGGCGAGCGCGATGCCTTCGCGCAGGCCTTGCCCCGAAACCTGCAGGCTGCGCGCGCCCACGAACTCCATCGCGGCCAGCGTCGTCATGAATCCGCCGACGATGGAATCCGCCCGGTCGCGGTTGAGCCCGGGGATCGCGGCACGCCCCGCACGGCTCAGCGACGCCGTGCGGCGCGCCAACGCTCGCACCGCGTCGACGTGGAGGACCGAGCCGTGAATGTGCGGCAAGGGGTCGCGCCGCAGCCGGGCAGCCATTTTTGCCAGGTTGCGGATCGTGCCGCCGGTGCCGATCAATGTTTCGTCCGCGGCCAACTGCGGGATGCGGGCTTTGCGCATCGATTTCACAACATGCTCACGCAGGCGGCGGCCTTCACGCGCCGTGGGCGGCTCGGATTTGAAGAAGCGGTCGGAGACGCGCAGCGCACCAAGCGGCAGAGTCCAGGTGGCGCAGAGCTTGCGGCGCTTGAACTGCGAGATCTCCAAACTGCCGCCGCCCAGGTCGAACAACAAGCCGTTTTCGGCCGGCAGGCCGTGGACCGCGCCCAGAAACGCGAAGGCGGCTTCGCGCTCGCCGTCGATCACCACCAGGCGGATTCCCAGCTCACGGTGCGCCCGTTGAATCAATTCTTTCGCATTGGCGGCTTCCCGCACCGCCGAGGTAGCGACGGCCAGAATGCTGGTGGCGCCGGCACCGAGCGCCACCGCACGGAAATCCCGCAAAGCGTCGATGGTGCGGTCGATCGCATCGCTGCCGAGCCAGCCGGCGTCGCCGACTTCGAGCGCCAAACGCAACGGCGCGCGCGAGTCCTCCAGGACGTCCAAATGGCTGTTGCGATGGATCCGCATCACCGTCACCCGGCCCGAGTTGGAGCCGATGTCGATGACGGCCAAGGGCGGCGGCGGCGGTTCGGGCGCGGCGGGCGCCGGCCGGCGCGGTTGGCTTCGCGGCTTCATCGGTCGAATCCCCCTTCGATGCGTTCCACGGGTGCGGCGGTCTGCCGGCGCCCGCGGGGCAATCTAGCACGCCGCGCCGTGCGGCGCGAAGCACGACCCAGTGTGCTTGCCACTGTGAAGTTCCGCGGCTATCCTGCCACTCACGATGTGCCCAGGCCCCGCGCCCGGCGCATCACGCCCGGAGGCCTGTTTTGAAACGTAAAGTTCTCATCGTCGACGACGAAGCGGACATCGTGGAGTTCGTGCAGTACAACCTCCGCAAGGAGATGTACGAAACGGTCACCGCCGCGGACGGCCCGAAGGCGATCCAGGCGGCGCGCCAGCACCGGCCGGACCTCATCCTGCTCGATCTCATGCTGCCGGGAGTCGACGGCTTGGAAGTGTGCCGGGTCTTGAAGTCCGGCCGTGACACCGACCGTATCCCCATCATCATGCTGACCGCGAAGGGCGAGGAAGCCGATATCGTGACCGGCCTGGAAATCGGCGCCGACGATTACGTCGCGAAACCGTTCAGCATGCGCTTGCTGCTGGCGCGCATCAAAGCTGTCTTGCGGCGCGCCGGGGTGGTCGAAGATGCCAAATCCGCCTCTCTCATTCAATTGCAGGGGATCGAGATCGATGATGAGCGGCACGTGGTGCGGGTGGACGGCGAACGGGTTCCTCTGACGCTCACCGAATACAAGATTCTGCGGTTTCTCGCCGCGCACCCGGGACGAGTCTTCACCCGGACGCAGATCTTGAACAACATCCAGGACGAGCACGTCATCGTCATCGATCGCGCCATCGACGTGCATGTCGCGGCGCTGCGCAAGAAGCTGGCCGAAGCGGGCAAACTCATCGAGACCGTGCGCGGGGTCGGATACCGCTTCAAAGACTGAAGCCGGGAAGCGCCCGAGGCGCGAACTAGTGCCCGGGCGCGGAGGCCGCCGTTCATGTTGCGACGCCGTCTGCTGTGGAAGCTGTACTTCACCTATAGCCTGGTGATCTTGTTCTGCGTAGCCTTCGTGGGCGGGATCGTGCTGCGCCGCGAGCGAGCCACCAGCCGCACCCAGCTCGAGACCGACTTGACGCAACTTGCCCACATGCTGGATGAGCGCCTGGCACCGTGGATGCGCCCGGAGCGTGGCGTACAGGCCGACAGTTTGGCCAAGGCGTTGGGCCAGCGCGCCGGCGCCCGCATCACCATCGTCGCACCCGACGGGCGCGTCTTGGCGGATACCAATGTCGACCCGCGCCAAATGGAAAATCACCGCTTCCGGCCGGAAATCCAAGCTGCGCTGGAAGGCAAGACCGGCGCTGCCACGCGCCTGAGCAAGAGCGACTTCGCACCGCATCTTTATGTTGCGATCCCCTCGGCCGAGGAGCCGGGCTGGGTGTTGCGGGTTGCGATTCCGATGGATTCCTACGACCAGCGCTTGCACGAAACCACATCGATTCTGGTTGTGGGGGGGGCGGCAGCCGCGGCCCTGTCCTTGGTGCTGGGGTTCTTCTTCACGCGCCGGATCACCCGCCCTCTTGCGTCGCTCAGCCGCGGGTTGGAACGGCTGGAGCGGGGCGAGTTCGGCGTGCGGCTGGACCCGGGTTCCGAAGATGAAATCGGCCAGTTGGCGCGGACTTTGAACCGCGTCCAAGAGCAATTGGAATCCACGATTCGCACTCTCACGGTGCGCAGCAACGAGCGCGAGGCGATTCTGGCCAGCATGGTGGAAGGGTTGATCGCCGTGGACGGAGACAACCGCATTCTGGTGGTGAACACCGCCGCGCGCCAAGTGCTGGGGATGGCGCCGGAAGACGCGCACGGCCGGTTGCTGCTCGAGGTGGCGCGCTATCCGCAGCTCGTCGAGTTCGTGGAGCGCGTGCGCGGGGCCTCGCAGCCGCTTGGGGTCGAGATGGTGGTGCGCGATCCGCGCCCGCGCTACTTGGACTTGCACGGCGCACCGCTGCGGCTGGCGGATGATACCGGCCTGGGCGCGGTGGTGGTCTTCAATGATGTGACTCGGCTGCGCAAACTCGAGGAAGTGCGCAAGGAGTTCGTCGCCAACGTTTCGCACGAGCTCAAGACGCCGATCACCTCCATCAAGGGGTTCGTGGAAACGCTGGTGGACGGGGGCGCGCTGGAGGATCCCGAGAGCGCCCGGCGGTTCCTGGGGATTATCGCCCGCCAGAGCGACCGGCTGGCCAGCATCATCGAGGACTTGCTGTATCTGTCGCGTCTCGAGTACGAGGAGCGCCAGGTGGTGTTGCACCCCGTCGATCTGCAGAAAGTGACCGAGCGCAGCGCCGCCAACTTCGAGCATGCCGCGCACAGCAAACGCATCGACCTGCGGGTGAGCAGCGAAGCCCGGGATCCATGGGCCCGAGGCGACGCCAGTCTGCTCGCCCGCGCCGTCGACAATTTGATCGATAACGCCATCAAGTACAGCCCAGAGGGCGGATCGGTGGACGTCACGCTGCACGAGCTGCCGGATGGTCTGGAGATCACGGTCCGCGACCAGGGGATCGGGATTCCGGCGGAGCATTTGCCGCGGATCTCGGAGCGCTTTTACCGGGTGGACGCCGCACGCTCGCGCGAGATGGGCGGCACTGGCCTGGGCCTGGCGATCGTCAAGCACATCGCCCGCGTCCATGACGGCGGACTGCGGGTCGAATCGCGCCTGGGCGAGGGGAGTTGTTTCCGGATCCGCCTTCCCCGGGCCATGCCGGCGCGGCCTGCCTGGAATCCAGACGCAGCCGAAATGTGAGGATTGTTCAAAGAATCAGTCCGGCTTAACGGAATCTTCATCGAAGACGGCCAAACTCTTGCGTGAGAAGGGTTCGCGGTACTATCGAGGCGCCTCGACCGAGGCCGGTGTCGCTGGACCTCCGTCACTCTCCCAAGGAGGATCGTTCGTGAAACGACTCGCGTCTTGCGCCGCGCTCTTGGCTCTGGTGGCCGTTGCCGCCCATACCGTCCCGGCGCGTGCCGACGAGGCCGTGAAGGTCGACCCGAAAATCGCCGCGTACAAGAAGGTGTCCGGCATCTCGGGCAACCTGTCGGCGATCGGCTCCGACACCATGAACAACCTGATGACGCTGTGGGCCGAGGGCTTCAAGAAGTACTACCCGAACGTCAACATCCAAGTCGAAGGCAAAGGCTCGAGCACCGCTCCGCCGGCGCTCATCGAGGGCACGGCACAGTTCGGACCGATGTCGCGCGACATGAAGGCCGAGGAAATCGACGCCTTCGAAAAGAAATACGGCTTCAAGCCGACGCGGCTGCGCACTTGCTTGGACGCGCTCGCAGTCTATGTCCACAAAGACAATCCGCTGCAATCGCTGACGCTGCAGCAATTGGATGCGGTGTTCTCCAAGACTCGCAAGGGTGGCGCCGCCGAAGACATCACGACCTGGGGCCAGTTGGGCTTGACCGGTGACTGGGCACGCAAGCCCATCAGCCTGTATGGCCGCAACTCCGCATCCGGAACCTATGGCTACTTCAAGGACCACGCGCTCCTGAAGGGCGACTTCAAGGACACCGTGAAGGAGCAGCCGGGTTCGGCGTCCGTGGTGCAGGGGATCACTGAGGATAAGTTTGGGATCGGCTACAGCGGCGCCGGCTACAAGACCTCGGGTGTGAAGGCACTGCCGCTCGCCAAGAACGACAAGTCGCCGACCGTCGAGGGTCACTACGAGAACCTGATCGACAACTCGTACCCGCTGTCGCGCTACTTGAACCTGTACGTCGCCAAGGAACCGGGCAAGACGCTCGATCCCTTGCGCCAGGAGTTCCTGAAGTTCGTGTTCAGCAAGGAAGGGCAGGAGATCGTCGTCAAGGACGGCTACTTCCCGCTGCCGGCGGCCATCTTGATGTCGGAGCTGAAGAACCTCGAAAACCAAACGGCGGCCGGCAACTGAGTTGCACCACCGGTTCCTGAAGCGCATTGCACCTGGGGCGGGATGGATCTCCATCCCGCCCCACGTGCTGCACGGAGCGCGCCATGACTCTCGGGCCGGATCGATCGCCGCAGCGCTGGAATCGCTTCGCGCGCGGTGTCATCACTTCAGGCGGCTTGCTGCTCATTGCTGCGGTCCTGATGATACTGGTGTTCATTGCCCGTGAGGCATTGCCCTTGTTCGGCAAGCCCCGGGTGGATGCCGCGGCCGTCGCCATCCCCCCTGCCGCAGCTCGCGCCCTGGGCGCGGGCCTCGACGATGAGCGCCGCATCGGTTACGAAATCCAACCCCAAGGCACCGTATTCTTCCGCATCGCCGATGGTGAAACGCTGCTCACGCGCCCGCATCCCTTTGCGGCGGCGCCAGCGACGTGTGCCGACATCGATTCGCGCCGCGGATTGATTGTTCTGGGCAGCGCGGATGGACGCGCCGCCGTCGGATCGGTCGATTTCGACGTCCGTTGGAACGGCGCGGAGCGCAGTGTGGTGCCGAGTCTGCGCTGGCGGGGGATCGCCGTGGTGGACTCGGCCGGCGGCGCGGTGCAACAAGTGTGCGGGGACCGGGACAGCGACGGCCGGATCGCGATGCTGGCGGTTTTGGCCACTAAACAACTGCGGTATGCGCTGCTCGACGAAATGGGCGCCCAGACCGCCCTCGTGGATCTGTCCACCGAACTGCACGGCACCGCGCCCACGAGTGTGCTGGTGTCGCAGCATGCGTTTCTTGCCGCAGCCGGAACGGCGGACGGCACGTTGTACCTGTGGCAGACGCAAGACTCCGCCGCGCCGCAGCTCGAGGATCACGTGCGGGTCTCGCCGGCGGGTGTTACGGCGCTGCGGCTTCTGCTCGGCGATCAAACCCTGGTGGTGGGGACCGCGCAGGGCCAAGTCTCGACGTGGTTGCGCCGCCGCTACGTCGTCGCCAAGAACGAGGGCGCGAAGTCCGTGAAGTTCGCGGATCAAGTCCTGGATCCCGGCCAGGAAGCGACGCTGCCCGATCGCGATTACGGGCGCCGCTTCGGGCATATTCCGGACTTGCGTTTCCGCACCGCCGGCCAGCCGTGGACCCACATCAGCGACTTCGATGCTCACACGGCCCCCGTCGCCGGCATTGCCGCCGCGCCGCGCGGCCGCAGTTTTGCCACGTTGGACGCGCAGGGCGCGGTCTTCTTGCGTCATTCCACGACCGGGCGCACGTTGTTGAAGGCCGGCGTCGAAGGCGCGGACCCGCGCAGCCTGGTCTTTGCGCCGCGCGGCGCCGGGATGGCGTTGGTGTCCGATGCGAATCGCCTGAACGTGTGGGCGATCGACAACCCGCATCCCGAGGCCAGCGCCGGTGCGCTGTTCGGCAAGACCTGGTACGAGGGGTACTCGGAGCCCAAGTTCGTCTGGCAATCGACCGGCGGCAGTGACGAATTCGAGCCCAAGCTGGCACTCGTGCCGTTGCTCGTGGGCACGCTCAAGGGGACGTTCTACGCACTCTTGTTCTCGGTGCCGGTGGCGGTGTTCGCGGCGCTATATCTGTCGCAGATGGCGTCGCCCGGCTTGCGCGCGGTAATCAAACCGGTGATCGAACTCATGGCGGCGATGCCGAGCGTGGTGGTGGGATTCCTGGCGGCGCTGTGGCTCGCGCCGTTGCTCGAAACACACCTTTGCCAGACTGCGGGCGGCATTCTGGGGCTGCCGCTCGGCCTCGCCGTTGCCGTCGCCGCCTGGTACGCGTTGCCGCAGCGCACGCGGCAGAAGGCGCGGCCCGGGTTCGAGCTCGCGTTCCTGATTCCGTTCCTCGTCTTGGGTGCGTGGCTGGGAGCGCACATCGGTGGGCCGTTGGAGGCCCAATGGTTCGGCGGCGATCTCAAACAGTGGCTCTTCGACCATCAAGGGATCACCTACGACCAGCGCAATTGCATCGTGGTGGGTATCGCACTCGGATTCGCGGTCGTGCCGATCATTTTCACGATTTCCGAAGACGCCATGTCGTCCGTGCCGCCGTCGCTCACCACCGCGGCGCTGGCCCTGGGTGCCAGCCGTTGGCAGTCGGCGCTGCACATCGTGCTGCCGGCCGCGAGCCCGGGCATCTTCGCGGCGGTCATGCTGGGGCTGGGCCGCGCCATCGGCGAGACCATGATCGTGCTCATGGCAACCGGCAACACGCCCATCTTGGATTTCTCGATTTTCAACGGCATGCGCACGATGTCGGCGGGCATTGCGGTGGAGATTCCCGAAGCCCCGCACGGCGGCACGTTGTACCGCGTATTGTTCCTGACCGGGTTCTTGTTGTTCCTGTTCACGTTCGTGCTCAACACGACGGCCGATGTGATCGGCCGCAGGCTGCGGAAGCGTTATGGCCAGTTCTAGCACGCAAACCGCGGCGGTCACCACGCCGGCCGTTACTGCGCCGCCGCCGTCCGGCCGGCGCCCGCCGGTGCGTGGGCCGCACGCCAGCTCGTCCTGGCAAGAATTCCGCCGTCAGGGCATTCCGGCCGTGTGGTCCACCGCCGCGATGGTCCTGGTCATTCTGTTGCTGCTCGGGGGAATGGTGGCGCTGATTCTGTCGAAGGGTCTGGTGCACCTCTGGCCCGCCAGTCTGACGCAGGTCCGCACCGAGTCTGGAGCCTTTCTGGGGCCGGTCGTGCAACGCGAAACGCGGCCGGCGCAGGACGGTGAGGCGGCACGCGACCGCATCTTGGTCAAGATCGGCAACCGCGACCTGAACGGACTGGATTTCCGCTGGTTCGATGTCCGGGACATCCGCGAGCGCACGCAGCCCAAGGATGCAATCGTCCTGGAGCGCCGCGAGCACGGCAACTTCCACGGCTATCTGAGCGCCATTCGCGACGGGGAGCAGGTGGTTGCGGACCGGGCGCAAGCCTGGGACAAACTCGGTTCCGCTATGCACGCCGTGCGCGCCGATGTCAATGGCATCGAGCGCGTCGACGGGCAGTTGGAAAAGCTCCACGGTCCGGTGGTACGGCTGCAGAGGAAACTCGAGATCGCGCGCCGGCGCGCGCCGGCCGACGTCGCGCGGCTCGAACACGAGGTCGAGACGGAAACCGCTCGCATCGCACCCCAAGTCGCCGTACTCGAACAAGAGCGCGAAACCCGCGGCGCCGCCCTCGCGCAGCGCGTCGCGGTTTTCACCGACGCCGAAGGCCACGAGAAAAACATCCGCTTGGATACCATCGTCCGCGCATACCGGCCGAACGCGATGGGGGTTTTCGCCAAGATCCGGCATTACACGGCCAAGCTGCGCGAGTTCGTGTTCACGGGTCCGCGCGAGTCGAACACCGAGGGCGGCATATTCCCGGCGCTCTTCGGCACGCTGTTCATGGTGCTGCTGATGACCCTGGCGGTGGTGCCCATGGGGGTCATCGCGGCGCTCTACCTGCATGAATACGCGCGCCAGGGCTTCCTGCTGCGGGCCGTCGGGCTGGCGGTCAGTAATTTGGCGGGCGTGCCCTCGATCGTGTTCGGAATGTTCGGGCTGGCGTTCTTCGTCTATGGGGTGGGTGGATTCATTGATCGCACGTTCTTCGCCGCGACGTTGCCCAACCCGACGTTCGGGACCGGCGGGCTCTTGTGGGCGTCGATGACGCTGGCGCTGCTGACCCTGCCGGTGGTCATTGTCGCCACCGAGGAAGGTCTGAGCTCCGTCCCGCGCGCCAACCGCGAAGGCGCACTGGCGCTCGGGGCAACGCAATGGCAGACTCTGCGGCATGTGGTATTGCCGAACGCCATGCCGGGGATCCTCACCGGCGTCATTCTGGCCGTTAGCCGCGGCGCCGGCGAAGTGGCACCGCTCATGCTGACCGGCGTCGTGAAGCTGGCGCCGGATCTGGCCGTGGACGGCGGGTTCCCTTTCGTCCACCTGGAGCGCAAGTTCATGCACCTGGGCTTCCATATTTATGACGTGTCCATGCAGTCGCCCAACGTCGAAGCCGCGAAGCCGATGGTGTACACCACAACGCTCTTGCTCCTGATCCTGGTTGTGGCTTTGAATGCCAGTGCAATTGTGCTGCGGAACCGTATGCGCCGCCGCTATCGAGGAGCGACCCTTTGAACCTGGAAGACGCGATGCCAACGGAGCGGGACGTGACCCAACCGGTGACACGAAGCGGGCCGGAACCGGTGTCCACGCCGCCGGCCGATGTGGCACCCGAGGGCAGCAATTGGGCGATCGAGACCCGGGCGCTGCGCTTCTACTACGGGGCGTCGCTGGCGCTCAAGGGCATCGATATTCAGATTCCACGCAACCAAGTCACGGCCTTTATCGGGCCCTCCGGGTGCGGCAAATCGACGCTGCTGCGTTGCTTCAACCGCATGAACGACCTCATCGAGCATTCGCGTGTCGATGGCGAGGTGCTGGTGGACGGCGAGAACATCTACCGGCCGGACATTCAAATGGAGTCGCTGCGCAAACGCGTCGGCATGGTCTTCCAGAAGTCGAACCCATTCCCGATGAGCATCTACGAAAACCTCACGTTCGGGCCGCGCATGCGTGGCATCCGCGACCGGTCGAGCCTCGATCAAATCGTCGAGCACGCGCTCCGGCGTGCCGACTTGTGGCGCGAGGTCAAGGACCGTTTGAAGGATTCGGCCCTGCAGTTGTCCGGCGGCCAGCAGCAGCGCCTGTGCATCGCGCGCACCCTGGCCAACGAACCCGAGATCGTGTTGATGGACGAGCCGGCTTCAGCGCTGGATCCCATCTCCACCGGTAAGATCGAGGAGACCATCCACGAGCTGAAGCAGGAGTATACGATCGTCATCGTGACGCACAACATGCAGCAGGCCGCCCGCTGCTCCGACCGGACCGCCTTCTTCTACTTGGGCGATTTGATCGAGTTCGATCTCACGGAGCGGATTTTCAGCGGTCCGTCCCGCAAGGAGACGGAAGACTACGTCACCGGGAAGTTCGGATGATGCGGGAGGCGCGGCCATGGTGATGAAGCGGCACTTCGAACGCGAGATGGACCACTTGAAGACGCGTCTGTTGCACATGGGCGCCACGGTGGAGGACTTGGTTTCACGCTCCATTCAGGCGCTCATGGAGCGCAACCGGGCGCTCGCGGAAGAGGCCATCGCGCTCGAGCGCGAAATCGATCAGCAGGAAATTCAGATCGAGGAAGAGTGCCTGAAACTATTGGCGCTGTACCAGCCGGTGGCGGGCGACCTGCGTTTCGTGACCGCGGTGTTGAAGATCAACAATGACCTGGAGCGCATGGGGGATCTCGGCCGCCATATCGCCGAGCGGGCGCTGGCCCTGTCGGCCGAACCCACCATCCGGGTGCCGGTCGACCTGCGCAACATCGCGCAAGCGGCGCAGCAGATGTTGCATATGGCCCTCGATGCGGTCGTGAACCAGGACGCCGAGATGGCGCTGCGCGTCATCCACGGCGACCGCGAGGTCGACGAGTATCACCAGCAAATGTACCCGCTCATCGTCCGCCAGGCCCGTATCGCGCCCGAGACGATCGATGTGATGCTGAATTACTTGTCGGCGTCCCGCCACCTGGAACGCATCGCCGACTACGCGACCAACATCGCCGAGGACGTCGTCTACCTGGTGCGCGGCGAGATCATCCGCCACCGCGAGGACTGAGCGCGCAGTCTTTGCGCGCCGGTGCAAGAGTTTCGCGGCGGTGCCGCCAAACGGCCTCCGCCGCGATCCTTCGCGCGCCACATAACCGGCCTTGCACGAGCCGGCACCGCCTCCCCAGATCTACCGCACGCAAGCGACGAGCGCGATTGGCCGGCTTGCAGAGATGACCGGCTCCGCCTAGTGTTGGCGCGAAACCGGGAGGCGCCATGATCGATCCGAAACCCGTCACGCTCGAAGGACGCGGGGTTCGCCTGGAACCACTTCGCGCCGAGCATGCGGCGGACCTTGCGGCCGCGGTACAGGATGGTCGCTTGTGGGAGCTTTGGTTCACCGCGGTTCCGGAGCCCGCCACGGCCGCGGCCTACGTCGACACTGCGCTGGCCGGCCGGCGCGACGGCCACATGCTGCCGTGGGTGGTTCGCGACGTCGCGAGCGGCGCCGTCATCGGCAGTACGCGGTACCATGACATCATGCCGGAGCTCGACCGCGTCGAGATCGGCTACACCTGGTATGCAAAGAGCTGGCAACGCACCCACGTGAATACCGTATGCAAGCTGTTGCTCTTCACACATGCTTTCGAGCAGCTTGGATGCAAAGTCGTCGCGCTGCGCACCGACAACTTCAACTTCGCATCACAGCGCGCCATTGAAGCACTCGGCGCCAAGAAGGACGGAGTGCTGCGGCACAGCCGCGTCCGGCGCGACGGCACGGTCCGTGACACTGTCGTCTACAGCGTGCTGCTGCACGAGTGGCCGGACGTGAAGCGGCACCTCGAACTCCGCCTCGCGCGCCACGCCCGTTGATGGTAAGTTGTTGACGTGCCGGCGGGCGATCACACATCCTGCGTCTTCTCTCGCGCCGGAGCGTCGTATGTCCCTCGCCGCAGGTCACAAGCTGGGTCCCTACGAGATCGTTGCGCCGCTCGGCACCGGCGGCATGGGTGAAGTGTACCGGGCTCGCGATACGCGCCTCGGGCGCGACGTGGCCGTCAAAGTGCTGCCGCCCGAACTGGCCGCCGACCCCGAGCGCCGCGCGCGCTTCGAGCGCGAGGCCCGCGCCGTCGCTGCGTTGAACCACCCGAATATTTGCGTTGTCCACGACGTCGGCCGCGAGGGCACGACGGACTACCTCGTCATGGAGCTGGTCGAAGGCGACACGCTCGCGCAGCGCCTCGTGCGCGGACCGCTCGCGCTCTCCGACACGCTGCGCGCCGGCGCCGAAGTCGCCGAAGCACTGGATCGCGCGCATCGCGCCAGCATCGTCCACCGAGATCTCAAGCCCGGAAACATCATGCTCGCCCGCTCCGGGGCCAAGCTCATGGACTTTGGTTTGGCGCGCGCGAGCGGCACGGGGATGTCCGGTGGTGGCAGCGTGCAACAGACGACCATGGCCGGTCCGGTCACCGCCGAGGGGCACATCGTCGGCACGTTCCAGTACATGGCGCCCGAACAGCTCGAAGGCCGTGAGGCCGACGCGCGCAGCGACGTGTGGGCGTTGGGTGCAACGCTCTACGAGATGGCCACGGGTGAACGCCCGTTCGCCGGCGACAGCACGGCTTCGCTCATCGGCGCCATCATGCGCGCCGAGCCGCAGCCGCTGGCCGAACGAGCACCCGCAACACCGCCGGCGCTCGAGCGCATCATTCGCACGTGTCTCGCGAAGGACCCTGAACAGCGCTGGCAGTCAGCCGGCGACGTGGGCCGCATGCTGCGCGGGCTCGATCCGGCGCCCACCGGTTCCGCGATGGTGCCCGCACCGCCGCAGCAGCGCGCACGCCGCGAAATGCTCGCGTGGGCATTGGCGGCGCTGCTGCCGCTTGCCGCGTTCCTGCTGGCGCGGATGCTCGGTACATCACATGACGAAGGCGATCCAATGCGGGTCGCACTGACGCTGCCGCAGGGTGCCGTCTACCACTTCTCCGGCGACTTCGCCGGACCGCCCGCGATCTCGCCAGACGGCAAAAGGGTCGCATTCGTCGCACTGGACGACCAGCACGGCGCATCGATTTGGGTGCGTGACCTGGACCGGTTGGACGCGCGCCCGGTGCCCGGCACGGAAGGCGGCAACTTTCCGTTCTGGTCACCGGACGGTACTTCGCTCGGCTTTTGTGCACAGCTCGCGCTCAAGCGGGTGGACCTGGACGGCGGCGCCGTCGTCACGCTCGCCGAAGCGAACGGGCTGCGCGGGGCGAGCTGGGGACGCGACGGTTGGATCGTGTACACGCCAAATGCGATCGGTGGGCTCTTCCGGGTCCCGGCGGCCGGCGGGACGCCGGTCGCGCTCACGGTGTGCGATACGACCATGGAGACCACGAACCGCTTCCCCCAGGTCCTGCCGGGCGGAAAATCGGTCCTGTATTACTCGGCCAACCACGGCGATCCGACGTCGAAGCGCTCGGGCGTATTCGCGGTCTCGGCGGATGGCAAGTCGAAGCAGAAGGTGCTCGGCGCGGCCTGCAACGCGGTCTACGCCAACGGCCACGTGCTCTATTTGCAGAACGACGTGCTGTTTGCGCGGCCGTTCGACCCGCGCTCGTTACGCTTCACGGGGGACGCAGTGCCGACGCGCGAACGCATCCAGCCCGACCCCTCGACTTGGACGAGCAACCTCACCGCCTCCGAGAATGGCCGGCTGGCCTACGTACTCCTCGGTCCCACCTTCGGCAGCCGCATCGAAGAACGCGGGCGAGATGGCAAGCGGCTGCGGCTTCTGACTTCTTCGGCCAACCACACGGCGCTCTACCTGTCACGCGACGGCCGGACGCTCGCCAACGCCTCGCAGGTGTCGGCCTCCGCGGACATCTGGATGATCGACATCGCCTCGGGACGCCGAACGCTCGTACTCGGAGGCAGGGCGGACGAAGACGGACCCGTGCTTTCCACGCGCGGCGACCGCGTCCTGTTCATGTCGAACCGTCAGGGGCCCCAGTACCGGATGTTCCTCGGACGCAGCGACGGCGCGGGTGACGCGCGGGAGATCCTTCGCGGTTCGTGGCGCGATGTGATCCCGGTCGATTGGTCCACCGACGGCCGTTTCGCACTGGCGCTGGTCGGGGGCGCGGTCTCCAGCATTTGGGACACGTTGGTCGTCGTGGAGCCCGACGTCGCGGGCTCGCCGCGGGTTCTGGTGGCACGTCCCAGCTCGGCCGGCGACGCACGCCTGTCGTACGACGGCCGCTGGCTCGCGTACACCGACGGTTCGTACATGGCTTCCCGGATCGTCGTAATCCCATTCACTTCGGGCTGGCCTGGCGGCAAGGCTCCGGCGGGCCGCTGGCAAGTCAGCACGTCACTGGGAACGAATCCGCGCTGGGCGGAGAGCGGGCGGGAGATCGTCTTTGCACGGTTCGACGGCACCATCGTCTCAGTGGACGTCGAGCCCGGGCCCGAAGGCTTCCAGGTGGGTGCCGAACATGAGCTATTTCGTGCCCCGTTGCGGCCCCAGACCGCGTCGATGGAAATGAGCCCGGACGGCCAACGCTTCTACATCAACGCGCTCTCGGGCGACGACGCGAGCCGTCTCGCCGTCGTCACGAACTGGGCGTCGGAGCTCGTGAAGAAGTAGGCGCTCCGATTTGCGCCGCCTCTTGCCTCATGACCGTCGAGGAACGGGTCCGCCGCCGGTGGCCGGCTCGTTCCGGAACGAGCCCGCGCACGACCACAACTCCGGATGGTCACGGATTCGTTGAGGGCACGGCTCTACGCGCCGGCCGCGTGCTACTCGAGGTTCTTTGCGAGATATAAATCCGTCGTTTGCACGCCGTATCCGTAGACGTAGACACTCGCATCCGGGGTGAGAAGCAACGTACCAACGCCGCCCATGCCCGCGAACTCGGGCAGCGGCGTGATCTGCCGGACCGGGGTCCTGGCGCCGGTCGCGAGGTCGAGCCGGAGAATTTGCACGTTGCCCGAGTCCAGCAAGTGGCGGAGGTAGAGGCCCCGGCCGTCCGCCGTCCACCGGACGATTCCATCCTTGGGATCGAGACCTGCGATGGACCGGGGATCGCCGCCGGCGATGGGATAGATCTGCCGGTGGGCGATGAGGAGCATCCCGTCCGGTGACACCCGGAGACCCGTTACTCCTTCCGGCGTCACCGCTTTCGGCGCGCCGCCGGCGAGATCCTGCACGAAGGTGCGGGGCTGACGATTCGGCTCGAAGCCGGTGAAGACCATCCGCTTGCCATCGGGCATGAAGGCCGCGGTCAGGTGCGTGATCGCGTCGTTCGTGACGCGCTTTGCATCACCCGGGCCGGTGGGAAGGATCACGATCTGTGCGGGTGCCGGATCGAGGCGCAGCGCCAGGACCCACTGACCGTCGGGTGAGAGAGCCTGTCCATCGCCGCCGCCCAAACGCACTGCCGGCGAGCCGTCGGTCTTGCGGAGGTAGACTGAATACCCGGGGCCGGCGCCGTCGCCCTGTTCGGTGACCAACAAAGTCCGGCCGTCGTCGGACAGGCCGCTCGCCATCGACCAGTCGAGCCACGACAGATCCCGCTCCCGGGACTCGCCAGGCGTCAGGCCGATGATGCCGCGCCGGCCGTTGTCGTGCTTCAGAAGCACGGTGCCGTCTTTGCCGATGTCAGCGAGGGTCAAGTTTCCCGGCGTCCGATCGACGGTGCGTACGGCGCCGGCGAGCGTCACTGCCGTCAGCGCGCGCGCGCTCCCACGCTCGGCACCGGTAAACCAGATCTCGTTGCCCGCCCGCGACCACGCAAGACCCTGCACGCTCTCGTACTCACCCGGCAACGTGCGCATCTTGCCCGCGCCATCGACGATGGCGACCGAACCGCGATCGTCGCCCATGATCGGGTGATTCAGAAACGCCACCATCCTGCCGTCCGGCGACACGCGCGGATCGCTGATCCAGCCGCTGGTTTCGTACACGACCTTGCCGATCGGGAACTCCAGCCGGTAGCGCCCGCCGGCGTAGTGCGACACGACGAGAGTGCTTCCGTCCGGCATCCAGTCGGCATCCTGAACGTCCTCGAGGATCGCGCGCGCCGCCCCACCCGACAAATTCGCGCGCGACAAGGTGCCCACCCGCGCGTAGTGGACCAAACTGCGCCGGTTCATCACCAGCGCCAGCTCGCCGGCAGGTGAAATCGACACCACGTCCGAGTTGGGGAACGGCATCAGCAGAGACTCCGGACTCTCCGGCCGCGTCGAATACATCTGCAAAGCGCCATCCCATGCGGCGGAGTAGACGATCGTGTTGCCGTCGGGCGCCAGCATTGCCGATGGAATTGGACCGCGCCGGAA
>Ga0315287_10002670_pt1 | contig 16986 bp, 18 predicted proteins | sample YL17G11_0_MG_FD_205037 | JGI IMG/M metagenome (GOLD analysis project Ga0315287, IMG submission 205037) | Sediment microbial communities from Yellowstone Lake, YNP, Wyoming, USA - YL17G11_0 | ecosystem: Environmental > Aquatic > Freshwater > Lake > Sediment | place: USA: Wyoming | collected...
GCGGCCTCGCTGGGTCGCCTCCTCAAGTCCCGGGGCTTACGGGTCACGATCCAGAAGCTCGACCCCTACATCAACGTCGACCCGGGGACCCTGAACCCGTTCGAGCACGGCGAGGTGTACGTCACCGACGACGGGGGTGAGACCGACCTCGACCTGGGCCACTACGAGCGCTTCATCGACGAGAGCCTGACCCGGGACTCCAACGCCACGACGGGGTCGATCTACCAGGCCGTGCTGGCCGCCGAGCGGCGGGGCGACTACCTGGGCAAGACCGTCCAGGTCATCCCCCACATCACCGACGAGATCAAGCGGCGCATCAAGCTCCTGGCCACCGACGACGTCGACGTGGTCATCACCGAGGTCGGGGGCACGGTCGGCGACATCGAGATCCTCCCGTTCCTCGAGGCCATCCGTCAGTTCCGCCTCGACGTGGGTCGGGACAACGTCTGCTACGTCCACCTCACCCTGGTGCCACTCATCGGCCCGGCGGGGGAGCAGAAGACCAAGCCGACCCAGCACTCGGTCACCGAGCTGCGTAGCCGGGGCATCCAGCCCGACGTCATCGTCTGCCGCAGCGCGGACGAGATCTCCACGGACCTCAAGCGCAAGATCTCGAACCTGTGCGACGTCGAGGTCCGGGCCGTGGTCAACGCCGCCGATGCCGACAGCCTCTACGACGTGCCCCTCACCCTCCACGAGGAGGGCATGGACGCCGTCGTCTGCGAGATCCTGAAGCTCGACGACCGTCCGGTCGACCTCACCGAGTGGGAAGCCCTGGTCGACCGGGTCCACGCCGCCGATCGCCCGGTGCGGGTGGGCGTGGTCGGCAAGTACACCAGCCTGCCCGACGCCTACCTGTCGGTCATCGAGTCGCTCAATCACGCCGGGTTCTTCCACGGGGCGAAGGTCGACATCGACCTGATCTCCGCCGAGGAGGTCGAGGGCCTGCTCGGGGCCGGACGGCTGAAGGACCTCGACGGCATCGTCATTCCCGGGGGCTTCGGCGAGCGGGGCATCGAGGGCAAGATCGCCGCCGCCGGCTACGCCCGCGAGGAGGCCATCCCCTGCCTGGGGCTGTGCCTAGGCCTGCACACGATGGTCATCGAGTACGCCCGTGACGTGCTCGGCCTCGAGGGGGCCAACTCCAGCGAGTTCGACCCCGCCACCCCCCACGCCGTGATCGACCTGATGGACGCCCAGCGCGACGTCACCGACAAGGGCGGCACCATGCGCCTCGGGGCCTATGTGGCCAAGCTGGTCCCCGGCTCGCAGGTTGCGAACGCGTACGGCAAGGACGTCGTCTCCGAGCGCCACCGGCACCGCTACGAGTTCAACCCCCGCTACCGGACCCGGTTCGAGGAGGGCGGCCTGCTCTGCTCGGGTGAGTCGCCCGACGGGCGGCTGGTCGAGTTCATCGAGCTGCCGGGGCATCGGTTCTGGGTCGCCACCCAGGCCCATCCCGAGCTGAAGAGCCGGCCCAATCGCCCCGCCCCGCTGTTCCGCGAGTTCGTCCGCGCCGCGCTGGAGCGCTCCGAGGGTCGCCGCCCCCACCTGTTCGAGCCCGAGGCCGTCAGCCAGCCCGCGGGCTGACGTGGTGAGCCCGTTCACCAAGCGGGGCGAGCGGGAGGTCTGGTCGGGCACGGTCATCTCGGTGGCCCAGGGCACCTTCGTGTCGCCGTCCGGGGCCACCTTCGAGCGGGATCTGGTCCACCATCCGGGCGCGGTCTCCGTCGTCCCCGTGGACGGTGACGAGGTCGTGCTCGTGCGCCAGTACCGGGCCGCGGTGGACCACGAGGTCCTGGAGATCCCGGCGGGCAAGCGGGACGTCCTCGGCGAGCCTCCCGAGGTCACCGCCCAGCGGGAACTGGCCGAGGAGGTGGGCCTCGTCGCCGGGCGCCTGGTGAAGCTGGCCGAGTTCTACAACTCGATCGGGTTCAGCGACGAGCTCTCCCACGTCTTTCTCGGCACCGACCTGACGGTCGTGCCCACGGACCTCCAGGGCGAGGAGGAGCAGCACATGACCGTCGAGCGCATCCGCCTCGACGACGTCCCCGCCCTCATCGCCGCCCGCGAGCTGGTCGACGCCAAGACCGTCATCGGCCTCCTGCTGGCCCGGGAGCACCTCGGGGGAAGAACGTGAGGCCGATGACGGAGGTGAGCGGCACGGAGCCTGCGGAGCTGCCGCTGGAAGCACTCGAGTACCTGACCTGGCTGGCCACGGAGAAAGGGCGGTCGGTCAACACGCTGTCGGCCTACCGTCGGGATCTGCGGGGTTACGCCACCTGGCTGCACGAGCGGGGCACGGAGCTGGTCGAGGTCACACCCGGTGACGTCGAGGCCTACGTCGGCGTTCTGCGGGACGCCGGGAAGGCCCCCGCGACCGTGGCCCGGGCGACCGTGGCCGTGCGCTCGCTGCACTCGTTCTGTGCCGCCGAGGGCCTGCTCCCGCTGGACCCGGCCGCCGATGTGGAGCCGCCGAGCGTGCCCCGGGGGCTGCCCAAGGGCCTGTCCGAGGCCGAGGTCGAGTCCCTTCTCGACGTGGTCGGCGGCGATCCGGTGGCCCGGCGGGACCGGGCCATCCTCGAGGTGCTCTACGGCACCGGTATGCGCATCGCCGAGCTGGTCGGCCTCTCGCTGGGCGATGTGGACCTGGGCGACGCCCTGGTCCGGGTGTGGGGCAAGGGGGCCAAGGAGCGGGTCATCCCCCTCGGTCGGCTCGCCCGGGCATCGCTGGTCGACTGGCTGGACACCGGCGGCCGGCCGGCGATGGCGCCCGTCCGGTGGGCGCGGCGGGGTGACGAGGAGGCGGTCTTCCTCAACCAGCGGGGGGGACGGCTCACCCGGCAGGGGGCCTGGGGCATCGTGGCGGAGCGCGGGCGCCGAGCCGGCCTCGAGCGCAAGCTCAGCCCGCACTCGCTGCGTCACAGCTGCGCGACCCACATGCTGGACCACGGCGCTGACATCCGGGCCGTCCAGGAGCTGCTGGGCCACGCCTCCATCAGCACCACCCAGATCTACACGGGGGTGTCGGTCGAGCGCCTCTTCGCCGTGTACGCCGACGCCCATCCCCGAGCCAAGGCCCCGGTCGCGGGGTAGAATCCCCCGATGGCCGATCCTGTGGAGTCGACCGTTCGCGCCTCGCTCGAGGAGGAGCGGGCACAGCTGGGCGAGCAGCTCACCGAGTTGGACGGGGGCGCGTTCGACGAGAACTTCGCCGATTCCGGGCAGGTGGCCGCTGAGCAGGGCGAAGCCCATGCCCTGGCGTCGTCTCTGCGGGAGCAGCTCGATGACGTCGAGGCGGCCCTGGCAAAGCTCGACGAGGGCACCTACGGTCTCTGCGAGCGCTGCTCCGAGCCCATCGCCGAGGCCCGCCTCGAAGCCGTCCCCGCCAGCCGCTTCTGCATCGAGCACGCCTGATCGAGGTGCGGTGAAGCATCTGCTGCACCTCGTGCGGCGCTTCTTCGCCTCCCTCCTGCCGATCGGTCCGAGCGCCGCGGACGACGCCTGGGCCCGGGAACACCTGACGGTGGCCGAGCAGGAGCTCTGGTCCGGTATGGCCCGGGTCGACCGTCGCCATTCCGCCGCCGTGGCCCGCAAGGTCGAGGCCGACCTGGGGGACCGGGCCACGACCCCGGTGCTCGCGGCGGCCCTGCTCCATGACGTGGGCAAGACCATCCCGCACCTGGGCACTTACGGCCGGGTCATCGCCACGATCTCCGAGGCGGTGGCGGGGGAGGCGACGGCCCGGCGCTGGGCCCAGACCCGGGGCTTCACCCGCCGGGTCGGTCAGTACGTGCTCTACCCCGAGCTGGGCGTCGATCTCCTGAAGATGGCCGGCAGCGACGACCTCGTCATCGCCTGGTCCCGCGAGCACCACCTCCCCGAGGACGAGTGGACCGTGCCCGCGGACCTCGGCCGGATCCTCCAGGCCGCCGACGACGCCGGCTAGCTCATCGCTCGGGGCCAACCGATGGCACGGAGGGAGTGCTGGGCGAGGTCGACCGCAGAATCTCACGCCCCGTGGCCACCCCGCCGACCTCGAGGACTGGGCCTACCGAATCGGGAGGCCCAGTCCTCGACCTCGGTGGCCATCGCCGAATCGGCTGACAACCCGCCGTTGCGGCCACGGAGCGTGGGGCGATGATCGACAAGAACTGCCCCGAGTCAGCTCAGGGGCAGGAGACCGAGGGCCTTCCTGGCGCGGGCCAGGACGTCGGCGGCCGTGGACCGGGCCTTCTCGGCGCCCTGGGCCAGGAGGGCCTGAGTGGCGCCGGGGTCGGCCTCCAGCTCGTGATAGCGGGCCTGGATGGGTGCGAGCAGCTCGACCACGGCCTCGGCGGTGTCGGCCTTGAGGGGCCCGAACCGGTGGTAGCCCTCGGCCACGGCCTTGGGCTCCCGGCCGGTGGCGGCGGCCAGGATCGACAGGAGGTTGGCCACACCGGGCCGGTTCTCGGGGTCATAGGTGACCTCGTCGCCCGAGTCGGTGACGGCCCGCTTGATCTTCTTCTCGACGACCTTCGGGTCGTCGAGCAGGTCGATGGTGCCCTGCGGTGACTCCTCGGACTTGGACATCTTGTCGGTGGGGCGCTGCAGGTCCATGATCCGGGCGCCGGCCTTCGGGATGTAGGCCTCGGGCATCACGAAGGTCTCGCCGTAGCGGGAGTTGAAACGGCCGGCGATGTCCCGGGTGATCTCGAGGTGCTGGCGCTGGTCGTCACCCACCGGGACCCGGTCGGTGTCGTGGACGAGGATGTCGGCGGCCATGAGCGCGGGGTAGGTGAAGAGCCCGCCGGAGACGAACTCGGCCTTCTGGGCCTTGTCCTTGAACTGGGTCATCCGGCTGAGCTCGCCATAGGAGACCGTGCACTCCATGATCCAGGCCAGTTCGGCGTGCTCGTGGACGTGGCTCTGGACGAACAGCGTGCAGCGGTCCGGGTCGAGGCCGACCGAGATCAGCTTCTGGGCCAGGGACAGGCTGGTGGCCGTGAGCTCGGCGGGGTCCTGGGGGACGGTGAGGGCGTGCAGGTCGACCACGCAGTAGGTGCAGTCGTGGATGTCCTGGTCGCTCACCCAGTTGCGCAGGGCCCCCAGCAGGTTGCCGAGGTGGACCTCGCCCGTCGGCTTGATTCCGGAGAAGACGCGGGGCACGGCGAGGAATCTAGAGCGGAGCGTGGCCAGTGCTGCGTGCAGAACGCTGTCGCGGCGGCCGCCGTTCACGACAGGAGCAGGAAACACAGGGTCCGCGCCCCGTCATCACCCCACCCGTATCCTCGCTCCCGATGACACTGGGCACGACGGGGATCTACGAGGTGGCGACGCCTGTCTACGACGGGCCGTTCGAACTGCTCCTCCACCTGATCCTGCGCGAGGAGGTCGATCTCTACGAGGTCAGCCTGCTCGACATCGTCGACGCCTACCTGGCCGAGTTCGATGCCATGGTCCACTGCGACCTCGACACCGCCACCGAGTTCCTGCTCATCGCCTCGACCCTGGTCGAGCTGAAGTCCCGACGCCTGCTGCCCGTCGACGACGACGTCGACCTGGACGACGAGTTGGCCCTCTGGGAGGAACGGGACCTGCTGTTGTCCCGCCTGCTGGAGTGCAAGACCTTCAAGGACGCGGCCGCGGTGCTGCGCCGCCTGCACCGCGACGGGGCCCGCAGCTACCCCCGCCTGGCCGGCATCGAGGAGCAGTTCGTGTCCCTCGCCCCCGACCTGTTGGCCGGGGTCGAGGTCGACGACCTGCGCCGGGCCTACGTGAAGGTGCTGACCCGGCCCCAACCCCGGGTCGACCTGTTCCACATCGCCGCCATCAAGGCCAACGTGGCCGACGCCATCGAGGAACTGGTCGACGAGCTGCCCGGCCTGGGACGCACCACCTTCCGCTCGCTCACCAGCTCCCTGGTCGAGCGGGTCGAGGTCGTCGTGCGCTTCCTCGGCATCCTCGAGCTCTTCAAGGCCGGCCTGGTCGAGCTGGACCAGGTGGGCCAGTTCGGGGACATCCACATCGTGTGGCTCGGGACGGAGGACGACTCGGCGACCACCGGCGAGATCCTCGAGTCCATCGACGTCTACGAGGGCTGAGGTGGCCGAGGAGGTCCATCGTGCCGTCGAGGCCATCGTCATGGTGGCCGAAGCCCCGGTCGAGCCCGGCCTGCTGGCCCAGCTCCTCGAGCTGTCCGTCGAGCGGGTCGAGGAGATCTGCTCCGAGCTGGCCCTGAGCTACGAGGCCGAGGACCGGGGGTTCCAGCTCCAACGGGTGGCCGGGGGCTACCGCTACGCCAGCCATCCCGACCTGGCCGCCTACGTCGAGCGCTTCGTCCTCGAGGGCCAGTCCACCCGTCTGTCGAGCGCCGCGCTGGAGACCCTGGCCATCGTGGCCTACAAGCAGCCGGTGTCCCGGGTACAAGTGTCGGCCATCCGGGGGGTCGACGCCGACGGTGTGCTCCGCACCCTGGTCCAGAGGGGCTACGTGGCCGAGATCGCCCGTGACCCCGGGCCCGGCCAGGCCGTGCTCTACGGGACGACGCCGACCTTCCTCGAGCGCCTCGGCCTCGACTCGCTCACCGAACTGCCCGCGCTGGGCGAGTTCGTGCCCGGGGCCGAGGTCGTGGAAGCCCTCGAGCAGGGCCTGCGCCTGCCCGACGAGGACGACCCGGCGGCGCCCGACGTCGACCTCACGCTCGGGGGCCCGAAGGACGTCGAGGGTGACGAACCCGTCTGAGCCCGCCGAGGGCGAGCGCCTCCAGAAGGTCCTGGCCCGGGCCGGATTCGGCAGCCGGCGGGTCTGTGAGGACCTGATCGACGAGGGTCGGGTCACCGTCGACGGCGAGGTGGCCATCCTGGGCCGCCGGGTCGACACGGCCACGGCCCAGGTCGAGGTGGACGGAGTCCTCGTCGGGGTCGCGCCCGACTTGGTCCACTGGCTCCTGCACAAGCCGGCCCGGGTGGTGACCACCGCCTCGGACCCCGAGGGGCGGACCACGGTCCTCGACCTGGTCCCCGAGGAGCCCCGGGTGTTCCCTGTGGGCCGCCTCGACTACGAGACCGAGGGCCTCCTGCTGCTGACCAACGACGGCGCCCTCACCCACCGCCTGACCCATCCCTCGTTCGGGGTGGACAAGGAGTACCTGGCCGAGGTGGACCGGATGCCGTCCCGGGGCGACCTGCGCCGCCTGCGCGAGGGCGTCGAGTTGGAGGACGGCGTGACCGCGCCGGCCAAGGTGGCGTCGCTGGACGACCGGACCCTGCGGATCACCATCCACGAGGGCCGCAACCGGCAGGTCCGCCGCATGGTCGAGGCCGTGGGCGGCACGGTGCTGCGCCTCGTGCGGACCCGCATCGGCCCCCTGACCGACCGCGTCCTCAAGCCCGGCGAGTGGCGGCCCCTGACCCAGGACGAGGTCCGGGCCCTGGAGCGGGCCGTGGCCTCGGCTGCGCTGCCGTGGGAGGGCGGCACCGATCCGGGCGGAACCGAGCCGGGGACACGGCGCGGCGAAGCCGATCGGCGGGCCGAATAGGCCGGCAAGGCGATGAGCCGTCAGGCGACGAGCCATCGAGCACGGCGGCCCCCACCGGTACGCTCCCCGGCGATGCCACTGCGGGCCCTCCGGGGCGCCACCACCGTCGACGTCGACGAGGTCAGCCACCTGACCGAGCGGATGGTCGAGTTGTTGACCGAGGTGTTCGATCGCAACGCCATCGATCACGATGACGTCGTCAGCATCATCTTCACGGCCACCGACGACATCGGCTGCACGTTCCCGGCCACGGCGGCCCGGACCTTCGGCCTCGGCGACGTCCCCCTGATCTGCGCCCGCGAACTCGATGTCGAGGGGGCCACGCCCCGGTGCGTGCGGATGATGCTGCACCTGGAGACCGACCGGACCCGGGACCAGCTCCACCACGTCTACCAGCACGGAGCGGCCAATCTCCGTGACGACCTACCCCGTTGAGCAACCCCCGGCTCGCCACGCTGGTCGGCACGGGGCTGATCGGCGGCTCCATCGGCCTGGCCCTGCGCCGGGCCGGGTGGGCGGTCGTCGGCACCGACCGTGACCGCGAACGGGCCGACGCCGCGGTGGCCCACGGTGCCCTGGACGCGGTGGGCGAGGACCCGGCGTCCGCCCTGACGATCGTGGCCACCCCGGTCGGCTCGGTGGCCGCCGAGGCCCGGCGCCTCCTGAAGGCCGGCCACCCGGTCGTGACCGACGTGGGCAGTGTGAAGGCGCCGGTCGTGGCCGCGGTGGACCATCCCGGCTTCGTCGGCGGCCACCCGATGGCGGGCTCGGAGCAGGAAGGCATCGCCGCCGCCACGGCCGACCTCTTCGACGGGGCCACCTGGGTCCTGACGCCCACGGCGTTGACCGACGACCAGGCCTACGCCACCGTCCGCGCCGCCATCGTGGATCTGGGGGCCGAGGTGGTGGCCCTGGACCCCGCCCGTCACGATGCCCTGGTGGCCGAGGTCTCCCACGTGCCCCACCTGACGGCGGCGACCCTCATGCGTCTGGCCGATGACACCGCCGAGGAGCACCGGGCCCTGCTCCGCCTGGCCGCCGGTGGCTTCCGGGACATGACCCGGGTGGCCGCCGGTCACCCGGGCATCTGGCCTGACATCTGCGGCGAGAACCGGGAGGCCATCGTCGACGTCCTCGACCGGCTCATCGACGCCCTGGGGGAAGTCCGCACCGTGGTCGCGGGCAACGACCGGGACCGGCTGCTGGCCCTGTTGGACCAGGCCCGCGCCGCCCGGACCAGCCTGCCCGCCCGTTTCGGGCGCCCTTCGGAGCTGGGCGAGCTCCGTGTCGTCGTCCCCGACCGCCCCGGGGCTCTGGCCGAGGTCACGACCCTGGCCACCGAGATCGACGTCAACATCGCCAACCTGGAGATCGCCCACTCCAGCGAGGGCGACCGTGGCGTGCTCATCCTGGTCGTCGAGGCCGAGGCGTTGGGCCGACTGCACGACGCGCTCGTCGAGCGCGGCTTCATCGTCTCCCACCAGCAGGTCCTCGAGTAGTGGCGAGCCTCACCGTCGGCCCGTCCGGGCCTCTGCGGGGCCGGCTGCGCATGCCTGGTGACAAGTCGATCTCCCACCGGGTCCTCCTCCTGGCGGCCCTGGCCGAGGGACGGTCGACCATCGCGGGCCTGTCCGACGGGGCCGACGTGGCCGGCACCCGTCGGGCGGTCGAGGCCCTCGGCGCGGCCACCGCCGACGAGGACGGTGCCGTCGTCGTCCACGGGGGGACGTTGCACGAGGCGGCTGACGTGATCGAGGTGGGCAACTCGGGTACCACCATCCGCCTGCTGACCGGGCTCTGCGCCGCCTTCCCGTTCCTCACCGTCTTGGCCGGCGACGAATCCATCGCCCGGCGGCCCATGGACCGGGTGGCCGTGCCCCTGCGCCTGATGGGGGCCACCATCGAGGGTCGGGACGGTGGCCGCCTGCCGCCGCTGTCCGTGCGGGGCGGCGACCTCCACGGCATCACCTACCGAACCCCCGTGCCCAGCGCCCAGGTCAAAGGCGCCGTGCTCCTGGCCGGGTTGGGGGCCGAGGGCGACACCGTGGTCGAGGAGGACGTTGCCACCCGGGCCCACACCGAGGAGCTCCTGGCCCGCTTCGGGGCGGACGTCGAGGTGGGCGAGGGCCGGGTCCGGGTGCGTCGCTCCCGGCCCGAACCCTTCGCCTACACCGTCCCCGGCGACCCCTCGCAGGCCGCCTTCTGGGTGGTGGCGGCCTCCCTGGTCCCCGGGAGCGACCTGGTCATCGAGGGCCTCTACCTGGGCCGGGCCCGGTCGGGCTTCCTGGACGTGCTGGTGCGCATGGGCGCCGACATCGACGTCGACCCTGACGCCGAAACGGCGTCGGCCACGATCCGGGTCCGCTCGGCGGCGCTGCACGGGACCACCGTGCCCGGGGCCGAGATCGTGGGCCTCGACGAGGTCCCCGCCCTGGCCGTGGCCGCCGGCGCGGCCGTGGGCACCACGCGGTTCGTGGACGTGGGTGAGCTGCGGGTGAAGGAGTCGGACCGGCTGGCCACCGTTTCGGCCGCGGTCGCGGCGGTGGGTGGGCGCGCCGACGTCGACGGGGACGCCCTCGTGATCGAGGGGGGGACTCTGCAGGGGGGCCGGGTCGAGTCCCAGGGCGACCACCGCATCGCCATGGCCGCCGCGGTGGCCGGGCTGGCGTCGGCGGGCGAGGCCGTGACCATCGAGGGGTGGGAGGCCGTGGCCACCAGCTACCCCGGTTTCGAACGAGATCTGGGAGAGTGCACGACATGACGGTCATCGCCATCGACGGACCCGGGGGCTCCGGCAAGTCGACCGTGGCCCGCCACCTGGCCGAGCGCCTGGGCCTCGAGTACCTGGACACCGGGGCCATGTACCGGGCGGTCGCCTTTGCCGCCCTGCGCCGGGGGATCGACCCGTCGGACACCGAGCCGGTGGCCCACCTGGTCGACGACCTCGAGTTGACGGTGGGGGAGGGCGGCGTCTTCGTCGACGGGGTCGACGCCACCATCGAGATCCGGGGCCCGGAGGTGACGCGGGCGGTGAGCCTGGTGGCGGCCAACCCCGTCGTGCGGGCCGAGCTGCGCAGCCGCCAGCGGGAGTGGGCGGCGACCCGGCCCGGTGGGGTGGTGGAGGGCCGGGACATCGGCACGGTGGTCTTCCCCGACGCCACGCTGAAGGTCTTCCTGACGGCCCGGGCCGAGGTGCGGGCGGAGCGCCGCTCCCAGGAGGTGACCGACCTCGACTACGAGACGGTGGCCGCCGACCTGGCCCGGCGGGACACCCTGGATGAGGGGCGCGACGACAGTCCCCTGGCTCAGGCCGACGACGCGCTCGTGCTGGACACCACCGGCCTGTCCATCGACGAGGTGGTGGCGGCCCTGGTGGCGGCCCTGGAGGAGGCCACCGCCTCGTGACCAAGATCGAGAGTCGGTACGGCAGCGCCGATCCCACGCTGCTCTCGCGGTGGTTCTACCGCTTCGTGCGGAGCCTGATCTGGGGGGCGGGCAAGCTCCTGTTCCGCATCGAGGTCCACGGCAAGGAGAACGTCCCGGCCACCGGCGCGTTCATCCTCGCCCCCGGCGCCCACCGTTCGAACCTGGAGACGTTCGTGGTTTCGCTGGTGACGAGCCGTCGCATGCGCTTCATGGGCAAGGACTCCCTCTGGAAGTACGCCGCCCCCGACTGGTTCTTCTCGTCGCTCGGGGGCTTCCCGATCAACCGGGACGGGGCGGACCGTGAGGCGCTGACCCAGACCCTCAGGCTGGTCGACGCCGGCGAGCCGGTCGTGATGTTCCCCGAGGGGACCCGCCGGTCGGGGCCGACCATCGAACCCGACCACATGCGTGACGGGGTGGCCTACGTGGCCAACCGGGGCCAGGTCCCGATCGTGCCCGTGGGCATCGGGGGCTCGGAACGGGCCATGCCGGCGAAGGCCAAGTACATCCGGCCCGCCAAGATGGTCCTGGTCGTGGGCGAGCCCCTGGCCCCGCCCCCGCTCAAGGAGAGCGGTCGCGTGTCACGGAGCGCGGTCCGGGCACTGACCGAGGACCTTCGCCTCCGGCTGCAGGATCTCTTCGACGACGCCCAACGACGCGCGGGGAATCCCAACACCTAGCCTGCCCGGATGGCGCTGGCGGGAGAGCCTGGGCACGAGCATGAGCACGAGCGATGGGACCGCCTCCGAGAAGCGGCCATAGAGGCCGAGTTCGAGACCGGTCGGCATGAGGACACCGTCGAGGAGGCCCGGGCCTCCATCCACATCCGCCTGGCCCGCATGACCGTGGGGTCTCTCGTGCTGTTCGCCGGCGTCCTGATGCTGGCCCTTCCCGGCCCGGGGTGGCTGGCCATCGCCGGCGGACTCGCCATCCTCTCCAAGGACGTGGGGTGGGCCGAACGGGCCCTGGAGCGGGTGCGGCGTCGACTCCCGGCCGACGAGGACGGCAGTGTCTCCACGCCGGTCATCGTCCTGTCGGTGCTCCTGGCCCTGGGCGCGGCGAGCCTGTCGATCTGGTGGTACATCCTGCGGTGAGGGCGCCCGCTCGGATCTAGAGCATCTTCGCCTGGGCGAAGACCTCCCGGACCAGCGGCTCGAAGTGCTCGAGGGGCTCGCTGTCGTAGTCGGGGTCGAAGGCGACCTGGTCCCAGTCGTCGGCGAAGCGCTCGGCCAGGGCGAAGACCTCGGGGCCCAGCCCGGCCCGGTGCTGCTCGCGGGCATCGGGATCACCGCCGAAGTGGGCGTAGTAGTGCCGGCCCTGGAAGTCCTGGTGGACCCGGATCATCTCGTGGACCTCGGGACGCACGTAAGGCTTGAGGATGGCGGCGGCGATCTCGGGGTGGTTGGCCACGCTGACCGCCTTGCCGATGTCGTGGCACAGGGCGGCCACGACCACCTCGGCGTCGGCCCCGGCCCGTTCGGCCCGGGTGGCGGTCTGCGCCGAGTGCTCGAGCTGGTCCACGGCGAAACCGTCGGTGACCGTCTCCAGCGAGCGGAGCATCTCCAGCACCCGGTCGGCGACCCGGCCCCGGTGCTCGAAGGTCTGCCTGCCGATCTCGGCCCACTGCTCGGCGGTGGACTCGTCCATGCGGGTGAAGGTGGTGGTCGTCGCCATGTGACCATTCTGCCTTCGAGTGGCCTCGCGGCGCTCGATCCGACTCAGCCGAGGGCGGCGAGGACGTCGGCGGCGTCGATGCTGCGGTCGTTGGTGGCCGGTCGGGCGGCCAGCGAGCCGCCGAGAGTGACGGTGGCGGCCTCGTCCACCGCGGCCAGCAGGTCCCGCAGGTTGCGGGGCGGCGGGAAGTACTCGTCCTCGTCGGTGAACCACACCTCCTCGGTGCCCTCGGCGGGGGCGAGGCGGGCGATGACGGCCTCCACGAGGTCCTCGGGGGCGGAGGCGCCGGCGGTGACCCCGACCGTGCCCTCCACGTCGTCGGGGAGCTCGTCGGGGTCGTTGACCCGGAAGACCCGGGGGCGGCCCGCGTCGCGGGCCAGCTGCTCGAGGGCCCGGGTGTTGGAGGAGTTGGCCGAGCCGATCACGACGATGGCGTCACAGCGGTCCGCGATCTGGAGCAGCCCCGACTGGCGGTTGGTGGTGGCGAAGCAGAGGTCGCTGCGCCCGGGCTGCCAGAGGTCGGGCCAGCGGTCCTTGGCGGCGTCGAGCACGCCGGCCCAGTCCCGGTGCGAAAGCGTGGTCTGAGCCAGCAGGGCGACCGGCTGGCCGCGGTCGGGCAGGGCGGCGACGTCCTCGGGGCGCTCCACCCGGTCGATGGCCTCGGGGGCCACGGCCATGGTGCCCACCGCCTCTTCGTGGCCCTCGTGGCCGACGTAGACGATGCGATAGCCCTTGCCCGCCCGGACCCGGACCTCGTGATGGACCTTGGTCACCAGTGGGCAGACAGCGTCGACCACGTAGCCCCCCTGGCGGCGGGCCGTCTCGACCACCTCAGGGGCTGAACCGTGGGCCGACAACATGATGGGCGAGCCCTGGGGCACCTCGGCCAGGTCGTCCACGAAGACCACGCCGAGATCCCGGAAACGGTCCACCACCCGCTGGTTGTGGACGATCTCGTGGTAGCAGTAGACGGGCGGATCGAAGGTCCGCACCATCCAGGCCAGGGCCTTGATGGCCATCTCCACGCCCGCGCAGAACCCCCGGGGAGCGCAGAGCAGGACCCGGTCGACGGCCACGGGCCGAGGGTACCCACCGCCCCCGTCCGTATCCTTGAGGGGTGCCTGCTCCACCGCGGAGCCGAGCCGTCAGGCGAGGCGACCGGCGAGCACAGCGTCGCCCTTCGTCCGCCACCCCCGAGTCCTCGATGTCATCACCCCTGATAGTCGCTGTCGCGCCCGGGTCCCCGGCCGACCGTGCCGGGCTGTGCCCCGGTGACGAACTGCGGGCCCTGAACGGTGAGGCCCCACGCGACGTCATCCGCTACCAGATCCTGGTCGACGACCCCGATCTGGAGATCGAGGTGTCCCGGGGCGGCCTGGACCTGACCATCGGCGTGCAGAAGGCGGCGGGGGAGCCCTTGGGCGTCGAGGTGACCTCCGCGGTGTTCGACGCCGTGCGCACCTGTGACAACCACTGCGAGTTCTGCTTCATCCACCAGCTCCCGGCCGGGATGCGCTCCAGTCTCTACCAGCGCGACGACGACTACCGGCTCTCGTTCCTCTACGGGAACTTCACCACCCTCACCCGGTTCACCGAGCTGGACCTCGAGCGGGTCATCACCGAGCGTCTGTCGCCTCTGTACGTCTCGATCCACGCCACCGACCCCGAGGTCCGGTCCGAGATGCTGCGCAACCGTCGAGGGGCCACCAGCCTGCGCTGGCTGCGGGCCCTGCTCGACGCCGAGGTCCAGGTGCACGGCCAGCTCGTGGTCTGCCCCGGGGTCAACGACGGCGCGGTGCTGGAGGACACGATGGTCGGGATCGCCGACCGGTACCCCGAACTGGCCACCGTCGCCGTGGTCCCCCTCGGCATCAGCCGCCACGGCCGCGAGGGCCGCCTCCGGCCCCACACCGTGGCCGAGGCCGGGGCGACCATCGACACGATCGAGGCCTGGCAGGGCCGCTTCCTCGAGATCGTCGGCCGCCGGCTGGCCTACGCAGCCGACGAGTACTACCTGCTGGCCGACCGTCCGTTCCCGATGGGCGAGAGCTACGAGGGCTTCGCCCTGCACGAGGACGGCATCGGCATGGCCCGCAGCTTCGTGCAGGAGTTCGCGGGCGAGGTCGAGGCGCCGATCGGGCCCCGGGCCGGCTTCTTCCAGTCCATCGACGGCGCCCCCGCGACCGGCTATCGGGCTCCTCGGGGTCAGGTCACCCTGCGCCCCCGGCGCACGGCTCCCGTCGCCGTGCTCACCGGGACCTACGGGGCCGAGATCCTGGCCCCCCTCCTGGCCGACCGCGACGACGTGGCGGTGCTCCCGGTCGAGAACCGGTTCTTCGGCGGGAACATCGGCGTCACCGGCCTGCTGGTGGGGGAGGACCTGCAGCGGGTCCTGGCCGACCAGCCCCCCGGCCACCGGTACCTCCTGCCGGACGTCTGCCTGTCCGGCGGGCGCTTCCTGGACGGCACCACCCCCGAGGACCTGCCCCTGCCCGTCGAGATCGTGGCCACCGACGGCCTGTCCCTGCGGGCCGCGCTGGAGCCGGTGGCAGCATGAGCGTGCCGGTCGTCGCCGTCGTCGGGCGGCCCAACGTGGGCAAGTCGACCCTGCTCAACCGCATCGTGGGTCGCCGCGAGGCCATCGTCGAGGAGCGGCCGGGGGTCACCCGGGACCGCAAGGCGGTCGACGCCGAGTGGCGGGGCCGGCCGTTCATCGTCATGGACACCGGCGGCTTCATCGCCACCGAGGAGGGCCTCGACGCCGAGGTCAGCCGCCAGAGCGTCCGGGCCATCGAGGACGCCGATGCCGTGGTCATGGTCGTCGACGTCACCGTCGGGGTCACCACCGAGGACGAGCAGGTGGCCGCGCTGCTCCGGGGCCGAGACATCCCCGTGTTCGTGGTGGCCAACAAGGTCGACGACACCAACCGCGAGAACGACGCCTGGGCCTTCCTCTCCCTCGGCCTCGGCGACCCCCATCCCATCAGCGCCCTGCACGGCCGCCGCACGGGCGACTTCCTCGACGTGCTCGTCGACGCCCTGCCACCTGAGGAGGACGACGCCGACGAGGGCGACGAGGAGCGGGAGGAGATCCTCTCGGTGGCCATCGTGGGTCGGCCCAACGTGGGCAAGTCCACGTTGTTCAACAAGCTGGACCGGGCCGAGCGCTCGGTGGTCCATGACCTGGCCGGCACCACCCGGGACACCATCGACACCGTCATCGAGACCGAGTCGGGTCCGGTGCGGATCCTGGACACGGCGGGCATGCGCCGACGGGGCAAGATCGACGTGTCGACCGAGTACTACTCGGTGGTCCGGGCGCTGCGGGCGATCGATTCCGCTGACGTGGTCCTGCTCGTCATCGACGCCCTGATCGGGGTGACCCACCAGGACCAGCGCCTGGCCGAGCGGGCGTCGATCTCGGGCTCCCCGGTGGTGGTCCTGCTCAACAAGTGGGAGGCGGCCGACGCCGATCAGCGAGAACTGGTGTCCGAGCAGGTCGACGACCGCCTGAAGTTCCTGCCCAACGCCAAGGTCCTCAAGATCAGCGCCCTGACCGGCAAGGGCACGCACAAGATCATCGACGCCCTGCTCGACACCGCCGACACCTACCACCGGCGCATCCCCACGGCGAAGGTCAACGAGGTGCTCCGCCAAGCGCAAGCCCACCAGCCGGCTCCGGCCGGCGCCCGGGTCCTCTACGCCACCCAGGGGGCGACCGACCCCCCGACGTTCACCCTGTTCGCCAACCGGCGCCTGCCGCCGACCTACCTGCGCTACCTGGAACGCAAGCTGCGGGAGGCCTTCGCCATGGGCGACACCCCGCTCAAGCTGCGGGTGCGGGCCCGGCGTGAGTAGCCCGAGGCCGAGCCCGTCCGGGGTCGGGAGTACGATCGGGGCGTCATGGTGATCCCGGTTCTCGCGGCCACCGCCGTGCTCTGTCTGGCCGCTGCGCTGTCCTGGGGACGCTCGGCCCGGTTCCGCCATCGCGTGTGGCGGACGCTGGACAGCTCCGACGTCGACGAGGTCGCCATCACCCTGGCCTGGGGCGTCTACCGCAAGGACCTCCACGCCACCGCCTTCTACGCCATCGCCGGTGTCGCCATCGGCGCCCTGGCCTTCGTCGACCCGCCCGCGGGCGCGGTCGTCCTGGGCGTCCTCGCCGTCCCCGCCATCGTCTCGCTGGCCATGTGGCGCACGTTCGTGGACGAAGCCCGCCTGGCCCAGAGCCGCATCGGCATGGAGCGCCGGGCCGTCGAGGTCCTCGACCAGGAGGAGCGGGCCCCCCGCATGTGGGCCGAGCGCCTGGCGCCGGAATCCCTGCCCGACCTGGTCGGCTTCGAGGTGGGTCGGGTCTACCAGCCCGG
>Ga0315287_10002671_pt1 | contig 16986 bp, 9 predicted proteins | sample YL17G11_0_MG_FD_205037 | JGI IMG/M metagenome (GOLD analysis project Ga0315287, IMG submission 205037) | Sediment microbial communities from Yellowstone Lake, YNP, Wyoming, USA - YL17G11_0 | ecosystem: Environmental > Aquatic > Freshwater > Lake > Sediment | place: USA: Wyoming | collected...
GGCGACGAGCCGGGAATCGAAGTGATGGCCCAGCCGCCGGGCAAACGCGTCGCCAACCTGTCGATGCTATCCGGCGGCGAACGCGCGCTGACCGCCGTGGCGCTGCTGTTCGCGCTCCTCCAGACGCGGCCGTCGCCCTTCTGCGTCCTCGACGAAGTCGACGCCATGCTCGACGAATCGAACGTGGGGCGGTTCGCCGAGGCGGTGAAGAAGCTCGCCGACACCACGCAGTTCATCGTCGTCACTCACAACCGCCGCACCATCGAGATGGCGGACCACATCTACGGCGTCGCGATGTCGAAGGACATGACATCGAGCATCCTCTCCCTCCGCCTCAGCGACCTCGCACCGAGCCCGTAGGGCGGCCATCTTGGCCGCCATCCGCAATGCGATGGTCGCGGGCTCTCTCCCGCCCTACTGCGTCTTCTTGCGGGGGAGCGTCGAGGGGGAGCAACCCCCTCGGCCAAAGGGCTTGGGGAATGTGTCCCCATGGGAAACAACCTATCTCGGGAGGGCGGGTGGGAAGAAGAACGCCCAATGTCTCTCGCAGCGGTATCTGCTGCCACCACGTCCCAAAGTGCCGAGCAGCTTCCGAAGTTGATCCCCCGATCCGCCGATGCTATGATCTCTGCACATCGCGTGAACGAGAGGAGGCAGTCTGTCCTTGCGTCTATTCCGCAAACAAAAAGGCGAAGAGGAAGACGCCAGGAAGACCGAACAGGCACTCGAACGCACCCGCAAGACCTGGTTCTCTCACCTCACCTCCCTCTTCGAACGCACCCGCATCGATGACGCCCTCTGGGAAGAGTTGGAGGAGCTGCTCATCGGCGCCGACACCGGCGTAGCGACTGCGCACAAAGTGCTCGAAGACGTGCAGCGCCGCGTCGAAAAAGAGGGCCTCAAAGACCCCAACGATGTCCGCGTCGCCCTCAAGGAAGAGCTCGTCGACATCCTCCAGTCGGCGCAGCCGCGCGGCAGCCTCTGGCGTGACGGGCTCGGCCCGGAAGACGTCGGCAGGCCGGCGGTCATCCTCGTCGTCGGCGTCAACGGCACCGGTAAGACAACAAGCATCGGCAAGCTGGCCTACGCCCTCCGACAGGACGATGCGCAGGTCACCATCGCCGCCGCCGACACCTTTCGCGCCGCCGCCATCGAGCAGATGCGCGAATGGGGCGACACCGTGGGAGCCGAGGTCATCGCTCACCAGCAGGGCGCCGACCCGGGCGCCGTCGTCTTCGACGCGCTCTCGGCCGCCGAAAGCCGCGGCTCCGATGTCGTCATCGTCGACACTGCGGGACGGCTGCACACGAAGTCCAACTTGATGGAGGAGCTGCGAAAGATCCTGCGCGTCATAAAGCGCAAGAACCCAACAGCGCCCCACGAGGTCCTGCTCGTCCTCGATGCGACGACCGGACAGAACGCGCTCATCCAGGCGAAAGCCTTCGCCGAGGCCGTGGACGTGACCGCCATCTGCCTGGCCAAGCTGGATGGAACGTCGAAGGGCGGCATGGTCTTCGCCATCTCGAACGAACTGGGCGTGCCCGTGCGCTTCATCGGCACCGGCGAGCGCCCTGCGGACCTGAGCCCGTTTTCCGCCGAGGAGTTCGTTGATGCGCTGTTTCAGTAACCGACGGCTCTCGCCGCTCTCCTCACGGATGAGGCCCCGAGAAGGCGGTCCCGCCGCTCGCGACGCCGAAGCCGTGGAGTCGATGCCGTATGCCTGAAACGCTTTTCTGGTTGCTGGCCGTAGAAGCGATGGGCCTCGTCGGCTTCCCTCTCGTCTATGCCTTCTTCCCACAACTGCCTGATCGCGGCTTCGCCTTCGCCAAGCCGTTCGGCATGCTCGTCATCGGCTTTGTCTTCTGGATACTCGGCTCGGCCTGGGTTCTCTCGAACAACGCGGGCGGCATCGTCTGGGTCTTGCTGATGGTCGGCGCGCTCTCCGGCTACCTCGCCTGGCAGCGCCGCGACGAGATACTCGCCTTCCTGCACGAGAAGTGGCCGCTTCTTCTCGTCATCGAAGGACTCTTCATCGTGGCCTTCATCGCCGCCGCCTACCTGCGCTCCTTCACGCCGGAGATCTCCGGCACCGAGAAGCCGATGGACTTCGCCTTCCTCAACGCTTCAACAATCAGCGAGCACTTCGCGCCAAACGACCCCTGGCTCTCCGGGCACACGATCAGCTACTACTACGGCGGCTACTTCCTCGTCGCCATGACCGGCAAGCTGGCGAACGTCAGCACCAGCGTCGGCTACAACCTCGGCCTGGCGATGATCGCCGCCCTGGCCGTCGTCGGCGCCTTTGGCCTCGTCTACAACCTCGTCGCTCTTCACGAGGAGCGTACGAAAAAGAAAGCGAATCTCTTCGGCGCGCCTCTTGTCTTCGGCATCGCCGCGGCCGTGTTGCTGACGGTGATGGCGAATCTCGAGGGGCTGTTGGAGTTCCTGGCGGCCCACGCCGTCGGCGGCAAAGGCTTCTGGGACTGGATCAACATCAAAGGACTGACCAGCGTCGGCAACAGCACCGATAGCTGGTACCCGACGCAGCACTGGTGGTGGTGGCGCGCCGCCCGCATCGTCTCGCCCGACGCGCCGGAAACGATAACGGAGTTCCCCTTCTTCAGCTTCCTCCTCGGCGACCTGCATCCGCACGTCATGGCGATACCCTTCGGCATCCTCGGCATCGCCGCCGCCGTCCGACTGCTTCAGGAGGAGGAGACGCTCGACCTGCTGTTCTGGACGCGACATCAGTTGCTTCTCGTTGCGCTGGCGATACTTGTCGGCGGGCTCTCGTTCCTGAACACGTGGGACCTGCCGACCTTTTTCTTCCTGCTGGTCGCTGCCGCCTGCGTGCGCAACTTCATGGCGACGAAACGATGGGACCGGCGGCTTCTGCGGCAGACGCTGGGCTTCGCCGTGCCCTTGGCAATAGCCTCAGTTCTCGCCTACGTTCCCTATCACAAAGCCTTTGTCCCTGCCTTTGGTTTCGCCAGCCAGGCGAACGGCATCGCGCCCGTCGAAGGCAACGGTACGCTGCCTTTGCACGCGCTCATCTTCTGGGGCCCGATGGCGACGCTCGTCATCCCCTTCGCCGTTGTCAGGCTCGTCGCATCGATCAAGAAACGCAAATGGCAATCGAACGAATGGTGGGCCTTCGCGCCGGGTCTTGGAATCGCCGGCGTCTGGCTGATCTGGATAATCGGCAAGGGCAATCTGGGTCCGGCCGTCGGCGACCGCGGCAGCGCCTGGATCACAGCCTTCATCATGGTGGCCGTGCTGGCTCTCTTCCTGTCGACGCTCCGTCGCGAAATCGAAGCCTACGCGGACGGCGAAGGCTCGCTTGCCGTAGTCGTTGCGCTGATTGCGGCCTCGCTGGCGGTGCTGCTCATCCTCGGCGCCGAGTTCTTCTTCGTCAAAGACATGTTTGGCAACCGCATGAACACCGTGTTCAAGTTGTACTACCAGTCGTGGCTCCTGCTGGCGATGGGCGGCGGCTTCGCGCTCTACTACATGGTCGCTTGGTTCCGCGAAAAGACATCCTTCGCGGGCTGGCGATACGCCTGGGGCGGCCTGGCCATACTCGTGCTGGGAGCCGGTCTCGCCTATCCCGTCGGAGCAACCTATGCCCGCACGGGGGACTTCAAACTGCCGCGCACCCTCGACGGCCTTGCCTGGGTGAAAGGGCAGGGCGACTACGAGGCCGCAAAGTGGTTATCGGAAAATGCAAATCCCTCCGACGTCATCGTCGAAACGGTTGGGAACGAGTCGATAGGCAGTGAGTGGGGCTCCACCGGTCATATCTCTTCCTGGACCGGCCTCTCGACTGTCTACGCCTGGCCCGGCCACGAGGTGCAGTGGCGCGGCGGCGACAGCCTGACAGCCGGGCGCTGGGAGGATGTCGACCTCCTCTACGAGACAGAGAACGCCGACGACGTGCAGCGGATCGTCGCCAAGTACGGCATCCGCTACATCTTCGTCGGTTCGCTGGAGCGACAGGCCTATTCGCAGACCGCGCTTGAGAAGTTCGACAGCATGTTCCCTGCCCCTTTCCGTGAGGGCGATGCGGTGGTGTACAAGACGCAATGACAACGGAGTGGAGCACGCGGTGTGTTTCCCCGTATACTGATCGCCAAGGAGCTTGATACGACGTATGGCAGTCTCTGACGAACCGAAGAAACCGGCAGTGAGCGTCCGGGCATCCTACGCCGAGGCAACAGCCTGGCTGAAGGCCAACTGGCCGCGCTATTGGGAGATCGCCCTCTACGGCCTCATCGTCCTCATCGCGGCAGGCCTGCGATTCTGGGATCTGGGCTCGCGCGCCATCGGCCATGACGAGAGTCTGCACGCTCAATATGGCTGGTACCTGTACAACGGCGACGGCTATACGCACGACCCGATGATGCACGGGCCGTTGAAGTTCCATGCGGTTGCCCTTATCTGGAAGGGGCTCGCCTTTCTCAGCTCTGCCCCTTTCCTGAGCGCCTTCGCGCACTGGGGCCCCAGCGACTATACGGTGCGAATCCTTCCCGCCATCTTCGGCACGGCGCTTGTTCTGCTGCCGTACTTCTTTCGCGGCTACCTCGGGCGCGTGGGGGCGCTATTCGCCGCCGTCTTACTTGCCTTCTCGCCCATCCTGCTCTTCTTCAGCCGCTTCATCCGTGACGACCTTATCGTCGCCTTCTTCACGCTGGCGCTGGTGATCTGCATCTGGCGATACTTCGCCGAGCGGCGCAACCTGTACCTCTATCTGATTGCCGGCCTGCTCGCCCTTAGCTTCGCCACGATGGAGGCCACCTTCCTGGTATCGGGCCTCTTCCTCATATACCTCGACCTGCTCCTCGCCTGGGAGATCATGGCGCAACTGAGAGAGCGTGCGGAACCCACCGTCGCCGTTTCTCAGGATTCGGCTGAGGCGAAGCCTGGGCGTCGAAGCAAGAAGAAAGAAGCCCCCGCAGCTCCAAAGCGGCAAACGGATATGGTGCGTTGGGCTCTGCTCTTCGTACTGCTTGTGCCGGTTGCCTGGCTCATCGCCGTCACCTGGCCACTGACCGAGAAGATACGTGCCCGCTGGAAGCTCGAACAGTGGCCGGCCTCCGCCGACCTTCTCATCATCGTCGGGACGCTGGCCGGCGTGCAGTTCGCTGCCGCCGTTCAAATGCTGCCTTTCGTCGGTGACAAGGGCTACTACCACGACGGCGGCGTCAACGAAGACATGCTGATGAAGATGTCGGTCTTCATCTTCCTCACGATTTCCGCCTACATCGGCCTGCTATGGCGACCGAAAACATGGCTCATCGCTGCCGGCATCTTCTACGCTATCTTCGTCCTTCTCTTCACCACGTTCTTCACGAACCCGAGCGGTTTCTGGTCCGGCGCTTGGGGCTCCTTCGACTACTGGCTACAGCAACAGGGCGTGGAGCGCGGCAGCCAGCCCGTCTACTATCCCTTGATGACTCTGTCGATGTATGAGTTCCTGCCCCTGATCGTCGCAGTCGTCGGTGGACTGTGGTTCCTCCTGCGGCGGCAGTTCTTCGCGTCGCTCTTGGCGGTGCTGGCCGTCTGCACCCTCATATTCGCCTATTTCACGCTATCACCCTCGCTGCTGTGGATGATCCCCGCGCTTGTGGTCGTCGGCGTGGTGCTCTTCGGACTCCGACAGGACATCTTCACCACGTTCCTCATCTTCTGGGCCGTTGGATCGCTCATCGAATTCTTGACCGCGGGCGAGAAGATGCCACAGCATGCCATCTATATCACCCTGCCCCTGATCATCCTTGCCGCCAAGTCCCTCAACGGTCTGTACGAGCACTTCCGCATATCACTGCCGTTCCGATGGCGCAGCCCCGATACACTCGTGCTTCTCGCCGCGGGCGCCAGCGCGCTTTCGATGATCGTCTTCTGGGCAACAGGGTTCTCTTCGACGGGTGCCGCTATCGCCCTTGTCCTTGGCGTTGCCGCCGTCGGCCTGATTGCCAGCGCCTTCAGACTTCACGGCAGGCTCCTCGGTGCCCAGGCGGCGGTCGCCCTGGTGATCCCCGCTCTCTTCGTGTTCACAGTACGCGACAGCATACGCGCCAACTTCGACCTTGGGACCTGGCCGCGCGAGATACTGTCCTACGCCGATAGCTCGCCGGGCATTCCCTGGGCGCGCGACCAACTGGTCGTCCTCGGGAACAACAGCGGGCTGGGCCGCGACTACCCGATCATCGTCGACAATGAGATCGCCTGGCCGATGGTCTGGTACCTACGCGACTACAAGCCGCAGTGGGCGAGCGATAGCATCTCACCGCCGCCGATGGCCGGAAGCCTTGTCATCCTCAAGACCGGACATGAGTCCTGGATGGAGCCGTATCTCGACCAGTACCAGCCGCCGGTGTCCATAAGACACCTCTGGTGGTTCGGCGACGGCCCCCAATTCTACGAGGGCGTCACCGCGGGCAGTTTCGTCAAGAGCCTCTTAGACAAGGACGAATGGAACGTCTGGCGCAACTACTTCGTCTGGCGCGAAGTGCCGTGGACGCAGCCGTCCAACGACACGCTGGTCTACATGCCGAAGGAGCTGGCGACAGCGGGAGGCCAGCAGCTCAAAGCGCCGGAGCCAATACCAACCGTGAGCATCGCGCCCGCCGACCAGGTAGTCATCGGCGAAGGCGATCTCGAAGCGCCGACCGACGTCACGGTCGACGCGTCTGGCGAAGTCTACGTGTCCGACAGCAAGAACAACCGCGTCCAGCTCTTCGGCACCGACGGCAAGCTGCTCCGAACGATCCAGCCTCCAGAAGACAAAGCTCTCAAGGAACCGTGGTCGGTAGCTCTCGGCGACGATGGCAGCGTCTATATCGCCGACACGTGGAACTATCGCGTGGTCAAGTACGACGCTGACTCGGATTCCTGGCAGGAGTCGCCGGCGAACGCAGGCTTCTACGGGCCGCGCGACATCCTACCGTTGCCCGACGGCAGCGTGCTCGTCGCCGATACGGGAAACAAGCGCATCGTCCAGCTCAGCCCGTACGGTGACTTCGTGACCTCGTTCGGCACAGCGGGCACCGGCCCCGGCCAGTTCAACGAGCCGGTCGGCCTGGCGTTGGGACCGAACGGCGAAATCTACGTCGCCGACACATGGAACGGACGTGTGCAGCGCTTCGACTCTGACTTCAAGTACCTGGGCGAGTTCGAGGTGAAGGGATGGAGCAGCACTGAGGTCAACGCCAAGCCCTTCCTCGTTGCCTTGCCCGATGGACGGGTGATTGTCAGCAGCCCCGTCAACGGTCGAGTCGAGCTTTACGATCAGCAGGGCAAGGCGGTCGCCGCCTGGGAGCTTCCCGCGGCGCAGAGCGGCGTGAAGGGAAGGCCGGTGGGCCTGGCGCTGGATAGCCAGGGCTTCCTGTACGTTGTCGATACCGCCGGCAACAAGGTCTATCGCCTGCCTGTCGCCGGTCTGACCGGCCCGTAGGCGCCCTTACTCCGGTCGCAAGAATCGGAGGCATCTCTTTGGAAGCGTTTCGCGAGATCGCCGACGCCCTCCTCGCCTTCGCCGACGATCACATCTACAGCGCCCTCTTCCTTCTCCTGTTCCTCGAAGAAGGGGGCATCCCCTTGCCCGCGCCCGGCGACACCGTGATCCTTCTCGCCGGCGCGCAGATCGACCGCGGCCAGGCGAGCATCCCCATCGTTGTCTTCTTCGTCGTGCTGGCGACGCTTTTGGGCTCGTCGGTGCTGTACTGGATTTCGCGGCTGGGCGGCATGCCCGTCGTGCTGCGAGTCTGCCAGTTTCTGCACATCAACGAAGAACGACTCGACAAGCTCGGCGACTGGATCCGGCGGCATCGCGGCGTCGCCATCGTCTTCGGGCGGCTCACGCCGGGCCTGCGAACGCTCACGACGATCGCGGCGGGCGTGTTCCAGGTGAACTACACTGCCTTCCTCGCCTACACGGCGCTCTCGGCGACGATATGGGCCTTCATCTATATCTTGCTCGGCGCGGTCATACACAGCTTCTACCGAAACGTTGCCCACTATCTCTTCCGGCCCAGCATCCTGGGGCTCCTGCTCCTCGCCTTCGTCATCGCTTCAGCGACAGTCGCCTTCCGTAGCTGGCGCGCCTCCCGTCGACGAGAGCGCGAGAGCGTTCTCACCGAACAACCTCTCTGACCGCGTCCACGCGCGGATCACCGACAATCGTATGTCTGACTCGGACCCGATCAGAAGTTGGCTTGAACGTGTCAGACGGTGGCAACGGGCTAGGCAAGGGAGAGTGCAGAGAGGGATCGTCCCTCTCTGCCGGGGGTCTGGGGGAGTCCCCCAGAATCCCATTACGCCAGGCGGGTGGGTGGGCGGGAAGATAGACGCATATGTTTCGGGAGGCGGCAGCGAGCGTAGTCGCGCACCTTGCGCTCCTTCGTTGACTGCCGTTTTCGCGCCTGTCTATAATGTGTCACGTAGCGCAGCCGATTCTCTAGACAGACCCGTCGTGCTTGGATAGGCAGCGCCGAAAGAACCGAGGCCTTCGTTGCTCCGAAGCCCCCGCATCTTGCTCGGGGTCGCCCTGAGCGCCGTGTTCATCGGCATATTCCTCTGGCGCACCAACTTCAGCGAAATCGGCGACGCCTTCGCCCACGCCAACTACTGGTGGGCGCTGGCGTCGATTCCCGTCTATTTCGTCGCCGCCTATTTCCGCGCCTGGCGCTGGAAGTACCTCCTGCGCCCCCTCGGCGAAATGCGCACGTCGACGCTCTTCCCCATCGTCATCATTGGCTTCATGGCCAACAACCTCATTCCAGCCCGCGCCGGCGAGTTCGTGCGCGCCTACCTCGTCGGCGAGCGCCAGGAGGTCAGCAAGATGGCCGCCCTGGGCACAATCGCCGTCGACCGCGTCTTCGACGGCATTACGCTGCTGCCGTTCCTCCTCATCGTCGGCGCCGTCGCCGGCGTGAACGACGAGCTGCGCACCATCGCCATCTGGATGACGGTGCTGTTCGGCGCCGGCCTGGTGCTGCTGGTCGTGCTCGCCCTCTCCGAAGGGCTGAGCCGGCGACTCGTCGCCCTGGCGTTGCGATTCGTTCCCGCCCGTCTCAAGCCGCAGGTGCAGACGCTGGCGGAATCCTTCCTGACCGGCCTCCACTCCTTCCGCAGTCCGACCGACATGCTCCTCGCCTCCGCGACCTCTGTCGTCTCCTGGCTGCTGGAGGCGACGATGTACTACATGATCGGCCTTGCCTTCGGCCTCGACCTCGGCTTCCACGTCTACCTGCTCATCTGCGCCGGCGCCAACCTGGCGATAGCCGTCATTGCCACGCAGGGCGGCGTCGGGCCGTTCGAATTCGTGACGCAGCAGACGGCCATATACTTCGGCGTTGAGAGCGGCCTCGCCTCCGCCTACGCCGTTGCCCTGCATGCCCTGCTCCTGATACCGGTCATCGCCGTCGGTCTCTATTTCCTCTGGTCAATCAACCTGTCCCTCGGCGAGGTCCTGCGCGGTCGCGCGACGGCGAAGGAGCCGGCGACGCTACAGGCGTCCTTAGGCGAGGAGGGCGATCCGACGTGAAGTACGGCATCGTCGGCGGCGGCATAGCGGGCCTGACGGCGGCCCTCCGGCTCACGCAGAAGGGTCACGAGGTGGCGCTCTTCGAGGCGCGACCGCAGCTCGGCGGTCAGGCCGGCACCTTCGAGGTCGGCGGCAACCGGCTTGAGGTCTTCTACCACCACCTCTTCAGTGGCGACGGCGACGTCCTCGGCCTGATCGACGAGATCGGCCTCGGCGACGGCATGAGCTGGCGGGAGTCGAAGGTCGGCCTATTTCACGGCGGCCGCATCTACAACTTCGTCACGCCGCGCGATCTACTGCGCTTCAGCGCCGTCTCGCTCATCGACCGCGTCCGCCTGGGCCTCGTCGGCGTCTACCTGCGGCGGCAGAAGGACTGGCGACGCTACGAGGGCGTGACAGCCGAGGAGTGGATCAGGCGCTGGGCCGGCAAGCGCAACTACGACGTCGTCTGGGGGCCGCTGCTGCGCGGCAAGTTCGGCTCTCGCGCCGCCGACGTTGGCATGGTCTGGTTCTGGGGCAAGATCTTCCTCCGGTTCGCTTCACGCAAAGGCGGTGTCTCTCAGAAGGAGCAATTGGGTTATCTGATGGGCAGCTTTGGCCTGCTGATCGACGAACTGGAGCGACGACTGAGAGAGGCGGGCGCCCGCGTCGAGGCCGGACGGCCGGTCGAGCGCATCATCGTCGAAGAAGGGCGGGCACGTGGCCTCCAGCTTGCCGGCGGCGAGACCGTACCCTGCGACGCCGTTATCGCCACCGTGCCCAACGCGGCCTTCCTGGAGATAGCGCCGTTCCTGCCCGACGACTATGCCGCACTCCTGCGCAAGGTCCAGTACCAGTGGGCCAGCGCCCTCGTCATGACGCTCAAGCAGTCGCTCTCGCCGATCTACTGGCTGAACATCAGCGACCCCGAGATCCCCTTCGTCGGCGCCATCGAGCACACGAACTACATCGAGCCGGCGCAGTACGCCGGGCTGAACATCCTCTACCTTTCGAACTACGTCGAGGACACGTCGCCGGTCGTCGGCATGAGCATCGATGAGATCTGCGACTACTACCTGCCGCACCTGACGAAGATCAACCCCGCCTTCTCGCGCGACTGGATCGTCGACCGCTGGCTGTTCAAGGACCGTGCCGGGCAGCCCGTCATCACCGCACACTACGGCGACTCGATTCCCTCGCACGAGACGCCGCTGCCCGGCCTCTACCTCGCTAACACCACGCAGATCTACCCGGAGGACCGCGGCCTCAACTACTCCGTCCGCCTCGGCGACAAGATCGCCTCCCTTGTGACTGCGTAAGCCCCCTTCCTGAGCCTTCGCGTGGCTGGTGCGCGCGGAGGACCGGGCATAGTCGCCGGTGAATTGCCTTCGGATGAGGTCGTTGCCAAGGGATGTTAGACAAAGATTCCCCAACGCAGTAGACTCCTGCCATGTTACGCTGGGGATTGGCGGCCTGCTTGCTGCTGGTGGTGGGCATCCTCGTGCTTCTCACCCAGACGGGGATGCCTTGTGAACCTGAGACTTCACTGCACAAGAGCGCCCGATCCTACTGCGAGGAAACCCTTACCGGCCACGACGCCATTGCGTGTTGCACCAACCGGGTGCTTGACGTCTTTGATGGCGCCACTGTCTGGCAGCTTGCCAACGGCGTCGCGGAATCCTCCGATACTTCGCGCGCAGAGGCAATCGCCGAAGACTGCGCTGGCAAGCCTCCTTGACCGCCGCCGGCCGCTCGTGCTGTTGCTGCGAGAGGTATCTGTCCGTGTAGAATAGGCCCGTAGCCTTCTCTTGAGGTTCGATCTTGACCCCAATCCGACGCCAGTACCTCGACATCAAGCGGCGCTACCCCCACGCCATCGTCCTCTTCCGCCTCGGCGACTTCTACGAGACGTTCGATGATGACGCCAAGCTCTGCGCCCGTGAGCTCGACATAACACTAACGTCGAAGCCGATGGGCAAGAACCTGCGCGTGCCCCTTGCCGGCATCCCCTACCACGCCCTCGACGGCTACCTGGCGCGGCTTATCAGCAAGGGCTACAAGGTCGCGATCTGTGAGCAAATGGGTGACCGCGCGACGTCTAAGGGCCTTGTTGACAGGCAGGTTGTCCGCGTGGTCACGCCCGGCACAATTATCGACGGCCACCTGCTCGACGAACGTGCCAACAACTATCTCGTCGCCCTCGCCTTCGAGTCACCGACGAAGCGGAGTCGCACGGGCAACGATGAGCCACGAGTAGGGATCGCCTACGTGGACATAAGTACAGGCGAGTTCGCGGCCACGGAGCTCGACCTGTCTTCCCTCGCCGCCGAGCTGTCGCGTCTGAAACCCGCGGAGCTTCTGCTGTGCGAAGGCGTGGAAGCTCCGGCCGTCGATGCGCCGGTGACCCGCCTTGAGCCGTACTGCTTCGAGCTGGAGCAGGCCCGCGAATGCCTTCTCGACCACTTCCGCGTCGCCTCGCTTGCCGCCTTCGGCTGCGACGAGATGCCGCTGGCGACGTGCGCGGCCGGCGCCGTCATCCATTATCTTCGCGAGAACCAGAAGGCGGCCCTCGGCCACGTCGGCGCGCTCTTGACCTACAATCCCACGCGCTTCATGCTCCTCGACGCTCAGACGCGTCGCAACCTGGAGCTGTTCGGCGGCAGCCGCGACGGAGACCGGCGCAACTCCCTCCTCGGCGTCCTCGACCTCACCCGGACGGCTCTCGGCGCCCGCCTGCTGCGTCGCTGGTTGGGACAGCCGCTGCTCGATCTCGACGCCATTCGCGCCCGACAGGACGGCGTCGCCTGGTTCCACGAAAGCGCTGTTCGCCGTGGCGCCGCCGGCGAAGTCCTGGCCAAAACGCCCGATTTCGAACGGCTCCTCAGTCGCATCTCCACCGGCACGGCGCTCCCGCGAGAGGTGGTCGCCCTGAGACGCGGCCTGGAGCTTGTGCCCGCCCTGCGCGAAGTCCTCGGCGAAGGGAAGGCCGTCGACGCGATCGACGCCCTGCTCTCCGGCCTCGATCCGTGCCAGAGCGTTGCCAAACTCATCGCCCAGGCGCTGGAGGACGAGCCCGCCAACGACCCGCAGGACGGCGGCGTCGTCCGAAGCGGCTTCGCGCCGGAGCTCGATGAGCTGCGGACCATAACGCGCGACGTCCGTCGCTACCTGGCGGAGTTGGAGACGTCGGAGAGGGCGCGGACCGGCATCAAGACGCTGAAGGTCGGCTACAACCGCGTCTTCGGCTACTACATCGAAGTCAGCCGCGCGAACCTGCCGCTCGTCCCCGACGACTACCAGCGTCGTCAGACCCTCGTCGGCGGCGAACGCTATGTCACCGAGCAGCTCAAGGAGTACGAGAGCCGCATCCTCAACGCCCGCGAGCGCATCGGCGAGCTCGAATCGGGCATCTTTCGCCAGGTCTGCGCTCAGATCGCCGCCGAAGGCAAGCGGCTTCTCGCGCTGGCCGCCGCCGTCGCCGGCATCGACGTCCGGCTCTCGCTCGCCGAAGCCGCATCCCGCTACGGCTACTGTCGACCTGAGCTGACGGAGGACGGCGAAATCGTGATCCGTGACGGTCGCCATCCGGTCGTCGAGCGCGCCCTCGCCGCCGCCGCCTTCGTCCCCAACGACGTCCACCTGTCAGCCGCGGACGGCCAGGTCATACTGCTGACCGGCCCCAACATGGCGGGCAAGTCGACTTATCTCCGCCAGGTCGCGCTCACCGTGCTTATGGCGCAGACGGGCAGCTTCGTGCCGGCGGTGTCCGCGCGAATCGGCCTCGTCGACCGCATCTTCACGCGAGTGGGCGCGCAAGAGGACATCGCTTCGGGGCAGTCGACGTTCATGGTGGAGATGCTGGAGACGGCGAACATCCTGCACAACGCCACGCCGCGCTCCCTCGTCATCCTCGACGAGATCGGCCGCGGGACCAGCACTTACGACGGCATGGCCATCGCCCGCGCCGTCGTCGAGTACCTGCACAATCGCAGCGAACGGGCAGCGAAGACGCTCTTCGCGACCCACTACCACGAGCTGGTAGCGCTGGCGCAGACGTTGCCCAGGGTGAAGAACTACAATGTCGCGGTCACTGAAGAGGGCGGGAAGGTCGTCTTCCTGCATCGCATCGTACCCGGCGGCGCCGACAAGAGCTACGGCATCCACGTCGCCGAGTTGGCGGGCCTGCCCAAGCCGGTCGTCCAGCGGGCCCGCGACGTGCTGGCGGCTCTGGAATCATCTTCGAATGGCCGCAGCGCACTTGAAAAGGCACGTGGCCGCCGGCGCATCGACCCCGAGCAACTGCCGCTCCTGCCGCCGCCGTCGCCGCTCATCGATGAACTCGCGGGACTCGAAGTCGACGCCATGACGCCGCTGGAAGCGATAACGAAGCTCTACGAACTGCGCGAGAAGGCGCGAGAGGATGGAAAGAACTCGTGAGCCGTCAGTTTCTCGTTATGCCGCTGACGCCCACCTGATAGGACTTTCCTTCCAGCGCCAGGTCCACCTGGATGAGACCGGCGCCGTCCCAGTTGGCATGCGAGCCGTCGGGAAGAGAGCGCGCCGTCGACGTCAGCCTGCTCTTGACCGCGTCAGGCGACATCGGTGGGCCCTTCGACAAGATCAGCGCTGCGGCCCCCGCCACCAGCGGAGCCGAGAACGACGTACCTTCCTCCATTGCGTAGGGCTTCTCACCTAAGCATGTCCACATCGTTCCGCAAAACTCCAACGGGAGCGTGCTGGCTATGTCCACGCCCGGGGCTGTCACCGCTATCTCCGTTCCCCAGTTGCTGAAATAGGCTTTGTCGTCCTTCTTACTGTGATCGCTCGCGGAAACCGCGATGACTTTCTCGTAGCGCGCGGGGAACGCGACCGTTCCTCTGGTGTCGTTGCCGGCGGCGCCGACCAGCACAACGCCGTACTGGTCGTGCGCGATATCGATGGCGGCCCGCATCGTTTGCGTCATGTCGTCAGTTGCGTCCTCCCAGCCGAAGCTCATGTTGATCACCCGCGCACCTTCCTGGGCGGCGTATACGATCGCTTGAGCGACGGCGGAAGCGGTTAGCAGGCCTTGACAGTCGAGAACCTTGACCGGCATGACCGTGACGTTTGGCGCTATGCCTATCACGCCAATGGCGTTATTGCCCTTCGCCGCTATGATGCCCGCCACAAAGCTGCCGTGACCCACGTCGTCATCGATATCCCCGTTGGGCGTCGACGGCTCAAACGGACACTCCTTCTCGTTTTGCCCGAAGTTGCAGCCGCGAACGTCGTCGAGGCAGCCGTTGTTGTCGTCGTCGATTCCGTTCCCTGGCGTCTCGTCACGGTTCGTCCAGATGCTATCCTTCAGATCGGGGTGAGTAACGTCTACGCCGGTGTCGAGGACAGCCACTATCACGCCCGGCTCTCCCGTCTCCACATCCCACGCCTTCGGCGCGCCGACCAGTTCGTAATACCACTTCTGTCTCCCCATATAGAAGGGGTCACTCGGCGTCATCGCCATCTGGAGAACGATGTTCGGCTCTGCATACTCCACCCCGGGCATGGAATCGAGCCGGCGTGCCGCCTCTTCCGGCGCTATTCCCGGGTCAAGCGCGACGTGCGATACGCCGAGCTCTTCAATTCGCTCAATCTCCCTCGCGCCGATTGCGCCGTTCACAATTCGTCGCCCAATGGCCAGCGTCGGCTCATGGTATTTGACCAAGAGCTCACCCGGAACAGCATCGACGAGACCGTTTAGTCCCATCGCGATGTCACCATCGCTGCCGAGCGGGTTGCACACGGGCGTCAGAGCGAGAAACGCGGCCAGCAGGCCGGCGAAAAGCATCAGCAACAGGACGACCGACTTGCGCATCATCACGACCCTGCCGAACTTGACCGTATATTCCTGCTCATGTGACGTACCTTACATCTGGGGAGTCGGATGAGCAAGGGGCCGCCTGTGCTAGAATGGCGTCCATGAACCGCCCCAAAGCCATCCAGAAGCTGACGCCGGAAGTCATCGGCAAGATAGCCGCCGGCGAAGTCATCGAAAGACCGGCGTCGGTCGTGAAAGAGCTCGTGGAGAACTCCCTTGACGCCGGCGCGACCGCCATAACGGTCGAAACCGGCCGCGGCGGCCTTGACCTCATCAGGGTCAGCGACGACGGAAGCGGCATCGCGCCGGACGAGCTTCCGCTTGCCTTCGAGCGCCACGCCACGAGCAAACTCCTGACCGAGCACGATCTCGAAAGCGTTGCCACGCTCGGCTTCCGCGGCGAGGCGCTGCCCAGCATAGCCGCCGTTGCCGCCATCGAGGTTGTGTCGCGCCTGCCGGATGCGCCCTCGGGTCGAATGCTGCGACTCGAAGAGGGACGAGTCGTCGAGCAGGGTGAGAAGGGCACACCTCCGGGCATTGTCATCAGCGTGAGAGGCCTCTTTCGACGCCAGCCGGCCCGCCTCAAGTTCCTGCGCTCTCCCGCCGCCGAGGCCGCTCATATCGCCGGCGTGGTCAGCCATTACGCGCTTGCCTATCCAGAGGTGCGCTTCGTGCTCCTGGTCGACGGTCGGCTCACCCTCCAAACGCCCGGTCGCGGCGACCTTCTCGAGGCGGCCGCCGGCGTCTACGGCCACCAGGTCGCGCAGTCGCTCCTGCCGCTGCCCATCGATGCCACGCGCGGTCTCGCCCCGACGACGGTGTTCGGTCTGATAGGTGAGCCGAGCCTATCGAGGGCTAACCGCAACTACATAACTCTGTTCATCAATCGACGCTGGGTTCGAAGCAGAGCCCTGACCTTCGCCATCGAAGAGGCCTACCACGGCTTCCTCATGGCCGGACGCCATCCGCTCGCCATAATCGACCTCCGCCTGCCGCCGGGCGATGTCGACGTTAACGTCCATCCATCAAAGCTCGAAGTCAGGCTCCGCAACGAGCGCGAGGTCTTCGCCGTGCTTCAGCGACAGGTGCGTCGCACGCTTATGGAACGCTCGCCTCTGCCGTCGGTCTCCTCGGCCGCCTGGGCCGGTGTCGTCCGCCCGCCGCCAACGACCCCGGCTGGCGAACCATCGCTCTCCTTCGATGAGCGGTCGGCCGCGTCACCCGCCGAGCAACCGCTGCTGGCGCCGTCACTGCCGGTGCTGCGAGCGCTGGGACAGGTCGGCATGGCATACGTCGTCGCCGAAGGACCGGAAGGTCTCTACCTAGTCGACCAGCATGCGGCGCACGAGCGCATCCTCTTCGAGCGCTTCCTGAAAGCCGACGGCGCTTCGACCGATTCGCAGGGGCTCCTGGAGCCGGTCGCGGTGGAGCTTGCGCCTCAGCAGCAGGCGTTGCTCACCGAGATGGCAGATGAGCTGTCAGCGCAGGGGTTCGCGCTGGAGCCCTTCGGCGACTGCACCTGCCTTGTGCGCTCCGTGCCCGCCGCGCTGAAGGACAGAGACATCGCCAAAACACTGGTCGAGTTCCTCGACGCCCTGGCCCGCGAGGA
>Ga0315287_10002673_pt1 | contig 16976 bp, 15 predicted proteins | sample YL17G11_0_MG_FD_205037 | JGI IMG/M metagenome (GOLD analysis project Ga0315287, IMG submission 205037) | Sediment microbial communities from Yellowstone Lake, YNP, Wyoming, USA - YL17G11_0 | ecosystem: Environmental > Aquatic > Freshwater > Lake > Sediment | place: USA: Wyoming | collected...
GACGCCAACGGCGAGCACGGCTTCCGGTATGGCGCCGAATTCCAGGACATCCACTACGACAATACGGCCAGCTACTCGGGTGCGCCGGGAACGATCACGTTGCCCGACGGCCGGGCCTCGACAAGCGGATACTCGTGGGACATCCGGCCGGATGCCACAGTGGCGGGGGGTGCCATCTTCCGGGTCAACCGTGTTCGCGTCGACGAACTCACGACGAATACCAAGGCGCGCTACGCGGCCTTCTATGGCTCGGATACGTGGAGCATCTTGCCCTGGATCAACGTGATGGCCGGAGTGCGCTATGAGCAGGAGACCGTCACCGGCACGCTCAACAAGCACACTTGGGACGGGAATTGGTCGCCGCGCCTCCACCTGACCGTCGACCCCACGCGGGACAACAAGACCAAGCTCGCGGCCGGCTACGGGCGTTTCTTCGGGAAAGTTCCACAAGACCTTGCGGTACGCGCCATGTCGAGTGAAGCCACCGCGGTCATCAACTACCCCATCGACAACGTCGATCTCTCGGACCCGAACAATCCACGGATAATCGATCCCAACAACATCATCCCGGATGGCTTCTTCGTCTTCGGCGACACCCCGGCACGCATCGACGAGGGCTCCGGGCTCGCCTATCAAGACGAGTATGTTGTTTCCGCGGAGCGTGAGGTGCTGCCGTTCGTCAATATCGGCCTCAGCTACACGAACCGCCGGCTGGGCCGGACGCTCGAAAACGTCGGGCTGGTGTCGTACTCGGCGATCTTGACTGGTTCCGAGACGTTCGGCGAGTACCTGATCACCAACCCGTCTCCGGTCCAGGGCTTTCCGAAGCCGACGCGCAAGTACGACGCCGTGACGCTGAAGCTGAGCCGGCAATTGCACGACCGTTGGCAGTTCCTCAGTTCGTATACATGGTCACGGCTGCGGGGTAACTACGAAGGGTACTTCCGGCGTGACAATAGCCAGGCCAACCCGCTCACCACATCGATGTTCGACTTTGCGTATCTGAACGATCCGGATATCTTCAAATACCTGATCGAAGATGGAAAATTGATGAACGACCGCCCGCACGTGGTCACCGTCGCCGGATCCTATGGTTTCGGCTTCAAGATGACTGCCGGACTGACTCTTCGCGTGGCCAGCGGCGTGCCGAAGACCAAGCTGGGTTTCAACGAGGTCTACGCCAGTGCCAGCGACTATCCGCTCGAGTCCCGCGGCGCGAGCGGCCGTACGCCGACCACGACCGACGTGGGAGTGCACCTGGACTACCCGTTGGAGATCCGCGGCAACCGCGTCGAGATGGTCTTCGACGTCTTCAACTTCTTCAACCAGCAGAATGCGCTGGATTACGAGCATGCCTTCGAGCGCGGTGGGGCGATCGACCCGGTACCGGCCGGCCTGCCCCCCTGCCCGGAGTGCGAGAATCCGGACTTCGGCAAAGCGACGGTGTTTCAGCAACCGCGGCAGATTCGCCTGGCGGCGCGGTCGAGGTTTTAGATGCAGCGCCCGCGGCGCCAGCCACGCGCGTGGAGCGACGTGAAACGACTCTACCGGCGAGTGCGGCACCCGGCCTTCCCCTAGCGCCAGCGCAACCAGAGGATTTGCCCGCCCTGCACGGTCTCCGGCGCCGGATCGATTCGCAGGCTGTGCGCTTGCACGGTCAGCAGCCACGCACCGCGGCCCAAGAGCGGCTCGGCGTCGATGATGCCACTCGTCTCCCACATGCCGGGGCCGTCGGCCTTGGCTTCGTTGGTGTTGGCGGGGTTGGCGCGCAGCGCGTGATGGACCGCGGCGCCGCGGTTCATGGTGGCGATGCGGTCCAAGCGCGCCGCGTGCAAGTCGTACATCCACACGGAAGCATCGCGCGGCAGGCCCAGCTTCTTCAGGTCGTGTCCGGGGTCCTCGAGGATCGCCAATTGCCCGTGGCGATTCACGTCGACGTTGTCCGGCGCCACGATGCCGTTCGTGCCGTCGAGCAGAATGGTGAGCGTGCCGCCCGCGAGCGAATTCTTGGGATCGAACTCGAAATGATAGACGCGGCCGCGTTCGTTGCAGCTCGGCGGCTGATTCTCGCGCGGCAGTTTACCCGTGGTGACGAAGTACAAATGGCCGGGCTCGACCGGGTCACAGGCACCATCTTCGATGCGCACGAACGCAAAGGCACCGGCGATGCCGGCCTCGTGGTCCAGTTCCGCGTCGGTCGCATCCCACGGCACGGGCAGCCAACGGATACGCGCCGATTGGCCGCGGCCGTGCAGCGTGGCTTCCGAGTTGCGCGCTGCATCCTCGGAACACGCGACGTACAGCATGCCGCCGCGCAATCCATTCGCCGCGAGTGGATCCGGATCGCCTGGCCTTTTGGATCCGAGATACAAATAAAGCTGCGAATGCAGTCCGTCGCCCGCGTCCGGCCCATCTTCCAGCCCGAACACCATCGTGGTCTGGCCGGTGAACGGCGCCACGACGACGTTTTCCCACATCGCGCGCCCCAGGCGCGGGAACGCCGCGGCCGTTCCGTTGCCGAGCGCCCAGGCTTGGCCGCCGCGCCCATCGAACGTTTCCGCGCCTGGCGCTTCTTCGCCGTTCAGGAACAACGGTGGATCGAAACCCACGCGCTCGTCGGCCCAAAAGGCCGAACACAACTTCGCCAATCCGTGCGTGACGGGGTCGACTGGCACCGGCGGTTCCTGCGCCAGCACGTGCTGAATCGCCCACTGGCCATCGATCACCATGGGCCGCAGTCGTTCGCCGCTGGCTTCCAGCGTGAACTCACTGACGCGTGCGCCGGCGGGCAGCGGTCCCGCGGGGAGACCCACCGTAGCGGCCCATTCGTGATTCACCAACAGGCGCGCGTGCCGTTTGCCATCCGGCCCCGGAACCTCGGCGCGCAATCCCATGCCGTCCGGGACGCCGAGGACCCGGAACCAACCTTGGCCGGACGCGCCCGGCACCATCTGCCCGACGGTGAGAAGCGGGCCGACGCTGCAACGGCCCGAAATCGACCGCAGGTACGACGGCGCGGCGGCGTACGGATCACCGGGCATGCCGTCGCGAACCGTGCGCGCCGGCACGTCCCCGCAACCGATCAGCAAAGAACCCCCAAGCGACCCGCGGCGTGCGGATGCGAGTGCCCCGCCTGGCGCGGCGCTCGTTGCGAACAACCACAGCAGTAGAACGCCGGCAGGGTGTAACGGCGATAGTCGGCAGGACACGGTCGTTGCTCCCGCGGAAGGAGGCCCCGGTATGACGTGCACCGCATCCTACCACCAAGGTGCGTTCCGCATGACAAGCCTGGCCGCCACCTGGTAGAGTCCGCCGCCATGAAACCTATTTTGGACGTCGCGCGCTCCCTGGATCTCGACCCCCAGCTCCTCGAACCCTACGGCGCCTACAAGGCCAAGATCGGACTCGCAGCCCTGCACGGCCGCGCCCCGCGTGGGCGTTTGATCTTGGTGTCCGCCATCACCCCGACACCGGCCGGCGAGGGGAAAACCACGACCTCGATCGGACTCGTGCAGGGCCTGACTCGCAATGGCGTGCTCGCGGCCGCGGCGCTGCGCGAACCGTCGCTGGGACCGTACCTGGGTATGAAGGGCGGCGGCACCGGCGGTGGCAAGTCGCAGTTGGTGCCGGCCGACGACATCAATCTGCATTTCACCGGCGACATTCATGCGGTGTCCACCGCGCACAACCTGCTGGCCGCGATGCTCGACAACCACTTGCATCACGGCAACGAACTGGGGCTCGATTCGCGGCGGGTCACGTGGCGGCGCGTGCTCGACATGAACGATCGCGCGTTGCGCGATATCGTGATCGGCCTGGGCGGACACCGCGAGGGCGTGCCGCGCGAAACCGGGTTCGACATTTCAGCGGCCAGCGAAGTCATGGCGATCCTGTGCCTGGCGCGTAACGTCCAGGACTTGAAAGAGCGCCTGGGCCGCATCGTGGTGGGATTCCGCCAGGATGGCTCCCCGGTCAAGGCCGTGGACCTGCAAGCCGTCGGCGCCATGGCGGCACTCCTGCGCGACGCGATCAAACCCAATTTGGTGCAAACCATGGAGGGTGTGCCCGCGTTCGTCCACGGCGGTCCGTTCGCGAACATCGCTCACGGAACGAATTCGGTGAATGCGACGCGCATGGCGTTGGCCTATGCCGATGCGGTGGTCACCGAGGCCGGCTTCGCTTTCGAGCTGGGCGCCGAGAAGTTCTTCGACATCAACTGCCGCTACGGCGGATTCGCACCGTCGTGCACGGTGCTGGTGGCCACGGTCCGGGCGCTCAAGATGCATGGCGGCGTGCCGCTGTCGAAAACCTCGGAACCGAATCCAGCGGCGGTCGAGCGCGGACTCGCGAATCTCGAAAAGCACGTCGAGAACATCCGCAAGTTCCAACAGCCCTGCGTCGTCTCGATCAACCACTTCCCGGCGGATACCGCCGAAGAAGCCGAGATCATTCGCCGGCGTTGCCGGGAAGTTGGCGTCGAGGCGGTCCTCGCGAAACCCTTCTCCGAAGGGGGTGCGGGCTGCACCGATCTCGCTTCCGTCGTCTGGGCGCTGGCGAAGGCGAGTCCGCCGCGATTCCGGCCGCTGTACGAGTGGGGCGCCTCGATCGAGGACAAGATCTTGACGATCGCGCACGAGATGTACGGTGCCGAGGCGGTCGACTATCAACTGCGCGCCAAGCGCGATCGCACCCAGTTGGAAAGACTCGGGTACGGCAACCTGCCGGTATGCGTCGCCAAGACACAGCAATCGCTGTCGGACAACCCGGCATTGCTCGGCCGCCCGAAGGACTTCCTGGTGACGGTGCGCGAGATTCAGCTCGCGGCGGGCGCCGGCTTCGTGATTCCGATCACCGGCGAAATCTTGCGCATGCCGGGTTTGCCGGCTTCGCCGCTCGCCCATCGTTTCGATCTCGGCGACGACGGCGACATCGTGTTCCACGACGCGTGAACCTCTACGATGATCCGCAGGTGTACGACGTCCTCTACACCCCCGGCACCGCACGCGAGTGCGACGTGCTGGAGCGCATCGCGCGCCGTTGGGTGCGAACACCTGCGGCCCGGCCCGTGTGGCTGGAGCCGGCGTGCGGCTCGGGACGTTACTTGCGGGTGCTGGCGCGGCGCGGGCACCGGCTGCAGGGCTTCGACCGCGACGCCGGCATGGTGCGCTATGCACGGGCACAAGCACCGCGGGCCCGGGTGTTCACGGCCGATCTGCTGGACTTTGCGGCTGCCGTCCGCCCGCAACCGGTGGATTTTGCCTTCAATCTGTTCAACACGATTCGCCACCTGGAAACCGATGCCGCGCTGCTGTCGCACTTCGCGCAAATGGCGCAGGTGTTGCGCCCTGGCGGGGTGTACGCCGTCGGACTCAGCTTCACGGCCTACGGCCAGGAGCTCATGGACGAGGACGTGTGGGAGGGCCGGCGCGGCGCGCTGCACATCCGGCAAGTGGCCCAGTACCTGCCGCCGGGCAGTTGGGAGTCTGGGCGGCTTGCGGCGCGTCCATCGCGGCGCCCGCGCTTCGAGCGCGTCATCAGTCACATGAGGATCACCCGCGGCGCCCGGGTCGAAGACGTCGACACTCATTACGACTTGCGCTGCTACGACGCCCGCCAGTGGCGATCGCTTGTGTCACGCTCGGCGCTGCAGCCGGTCGCGACGCTGGACATGACCGGGCGGCCGGTGACCGGGCGGCCGCCGTACGCGCTCGAGCTTCTCGGCCGGCGCTGACGGACTCCCCGAGGACGGCCGTGTTGGACCCCTCACCGCCATGGGGGCGACGCCGGCGGTAGCGCCACGCTACAGTCATGCCATGCGTATCGGGTCCCACGACATCGACCGGCCGATCTTCCTGGCGCCAATGGAAGACGTGACCGATTTGCCGTTCCGGGTGCTCTGCAAGCGCCGGGGTGCGGATGTCGTTTTCACGGAGTTCGTGAAGGCCGAAGAACTCGTGCGTGATCCGCGATGTGTCCGCCGCAAGTTGGCCTTCCACGTCGAGGAACGCCCGATTGGCATCCAGCTCTATGGCGGCGATCCCGCCGTTCTGCGCGATGCGGCGCAGCGCGCTGCGGCGCTCGGCCCCGATCTCCTCGATTTGAATTGCGGCTGCTGGGTGAAGGATGTCACGCGGCACGGTGCCGGGGCAGCCCTGCTCCGCAACCTGGCGCGGATGGAGGAGGTCGCGCGTACCGTGGTCGACGCGGTGCAAATTCCGGTCACGCTCAAGACCCGGCTGGGCTGGGATGCGTCCAGCATCCGCATCGTCGACGTGGCGCGCATGTGCGAAGCGGTGGGAATCCAGGCGCTGACGGTCCACTGCCGGACGCGCGATCAGGGACACACGGGCCCGGTCGACTACGCCTGGATCCCGCGCATCAAGGCGGCGGTTTCGATCCCCATTATCGTCAACGGGGACGTCGCTTCTCCGCAGGACGTACAGCGGGTTTTCGAAACGACCGGTTGCGACGGCGTCATGATCGGCCGGGCAGCGGTGCGCAACCCGTGGATTTTCCGCGCGGCGCGGCACTTCCTGCAAACCGGCGAGACGTTGCCACCACCCGACGCCGCGGAGCGCGTCGCGTTCTTCCGGGAGCACCTGCAGTTGGCGGTGGAGCACTTGGGTGAGCGCGATGCGGTGCATGAACTCCGCAAACACTACGCGGTGGTCCTGCACGGACTGCCGCACGTCGGCGCCGTGCGTGATCGCCTGCGGGAGGCGCGCAGCGGGTCCGAAATCCTGGCGCACTTGGCGGAGTTCGAGTCGCTGTACGCACCGGTGGGTCCCGGCGGGGCCACCGCGACTACGGGCTCAGCCTCGTGACGCAGGCACTCCCGGCCGCCATGCGAACCTCGCCGGCCGGACGGACACGGCGCCCTGCTTGGCGCCATGTCCGATCCCGCCTGGAGTGTGACGTTCAGTCGTCGTGCCCGTCGTCGTGTGAATGACCCTTGCCATGGTGATGGTCGTGGTCGTCGTTATCGCCCGCAAGCTTGTACGACTTCAAAACGCCGCTGCGGCGGTCGACGCGGCCGCGGACTTCGACCTCCGCGCCGCAGGAATCGATGCCCCGCATTTCGACCCGCCACTCGTTCTTCTTGCGCTCCACTTCGTCGACACGCAAGCGCGTGATCTGGTTGCGGCTGGCTCGCGTCGCCACCACTTGCACCGCCTCGTCACGCGACAGATCCCCACGATCGCAGACCGGGACCGTCTGCGGAACCGGCGTCGAGCTTGGCGCGCGCTGGCCGGTCTCGCTGTGGAGCACGAGCGTGCCGCCGCAACCGGACAAGCACAGGGCCACGACCGCGAATGAAAGAGCAGCGAACCTCATCACGACCTCCTGCAGGGAAACGCGCTGCGTGGCGCGTGAAGCGTTTCCATGTGTGGAGTGCGAGGGGCGTGCCACAAGGGCGTCGCCGCGCGCGGGCCGTTCGAGGCGCATTGAGGCGTGCTGCGAAGCACAGCGCTACCGCGCCCCGGTGTATGGCCGTGGAGTGACACGCGCTGCACGGTCGCCTCCAGACTCCATTCCGGCTAGAATCCCCGGGGAAGCATTTCGGGGAGGTTTTCGTGCAGTTCAACAGACGGCTGGTTTGCAGCGCTTCGAGACGCATCGTCATCGTGGCGAGCCTCATCGGCGCCATGGCGTTCCAAAACACGCCAGCATCCGCCGACAACGAAACGCAGCGCCGTTCGCTCGCCGGGATCGGCGGCGTGCATCTGCATTTGGCACTCGACGGCGAGGATCTCGATGCCAATCAACTGACCGATGCCGCATTGCGCCCCGACATCGAGTCGATCCTCGCAGCCACCGGGCTGCGCCTGCTCACACCGGAGACTTCCGCCAAGGAGCCCGGGGTCCCGTGGCTCTTTGCGTCGGTCGCGCTGCAGAAATCGCAAGACAGCAAGAACTACGTTTGGTCGATCCGGCTCGAACTGGAGCAACGCGCGTGCCTCGAGCGCGCCCCCCAGATTTGCGGCTCCGCCGCCACTTGGAGTTCGCACCGGTTTGGATCCGTGGGCCGGCGGCGCGTGCAGACCGTGCGCCAGGACCTCATGGACGCGGTCAACGAGTTCGTGGCGGCGTACTTGGCGGCGAACCCCCGCCGGTAGACGGCGTTGCGAAACCGCGGCGAGCAGGTGGAATTTGCCCATGACGCACCTTCGCGCGATTCCCGCCGTCGTCGTTGGCGCCGCGATGGCGTTCTGCGCGCCGCGCGTTGCACGTGCCCATGCCGAGCCCTTTAGCTGGGTGTCGGTGTGGATCGAAGACGGCGGCGTCCGCGGCCAGGTGACGTCGCATGTGGTGGATGCTGCGCACGCTCTGGGTGGCACAGCGCCCGAATCGCTGCTGGTCGTGGACTTCGTCCAGCGCCATTGCAGCGCTCTGGAGGCCGCGACAACCCCGTTGCTGCAGCTCGAGTTGGATGGCCGGCGCGTGACGCCCACGTGGACCGGTTGCAAGCCTGCACCGGAGCGGCGCGCCGTGACGCTGGAGTTCGAGTTGCCGGGCGCGGCTCCAGCGCGTGTTCAATACTCCGGGCCACTGCACACCTGGGAACCAGGCCACGAGACCTACTTCAATCTGTACCGCAACGGCCAACTGGCGCATCAGGATCTCGTCGATACCGGGCACGCGCAGTGCGTGTACGACACTGGGTTGCTGCAAAGCCGCGGCGCGGTGATCCGGCGCTTCCTGGCCGAAGGCGTGCATCACATTTTCATCGGTCCCGACCATATCCTGTTCGTGGTCGGACTGTTGCTGCTGGGCGGCAAGGTGCGGCGGCTGCTCAAGATCGTGACCGCGTTCACGATCGCGCACAGCATCACGCTGGCCCTGGCCGCCACCGGCCGCGTGGCGCCGCCGGCGCAGTTCGTGGAGCCGCTCATCGCGCTCAGCATCGTTTACATCGGCGTGGCCAATCTGCTACGCGACCGTCAAGAACACGACCGCCGCGTGTGGATCGCCGCAACGTTCGGCCTGGTGCATGGGTTCGGTTTCGCGAGCGTGCTCCGCGAGCTCGGCTTGCCGCGCGAAGCACTCGCGTGGTCGCTCTTTTCGTTCAACGCGGGCGTGGAAGTCGGCCAGATGTGCATCGTGCTCGCGGTGGCGCCACTCCTGGGACTCCTGCACACACACCGGCCTACGCTGGCACTGCGCGCCGCGATGGCCGGCAGCGCTGTCGTCATCGCAGCCGGCACGTATTGGTTCGTACAGCGCACCTTCCTCACCTGACCCGGCATTCACGCCACGATGGCGGACACGCTAGATCCGCAGAGTCTGTACATGGTCACGAATGGTTTGAACTCCCCCGCGCGCGAACGTATGATCCGCCTCGCCAGACGCTTGGGAGCCCCCCCGACCCCATGAAGGGCAGTACAGATGACAAAGGCACGTGGATTATGGGCGGCCACCTTGATCGCCGCGCTCGGAACCGGATGTGGCAATCCTGCGAGCCCCGGGATACAGCCGCAGATTATCAATACGGCCGACAACTTCGAGTACCAGACCTCGAACGTGCGCAACTACACCGGGACGTCGACCTACGCTTGGTCGAACACCGGCACGGCCGCGAACGTGAATCAGTCGGCGTCGATCACGGGCGGATCCGTGCGCTTGGTGATTCTGGACGCGACGAACGTGCAAGTGTACTCACGGTCACTCGCGGACAACGGCACTTTCCCGACCACGGCGGGAACCGCAGGCACGTGGACGATCCGGGTGGAGTACAGCAACGGCTCGGGCACCGTCAACTTCCGGGTGCAGAAAACCACCTGAGCGTTTCGCAGTCGTGGCTTGCGAGGCGCACCAGTGCCGTCTACAGTTGGCGCCGAGGAGGTGTGCCCCAGGGACCAGGGCGACGTGCCGGCGATCCACGATCCGGTGATCGATGCCCACCACAGCGGGGTAGATCTCTCGCTCTTACGCGCGAATCTCAATCGCTCTGTCGAGGAACGCTTTCTGCGCCTGATGGAGATGCAGCGCCTCGCCGCCGGGGTGCGGCGTGCCGGGCGCCAGGCCACAACAGGTACCTGATGGACTATGCGAAGGCACTCCTGGCCCTCGTCCCCATCGTGCTGCTCGCCCGTATGGGAGGCTGAAGCCGATGAAGTTCGGCGTCATCCCCGGCAACCTGCTCGAGCGCCTGGCGATCGCCGCCGGCAAGGTGCCGATTCCGCTTCTCGACTCGCTGTACGGCCCGATCAAAGCGCGCGCGCTGTTGACGGCCGTGCGCTTGGATCTATTTGCGGTCATCGGAACCGGCTGGCATTCCGCCGCGTCGCTCGCGCCACAGATTTCGGCCGATCCCGCCGCACTCGATCTGCTACTGCGCACGCTGGTCTTTGCGGGCTACCTGCGCCAGGACGGCGAACAGTACGCGCTCTCCAAGCTGGCGCGGCGCTCGTTCCTGCCCCAATGCAATTTGCCGATGACCGGCTTGGTGCGCTGGAACCACTGGATGTGGGACATGGTGGCGCACATGGAAGACACGATCCGGACCGGCCACGGCGTCGACTACCACGCAAGCCTGCAGGATCCCGCCGGCTGGGCCGCGTACCAGCGCGGCATGTTCGAGATCGCGCGCCTGAATGCGCCGGTGGTTGCGAAGTTGATTCCCGTGCCGCGTGGCGCAACCCGCCTCCTGGACCTCGCCGGATCGCATGGCCTGTTCGGTGCCGCCGTGTGCCGGCGCCATCCGGGCCTGCGTGCCACCGTGCTGGATCTCCCGCCGGCGATCGAACCGGCCCAGGCGCTGGCGCGCGAAGCCCGCATCGAAGATGTCGTGGAGCATCGTGCCGGCGATCTTCTGCAGGACGATCTCGGGCAAGGGTGGAACGTGGCTCTGCTCTGCAACATCCTGCATCACTTCATGCCGGACGGCATCGCGCGTCTGCTGCAGCGCGTGCACGCTGCGCTCGCTCCGGATGCGACGCTCGCGATCTGGGAGATCGAACGCCCGAAACGCGGTTCCAAAGCCGGCGATGGTGACGGCGCGGCGCTCTTCTTCCGCGTCACTTCGACCGCCGGCACGTATCATGGCGAGGACTACAGTGGCTGGCTGCAAGCGGCGGGGTTTCGTGCCGTGCGCACCCGGCGGCCGGCGCTGTCGCCGGGCAGCGTGCTCGTCACCGCGATGCGCGGACCACACGAACGGCCGCCAACCCGCTGACCGCCCATTCGCCGGAAATTCGCAACGTGCTACTGCCCGTTCATGCGCGCGAACGTGTCGCACTCCTCACACCGGCCGGATTGCAAGCCGCGCCGCAGCCACTCGACCCGCTGCGCCGAGCTGCCATGTGTGAAGCCGTCCGGGATGACATGGCCGGTCGCCATTTTCTGCAAGCGGTCATCGCCGATGGCGGCCGCGGCATTCAGCCCTTCTTCGAGGTCTCCGGGCTCCAGCACGCCCCGGGCGGCTGCCGCGTGGCCCCAGACGCCGGCGTAGCAATCCGCCTGCAGTTCGAGCAACACGGACAACTGATTCGCGGCCGCCGGGTTGGCCGCGCGTGCCTCCTGAACCCGCGACGAGATCCCAAGCTGATTCTGCACGTGATGGCCGATTTCGTGCGCGATCACGTACGCTTGCGCGAAGTCACCCGGCGCGCCGAAGCGTTGCTGTAATTCGCCGTAGAAGCCCAGGTCGATGTACACCTTCTCGTCCCCGGGGCAATAGAACGGGCCGCTCGCGGCTGAGGCGAAGCCGCAGGCGGATTCGGCGGCGTCACGGAACAGGACCAAGTGCGCGTCGCGATACGGCTTGCCCATCGCGGGTAAGAGGCGCGCCCACTCCTTTTGCGTATCGTCCAGCACGAACGATACGAAATCGACCAGCTTCTCTTCTTCGGGCGTGGTCGCGAAGGTACCGGGCTCGGAAGGCGCTTGAGTTTGCGACTGCGATGCGGGATCCCCGGCGCCCAGCAGCGAAAAGAAGTCCTTCTTGAACACGAGGCTGAGGACGAGCAATACCAGAACGCCGCCCACGCCGAGCGGCATTCCGGCGCGGCCGCCGGGAAACCCCGGGCGCTGGCCGCGCCGGTCTTCGAGATTGGTGCTGCGGCCACCGGGCGTCCAACGCATCCGAGAACCTCCTGGGCCAGGGCGTGCCCGGCCGTGGCGAACTAGTAGCGGATGCCGTCCTTCATCACGAACACGGGTTGCTCGAGCGTCCGGATATTCTGCAGTGGATCGCCGCGGACGGCGATCAGGTCCGCGAAGGCGCCCGGGCGCAGCGTGCCGATCTTGCCTTCCATGCGCAACAGCTTGGCGTCGACCAGCGTCGCCGCCTGGATGGCTTGCAACGGCGTCATGCCGGCATCGACCAAGATCACGAACTGCCGCCCATTCACGCCGTGCGGCTGCACACCGGCATCCGTGCCGTAAGCGATTTGCACCCCGGCGCGAATCGCCCGGCGCGTGGATTCGAGTTTCAGCGTGTAGATCTCCTTGGCCTTCTCCAACTGGTAAGGCTGGTAGCCGCCTGCGGCGCCGCGTTCGAGCATGTAGGCATTGGTGTACGGGTTGGGGACGATGAACGCGCCATGCTGCTTGATGAGTTGAATGGCTTCGTCGTCCAGCATCGACGCATGTTCGATGCTGCGCACGCCGGCGCGCACCGCGCGCTTGATGCCTTCGGTGCCGTGCGCATGCGCCGCTACGTCGCGGCCCTTCTCACGCGCCGCGTTCACCGCGGCCCGCAACTCGTCCTCCGTGTAGTCGGCGTTCCGCGGATCGGTACCGGCGGACATGACGCCGCCCGTGGCCAGAACCTTGATCCAGTCGGCTCCATACTTGATGTTCTCGCGCACTTTCTTGCGGACTTCATCCTCCCCATCGGCGATTCCAGAGTACCGATGGACGGCGATGTCGTCGGGCAAGTCGTTGCGGTCACCGTGGCCGCCGGTCACCGACAACGATTTGACGGCGACCAGCATGCGCGGGCCGGGCACGTGGCCCGCGGCAATCGCATCGCGCAGCGCGACGTCGGCGAAGTCCCGGCTGCCCAGGTCACGCACCGTGGTGAAACCCGCGGCCAGAGTGCGCCGGGCGTTCGCCACCCCTTCGATGGCGGCCCGGGCGGCGGTTTGGCGCAAATCGTCGTACGGGGTCATCTCCTCGCCGCCGATCAGGTGCACGTGCGCGTCGATCAAGCCCGGCAGCAGCGTGACATCGCCCAAATCAATGTCCACCTTCTCGTCCGCGGTGCGCGTTCCGATCGCCGTGATTCGTCCCGCTTCGATCCGCACGACGGGGTTGCGTACGATCTTGCCGGTTTCGACCTCGAGCAAACGGTCGGCGGAGAGCGTCAGCGGCTCGCCGGCGGAGGCGGACGATGCAAGCAGCGCGAGACCGAGCAGCCAGCGGTGCATGGGATTCTTCTCCCCGGACGGAAGTGGAGCCCCGGGCACCCCGGAGCGCGAGGACGGCGGCCACCCGGACCTGACGGCGGCGAGGGTGCATTCTACCCCACACTCCACACCAGCCGGGCTCCAATGCTAAGATCGGGGTGCGCCCTGGTGGAGGAATCCACCGGCACGAAAGGGATCATGGAACGAACGTTTTGGAAGCACGGCGGCCGCAGTCGGGCCCGGCGCCGAGGTGCGTCGGTCTTCTACGGCCTGATTGCACTCGCCGCTGGATGCAACAACGCCACCCCGCCTCCGCCGGAGCCGCCGCCATCTGCCTGTTTTTGCGATACCCCCGCCAATGCCCCTGGCATCGGCGTGCCGGATAGTTTTTGCGTCCGCCGGTTCGCGCTGGTAAAGACGCCGCGCACGCTGGCGTTCGCACCCAATGGCGATCTTTTCGTCGGCTCACCGTCGATGACGACCCCGGGCGGTGCGCCGGTGGGTTTGGGCGGGATCTATGTATTGTATGACGACAACCATGACGGGCGCGCGGATTCACTCCGGGTTTACGCATCCGGCGCCGCATTTGCTTCGGTGCATGGAGTTCTGATTACCGGCGGTAAGCTGTACTACACGGTGGCAACCGACGTGTACTCGGTCCCTTATACGGCCGGCGACCGGTCGCTTCCGGCCGGCGTGGTTCCACAGCGGGTCGCGGACCTCTCGGATCCGGGCGCCGCGGACCGCTTCACGCATACGCTCGCGGTCGATGCGGCGGGCGAGATCTATGTATCGCGCGGCCAGTTCGACAACTCCGCCTGCCCGCCGCCGAATCCGCGCAGCGGTGCCGTCTTGCGCATCGGCCCGGGCCATGACTTGCACGGCGACATCGTCGTGACCGGTTGCCGCAACCCGATGTACGTGAACTGCGCGCCTTGGGGCTGCTATGCCGCCGAGTTGACCGGTGACAGTTGGCAAGGCATCGGCGGCACCGAGAAACTGGTTCGGATGCGGGACGGCGACAACTACGGTTATCCTTGCTGTGTCGGACACAATCTGCCGGTCCCCAGCGTGCAGCCGCCGCCGGATTGCTCCGGCGTGCCCCTCGCAGTCCAAAGCTATCCGCTGCAGGACACGCCGTTCGGTTTCGACTGGGAATTGCAGAACAAGTTCCCCGCCCCGTACACCGGCGGCCTGTTCATGGGCTTCCACGGCGCGTTCGGCAGTTGGAACGGCACCGGGCTGGGCTGGATTCCACTCGATCCCGTCAGCCACGATCCGGTGGCTGCAGATCAGCCGTTCGTAACCGGGTTCGCATCCTCGGGTCCGGTAATGGGGCGCATCTGCGAGGTGCGGTTCGCCCCCGACGGCCGGCTGTTCTTCACGGATGATCAGGGCGGCGGGATCTACTGGGTGTCGCCCAAGCGCCTGTGCCGGACCTGAGCCGGGATGTTCCTCCGCCGCCCCGGGCCGGAACGGCGGATGGCAGTGCCCGCGAACCGGGCACTGCCGCTCATGCGGCTCACGCCGCTCGAGTGATGCGCGCTGCCGTCCTAGGCACGCGCCTCACTTGTAGAGCTGCTTGATCACACCCCAGGGCAACGACGACTCGGACGCGCCGGCCAGATGGCCGCGGCCGCGGCCACCGGGCGCCACCGTCAACGCGTAGGTGACATCGATCGTGAATGGCGAGCCCAGGAATGTCGATGACGCAGAGAAGTGCAGGCTATGGGTGCCGGCCCGCAGCGGTGCGAGCATCAGCCAGTACCCGTCGGTGAGGAATGGCTGAGGCTCGTCGGTCAGACACCCGTCGATGAAATGCAGGCTTGGATCCGCGGCAAAGCTGAAGACCCCAGAGCCGCCCCGGTAGTTGAAGAGGTTGCTCAGCGCGACGCCGTCGAGTTCGACGTGCATCTCAGTCACACTGCCGAGGAAATCATCCGCCAGGGACTGCAAGCAAGCGGTGCAAGCTGCCGGGTTCGCTGCGCACGCCGCCGGCGTGAGCTCGGCAGCGCATTCCGGAAACTCGCACGGTGCATTCAGGTACAGGTTGATGATGGGGAAGAAAATCGCCCGCCCCGACGGCACCGTGCACGAGTGCGAGCCGTTTTGTCCCACCAAGAACCATACCGAACCCGACTGACCGGCATCGCAGAATGCGGTCGCGTCACCCACGAGTGGATTGCCACCTGCGGGAACGGACAAGATCCACCGCCACCAACGCGCGCCCCACTCGCCGTACGAAGCGCCAAATGGACTCGACCACGGCGGCAACACGCCGGGATTCCCGGGAGCGGCGAGCAACGGAGCCGGTGCCGGCGCCATGACGACGCTCTTCGACAGGGTCTTGTTCGCGCCGAGGTTCAATCCAGGAAGGCTCCCGGCCACGGCAGTCGATGCCGCGGCCAAGAGCAAGATCACGACTGCGAGACTGGGGCACCGGGCGTTACCCGCGGCGATCCTGCTGTGAAGACCGAACAACATGAACAACCTCCGAGTGAAGTCGACGCCGGCCACCATGTGAATCGATCACCCGGTGGTCGTTGCCACAGCGAGTGCACGAAAGGCCTTTGAAACTGCCGGCCGCACGAACGGGTGCGGTTCGGGCTGCGGCCGGAGAGGCGATCGCCGCCCGAACCCACCCACGATCCCGGAAAGGGTCAGCGATAGATGCTCTTCAGCAGCCCCCACGTCGTCGATTCGATCATGGGCTGGCCGCCGCCCCCCGCGACTTGACCGCGGCCGCGGCCGCCGGGCTGGACGGTGATGTTGTAGGTGACGTCCAGCGTCAGGTTGCCAAAGAGTATCAATACCCCCCCGAAGTGGATGGTGTGATTTCCCGCCGAGAGCGGTGGGAGGAATACCCACACTCCGTCGGAGACCGACTGGCCGGAGACGGGGCCCGGGCCAAGCACACTATTGTCGGGAGCGCTAAAGTCGAAAAGCGGCGACTGGGTGCGGTAGTTCGCGAGGTTCCGGACGGGCTGTCCGTCAATGGTCGCGAACATGCCGGATGTGGCGTCGATGAACGACGCGGCGCAGGCCCGCAGCTCCGCTTCGTTCTCGCCGTGGAAGGGGTCCGGCTCGACAGTCGAACATTCGCTGTTGAGGACCGGCAGCAGGATCGCCCGCCCGGCTGGGATGGTGCATGCACGGGTCGTAGTCGCATTCACGAAGGACCCGCCCAGGAACCAGACTGGACCAGCCTGACCGGTCGCGCAGTCGCCAGTTTCCATGAGTGGATTTGCAGTGACTGGCATTGAGAAAGCCCACTGCCACCACGATGCCGTCCATTCACCCAGCGAGCGGCCGTAGGGGTTCGCATTGGGTGGATACACCGCGACCTGCGGATCGGCGCTGCCCGCCGCCGACCAGCCGGCAGTCGGCGCGGCGCAGACGAACGCGGCGACCAGGGCGGCTGCCACCGCAGTGAAGTTCCGGGCGCGAGCCAGGGTACGAAGCATGACGTTGCCTCCATCTCGAGGTTTGAACCTGCATCGAAGCTCACGGTCTCGGGTTCGGGCCGGGATGCCGGGCCTGAACTCGGGACATGGGGGGAATCCATTCCGAGACCAAACAACATCCGCGGCTGTAGGAGAGGAAGTCTTGCACCCGGCGTGCCCA
>Ga0315287_10002674_pt1 | contig 16974 bp, 18 predicted proteins | sample YL17G11_0_MG_FD_205037 | JGI IMG/M metagenome (GOLD analysis project Ga0315287, IMG submission 205037) | Sediment microbial communities from Yellowstone Lake, YNP, Wyoming, USA - YL17G11_0 | ecosystem: Environmental > Aquatic > Freshwater > Lake > Sediment | place: USA: Wyoming | collected...
GCGTAATCAATTCCGTGGCGCCGGCCGCCGCCAGCACCCGTTCGGCGCCATGCCGCCACGAGTACCAGGCGATGCTCCCGGCGATGGCCGTGGTGAGCAGGCCGGTGAACGGGATCAGGTGGTGGTAGGCACCGGGGGGCAGGTCTCTGGTCGCCAGGTACCAGCTGAGGTCGCCCCCAAAGCCGATCCAGGCGAAGAACAACACGAAGCCGGCGATCAGCAGAGCTGACCGCCGGCGATTCGATTCCTGCTGGGCGAAGAGATTGGGCTCGGTGGTCACGCCGCCGGCGCGGGGGGCGTGGTCCTGGACAGATCCACGGTGGGCACGGCTCGTTCCGCGGGCTCTTCAATCATCCAGAGCTCCGCCGGCGACACCTTGGCAAGCCCAACGACCAGGTTGGTGGGGAACTGGGCCTGCCTGGTGTTGTACTGCGTGGCCGTGTCGTTATAGAGCTGGCGCGCGAAAGCCACCTTGTTCTCCGTGCTCGACAACTCCTCCTGCAGTTGCTGGATGTTGGCCGTGGCCTTGATCTGGGGGTAGCTCTCGGCCAGCGCGAAGAGCCGGTTGAGGGCGCCGGTCAGCTCTCCCTCCGCCTTGGCCGTGGCGGCCACGCCCTGCGCATTGACGGCATGGTTCCGCGCGGTGATGACGGCCTCGAGCGTACCCCGCTCGTGCTCCATCGCGCCCTTCACGGCGTTGACCAGGTTGGGAATGAGATCGTGCCGCCGCTTGAGCTGCACGTCGATCTGTTTCCAGGCGTTGACGACCTGGTTTTTGAGGGAGACGAGCCCGTTGTAGGCGCCGACGAGCCAGAAGGCGACCAGTGCCAGGAAGACGAGAAGGAACAGACCGCCCATGGGATCCTCCGGATACGGGGAACGGCTCGGGAATCAGCCTCCCGAGCGGGCCAGGTCGACCGCCGCGGCGTCGAGCGCCGCCGCGACAGCGCGGGCGATGCTATCCTCCGCGCCCGCGTGGCGGAACAACGGATGGGTCGCGTCCAGCGTGAGCTCGGCACCCGGTGCGACGATCACCCGACGCAGGATCGCACTGCGGGCACCGGTGCCGGGCGCGATGTCCGGGTCGGCGAGTCGGGGCCGAAGCGCCCGAGCCGATCGGCCCCGAGCGGGCAGCGGCGACTGGAGGGCGCCCAGCTCCTCCGGGGAGGGCAGGCCGGGTCCGAGCGCGCTCGCCACCCGGCGCTCGAGCACGTCCCCCGTGGTATCGGTGAATTCCCGCGCCAGGGCCTCGAGCGAGGCGCCCTCCATCTGGCGCAACTTGATCGCCAGCACCTGAAGCAGGTGGCGGTAACGGTAGACGGCCGCCGTACCCCGCCCTTCCGGCGGGTCCACCAGACCCTTCATCACGTAGAAACGAATGGTGCGCTCGGTGGGGCGGGCGCGGGCCGCGATGTTGACGGGCACCACGCCCGAGGCTTCGAGCAGTGTGCCCGACAGCGCGGCCAGGTCGCGGAGACTCCAGGGCGCCAGACCGTGGTAGGAACGAAGCGCCTGCAGTGGATCGCGCGTCACCGCGCTGACGGCTGAGATGGGCAGCAGCATGGTCATGGTATCGGACAGAAATGAACGGCGGCAAAGCGGCGGGCGCTAGGGGGCGGGTTTTTTCGGGTCAAACCGGACAATTCAGATGCCAGCCACTTGTCAAGTCCGGCGCACATTGTCCCCATGCGTGGCGTCACACTGGCCGAACTCGTCCTCGGTCTCGTCTTCCTCGGGGTCCTGACGGGCATCGGCGTGCCCCGCGTCGTGACGCTGACAGATCGGTTGGCCGTCGAGCGGCAGGCCGGTGCCATCCTGACCGCCTACCACCAGGCGCGGCTGGCCGCGGTCACCCGCGGCCAGCTGGTCCGACTGAACATCGCCTCCAGCCGGATGACCATATACTCCCTGCAGGGCCGCGACTCGGTCCTGATCTGGGAGGCCGCCGGCCCCGCGGCGGATGGCGTCGAGCTCGTCTCTGCCCCCGCCCCGGCCGTCATGGCCCCGAGTGGCCTCACCATCGGTGTTGCCAATGGGCGCTACGTGCTGCAGCGCGGTGGCATCGTCAGGACGCTGGTGGCGTCGCGGCTGGGGCGGCTGCGGGTGTCGCGGCCGCGCCGGCGCCGAAAGTCAGCTCCACCCGCACCACGATATCGGGTTGCATCTTGAGCAGACCCAGCATCTTGCTGAGGCCACCGATACGGTAGTCGGTCAGCAGCAGCGGGAAGCGGCTGCGCAGCCGGAGACCGTCGGCTTCGAGCCGGATGGTGGCGGGCACGGCCACGTCACGCGTCACGCCGTGGACCGCCAGGCGCCCATGCAGCGTCACGATGGCTGAATCGCCGGCTTCCCCATGGGGCGCCACGCTGTCCAGATCGAACCGGATCGTCGGGTACCGGTCTGCCTCCAGGGAGGCATACATGTCCCGGTCGCGCTTGTCATTGCCCGTCTTGAGCGTCTTGGCGGGTGCCTCGACCCAGCCGCGCACCCTGCCCAACCCGGCCCCCCCCGTCATCACGCCCCTCACCGTGGCGGTGGAACCGCTGAAGTCACCAACCGTGCCCCGACCGTCGAAAGTGAGCGTGCCGCCCACGACGACTCCGGCTGGCACGGCCCGCTGGGCCTGCAAGGGCACAGTACCAAACGCCGCGACAACCATCGCGGTGACCAGGCGGCTCATGGGTGAAGGCTAGTTGGATCTAGTCGGATTCGAGGTCCGGCAGCCGAATCTCGTAGCGGCGGACCTTCTGGATGAGGGTCGAGCGGGCGATCCCAAGAAGACTCGCAGCCCGCCGCTTGTTGCCACCGGTGAAGGCGAGCGTCGCCAGAATATGGCGTCGCTCGACCGCCTCGAGTGGCTCGGGCAATGCCGACCCCGTGGACAGTGCCAGCGCCTGGCCCAGGCCCTCTCGGTCGAGGCCGGGCACGGTCAGGTCCACCACCACCGCATCGAGGCCGGGATCCAGTAGCTGGGGTCCGGCCGCGATCGGCTCCCGCGCCGTCTCGACCTGATGCCCAGCCTCACGCAGCGGGTGGCTCAGGTCACGGGCCCGGGCGTCGTCCGACGATACGACCAGGATCTGCAGCATGCTCATGGAGCCAGAGCATACTGTCCGAACGGGGAGTCGGCAAGAACCGGGCGGCGGGGTGGGAAAAAAAAGAGACGGCCGTCCAGCACAGGGCTGCAACGGCCGTCCCACACACGGACTCACCTGAGGTCGGGGCAAATGCCGCCGTTCTTCTCTCAGCCGCCACCGATACGCTGTTGCGCCTGCCGGTAGGGCGACTCGAGGCCTCAGCTTTGATCCCCAGGCCGGATGGCCATCCCACCTGGTTCATCCGTGCGAGCGCTGCGGTTCTGGTCTGGTCGCGGACCGACCTCCCGCACTGCACCCCGAGGCGCCGGATCGGGGTGGCTGGAACACGCGACTGGCTCCAGCTGTTCGGGCCGAGTGGCCACCGGGATCTCCGGAAACAGCGGCACCGTAGGTGCTTTTGCCCCCTCCCCCGACGATTCGCCCAAACCGCAACGGCCGATGCAGCCCCTGATGAGTTCTGCCCCAACCGTCGCCGTGGATGCTAAGATAGGGACCAGGAAAAATCGCGCAAGTGCCTGATTTTATTCGGGTTACGCGGTTTCGGAGTGCGGGAAATGTGGAAGGGTAAACGACTGGGATGATGCCACTTCTGGCGGTTGGACACGGCATGTGGAAATGTGTATCAACATTTCCCCAGCCGCTTGGCACCCGGTTACGACTCCAGCCCGACCTCGATGTAGCGGTAAATCGGCTCGTCCGGGTACCCGGAAACAAAGAGCGCTCCCCCGGAGCCAACCGCATACCAGCCTCCCAGCAACTGGCTGGGTACGTCCAGCTCCTGGAGGATGGGCGCAAACCACCGCCGGATATGCCGCAACTCCGGAGCCCGCCGGCCCAGCATGGAGACGAGGGCGCCGTCCCCGGTGGTGGCCCGGAAGAAGTGGGCGAGGGCGTGCGACCGCTGGGCAAACTCGATCGCCTTCACCCCAGGTTCCTCAAACAGCACCCGGCCTTCGAACACATCCATGGGAGCAGCATCGAGCCGCGGCCCCAGGTATACGAACCGTCGGCCTTCGGCGGTCCGCCGTTCGACCAGCGCCGCGGCGCTTTCGGAGGTGAGCCGCGCCGCATGGAGCAGGTCGTCGTCGAGGAGAATGCCGACCACTCCGGTCCATTCCAGGGCCGCCAGCGCCGTGTCGGCGGGGCACCCGGCCACATCGTCGAAGGCGAGGAACCTGGGGGACTCCCCCGCCCGGAGGATGAACTGGGCCAGGGCCTCGGCGCGATCGGTGAAGGTGCGGATGGTGACGCTTTCGGAGGTAGCCATAGCCGAGAAGTATACTCGTGACTCGGGCCCATGGCTCCCCGCTATTGACAAATTCAGAGCCGCGGTGGAGTTTGGCCCCATTATGGGATTCGCAGTTCCCCAAACGCTGGATATGTGCTGAGCCCCTGGCCGCCCGGTCCACGAGACCGGACGGCTTTTTGTCCTGGCCGCGGGCGGCCAGGGATCTCCACCGGAGTCGCATGGCTCCCCGACAGCACGAGGTAGATGCAATGGCGCAGGGAACGGTCAAGTGGTTCAACGACGCCAAGGGGTTCGGCTTCATCGCCCTGGAAGGTGGCAAGGACGTCTTCGTGCATCACACCGCGATCCAGCAGGATGGGTTCCGCTCACTGCGCGAGGGTGATGCGGTGGAGTTCGAGATCGTGGAGGGACCGAAGGGGCTGCAGGCCGCCAGCGTCCGGAAGGCCTGATCGCCATCGCCTGGAGGCGCGCCGCGCCTCTTCTCCTGACCGCGCTGACCGCGGCGCCGACCGCGCTCCTCGCGCAAGCCCCCCCAGCGGGTTCTCTCGAGTTCTTCGGTCTCCGTCCGGGCGCACCCCGGGCGGAGGTCGAAGCGCGGCTGGGCGACCTGGGCGGTCATTGGCGCTGCGCGTCATCACACGTGGACCCTCGGTTCACGGAATGCCGAGGCGCGGCGCATCCCGAAGGCGAGCCCGCCCTCACCGTCACCGGCTCGCTCGTGGACGGATCCGCCGCCGTGTTGCTGGTTGCCGCGCCGGTGGATGAGGCGCGGCTTCGGCGCTGGGTCGCCGATCTCTCCACCCGATACGGCGACGTCACCCCGCGAGCCGCCAATGGCCAACGGATGTGGCAATGGGTCCGCCAGCAGCGCATGATCCGCCTGACGACGAGGCTCGAAGGAGCGAACCGCATGGTCTCGGTCAGCCTGGTGGACGGTCCCCTGTTGGATGGCCTGAACCGGGGGTCGGAATGAGGCTCGTCTGGCCGAGCGCCATCGCCCTGGGCCTGGCCCTCGGCTGCAGCGCGCCCCAGACGCCGATTCGCGTCGGGCTGGCCGGTCCTCTCGCCGATGCGGTGGGCCGGCCGATGCGGCTGGCGGCGGAGATGGCCGTGGCGGAGATCAACGCCGGTGGCGGCATCGACGGGCGCCCCATCGAACTGATCGAACGGGACGATGCCGGGGACCCTGACTCCGCCGTGAAGGTGGCCGCCGACCTGACCCGGCTGGGTGTCGTTGCCGTCATCGGCCATGTCTTCTCCGGCACCACCCTCGCCGCCGCACCCGTCTATGCCGACGCGCCAGTGCCGGTCCCGGTGATCACCCCGTCTTCATCCGCCCCGGAAGTCTCTCAGGCCGGCAGCCACCTGTTCCGGCTCTGTCCGACGGACCTCGAGCACGGCATGGCGCTGGCCACCTGGATTCGGAACGGACTGGGTCTCGGTCAGGGCGCCGTGCTGTATCTCAACAATCCATACGGGCGCGGCGTCCGGCAGGCCTTCGTCACCCGCTTCGAGGCGATGGGTGGTACCGTCGTCGAGTCGGATCCCTACCTCGGCACCACGCCGGAGGTCGGGCCCTATCTGGATCGCATCGTGGCACAGGGAACGGCACAGTTCCTGGTCATCGCGGGAAATCGCGAAGACGCGACCGTCATCCTCACCCAGGCGCGGGCCCGCGGGATGACCCTCCCGGTTCTTGGCGGCGATGGGCTCGAAGGGATCGAGGCCGCCGGCGCGCTCGCCGAGGGAGTCTTCGTCACGGCGGCATACCTGCCCGGGCTCGAGACCCCGGAAAACCAGCGGTTCGTCCGCAGCTTTGGTGCGCGCTATCCGGAGGCTGGGGCGCCCAACCAACCGGCGGCCGCCTCGTACGATGCCGTCTATCTGCTGCGCGACGTGATCCGGGCCCGGGGGGCCACGCGGCGTGGCATCCAGGAGGGGCTCGCGGTCCTGGGCGACGAGTTGCCGCCGCACCAGGGTGTCACTGGCGTCCTGGCGTTCGACGGGCGGGGTGATCTCGCCCGCATGCCGGTCCTGATCTCGGTCATCCGCAACGGTGTCGTCTCCCTGGCAGAGCAGAAATGAATCTGCTCGGCAGCCTTCGGAACCGACTGATCGCCGGGCTGGGGCTCCTGCTGCTGCTGTTCCTGGCCCTGGTCGCCGCGGGAATCGGCAGCCTCCGGGCCGTGAATCGCGCGGTCTCCAACGAGCTGACCTCGCTGGTGAGCAACTCGGCCCTCGCCACGGGCCTGGTCAGCGCCGTCGCCGACGAGGTGCGCGCCGGCGAGGCCTATCTCACCATGCCCTCGAGGGCACTGGCCCTGGAATTTCTGCGACTCGGTGACAGCAGCCACGCGTACCGGCGCCGGTTCCGCCAGGTGGCCGGACTCTCCGCCGACGACCAGTCGGCGCTGCAGCGGGTGGAAAGCAACCAGGCCCGCATGGAAGTGGGGTACGGCCGTGCCCATGCCTTCCGAGACCTGGGCCGCCTCGACGAAGCGCAGGCCGGGGCCGCCGCCGCCCGGGCGTCCGCCGATTCGTTCGTGACCGACGTGCGGAATCTCACCCGACGGCAACAGGCTCTGGTGTCCGCCAGCATCACCGATATCGGGAGGCGTGCCCGGCAGCGGGAGGTGCTGGTCTGGCTGCTGCTGGCCACCGCCATCCTGTTTGGCGCCGGCACCGCCTTCGTCACGGTGCGCTCCATCGAGGCCCCGCTCCATCAACTCATCGCCGCCGCCCGCCGCTTCGGCGAGGGAGACCTGCGTCCGCCGGAGTTGGGGACGATGCCGGCCGAACTCGCCACGCTGGCCCGTGCGATGGGGTCCATGGGGACTCGGCTCCGCACGGTGATCGAGAGTGTCATCCGCGAATCGCGCGGCATCGGAATGAGCGCCAACGACCTGTCGGCGATGAGCGAGGAACTGGCCGCCGGCAGTCAGGAGGTCGCCCGCGCCATTACCGCCGTCTCCGCCAACGCCGAGCGCCAGGTCGCCGAAGTGCGGAGCGCCGACCAGGTGATCGCCGCCTGGCGTGAATCGGCCGCGCGAGATGCCACGACGGCGGAGCGGGTCGTGGCCGAGGGCGAGCAGGCAAGTATCCTGGCCGAACGCCATCGTGATGAGCTCACGATAGCCGGGCGGTCGCTGGCGGCGCTCCGGCAGACCGTCCAGGCCGCCGGCGCGCAGACTCGCGAGCTGACCCGCCGCGCCGATGCGGTCGCTGAGCTGCTGGACCTGGCCCGGCAACTCGTTGCCCAGAGCGAAGTGCTGGCGCTGAACGCGGCGGTGGAGGCGGCACGCTCGACCGGTCAGAGCGATGGGTTCGGCGTCATCGCCACGGAGACGCGACGCCTTGCCGATGCCAGCCGGGAAGCTGCCGCACGGATCGCCACCCGGACCGAAACCCTGACGGAACAGATCGCCACGCTGGAAACGACCCGCCAGGAGATCGCCACCCAGGCGCTCAAGGTCGAATCCACCACCCAGCGCAGCACGGTCGCGCTGGCGGAAATCGCCCGGGCGACGGAGGCGATGGGGAAGAATGCCAGGCAGGTGGCGCGGTCGGCGTCGGAGAGCCGGGGCATCGCCGGCCGGCTGGCCGAATTGAGGGCGCGGCTCGAGGCCGATGCGCGTCAGAACGTGGCGGCCAATGAGTCCGTCACGGCGGGGGCGGCCGAGCAGAGTGCGGCTACGGGGGAGATTGCGATCGCCGCGGCGGGCCTGCTCGAAGCGTCCGAGCGACTCGCCGCGTTGGTCGCGGAGTTCAAGGTGTGACGCGAACTACTTCTTGTGGGCGGGCTTCTTCGGCGCCGGCTTGACCGGCTTCTTGGCCGGGTGCTTGGCCGAGTTCGTCCGCTTGGCCGCCGGCTTCACCGCGGCGGCCTTTTTCGTGTTGTGCAGCTTGGCCTTGGCGACCGCGGCCGCCTTGACCAACTTGGCGTTGGCTTTGGCCGCCGCCGCCTGCTGGACCATGCCGGCGCGGGCTTCGGCGAGCACCCGCTCACTCTCCTCAGCCAGCATCAGGTTGCGACGGACCGCATAGCGGAGGATCTCCTCCGCGTCCGTCACGTTGAACGCCCCCTGCCCGGTAGCCGCCCTGATCACACCGATGAAAGCATCAGCGACGGGACTCCGCAGCACCCGGGCAATACCCGGCAGCGTTTCCAGCAGCGACGATAGTTGGGTTCCCGCGAGATCGGTCACGCCCACTCCTCCAGACTCCCTGGCCCCCAGGGAAACAGTGGCGCAACACTACTACGCCACCATGGCCCAAGTCAAGGAAGTAATAGGTAGTAGCTAGAACGACTTCCGAACATATCCCGAAATACCTACATCCAAGATCGAGTGGCCGTATCCAGGAGCCGGTTCCTCCAGTCGGCCGAACCCGAGCCGACCCATCGGAATGACGCTCCAGGTCGGACCAAGCCTGACACGGAAGGCGGAGGTGAATTCAAGGAGCATCGCCCTGCCTTCCTGCGGCTTGGAGAGCCGGGCCTCCATGCCCGGCTCCCAGCTCACGGTCCGGCCCAAACCGACGCGAGCGGCTACTCCGCCTGCCACCAGGTTCTCCCGATTCCGGACACTCAGCCCTGCCGAATCCCCCGACCAGCGATAGAAGTCCCAGAGATACCCTGTCACGGCCCAACTGCCGATCAGAGTCGCGTAGTAGGCCTCCGCAATGATCCGCCGTCCGGGGCGGTAGACACCGGCGGCTCCGCCACCCGTCGCATACTCGTCGTTGCTGAAGCTGCTGAAGGTGAGCCCGAGGGACAGTCGCGACGATCGGATCAGGCGGTCGGCCCCGGCCCGCAAGCGCAGTTCCGGACCGGACTGGTACTGGAAGTCTCCCGACGCATCGACGAATGGCGCGTACTGTTCCGACAACCGGAAACTCGCGGCGCCCCCCAGGTTCCAGGAGCCGCTCTTGAACGCCCCGGCCGCGCCGGCGGTGAACGAGAACCCGCTCCCATAGGCGTTGACCGGAAAGGCCAGGAAGCTCGACGAGGCCGCAGCCAGGACGGCGTACTCCTCCGTGGTCAGATTCTGAGCACCGGTCGGCAGGTTGAGCATGGCGGACAGCACCACGGCATCGTGGCCAAGTACATAACTGCCACGGAGTTGGGTATCGGTCGGGCCGGTGACCGTCTCCTGCCCTCCCTCGAGTCGAGTCAGCGTGGTTGACGCCAGCCAGGCCCCCGCGTCGAAAGTGAATCGACCCCGCGGGACGACCACGGCCAGGGGAATAGCCCATTGCCCGAGCGATCGGACGCCGAGCGACTGGCCGAACGTGTAGTACCGGGTTTCGAGGCCGACGGTGGCCGTCGCGGGGTCAGGGACGAATTGCTGGGCCCCGGCTGCCGGGGCCGTCAGCGTGAGGAGGGTAACAGCCCACCTCGCGCGGCCCAGGATCATGGACGCGGAATGACGATGATGATGCTGCCGATGGCAGCCAGCCTGCTGGGGTTGTCCTGCCCGAGAGCCTCGGGCAGGCGCGGATTGCTGAAGGGCATCCTGGTCCGGCGGTCGATTTCCCCGCCGGTGCTGGGCACGATCACCTGGATCGTCGACCGGAGCGAGGCCGTCCGGAAGGTGCCGTCGGGCATCGGGGGCGCAAGGTGGGCATTCACGTCGAGCAGGCTGCGGGCCGCCCCGAAGGCCGGATCCCGTTCGCTCGCGGCCGCGAACAGGCGGGTGGCCGAGGCATAGTCCCCCCGACCTTGGGCCTCGAGTCCGCGGCTGAACGCCAGAAAGGTCTGAATGTCTTCCGTGGGCCGCTCGCTGAGGGCCCGCTGCTCCGCCGGGGAAAGCGCCAGCCCGAGCTGGCCCACCAGGTCCAGGACCACCGCCTTCTCCACGGCGAACAGGTGGCTGAGCCGATCGCCGGCCCCCCCGGACGCCTCGACGGTGCCATCGCTGGTGCGAATGACCGTCGCCTCGATCCGGATGCCATCCTGGGTCTCGCGGACGAAACCCTGGACCACCCGGGAGGCCCGGAGCAGCCGACCGGTTCGCACGGCGGTCGCGGGATCGGCGCGGCCGGCGGTGGTCAGCGCCATCTCGTCGAGCAGCGCCTGCACCCGTTCGCGCTCCACCAGCTTGAGCCCGGATACCTGTGCCAGGTCGGTGACCATCAGGTGGGTGACGCCGAGGCCCAGTGGCCGGAGCGACTGATCGGACCCGATGAAGGTCCACGGCATCACGGCCACCGTGTTCGGGAGCGGCGCCAGCTTCGAGAGGGTCGATTCGCGCGCGACGGCCTGCTTGGCCTCCGCGACCAGTCGCGTCCGGCTGAGGGTCGCCATCCGGCGGTCCAGTTCGTCGCGCTGGCCCGACGAAAGCGGCAGGGCGCCCGCCATCCGGAAGGTCCGTTCCGCGTCATCGAACTGCCCCAGCGCGACCTCGCTCAAGCCAAGGTAGATCGCGGTGTTGAAGGCCGGGCGCAGGGAAAGTGCGGAGGTCAGGACGTCCCGGGCACGCCCGAAGGCCTGAGCCTCGTAGAACCGGATACCGACCTGGGTGAGGGCGTCGGGGTCCTGGGCCGCCTCGGCCCGGTCTGCCTCGATGGCGGCCAGGTCGGCTGGGGTCACCTGGGCGGGCCCTGGGCCACTGGCGCATGCGGGCAGCAGCAGTGCCAGGCTGAAGAGTGCGGACGCATGGAGAAGCCGCATGGGAAACCCGTGGTGCGCCAAGTGTGAGTCCAATGGCAATCTAGGGGTCGCCGGACCCGGCGGCAACGCATTCACCCGCCGAGCCTCGACCCCAGCCTCTGGGTGGACTGATAGACCGGGGATTTTCACCATTCAGGGCGATCAACGGCGTGGCTCCATGAGCCATACGGGATACGCCTGACGGCTTATTTCGCCAAAACCCACCCCTGGAGCCAGAATTCCCACCCAGGAAATGGGAAGGGCCGGCAATCACCGGCCCCATGAACCACCGACCCACCCCGCCGGGCGTCCATCTGCCCGACTGGTGGCCTACCTTGGCAGCGAGAAGATCCGGTTCCAGCGGACCGCCGTGAAGAACGGCAGGGCGTGCCAACTGCTCGGATCGAAGCTGAAGTAGATGATCAGCGGACGGCCGCGGACATTTTCGCGGGGCAGAAATCCCCAGTACCGGCCATCATAGGAGTCGTCCCGGTTGTCGCCCATCATGAAGTAGTGGCCGGCGGGCACCACGATCGGCCCCCAGTCCTGCAGGTCAGGGTTGTAGCTCGCCGTGTCCTGGCCGGCGAAGTACTGAAGTTGCCACCCCCGCATCTTCTGGCGGTGGAAGGCGTCCGCGAAGGCGCCCGGGTTCCCATGCCGCGCCCACGGCTCGTCCACCTTGGCGCCGTCGCGGGAGAGCATCCCACCCTGCATCGACAGGGTATCCCCCGGCATGCCGATGAGCCGCTTGACGACCTTGAGCCCCTCTTCTTCCACCGAATCGAAGACGACGACGTCGCCCCGCTCCGGTTCGCGCACGGCGGGAAGGCGCTTGTGGATGAACGGCACCTCGGCCCCGTAGAGCAGCTTGTTCACGAAGAGGAAGTCCCCGATCAGCAGGGTGTTCTCCATGCTGCCCGATGGAATCCGGAAGGCCTCGATCAGGAAGGTTCGCAGGAAGAGCCAGACGACCAGGGCGAAGACGATGGATTTGGCCCATTCCCAGAGCCAGGTCACGAATCCGCGAGAGGGGGACTGCTTCTCTTCCGCCATTCAGCCACTCCGATCAAGGTCGAACGTGCCCGGGCGCCCGCGTCCTCGCACCCGCACCTAGTCTACCCAGTCTGCGATGAACAGGTTGGTTTCGCCCGGCTTCTTCTGATTACGGTTGGAGGCCCAGACCAGTTTCTTCCCGTCCGGCGACCACATCGGGAAACTGTCGAAGTCGGGGTGACTGGTGACCTTCTCGAACCCGGTCCCGTCCACGTTGATCAGGTACAGGTCGAACGCGCCACTGCGGGGGTTCTCGTAGTTGGACGAGAAGATGATCCGCTTGCCATCCGGGTGGAAGAAGGGCGCGAAATTGGCGCCACCCAGCCTGGTCACCTGACGGGCGTTCGTGCCGTCGGCATTGGCCACCCAGACCTCCACGCGGGCCGGGCGGACCAGTCGCTGCGCCAGCAGTCCCAGATAGTCGGCACTGTCACGTGTGGTGGCGGGGTAGTTTGCCCGCCAGACGATCCTGGTGCCGTCAGGCGAGAAGAACGCCCCGCCGTCGTATCCCAGGCGGTTGGTGATCCGCCGCACCCCGGTGCCATCGATGTTCATCGTGTACAGCTCGATGTCGCCGTCCTTGGTACTGGTGAAGATGATCTTCCGGCCATCCGTCGACACGGTGGCTTCGGCGTTGTAGGCGCCATTGCTGGTCAGGGCCCGGAGGTCGGACCCGTCGGTCCTGGAGCTGTAGATCTCCAGGTGCCCGATCGGCCAGACGTAGCCCTTCGACTGGTCAGGGGGCGCCGGACAGGCCGGGTCGTGCTTGAAGGTCGAGCTGTAGAGCACGCGGCGGTCGTTGTCGTAGAAGAACCCGCAGGTGGTGCGTCCCAGCCCGTTCGAGATCCGGCGCAGGCCGGACCCGTCGATGTTCATGGTGTATTCCTGGTCGCAGGCGACGCCGACCTCCACCTGTCGCTGGAAGACCAGCTGCTTGCCCGACCGGGAGAAATACGACTCGGCGTTGTTGCCGCTGAAGGTGAGCTGGCGGATGTTCCGCAGGTGCTTCTCCCCAGGCTCCGGCTGCACGTAGGTGGTCGAGGGACCGCTCAGACTCGGCGCGGGGCCGGCCCCCGCCGATCCGCTGCCCGCGCATCCGGAAAGCAGGGCCGCCGCCACCAGGCCCCCAACCGCCAGCAACTCCAACCGACCGAAGGTCATGCGTCCTCCAACGATGCCAGGACCTCGCCGGCGTGGCCCTTGGGTTTCACCTTCTCGAACACCTTCGTCACTTTGCCGCGCTCGTCGATGATGAACGTGGAACGCAGGATGCCGAAGTACTTCCTCCCGTACATGCTCTTCTCGCCCCAGGCCCCATAGGCCTCCGCCACCGCGTGCTCGGTGTCGGCCAGCAACGGGAAGGGCAGGCTGTACTTCTTCCTGAACTTCAGGTGCGAGCTCACCGGATCCGGCGACACGCCCAGCACCACCGCGCCCGCCTTCAGCACGGACTTCCAGCTGTCCCGGAATTCGCAGGCTTCCGTGGTGCAGCCGCTGGTATCGTCCTTCGGATAGAAATAGAGGACGACCTTCTTCCCCTTGAGATCCTTGAGGGCGACGGTGGACCCGTCGTCTGCCGGCAGCGAGAAAGCCGGTGCCTTGGTACCTGGTTTCAGCATGAGATGCCGTCCGGAAAGTCAGTTCCCAGCGAGGGAGCAATCTGACGGATAGGGTCCACCATTGCCAGTCAGGAGCCGCGTCAGGGAGTCCTGGTCTCCGTCCCGGTAGCCGGCCGGCGGTCGACCACCGTCGTCGTCACCACGACCCCCTCGGCCAGTCGCTCGAGTCCGCCGACCACGACCAGCTCACCGGTCTCCACGCCGCTCTTCACCTCGACATATCCTGGCGTGCGGACACCCAGATCAACCCGACGACGAGTGGCCTTGCCCGCGGCGATGACCCAGACGAAGGAGCCGGCCTGCACCGTGGTGATGGCATCTTCGGGGATGACGGTGGCATTGGGCCGGACGTCCGTCGACAGCCGCGCCTCGATGAACATGCCGGCCTGGAGCTCGCGGCGTGCGTTCGGCACCGCGGCCTTCACCGTGATCGTGCGGCCGGGGAGGCGAACCTGCGGGTCCACGAAGTCGACGACCCCCTTGAAATCCCGGCCGGGCAGGGCCGCCACCTGGAACTGTACCGTCTGGCCGAGCTTGAGGCGGTCGGAATAGCGCTCGGGGATCTGGAAGGCCGCGCGCTGCGGATTCACCGTCTGGAGCGAGATGAGTCGGGTGCTGGACGTGAGATAATCGCCCAGGCTGACCGTCCGCGGGCCGGTGACGCCGGAGAACGGGGCGCGGATGACGGTGCGGTCGAGCCGGAGCTGCAGCAACTGCAGCGAGGCGTCGGTGCTGCGCGCCTGGGCCTCCGCCCGCTCCAGGTCGGCCGGCGCGGCCGCCTTCTCGGCGAGGAGCTGTTTGGTGCGCGTCAGCGCCTGCTGGGCGAGATCGCGGTCGGCTTCACCGCGGGCGACCTGGGCCTTCAGCTCGGCATCGTCCACCTTGAAGAGCGGTTGGCCCTGGGTGACGAAGGCCCCCTCGCGGACGAGGATTTCCACCAGCCGGCCATCCGCATCGGGACGGAGCTCGATGGACTGGATCGCCTCGATCTGTCCCGTGGCCAGGATCGCGTCGACGACGGTGTCGCTCCGCGCCTCGGCCACCTCGACCGGGACGGTCCGGGGCGGCCCGCCCTTGCCCGGGCTGCCGGCCCCCGCCTTGCCGCCGCACGCGACCACCAGCACCGCGAGCAGGGTTCCATGATAGGCCTTCACGGCTGGTCCTTGTCGCTGAAGAGTCGCTGGCCGAGAATCGCCTCGAGCCCCGCCACGGCGAGCCGGGCAGCATACTGGGACCGAACCACCCCGGCCTCGGCTTCGGTCAGGCGGTTCTGCGCCTCGAGGAGGTCGAGGATGGTCGTGGCCCCGGCGCGGTAGCGGGTCTGCTGGACGCGGTAGTTCTCGCGCGCGACCACGACCGCGGTACGGCTGATGTCGAGCACCGCCCGGGCGGTGGTGTAGGTGGTATACGCCGCGGTGACGTCAGATTCCGCGGCGCGTTCGAGGTCCTCGCGCACCGCGCGGGAAACCTCATGGGTGGTGCGGGCCCGGGAGATCGCCAGCTCCCGCTGGAAGTTGTCCCAGATGGGCCAGATCACGCCAACGGTGAACGACGCCCGGGACAGGCCGGACGGGGGCCAGGTGGCGTCGAAGATGGTCCCGTTCCCGGAGAGCACGATGCTCGGGATGTAGGCCGCCTTCCGGGCACGGAGCGAGGCCTCCGCGGCCCGTTCGGTGGCCCGGGAGATCTTCCACGCCGGGCCCTGCTCGAGCGCCAGCTGGACCGCCTGCGGGAGGGTGTAGGGCAGCTCCCGGGCCGGCAGCGTGTCGAGCGCGGCGGCGTTGGCGCCCCCCGGCTGGCCGATGCGCCGGCCCAGTTGCAGCCGGGAAACCTGGAGGGACGCCTCCACCCGCAGCACGTTCACCCGCGCCTGGTCCCGGTCGAGAATGAACTGGAGGGAGTCGGTCTGCACCGCCGCGCCGCTGACTACCCGCGCGCGAGCGGCCGCCAGTCCCTCCTGGCTGCGCTGCAACTGGGCCCGGGCGACATCCAGCAGCTCGCGGCCGCTCAGGACGTCATAGTAGTTGCTCTCGATCAGCAGCGCGGCGGCGAAATGGGCCTGCACCTCGTTGGCCTGGGTCCCCTCCAGCTCCGCGCGGGACCGGCTCAGTTCTGCCAGTTTCCGCCCGCCGGCGAAGATCTCGTAGCGCGCGTCGGCCCGGGCGGTGGTGATGGTGCCGGCGAGGTTGCTGGTCCCGATGTTGAAGATGTCGCGCGAGTAGAGCTGGTAGTCGGTACTGAGCGAGATCGAGGGAAGGATCAGCGCGGAGAGCGCCGCACGGCGGCTCCATTCGGCATCATTGCGCTGCCCCAGGGCGCGGACGTAGTTGGGGTCCAGGCTGGCACCGCGGTGGAGCGCCTCGGCCAGGGTGACCGTGGGCAGCGAGTCGGTGCTCACGACCTGCAGGGCCATCAGGACCGCGACGATCATCTGCCGCCAGCCGTCGCGGCCACCGGGACTTCCCGGTGGCGTTTCCGGCTCAGCTTCATGGCCAGCCCCTCGAGCAGCACATAGGCGACCGGCACCAGGAAGAGGGTCAGCACGGTCGAGAAGAACACGCCGCCCACGATGGCGTAGCCCAGCGGCCGGCGGCTGAGCGAACCCGCGCCGAGGCCCAGGGCGATCGGCACCGCGCCCACGATCGTCGCCACCGACGTCATCAGGATCGGCCGGAGCCTGATCCGGCCCGACCGGAGCACGGCCTCGAAGCTGGAGAGACCCTGTTCCTTGAGCTGATTGGCGTATTCCACCAGCAGGATCGAGTTCTTGGTCACCAGGCCGATCAGCAGGATCATCCCGATCTGGCTGTACAGGTTGATGGTCGAGTTGGCGAAATACAGCGTGAAGAGCGCGCCGCTCACCGCCAGGGGGACGGCGAGCAGCACCGTGAACGGGTGGATGAGCGACTCGAACTGCGAGGCGAGCACCATGAAGACCACGACCAGCGCGAGCAGGAACGCGAAGTAGAGCGCGCCACCGCTCTCCTCGAATTCGCGGGATTCGCCCGCCAGCGCGACGTTGCTCCCCGCCGGCAGCACCTCCTTCGACAGCGCCCGCAGCGAGTCGAGCGCCTCGCCCAGGGTGAAGCCCGGCGCCAGGCTCGCCGACATGGTACTGGACCGCATCCGGTTGAAGTGGTTGAGCTGACGAGGCCCGGCGCCCTCCTGGACCTTCACGATCGCGTCCAGCTGGACCAGTTCGCCGCCCTTGCCGCGGAGCTGGATGCCGGCCATGTCGGAGGGCGTGGCTCGCGCTTCGGGCGAAAGCTGCACCATCACGTCGTAGAGCTTGTTGTTCCGCGTGAA
>Ga0315287_10002676_pt1 | contig 16969 bp, 18 predicted proteins | sample YL17G11_0_MG_FD_205037 | JGI IMG/M metagenome (GOLD analysis project Ga0315287, IMG submission 205037) | Sediment microbial communities from Yellowstone Lake, YNP, Wyoming, USA - YL17G11_0 | ecosystem: Environmental > Aquatic > Freshwater > Lake > Sediment | place: USA: Wyoming | collected...
CCGAGTTTGGCGCCGGCAAGGTCACTGACAATCAGCGTGTCTGCCCCACTCACAAAAGCCCTGGCGACCCAGCTTTTCCCCACCTTGTGCAGACCCAGCACGGCGAAGGGATCATTGTGTTGACCTCCCACCAGGGCGTCAACTGCGTCTCTGTTTAACTCGACTGTTGACATGTCATACTCACAATATTTTCAGGCACTATGGAATGGAGTCTGACAAGGAGCAATGGCAAAAATCAAGCTACAGGAACGTCCCAAATATCTTTGGCATATTCTTTGATGGTCCGGTCGGAGGAGAACCAGCCGAGCCGTGCCGTATTGTGGATGGCCTTTTGCATCCAGGCACCCTTGGGATCACGCCACACAGCGTCTGCCTTACCTAGCGCTATCGAGTAGGCGGCAAAGTCGGCAGTCACCAGGAAGTAGTCATGCTCGAGGAGTCCCGCCATCAGCCCATGATAGCGGTTGGGCTCGGATGGTGAGAAGACGCCCATGCGCACCGCTTCAATCACCTGCTTCAAATGCGGCGAGTGGTCTATGATGTCACGTGGCACATGGCCCGCCTTGCGCTGCTCGGCCACTTCCGCAGCGGTCAGCCCGAAAATGAACACATTGTCGGCTCCGGCACGTTCCAGGATTTCCACATTCGCACCGTCAAGGGTGCCAACCGTCAACGCCCCGTTGAGGGCGAGTTTCATGTTGCCCGTCCCAGAAGCTTCCATTCCCGCCGTTGAAATCTGTTCGGATATATCAGCGGCAGGCACAATGGTTTCAGCCAGCGTCACGTTGTAGTTCGGAATGAAAACCACTCGCAGCAATCCACGTACCGCGGGATCGGCATTGATCACCGAACCCACATCGTTGATCAGGCGGATAATGGTTTTGGCTTCCCAGTAGCTGGCTGCCGCCTTGCCTGCAAAGATCTTAACGCGGGGCACCGTGATCCGGCCGGGATTGGCGCGGATCGAGTTGTAAAGTGCGATGGTTTCAAGAATGGCAAGCAGCTGCCGTTTGTATTCATGGATGCGCTTGATTTGCACGTCAAACAGAGCCGAAGGATCAGTCGGAATGCCAGTGCGCTGCAGGATGAGCTGTGAAAGTTTCTGCTTATTGACGCGTTTGACACTTGTGTACTTATCGATGAAACTTGCGTCGTCGGCAAACTTGTCGAGTGTTGCGAGCTCTTCGGCATTGTCGAGGAAGCGCGGACCAATGGCCTCGCGAATGAGCGACGTCAAGCCAGGATTTATCTGCTGCAGCCAGCGCCGTGTGGTGATTCCGTTTGTCTTGTTGTTGATGCGGTCGGGGTAAAGCGTATTGAGGTCCCTGAACACCGTTTCCTTCATCAGTCCCGAATGCAGGGCCGAAACGCCGTTGATGCTGTGGGAACCCACGAAGGCAAGCTGGCCCATGCGCACGCGACGGCCATTGTGTTCGTCAATCAGCGAGATGTTGCCCAGAAAGTCGAAATCAACCAAGCGCTGTTTATGCGCATCGGCAATGATGCCGGCGTTGATTGCATAGACAATCTGCATGTGGCGCGGCAGCAGCCGCTCGATCAGGTGGACCGGCCAGCTTTCCAGCGCTTCGGGCAACAGCGTGTGGTTGGTATAGCCACAGGTTGCCCGCGTGATATCCCAGGCCGTGTCCCAGGCCACGTGATGGTCATCCACCAGGATTCGCATCAGTTCGGCAACGGCGATGGAAGGATGCGTGTCATTCATGTGAATGGCCGCTTTTTCGGCGAGGTTCAACACGCTGCCGTATTGGTTCATATGACGGCGAACCAGATCCTGCAGTGAAGCTGAGGTAAAAAAGTACTCCTGGCGCAGACGTAATTCCTGGCCCGCCAACGTGGAGTCCGACGGGTAGAGAACCCGCGTGATACTTTCGGCAATTGTGTTGTCAGACTGTGCGCCGATGTGGTCGCCACGGTTGAACTGGTCGAGCTTGATGGGATCGACAGCGCGCGCATCCCACAGCCTGAGAGTGTTGACGCGTTTGGCCTTCCAGCCGCAGATGGGCGTGTCATAGGCAACCGCGAGAATGGTTTCAACAGGTTTCCATTTGTAGGTTGCGGCACCTTTCGCCGAAGGCAATGCTTCGACAGTGCCGCCAAAACCTATTTCGAACTCGCGTTCGCGCCGCTCAAATTCCCAAGGGTTACCGTGGACTAGCCAGTCCTCGGGCAATTCCACCTGCACGCCGTCGATGATCTTCTGACGGAAAAGTCCGTGGCGATACCGGATGCCATAGCCAAAGGCAGGTATGGCAAGACTCGCCATGCTCTCCATGAAACAGGCCGCAAGGCGCCCCAGGCCGCCGTTACCGAGGGCGGCGTCCGGTTCCAGCATCTCCACCAGATCGGCCTCGACCCCGAGGTTTTCCAGTGCAGCCTGCAGGTTTTCAAACATCCCCAAATTGGAAGCTGCATCGCGCAGCAAGCGGCCAATGAGGAATTCCATGGACAGATAATAAACCCGCTTGCCCTTCGTCTGGTAAGTGCTGCGAACCGAAACCATCCAGTGTTCGATCACATGGTCGCGCACCACAAGAATGGCTGCCTTCAGCCAATCATGGCCACGTGCGGCAGCGGGGTCTTTGCCCACTGAAAACGTCAGCTTCTTAACAATCGCTGAACTCAGTTCCTCGACCGTGGCCTTTGGCAATATTGGCAAGAGGAAATTGGAATGCACGGAAAGTTCCTGTTTTGCGGTCTGCAAGGCTTGTCCCCCGATTTTGGGCATTTACTCACACATTGGGCAAAAATAAAAAACAACTCATGTTGCAGCGCAACATGAGCTATTTACCTGCCTAGAGCATGGATGGCAAGACGCGGTCAGGGGGGGTATGGCCGTCTACCCAGGTTTTGATATTGATAATCACTTTTTCCCCCATGTCGATACGCCCTTCCAGGGTGGCAGAGCCCATATGGGGTAGGAGTACCGCTTTTTTGGATTTTAGCAACCTGGGGTTTACTGCGGGCTCATGCTCGAACACATCCAGCCCGGCGCCACCGAGTTCGCCGGCCTCCAGCATGCGCGCCAGGGCATTCTCGTCGATCACTTCGCCGCGTGCCGTATTCACCAGGATGGCATCCTTCTTCATCAGTTTCAGCCGGCGTGCCGAGAGCAGGTGATAGGTGGCCGGGGTGTGCGGGCAATTCACCGAAATGATGTCCATGCGCGCCAGCATCTGGTCGAGGCTCTCCCAGTAGGTAGCTTCAAGTTCGGCTTCCACCTTCGGGTTCACCGGCTTGCGGTTGTGGTAATGGATCTGCATGCCGAAGGCCTTAGCGCGCCGCGCCAGTGCCGTGCCAATACGGCCCATGCCGATGATGCCAATGCGCTTGCCGGAAATCCGGCTGCCTAGCATCCAAGTGGGTGACCAGCCCTGCCAGGTATTGTCATTGCCAATGACCTTGGCCCCGTCGATCAGGCGGCGGGCGACGGCCATGATGAGGGCCATCGTCATGTCGGCGGTGTCTTCGGTGAGAACACCTGGCGTGTTGGTCACCGTGATGCCGCGCGCAATGGCCGTTTCCACATCGATGTTGTCGACGCCAGTCCCGAAATTGGCAATGAGCTTGAGCTGATCGCCTGCCTGCATCAGCACCGATTTGTCGATACGGTCCGTTACCGTTGGAACCAGCACATCGGCAGTTTTTGCAGCCTCCACCAATTCCGCCTTACTCATGGCATGGTCATCGGCGTTCAGCTTAGTTTGGAACAGCTCCATCATGCGGGTCTCCACGACTTGCGGCAATTTGCGTGTCACCACGACAACGGGCTTGTGTTTACTCATAGGCAATGAGCTCCAATGTTCAAATCTTGACACATTATTAACCGAAGGTAGCCATTCCTGTTAGGTGTCAAATGTTGCAGTTTCACGGGCATGATGTAAACTCATCGCGCTCGCTGGAACAATAGGGAACGTTCGCGTTTATGGCGAAAAGTTATTCAAGGAGACGGCGAATCGGCACGATTATGTTGGCATTTGCCTGCCTGGCTGTGGCGGGCGGTGCGACTTGGTCGCTTTTCGGAAAAAGCACCGATTCGTTAGCCTTTGCAAGGTCTGACCCGGACGTTACCGCCTCAATTTCAACAAAACCTGCCAGCATCGGCCCCTCCGGGCTGGCAATTCCTCGCTTTGTTTCGCTGAAGGCTGAAAAGGTGAATGTCCGTCGCGGCCCCTCCAGCGACCACCCTGTTGCCTGGGTATTCCAGCGCAAAGGCCTGCCGGTGGAGATTGTGGCCGAGTTTGAAAACTGGCGGCGCATCAGGGACAGCGATGGCGAGGAAGGCTGGATTTTGCAAAGCATGCTGGCTGGGAAACGCACCGTGGTCGTGGCCCCCTGGCGGGGCCAGCAGCTGACTATGCTGCATGCGGCCGCCAGCAAGGACAGTCCGCCGGCGGCCAATCTGGCAGCCGGCGCCATGGGTGAAGTCTCCAGCTGTGATGGCAAGTGGTGCAACATCAATGCCAGCGGCTATGACGGCTATGTGGAGCAGGACATGCTGTGGGGCGTCTATCCCGGCGAGACCGTGAACTGATCAGGCTTTCCGCAGTCTGACGATCACATCTATGCGGTCAATTACCGTGCCGGCAGGCGCAGTAGGCAAACCGTTGATCTCAAGTTTGTCGGCGCCGATGTCAAAAAGCCGGCCCTCTTTTTCATGATAGAAATGAAAATGATCGGAGGTGTTTGTATCAAAGAAACTACGGTCACCTTCAATTGCAACTTCACGCAATAGGCCCGCTGTCTTGAACTGGTTGAGGCTGTTGTAAACGGTTGCCACCGATACATTTACCTTGGCCGCACAGGCCTCGCGGTGCAGGACCTCCGCAGACACATGCCTATCACCACCGCCGAATAGGATTTTTGCAAGCGCCAGCCGTTGCTGGGTTGGCCGCAGTCCTGCAGCGCGCAACTTGTCGGCAATGCGTCCTTGTGTATCTATTTTGGTCCTGGCTTCATGTGACATAAATTCAGTATAGTCTTTTAGGGGCGCTTTGTGCAATATCTCGCCAAAGAGGGCGATTTCACGAGGTTTGAGATGGGCAAGGCATGACGGAACGGAAATCCAGTTTTCTCTATGATGAAATTCTAGCCTGTGGCCGTGGCGAGTTGTTTGGCCCTGGCAATGCGCAGTTGCCGTTACCACCTATGTTGATGTTTGACCGAATTACCCAGGTGGAAGAAAGGGGTGGCGCCCATGGCCTGGGGCGAATCGTCGCCGAATTTGACATCGTCCCTGACCTGTGGTTCTTCGCCTGCCATTTCCAGGGTGACCCGGTGATGCCGGGATGCCTGGGCCTGGATGCGCTGTGGCAGCTCACGGGATTCTTCCTCGGCTGGCTCGGCGAACCGGGGAAGGGCCGGGCTCTGGGTGTCGGCGAGGTAAAGTTATCTGGCATGGTCACACCAGTGGTGAAGAAAGTGACCTACGAAGTTGATGTGAAGCGACTCATTTCGCGCAAGCTGAAGCTGGCAGTTGCCGACGGCATCATGAAAGCCGATGGCGAAGTGGTATATAATGTAACCGACATGAAGGTCGGTCTGTTCCAGCCGCAAGGCTAAGGAGAATTCAAGATGCGTCGTGTCGTCGTAACCGGTATGGGTATTGTGTCCAGCATTGGCAACAATGTGCAGGAAGTCAGCACTTCACTTCATGATGCCAGGTCAGGCATCGTGCATGCTGAAGACTACACGCGACTGGGGTTTCGCTGCCAGGTACACGGCGCGCCCAATTATGACCTCGATACGATCGACCGCAGGGTGCGCCGCTTCATGGGCGATGGCGCAGCGTGGAATTTCGTGGCCATGCAACAAGCCATTGCCGATTCCGGACTTGAGGAAAAGGATGTGAAGAACGATCGCACCGGCTTGATCATGGGCTCCGGCGGACCGTCAACACGCACCCTTGTGGCAGCTGCAGATACCACCCGCGAAAAGGGCCCCAAGCGCGTTGGCCCTTTCGCCGTTCCTGCCACCATGTCGTCCACCAACTCTGCAACCCTGGCAACACCCTTTGGCATCAGGGGTGTGAACTACTCCATTTCGTCGGCCTGCGCCACATCGGCCCATTGCATCGGCAATGCCGCCGAGATGATCCAGTGGAACAAGCAGGACGTCATGTTTGCCGGCGGCGGCGAGGAGCTGGACTGGACGCTTTCGGTGCTGTTTGACGCCATGGGCGCCATGTCATCAAAATACAACGCAACCCCTTCCACCGCATCGCGCGCCTACGACAAAAACCGTGATGGCTTTGTGATCGCCGGTGGTGGGGGCACCGTGGTACTCGAGGAGCTGGAACACGCGAAGGCGAGGGGTGCCAAGATCTATGGTGAACTGGTAGGCTATGGCGCCACATCGGATGGCTATGACATGGTGGCACCGTCGGGTGAAGGTGCGGTGCGCTGCATGCGTCAGGCCATGGCCACCGTCAAGGGAAAGATCGACTACATCAATCCCCACGGCACATCGACACCGGTGGGTGACCGCAAGGAAATTGAAGCCATCCGCGAGGTATTTGGGTCCGACATTCCGCCTATCTCCTCGACCAAGTCGCTGACAGGCCACTCGCTGGGAGCAACCGGTGTGCAGGAAGCCATCTACTGCCTGCTGATGATGAAGAACGGCTTCCTGTGCGAAAGCGCCAATATTGAAGAGCTTGACCAGGAATTTGAAGGGTTGCCCATTTTGCGCAAGCGTGTGGATAACGCGAAAATCGATACAGTGATGTCCAACAGCTTCGGTTTTGGCGGCACCAATGCCACACTGATACTGCAACGCTATAATGGCTGACAGGCACATGGATGGTTTGATGAGGGGTAAGCGAGGCCTCGTGATGGGTGTCGCGAACGATCACTCCATTGCCTGGGGCATAGCCTCGCAACTGCACAGGCATGGCGCTGAACTCGCCTTCACCTACCAGGGTGAAACTTTCGGTAAGCGGGTGAAACCACTGGCGGATTCCTTGGGCTCGAACATCCTTTTACCTTGTGATGTTGAAGATATATCAACAGTCGACGAAGTGTTTTCCGAACTGAAGAAGGCCTGGGCCAATATCGACTTCGTCGTACACGCCATTGCCTTTTCCGACAAGAATGAACTCAAGGGAAAATACGCTGATACGTCTCGCGACAATTTCGTGAAAACCATGGTGATTTCGTGTTTTTCCTTTACCGAAATTGCCAAGCGTGCCGCCGCCATGATGCCTGACGGCGGTTCAATGGTAACCCTCACCTATGGCGGCTCGGTGCGTGTCATGCCAAATTATAATGTCATGGGTGTCGCCAAGGCGGCCCTGGAGTCGTCAGTCAAATATCTGGCAGCGGACTTTGGTCCGCAGGGCATCCGCGTAAATGCCATCTCGGCGGGCCCCATGCGCACCCTGGCAGGCGCCGGCATCGGCGATGCGCGCGCCATGTTCAACTTCCAGAATAGCCACGCTCCCCTGCGGCGCACCATCACCCTCGACGAAGTGGGCGGTGCCGGGCTCTATCTCCTGTCGCCCCTGTCAGGCGGCGTGACCGGCGAAATTCACTACGTCGACAGCGGTTACAACATCATCTCCATGCCAAGGCCGGAAGAGCTTTAGTTTCCCAATATTCGTTAGGCTGTAAACCTCACCACTTCGATAGATGATAGCTCCTTGTTCCCGAGAGTGGCTTCAAAAGCGCGCAGACGCTTGTAGATCGACAGTAGCTCGACAATGGTTGGCCAGGCGTTGACCAGGTACTGGAAGGACGAACGCACCTCTCCGAAAGCATTCAGGATCTGGTTCATGGCACCCAGCGTTATCTTTCCCGCAACGATGGTGGGTGCCAAAACGATGTAGGGGAAAATATTGTCTGTCTGCAGGTAGAGATAGCGTCCCACGTTGAAGTAGAGGTAATTGAAGTACAGCCTGAAGTAATTTTGCCTTACGGCCACGAAAAGGCCGGAAAGTGTTTGCGGTTGTGCGCGGTCGGCATCGTCTTCGCCATACACAAGCTCTTTGCGATAGGCGGCTTCCACCCTCTGGTTGCGGAATTCGAGGCCGGGCAACTTGATGCCGATGATTGCGAGGAAAGTTGTTCCCATGATTGACCAGAGCAGCGCTACGGTTACCAGCGCATAGGGCACGTGGCCCACCAAGGGGAGTTCAGTCACATTGGAGGAGAGCTTCAGGAGCACTGGTAGGAACGCAATCAGGGTCATCACGGAGTCTATGAGATTGGCGCCGAGCCCTTCCATGGTCGTCGAGAAGCGCATGGTATCCTCCTGGACACGCTGCGAAGCACCTTCAATGCTGCGCAGTCGCGCCCAGTTTGCCATGTAGTAATCGTTCATGGCGGTGCGCCAGCGGAATATGTAATGGCTGACCAGGAAGCGACTAACGACCCGGACTGTCACCGCCACAAGCGCAATGCCGGCAAATGTGGCAAGCTGCCCATAGAATTGGGGCAGGGTGACTTCACCGGGTTTGGATAGTGCTGTCTGGATCAAATCATAGAAAGGGCCATACCAGGTATTAACCGCCACACTGACCTGGACAAGAAAATAGGTGATGAAAATGATCAGTGATGAGCCGAGTATGGACCATGTCGTCCAAGGGTGAGGGGCATAGAAATTCCAGAAAGCCCAAAACGCCGCTACACTCGCAGCAAAGTACACGTAAAACCACAGGAACGGACGCGAAACCAGGTTGAGAACGCCGGCATCAGGGGGTACAGCTACGGTGGGGAGCAGTCCAAGCTGCGCTCCTATCTGGTCACCTATCGCATACCAGACTGTGATCAATGCCAAAGTCCAGATGACAGCTGACCCGAAAAATAGTTTGGGCTTTGGAAAGAATGAAATGAACAAGGTATTCTCGCCCCCTTGGATGTGATTGGCGTTCCAGACTTTATGGATAACCTAGATCAACCCACAGGACTTACCAAGCTTTCTCGGCACGGTCACTTCGAGTTATCCTTCCCCCGTCCAATAGCTGCAAATGACAACTGCTATCATCATGTTGTCAGGAACGCTCGTGTACAAACTTGACACGCGGTTCAGTTTCGTAATCTGGCACAATTGGCTCCCATAAGTCTGACCGCCCTTGGACTTGCGACATAGACATGAACTTTGGCAGGTCGCCCCAGGTTGAAGACGATGGTTCTGCGGGGAGATGAAGAAATGAGACGGTCGCCACCAGTGGCCATTTCAAATCTTGTGTCGAAGCAATATCACAGGATAAACTTCGAAAGGTCGGCGTTCCTTGCGAGATCGCCCACATGTTTTTGCACGTAAGCTGCGTCAATTGTCACCATCTCGCCTGACCGGTCGGTAGCCGAATAACTAACCTCATCCAGTACCCGCTCCAGCACAGTATGCAGGCGACGCGCACCGATGTTTTCGATGGAAGCGTTCGTCTCAGCCGCAATCCTGGCAATTGCCTCCACGCCATCATCGGTAAAATCGAGTTCTATTCCTTCAGTGCCGAGCAGCGCCTTGTACTGCTTGATGAGACTGGATTCCGGCTCGGTCAGGATGCGCTGGAAATCCTCGCGGCCGAGGGCCTTGAGTTCAACTCGGATGGGAAGGCGGCCCTGCAGTTCAGGAAGCAGGTCAGATGGCTTTGTTAGGTGGAAGGCGCCGCTCGCAATGAACAGCACGTGGTCGGTCTTGACTGGGCCATACTTGGTGGACACGGTCGTTCCTTCAATCAGCGGCAGCAGGTCACGCTGCACCCCTTCACGGCTCACATCGCCGCCCTGTCGTTCGGAGCGGGCACAGATCTTGTCTATTTCATCCAGGAACACGATGCCATTATTCTCCACAGCGTCGATGGCTTCCTGGTTGATCTGGTCCTGGTCAAGCAACTTGTCGCTCTCTTCGGCGATCAGCACTTCATAGCTGGCCTTGACAGTCATGCGCCTTGCCTTTGTGCGATTGCCAAAGGCTTTGCCCATCATTTCGGTAATATTGATGACACTGGCGGAACCCCCAGGCATGCCGGGAATGTCAAAGGAAGTACCTCCCGTATCGACCACGTGGATATCAATTTCCTTGTCATCGAGGCTATTGGCGCGCAGCTTCTTGCGAAAGCTGTCGCGCGTGGTTTCCGAAGCATTGGCGCCCACGAGCGCCTCGAGCACTCGTTCTTCTGCATTGAGGTGGGCCTGGGTTGCCACATCCTTGCGCCGCGCCACTTTCACCATGCCAATGCCTGCTTCCAGCAGGTCACGAATGATTTGGTCCACGTCGCGGCCGACATATCCCACTTCGGTGAATTTGGTGGCCTCCACCTTGAGGAAGGGGGCATTGGCAAGTTTTGCAAGACGCCGGGCAATCTCGGTCTTGCCCACTCCCGTTGGGCCGATCATGAGAATGTTCTTAGGCGATACCTCTTCGCGCATGACGCCGGTAAGTTGCTTCCTGCGCCAGCGGTTGCGCAAGGCAACGGCGACGGCTTTCTTGGCCTCATCCTGGCCGACGATGTAACGATCGAGTTCGGAGACAATTTCGCGGGGTGTAAAATCGGTCATTTCAGGCTTTCGACGGTCACATTGTCATTGGTGTAAACACAGATCTCGGCGGCGATCTTCATGGCCTTGCGGGCAATCGCCTCGGCATCCATGTCGGTGTCGAGCAGGGCGCGTGCGGCCGCCAGCGCATAATTGCCGCCAGAGCCTATGGCAATGACGCCATTTTCCGGCTCGAGCACATCACCTGTTCCGGTGAGTACCAGTGATACGTTCACATCGGCCACAATCATCATGGCTTCCAGCCTGCGCAGGTAACGGTCGGTGCGCCAGTCCTTCGCCATATCCACGCAAGCCCGCGTGAGTTGGGCCGGGTATTGCTCGAGCTTGCCTTCCAGCCGCTCAAACAACGTCATCGCATCGGCGGTCGCTCCCGCAAAGCCGGCAATCACCAGACCTGACCCCAAGGGGCGTACCTTGCGCGCATTGCTCTTGATCACAGTTTGTCCAAGGCTTACCTGTCCATCCCCTGCAATCACCACCTTGCCGTTCTTGCGAACGGTTAATATGGTCGTTCCATGCCACTGCTGAATTTCGTTCACTTTTAACTACCTCTACGATTCCCGGGGGACGATATAGTCATATATTACTGCATCTGCTAAGAGGCCTTTCTCATAGATGGAAACGAGCCATGCGCAAAGCAAGTATTGATCGCAAAACCACGGAAACCCAGGTTTCCGCGAGCATCGACCTTGATGGAACGGGCACCTTTGACGTGAAATCCGGAGTGAGCTTTCTGGACCATATGTTGGAGCAGCTGTCGCGGCACTCGCTCATCGACGTAAGCCTGCGCTGCCAGGGCGACACCCACATTGATTTTCATCACACCACCGAAGATTCAGCCATCGCACTTGGCCAGGCGGTGGCCAAGGCCTTAGGGGATCGCAAGGGCATCCGACGCTATGCTAGCTGCCTGCTGCCCATGGACGAAGCCATGACGCGGGCTGCCGTGGATGTGTCAGGACGACCTTACCTCATCTGGAAGGTGGAGTTTTCGCGCCCCAAGATTGGCGAGTTCGACACCGAACTGGTGCGCGAGTGGTTCCAGGCCTTTGCGATGAATGCCGGCATCACCCTGCATGTGGAAACCCTTTACGGCGACAATTGCCACCACATTGCCGAAAGCTGCTTCAAGGCCCTGGCCCGCGTGCTGCGCTATGCCATCGAAATCGATCCACGCCAGAAGGACCGTATCCCCTCCACCAAGGGAACTCTCACGAGCTGATGGCGACCTATTCCATATATGCAAAGGACAACCCCGCAGACGCCGTATTCGTGCGCGAAGGGTTCTCGTGGACAGCGGCCGTGTTCAATTTTCTATGGGCCTGCTGGAACCGCATGTGGGTTGTGGCGGTCATAGGCCTGTGCTTCGTGCTGGCGGCGAACGCGCTGCCAACCGAACTTGAATCGCTGGTGAGCATTGCGATCACCCTCATATTTGGCGTTTTTGCGGGCGATCTCATGGAATGGTCGCTCAGGCGGCGCGGCTTTTCGAACATCGGCATCGTTGAGGCCCATGACCTGGAGAGTGCTGAAGCACAGTTCTACATGGGAGCGCGGGATTTGCCACGCGCCCCCATCAGCTCGCACGACATGCTGGGCTTGTTTGGTACGCCATGAAAACGGTGATCATTGATTACGGGTCCGGCAACTTGCACTCCGCTCTGAAGGCCTTTGAGCGGGCCGCAGGCATATCTGGCGAAGTCGCCGTCACCAGCGATCCCGATGCGGTACGCAAGGCCGAGCGCATCGTGCTGCCCGGCGTCGGCGCCTTCAAGGATTGTTTTGAAGGCCTTAGCGCCGTTGCTGGTATGCGTGAAACACTGCAAGACCAGGTCATTGCACGCGGCAAACCCTTCCTCGGTATCTGTGTAGGCATGCAACTCATGGCCACGCGCGGGCTGGAGCACGATATTACCAAGGGTTTTGGCTGGATTGCCGGCGAGGTGAAACCCATCACGCCTGCCGATCCCAACCTGAAAATTCCTCACATGGGCTGGAACACCCTGGATGTGAGAAACAACCACCCCCTGCTGGCAGGAATTGCGGAAGGCACGCACGCCTATTTCGTGCACTCCTACCACCTGGTTGCCACGCTGCCGGATGACGTGATCGCCACCACCGATTATGCCGGCCCCATTACCGCCATGGTAGGTTACGACAATCTGGTTGGAACCCAGTTCCATCCCGAAAAAAGCCAAAGCCTGGGCCTTGAACTGATTGCCAATTTCCTGAGGTGGAAACCATGATCCTGTTTCCCGCCATCGACCTGAAGGACGGCAATTGCGTACGGCTGAAGCTCGGCAAGATGGAAGACGTCACGGTGTTCAACGACGATCCCGCAGCGCAGGCCCTGAGCTTCGAGCAGCAGGGGTTTCCGTGGTTGCACCTGGTTGATCTCAACGGCGCGTTCGAGGGCCGCCCGGTGAATTCAAATGCGGTTGAAGGCATTCTCAAGGCCATCAACATTCCCGTTCAGCTGGGCGGCGGCATTCGAGATCTGGATACGATTGATTACTGGTTGGGCCATGGCATTACCCGCGTCATCCTTGGTACCGTCGCACTTCGCAATCCTCAGATCGTGGTTGAGGCGTGCAGGAGATACCCTGGCAAGATTATAGTCGGCATCGATGCGAAGGCAGGCTACGTGGCGGTAGAAGGCTGGGGTGAAAGCTCGTCGCTCACCGCCATCGATCTCGGCCTGCGCTTCGAAGACGTCGGCGTGTCAGCCATTATATTCACAGATATTGACCGTGACGGCATTCTCCTGGGCATCAATTTTGAAAAGACCCTGGAGCTTGCCAATGCTGTGCGCATTCCTATAATTGCCTCAGGCGGCCTTGCTTCCATCAACGATGTGAAGCGGCTTCTGGAACCTGATTGCGCCATCCTCGAGGGCGCGATTTCGGGTCGCGCCATTTACGATGGCAGGCTTGATCCAGCAGAAGCTCTCAACCTCATCAGAACGGCTGCCTGATGCTGAAGGCCCGCCTCATTCCCTGTCTTGACGTGAAGGACGGCCGCGTAGTGAAGGGTGTCAACTTTGTTGACCTGCGCGATGCCGGCGATCCCGTCGAGGCCGCCAAGGCCTATGACGCGGCAGGTGCCGATGAGCTATGCTTTCTCGATATCACCGCAACCCATGAAAATCGCGGCACCATGCTGGACGTGGTGCGCCGCACGGCGGAGGCTTGTTTCATGCCCCTCACGGTGGGAGGTGGCGTGCGCAAAGTCGAAGATATCCGTGAACTCCTGCTGGCAGGGGCCGACAAGGTAGCGATCAATTCGGCGGCCGTGAGCAACCGGCAGTTCGTGCGCGAGGCCGCGCAGAAGTTCGGCAGCCAGTGCGTGGTCGTTGCCATAGACGCCAAAGAGGCAGCACCCGGCCGCTTCGAGATATTCACCCATGGCGGCCGCAACGCGACCGGCATAGACGCGGTGGAATTTGCCCGCGAAGTGGCGGACCTGGGGGCAGGGGAAGTCCTGCTCACTTCCATGGACAGAGACGGAACCGGCAAGGGCTTCAACATTCCGCTCACCCGCGCCATAGCTGATGCGGTTTCCGTACCAGTCATTGCCTCGGGCGGTGTCGGCACGCTTGATCATCTCGTCGAAGGGATCAGGGACGGCCATGCTACAGCGGTACTTGCCGCCTCGATTTTCCATTTCGGAACCTATACAATCGCACAGGCAAAGTCCCACATGGCCGCCCAAGGCATTCCCATGCGGTTGGTTTGAGGGAGAAACATGGCACATAAAACTGAAGTGTTGGGCGCGCTCGCAGATAAGGTGTCGCAGCGCCGCAGTGATAATCCGGACCAGTCCTATACCGCCAAGCTGCTGTCGCAGGGCATGGAAAAATGTGCCAAGAAATTCGGCGAAGAAGCAGTGGAGCTGGCCCTTGCCAGCATGACGGAGAACAAATCCCATGTCTGTTCGGAAGCAGCCGATGTGCTTTACCACCTCATCGTCCTGCTTGAGGCGGCGCATGTGCCCCTTGACCATGTGATGAGCGAGTTGGAGAAACGCCAGGTTCAGAGTGGCCTTGCCGAGAAGGTCTCGCGCGGCTGATGGAACATCTTGCTAGAGAAGTTTCTCCCTTCCGTAGGTTTGACCGAGATGAATGGTCAATATTGCGTGCCGATACCGCCATGACCCTGACGCAGGCCGACCTTGATGAACTTCGCGGCGTCAACGACCGGATTGACTTGCGTGAAGTGGAGGTCATTTACCTGCCGCTGTCGCGGCTCCTCAACCTCTATGTTGCGGCCACCCAGAAACTGTTTCGCGCCACCAACAGTTTTCTGCATTCTGAAGACCGCAAGGTCCCCTATATCATCGGCGTTGCCGGAAGCGTTGCGGTGGGTAAGAGCACCACTTCGCGCATCCTGAGAAGATTGTTGTCGCGCTGGCCGCACCATCCGAAAGTTGACCTGGTGACCACCGACGGCTTTCTCCTTCCCAATGCCGTACTGGAGCGCGAAGGCTTGATGGCGCGCAAGGGCTTTCCCGAAAGCTATGACCTGCCATCCATCCTGCGCTTCATGTCCGACATCAAAGCAGGCAAGCCCAACATAACAGCACCTGTCTATTCGCATCTCTTCTATGACGTGCTGCCTGGAGAAACCATCACCATCAACCAGCCAGACGTTCTCATCGTCGAAGGTATCAACGTCCTGCAGACCGGCCGCCCGCCAAAGGATGGCCGCGGCATTCCCAACGTCTCCGACTTTTTTGACTTCTCGATTTACATCGATGCAGAGATTGCCGATCTTGCGACCTGGTATGTTGACCGCTTCTTTTCGCTGCGCGACGGTGCATTCCGGAATCCAAAATCCTATTTCCACCGCTACTCGTCCTACACGGATGCCGAAACCCGTGAGACGGCAACCCGCATTTGGGAAACCATCAATCTCGTGAACCTGCGCGAGAACGTTCTGCCAACCCGCCCTCGCGCCGACCTCGTCATGCGCAAAGGATCCGATCACGCCGTTCGAAGCGTCTTCCTCCGCAAGCTGTAGTCTTCTCCATTTCCGCCTGACCCCGGGCGACCGCTTGGGCAGAGCGACTTTGGCACCAGATATTACTACCAGAAACTCTCACCATGCTTGAGCTTCGACCCGGGCACTTAGCCTGCCTGCGTGCTGAGCCGCTGGGTGGTTGGCTCGACGGTCGACCATGGGGAATTAGGGAAGGACACTGCCACGAAGGCAGGTAGATACCGATATTCGTCAGCATGACGAAACACTGAAGTTGATGGGAGTTGGGGGATCCTACCGCTGGACTGGCCACTGCCCGCACCATCCAGGACTTGCCCCAGGATATCCCCGAGCCCACCACTGGATTGGCCATCTGCAGCCCTTCCCAGAATCTGACCTAGAATGTCGCCAAGGTCACCGCCCTGCGAACTCTTACCCGATGTCATTTGTGTGGCAAGCTGGGCCTGTGTGGCAAGCTGGGCCATCACGATTGAAGCGATCACACGGAGCATCTTTTTGAGAACGGCTGCACCCATGCCGGTTTCGGCCGATACCTGGCTGGTCACGCCGCTGCTCACATCCTTCGATTTGAAGATTTCATCCAGCACGTCATCGCCATGTTTTGTAAGGCTATCGGTACTGCCGGTCCAGCTTTTGCTCAGCGAGTCAAGAATATTACCAAGCCCAGCGCCAGCATCGCCATTGCGCTGCAGGCCCGCTGCCACAACTGGCGCCAGTGCGTCAAATGCAACCCTCGGCTGCTGTTCATTCAAGCCAAACAGACGGCCAATTTTTGAAAGATCCATTATACGCTCCAGTCGCTATTTGCGGGTACCGAGCATCTGTCCGAATAAGTCATTTGGCGAGGGTGTCTTCGCGCGCGGCCGGCCAAGCGGCATATGCTGCCTACCGAAGTAACTCGAATAGCTGCGCGGCCGCCTGCGCTGTGGTGCAAGCTGCCTGACAACACCTTGTGACGCGTCCGTGACAACCGCTGAAATAATGGCTCCCAATATCCCGCCACTGTGCTGGGTATCCCCCGCCAGTGGCATGGGTGCGCCATGGGTTTTGGAAAGGCCAGCCAGCACGCTGCTGGCCGCAATGGCCGAAAACCTCACAACAGATCCATTGTCGATTGCGCGAGCCAGCTGTTTCATGGCTGCCACGGCGGCAGGCAGCGCACCAAAAACATCAGCCAGTACCGCCTTTCCGCCTGAAATGGCCTCAGCACCCATCATAGCATCTGCGCTCTCAAGATCGGCACTGTCGCCGCCCTCGTCCAGCAGGTCGAGAAGGGATTCGAAGGCCTGTGCGTTGCCTTCCGCCTTCGTCTTGAGTTGCCTGGCAATGCCAGGGCAAAGCTTTTCGAGGCAGGCTTCAGCAGTGGCCGTGTCCATCCCGCAGACTTTTGCGACGTTGGTGAAGTAATTTCCGTTCTGGGTTCTTGCCAACATGTTCATCAGGGACGTCATGGGT
>Ga0315287_10002678_pt1 | contig 16964 bp, 14 predicted proteins | sample YL17G11_0_MG_FD_205037 | JGI IMG/M metagenome (GOLD analysis project Ga0315287, IMG submission 205037) | Sediment microbial communities from Yellowstone Lake, YNP, Wyoming, USA - YL17G11_0 | ecosystem: Environmental > Aquatic > Freshwater > Lake > Sediment | place: USA: Wyoming | collected...
TTGCTCGCGTCCGGCTACTTCGAGAGGGTCAACCTCTCGCTGAAGCGCGGCGATCGCCTGGGGTGGGCGGTGCTCGTCATCCGGGTCAAGGAGCGGAACACCATCGTCATCAAGGATCTCATGGTCGGCTTCTCGGAGATCACGCCGTACGGCAGCATCGGCGTGGCCGAGAACTCGTTCCTCGGCACCGGGATCCAGGTCTCGGGATCGGTGGTCGGCGCGCGCGACCAATTCGGCTACAAGCTCTCCATCGCGGACGACCACTTCCTCGGCAGCGACATCGGCCTGCACATCGAGGGGCGCTACGCCTCCGCCGTCGACTTCTTCGGCCACGAGCGGATCCGCGTGGACTCGAGCGCCCACACGGACGACTACGCCGAGATGAAGTACAAGCGCGCGGGCCTCCGGCTCGGCACCGGATACACGCTCCTCCTCGACTACAACTTCTGGCTCGACTACAGGTTCGAGTTCATCCGCGCCGACGTGCCCGCCGCGGGCTCCAACTACTCCTTCGGCGAGCGCCGTCCGATCGACTTCGGCCACCTCGTGCCGGGCAACTCGACGCTGTCGAGCATCCTGTTCGGCGTGGCGCGCGACACGCGGGATCACCCGCTCCTGCCGGCCGAGGGGTCGTTCACCGAGATCGGCGTGGAGCTCTCGAGCGAGGTGCTCGGCTCGGACTACGAGTTCTCGAAGTTCACGCTCACGCACGACACCTACTTCCCGCTCGGCAAGGGGCACTCGATCCGACTCAGCCTCTTCGCCGGGCTCATCATGGGAGACGCGCCGTTCTTCAACCAGTTCTTCGTCGGCGACTTCTCGTCGTTCGTCCCGGCGCGCCTCCTCGAGCTCAACTTCTCGCACCTGCAGCCGCGGCTGCTCGACACGTCGGTCCAGGAGATGCGGTACGAGGATCTCGCGGGGAGCCTGAACCTCGAGTACTCGATCCCGTTCTACCGCGGACAGGGCATGGTGTACGGCGTCAACGGGTTCGTCGGCGTCGGCATCTTCGCGATCGCCTCCCGGGAGGATCTGCGGACCGATCCGCAAGGGTACCAGGGCTACGAGGTCGTGCCGATGGATCTCACGGGCAACCTCGGCGTGAAGATCGACACGCGCATCGGCGTGTTCATGATATCGCTCGCCAACCTGTTCCGGCTGATCCCGAAGGTCGGCGAAGAGATGGCCAAATGAACGATCGCGGGCGCAGGCGGAAGGGGTGGACGGTCGCCGCGGCGCTCGCGGCGCTCGTCCTCTGCGCGGCGCCCGGGATCGGCGCGCAGGGCGGGGGCGGCGCCGTCTCCACGCGGCGCGTGGGGCTGCTCGTCTCCGGGGACGTGCTGCAGGCCACGTTCGGCTACCGGGACGCGTTCTCGCCGGCTGTGCGCAAGAAGATGACGTCCGGCCTGCCCACGCGGCTCCTCATCCACGTGGCGGTCGAGCCCGAGAAGGGCGGCGAGCCGGCGGCCTACTGGGCGCGCTCGGTGGAGGTCGTCTACGACCTGTGGGAGGAGAACTTCGCGGTCACGCTCGCCGATTCGCAGAGCAAGCGCCACACGCGCGTCGCGAGCCTCGAGCAGGCGGTCGACGCGGCCGGCGTGCTGTGGCGCGCGCCGATCGCCGACGCGGGCGACTTCCAGCCCGGTCTCTACAGGCTCAGGGTGCTCGCCGAGGTCAACCCCGTGTCCGAGGAGATGGTGCGCAACATCCAGCGCTGGATCGCGAGGCCCAAGGGCGGGCGCAACGAGAGCGAGGCGCGTTCCAACTTCTTCGGCGCGTTCGTCGGGCACTTCGTCGATCGCAGCATCGGCCAGGCCGAGCGGGTCGTCGGGTTCGTGTCCCAGTGGTTCAAGCTGGGGCAACCATGATCCGAAGGCTCGACGTCAAGATCGTCTTCACGCTGCTCGTCACGACGCTCGTCCCAATGGCGATCTCGATCTACCTCGTCGGCGAGGCGGTCGACACGTCGCTCGGCGTCGGCGTGAACTCGGCCATCGCCGGGCACATGGAGCGCGGTCTCGAGATCCACCGCCAGTACATCGAGGCGGTCAAGGGCCAGCAGCGGATGCGGCTCGAGCAACTCGCCGACTCCGCGGCCCTGCGCGCCGCGGTGGACACCCGGGACGACGCGCAGGTCGTCGCCGCGCTCGAGAAGGTCCTGGCCGCGGATCCGTCGCTGCGGGAGCTCAAGCTCGTCGGGCCGGGGTCCTACGAGGTGACCGCCACGGCCCTGGCCCCGCCGGGTGCAAAGGCCGAACGCCTGGTGACGCGGAGCGCGCCCATCGCGATCGAGCCGTACACGTCGATCGACGCGGTGTTCGGCGTGGAGGCGTCGCTCCTCGAGAGCTACACCGCGGCCGGCAAGGACACGGCCACCTACGAGGCGCTCGTCCGCGCGCCGCCCCAGTACCTGAACCGCCGCGTGATCTACGTCTACCTCGCGATCCTCGGCGTGATCGTCGCGGGCAGCGTCACGCTCGGCGTGTTCTGGACGCGGGCGCACGCGCGCCGCATCCACCGCCTGAGCGCAGCCACGGCGCAGGTCGCACGCGGCGATCTCTCGGTGCGTGTCGACCCGGGCTCGGGCGACGAGGTCGGCGAGCTCGTGGAGTCGTTCAACGGAATGGTCGCCGAGCTCGGCGCGAGCCGCACCCGCATCGAGTACCTGCAGAAGATCTCCGCGTGGCAAGAGATGGCGCGCCGCCTCGCCCACGAGATCAAGAACCCTCTGACGCCGATCCACCTCGCGGCGCAGCAGCTGCGGGAGAAGTACGAGGGCGACGATCCCGCCTTCAGACGCCTGCTCGATCAGTCCACGGAGATCATCGAGGAGGAGGTCGCGACGCTCCGGCGGCTGACCTCCGACTTCTCGGCGTTCGCGCGCCTGCCCGAGGTCCGGCCGCAGCTCGTCGACCTGCGCGAGTTCCTCGAGGAGTGCGAGCAGTCGCTCATGCACCTCGGCGAGCAGGGCGTGGCCGTCGTGTGGGAGATTCCGTCCGATCCCATTCCGGTGCTGATCGACCGCATGATGATGAAGCGCGTGCTCGACAACCTGACGCGCAACGCGGCCGAGGCGCTCGCCGGCGCGGGCGTCCCGGATCCGCGGATCCGGATCACCGCGGCCCGCACCGGGGGACGCAAGCGGAACGAGGTCGAGCTCCGCGTGGCGGACAACGGACCGGGCATCCAGCCCGAGCACCACCCGTCGATCTTCGATCCCTACTTCACGACCAAGAGCGAGGGCACGGGCTTGGGTCTCGCCATCTGCAAGAAGATCGTCCTCGAGCACGGCGGCCGCATCTGGGTCGACGAGGACGCGGCGCATGGCGCGGTGTTCGTCGTCGTGATCCCGATCGCGGGGTAGCCGCCGAGCTGTCAACGGGGCATTCTATCCGTCGGCGAACTCCTCGATGGAGACGGCGAGCTTCGGGCAGGCCTCGCGCAGCCGTCTATCACCCGTGACTAGCGTGACTCCGAGCTGCTCTGCGAGTACCGCGAACTGGGCGTCGTAAGCCGAGATGCGGTAGTGCACTGCGTTTTTCAAGACTTCCTTCCCGTGCGGCTCGGCTTCGCACGGACCGAAGAGCCCAACAGCGACCTCAAAGGCGCGAAGCGCAGCATCGAGGTCGAGCACTGCGGCGCGTACGGACGTGGCGAGTACGCTCAGGAACTCGCTGCGCCACAAGGGCGGCAGCCGCCAGTCGCTGTCGCGCATCCACACTCGGCGGGCCGATGGTGTGCGATCGCCATCGACAACGAGATACGCGACGAGGTTCGTATCGGCGACGATCACAGGCGCGCCTCGCGTCGCGCCTCGTCGATGAGCGCCTGCGTCAACGGCGCTTTGCCGCGAATGCGCAGCCCGTCGATCTCCTCGATGGGCGTCGCGCCTGCCCGATCGTCGAGGGCGCGCTCGAGGATCAGCTCGATCTCGGCCGCCATGCTGCGCCGGTTGGCCCGTGCGCGGGTGCGCAGCCGCTCGTGGAGCGCTTCCGGAAGATTCTTGAGCAACATCCCCGCCATCGTTCTTTCCTCGCGCGGATACCTTTTCAATATCTAATAGCTACCACATGAAGAGCGGCCAGACCAGAGACAATCCGGACACGAAGTTTATCGTATAGAGAGCCGTGGCGGCGAGGTTACAGATCGCGTGCAGCCGGCGCAGGGCGGGCGTTCCCTTGCCGCGGGCCATGCGCAGGCCGGCGAGCCCGCCCACGGCGAACAGCAACCCCACGCCGCAGCCGACCGCGAAGTGCGGGAGCGCGCCGATGGAGAAGCCGTCCAGCGCCCAGATCGACAAGCCGACGCCCAGGCCGGCGAGCGCGCACGCGATGGTGATCTTTCCCTTGAGGACGTGCCGCTGCCAGACGAACGACCCCGGAAACCGCGGGAGGATCCTCTTCTTTTCGAAGAACCGCTTCAGACCGGACAGCGCCATCGCGATCCCGAGGACGAAGAACACGGCTGCCATCGCAACGCCGTGCGCGATCGGGAGGAGCTCGATTCCGGCGTCGCCCTCGTCCTCGTCCGGCATCGGATCTGTGACGGGCGCCGGCGCCGCGACGGGATCAGGCTTCTCGACCGCCGCCGCCGCAAGGCAGAGCGCGATCGCGACGGCGAGCGGTGCGAGAGCCCTTTTCATTCTTCCTCGGATTTCTTCCGCTCCCGCGGCGGCACCGCGTGCGGCTCGATGAAGCAGCTGCGCACCTCGGGTACGGCTTTCTTGATCGCGCCCTCCAGTTGGAGGATCAGGTGTTCCACCTCGTCGGCGGAGAGATCGTCGTCGAAGTCGACCTCGATCCCCGCGAGAATCTGGCTCGCGCCGAGCTGGAGCGTCGCCACGCGGCTCACCTTGCCGATCCCCTCGATCCCGGACAGCGTCTCGCGGATGCGGTGCTGGTCGTCGGGCGCGGCAGACTCGCCTATCAGGAGTCCCTTGGTCTTGCGTGCGAGCAGGAACGCCACGCACGCGAGCAGCGCGCCGATGCAAATCGAGCTGAGGCCGTCGAACACCGGCAACCCGGTGAGCTCGGCGAGCGCCACGCCGACGAGGGCGATCGTGAGCCCGCACAGGGCGGCCGTATCCTCGAGCACCACGATCGCGACGCTCGTGTCCTTGGTCGCGCGCAGCGCGCCGAAGTGGGAGAGGCCCCGGGGCTTCTTCTTCTTGAACTCGCGGTACGCCACGGAGAAAGAGAAACCCTCGATGACAAGGGAGATGCCGAGGATGGCGAAGATGAGGTATGTCCGCTCGAGGGGACGGGGCTCGAGGATCTTTTCGACGCCCTCGTAGATCGACACGACCGCTCCGACGAAGAACAGCATGAGCGCCACGACGAACGACCAGAAGTACTGCTCGAGGCCGTAGCCGAACGGGTGCGCGTCGTCGGCCGGCCGCTCGCTCCTCTTGAGGCCGATGAGGAGGAGGATCTGGTTCGTCGTGTCCGCGAGCGAGTGGACCGCCTCGGCGAGCATCGCCGCGCTCATCGTCAAGAACGCGACCGCGAACTTGATCACCGCGATGGCCGCGTTCCCGCCGAGCGCCGCGACCACGACCTTGGTCGTCCCGGACTTCATGGGAGTTCGTTATCACGGGGACGAGCGGCCGCACAACCGGGGGCGGGACCTGTCGAACGTCAGAGCACCTTGACATCACAACGTCTGGACGTCACAATGTTCCCAGGAGCGGAGGTGCGGCATGGAAGGACTGACCCAGCGAACGACGATCTACCTCGAGCCGAGGCTGCACAAGGCGCTCAGGCTCAAGTCGATCGAGACGTCCCAGTCCGTGTCGGAGATCGTGAACAACGCGATCCTGCAGGCGCTCGCAGAGGACGCGGACGATCTCGCGACTTTCGCGGACCGCGTGGCCGAGCCGGAGATCTCGTTCGAGAAGGCGCTCAAGGAGCTCCGGAAGAATGGGCGCCTATAAGGTGTTCTTCAAGAAGCCCGCGCTCAAGGAGCTCGACGCGATTCCCAAGAAGGACCTCAAGCGGATCCTCGCGGCGATCGAGGCGCTCTCCGAGGACCCGCGGCCGCCGCAGGCGTGCAAGCTCTGCGCCGCCGAGAAGTACCGCCTCAGGCAGGGCGTCTACCGAGTGCTGTACACCATCGAAGACGACCGGCTCGTCGTCTGCGTCGTGAGGGTCGCGCACCGGCGCGAGGCGTATCGGTAGGAGGTCGGCCAGTTCCGCACCCGGCCGGGCCTTCGGGAAGGGACCCAAGGGACGAAAGGGACAGAAGGGAAAGGGTCGACGGCATTCTCATCCCCCCTTCCCCGGCTCCGGTGGTGCCACCCGATCCAATCCGACCAGGTACCTGGTCCTCCGCGCGCCGCTGCGTCCCTGGAACGGCACGCGCTCGGCCGGATCGCTGTAGGGGCTCCGCCTGTACCCTTTCTTGTCTCGGTCGGCGGCGCAACGGATCTGGAAGTCCTGCATGCGTTGGAAGAGCCCGAGCAGCTGATCGGGCGCGGGGTAGCGATCCAGGCCCGACCTCTCGAGCGCGACGAGCAGCTCGTGGGTCGCCTCCAGCGTCGAGAGGCACCACCTTTGCGGCTGCTGCTTGATCACGTACCGGCTCGGGGCCGACGGCGTGAGCATGACGCGCGGCAGTAGCGAAAGGCTCGGGCTCGAGCGGAGCATCTTGCGCGCGAGGCTCCACGTCGCGTCGAGGACGAGGACCAGCAAGCGCCGCCCGGCCAGCTCGACCGCCGGCAGTCCGCCCGCGGAGAGGTTGTGCGCGTCAGGGCCCGGGTAGAGCAGCACCGCGGCGTATCGCGGGTCGCGGATCAGCGCCTGCACCACCGCGTCCTCGTCGAAGCCCACGCCGACGCGGATCTCGCTGTTCGCCAGGCAGAGGTGCGTGAGGCGGCCCGTGCCGGCCTTGACCCGTTTGAACTCCTTCGGATGCATCAGGAATTCGAAGCGCGTCGCCGTCTCCATCGGCCGGATGGAGTCGCACCAGCACAGCGCCTTGGGCCAGAAACAGCGGTAACACATCTCGCGGGTCATATGTCCCCACGAGGGTGAGCGCCGCGGGCGGCGTTGTCCACAACATCTGCGCCCACCCTCTGCCGCCTTTACACGGGCGCGGTTCCCCCGTACCGTAGGGCGTTCTTCCCGGCGAGAGGAGCGCACCATGATCTCGGCCAAGATCGAGCAGGCGATCGGCATCCTCAATGAGCTCGGCATCGACGCGTGGATGATCTTCGCGCGCGAGTCCGCGACCGTGCACGACCCGTGCATCGACCTCGTCGTGGGCGGCAATGTGACGTGGGCCTCCGCGTTCATCCTCTCGCGCCGTGGCGACAGGATCGCGGTGCTCGGCTCGCTCGACAAGGCGGCGCACGAAGCGCTCGGCCACTACACGGAGATCGTCCCGTACGTGCAGGGCGTCTCCGGGCCGCTCGTCGAGGTGCTCGAGCGAACCGATCCGAAGAAGATCGCGATCGACTACTCCCTCGACGACGAGATGTCCGACGGGCTGACCCACGGCCAGTTCCTGCTCCTCTCGAAGATCCTCGAGGGCACGCCGTATGCGGCGAGGCTCGTTTCGGCCGACGGTATCGTCTCGCGGCTCCGCTCGCGCAAGACTCCGCCGGAGCTCGCCCGCATCGAGCGCGCCTGCGCCGAGACGGTCGACCTGTTCGCGCAGCTCGACAAGCGGATCCGGGTGGGCCTCACCGAGAAGCAGATCGCCGCGATCATGGTCGAGATCATGGAGCGGAAGGGGCTCGAACGGGCGTGGGACGCGGACCACTGCCCGGCCGTGTTCACGGGCCCGGAGTCGGCGGGCGCGCACGCGGGGCCGACGGATCGGGTCATGGAGCCCGGCCACCTCATGAACGTGGACTTCGGCATGCGGTACGAGGGGTACTGCTCGGACCTGCAGCGCACCTGGTACTGCCTCGCGCCAGGCGAGAAGGCGCCGCCCGCGATCGTGCAAAAGGGGTTCGACGCCGTGCGCGACGCGATCCGCAAGGCGGGGGAGTTCCTGAAGCCCGGAGTCAAGGGCGCCGACGTCGACGCGGTGGCGCGAGGGCACATCACGGGGCTCGGGTTCGAAGAGTACCCGCACGCGCTCGGCCACCAGATCGGGAGGGCCGCCCACGACGGCGCCGGGCTCCTGTGCCCGCGCTGGGAGCGCTACGGCACCAAGCCGGACGCCATCGTCGAGGCGGGTAGTTGCTACACGATCGAGCCGCGCGTCACCGTGCCGGGGCACGGCGTGGCCACCATGGAGGAGATCGTCGTCGTCACCGAGGACGGCGTCAGGTACCTATCGAAGCCGCAGACGGAGATCATGCTCATCGTGAGCTAACCCCAAGGCCAAGGAGAGACGCATGGGTGAGTTGAACGCTCCGACCAAACGAAGCAAGATCCTGCCCGAGAACGCCTACACGAAGCTGAAGCCGGGCGAGGCGTACGTGCCGATCGTCCTGGCCGAGGACACGCGCGCCGAGGTGACGAAGTGGTCCGTGACCCTCGGCCTCGTCATGGTCGTCATCTTCTCGGCCGCGTGCATCTACATGGCGCTGCGCGCCGGCAACGCGATCGAGGCGGCGATCCCGATCGCCATCCTCGCGATCTTCTTCGGCAAGCTGCGCAAGGTGAAGAGCACCATCCTCGAGAACGTGATCGTGCAGTCGATCGGCCAGGCGTCGGGCGTGGTCGCGGCCGGCGCCGCGTTCCTGGTGCCCGCGATCTACATCAACAACCTGGTGCCGGAGTGGTGGCAGATCTTCCTCGCCTGCTTCATCGGCGGCGCGCTCGGCGTGGCGCTGATCATCCCGCTGCGCAAGTACTTCGTGAAGGATCTGCACGGCGAGCTGCCGTTCCCGGAGGCCACGGCGATCAACGAGATCCTGTGCTCGGGCGAGTCGGCGGGCGCCACGGCTGGCAAGGTATTGATCATCGCCTTCCTCATGGGCGGCGCGTACGACTTCCTCGTCGAGGGCGTGAACCTCTGGCCGTCCGCGATCTCGTCGACGGCCGTGCTCGGCTCGGCGGGCGAGGCGATGTCCGGTTCGCGGTTCGAGATCACGATCTTCGGGCTCGCGGCGCTGTTCGGCCTCGGCTACATCATCGGCCTCAAGTACGCGTCGATCATCGCGGCCGGCTCGGTGCTCGCCATGCTCCTCATCGTGCCGCTCATCTACGTGTTCGGCTCGCAGCTCACGGCGTTCGACTTCGCGGGCGCGACCCACGACGTGTCGGCCATGGGCGCGGGCAAGATCTTCGCCACGTTCGTCAAGCCGATCGGCATCGGCGCGATAGCGATCTCCGGGCTCATAGGCATCATCCGCATGAGCAAGATCGTCGTCGGCTCGGTGTCGCTCGGCTTCAAGGGGCTCAAGAAGGGCGCGGCGGCCGCGGCGGCCGCGGATCCGCGCACGCAGCTCGACATGAACCCCAAGAACGTGCTGCTCATCCAGCTCGGCATGGCGCTCCTCTTCGCGATTCTGTTCTTCGTCGTGGCGCTCATCACGGACAAGGAGCCGGGCGTCACGTACTCGGGCGGCGAGGCGGCGCTGTACGCGGTCGTCGGCGCGGTGGTCGGCTTCCTCCTGTCGTTCCTGTTCACGCCGGTCGCGGCGCAGGCGATCGCGATCGTCGGCGTCAACCCGGTCTCCGGCATGACGCTCATCACGGTGGTGATCACGATCGCGATCCTCGTCGCCTTCGGGCTCAAGGGCGCGGGCGGCATGTTCGTGGCGCTCATCGTGGGCACGGCGGTGTGCACGGCGCTCTCCACGTCGGGCGCGCTCATCTCGGACTTCAAGATCGGCTACTGGATCGGCTCCACGCCGCGCCAGCAGCAGCGGTGGAAGTTCCTCGGGCTCGCGGTCGCCGCGCTCGTGGTCGCGTTCGTCATCCCCGTGATGGACAAGGGCTACGGGTTCGTGAAGAAGGGCGCCGACGGCGCGCCCATCAAGGACGAGATGGGCAACCTGATCTCCAATACGGACCAGCTCCCGGCGCCGCAGGCGAACATGATCGCGGCCGTGAGCCGCGGCCTGCTCGACGATCCGGCAAAGCAGCCGTGGCTCCTGTACGGCCTCGGCGCCATCATGGCCATCATCCTGTACATGGCCGGCGTGCCGATGCTCGCGTTCGCGCTCGGCATGTACCTGCCCATCGGCATCAACATGGCCGTGCTGTTCGGGGCGTTCACCGCCTGGATTGTGTCCAAGACCGGCGGCTCGGAGCGGGTGCGCCAGGCGCGCGCCGAGCAGGGGACGCTGATCGCCTCGGGCCTCATGGCCGGCGCCGCGATCTTCGGCATCATCACGGCCGTGCTCCGGCTCCCGGACATCAGCGCTCCGATCCGCAAGATCAGCGTGGGCGTCAACTTCGCGCTCGAGGGATCGTCGCTCGTCGAGAGGCCGGCCGAGACCGCGTACCAGACGTTCTTCGCCGAGAACGGCCAGTTGCTCTCCCTCATCATGCTGTGCGCCCTCGCCCTCGCCTGCTTCCTGCTCGCCATGTGGGGCGCCAAGCGCACGATCCGCGAAGAGGACCAGGCCGGGAAGTAGGTCAGGCCCCGGTCTTCGGCGGTAGCCCCTTCATGAACAGCGCGAACGCGGCCGGCGCGAACACCGTCGCGGTGAGCAGGCAGCACACCTCGCCGAGGACGGCGAGCGTGGCGAAGCTGTTGATCGCGCCGTTGATCGAGAACCACATGGCGCCGAAGCCCAGGATCGTCGTGGCGCTCGTGATCATCACCGCGCCGCCCGTGGAGCGGAGCACCCGCTCGATGGAGCCCGGGCCCTCCTGCTTGAAGCGCGAGTAGAGGTTCACCGTGTAGTCGACGCCGATGCCGAAGCTGATCGGGATCGCGATGTAGTTGAGGAAGTTGATCTTCTGGTCGAGCGCCACCGCGAACCCCATCATCAAGAGGACGCCCGAGATCATCGCGGTGGAGAGGACGAAGACGTCCCGCCGGTTCCTGTACACCAGGACGAGGAGCACCAGCACCGCCGAGAACGCGATCAGCGTGGCCCACGGCCCCTCGGTCTGCACGTGACGGATCATGTCGTTGAAGATCACGACCTTGCCGCTCGACCGCAGGATCTTCCCGTCGTCGAGCTTCACCTCGCGGATGATGCGCGAGAAGCGGAAGATCGACGGGCCGTCCCACACGCTGCCGGTCTGGTCCACGTAGATGAGCGTGCCGCGCGTGCCGTCGAGCTCGACGTACGGCCGGACGAGCTCCCCGGGGAGGTTGTCGATCGTGACCGGCTCTAGGTCGGCAGGCGGCGTGAGCCGCTCGATCTCCTTCTGGTCCTCCGGGCTCAGGCTCTTCCAGACCCGCCCCTGGATCAGCTCGCGGATCTCGCCGAGCAGCGCGATCCTCTTCTTCTGCTCGTCGACCGAGGCCGGGATGTAGTCGTACACGGAACGGATCGCCTTGATCGCGCGCTGCGACCTGACCGGGTTCGACTTCATGTACCGCTCGAGCACCTTCTTGATCTTCGGCACCTGCTCGACGTTGTCCGCCAGGAAGATGTGCGGCGAGCTGCGCTGCCCGATGATCTTCTCGGCGTCGTTGCTCCGCGTCCCCTCCTTCTGCGCGTACTGGTTGCGCAGCTTCCGGAAGTCGTACTCGAACGGATCGCGCAGGAAGAACACGAGCGAGATCCCCGAGGCGATCACCAGGACGACGCCGGTCCAGAACACCTTGCGCGGGTGGCGCGTGACGAGCAGCGCCGTGGCCGCGGAGAAGATGCGACCCCGCTCGTGCTTCTCCTTTGACAGAGCCTTGAACGGGAAGTGGCGCTCCATGAGCACCGTGAGCGCCGGGGCCACGGTCAGGGCGTACACGAGGCACACGACCATGCCGACGCCGCCGATGAATCCGAACTGGTTGAACCCCTTGAACTGGGTGGCCATGAGTGAGGCGTACGCCGTGCCTGCGGCGAGCGCGGCCGTCGAGACCGAGACCAAGGTGCCACCGAGGGTCCGGGCGATCCGGTCCACGAGCTCCCCGCCGCCGGTGCGCTCCTCCATGTATCGTGCCAGGAAATATATCCCGAAGTTGATGCCGTTGCCGGCCACGATCGCCGCGAGGAACGCCGTCGCCTGCGTGAGGTAGCCGATGCGCAGGTAGACGATGCCGAACGTCGTGAGCAGGGCGCCGATCAGGCCGACCGCCATGATGATCAGCATCTTGATGGAGCGGAAGTAGAGGAACACCGACAGCAGGATGAGGACGGTGCACAGGTTCGACACCACGAGGATGTCGTTGGTCAGCGCCTCGTACTCGTCCGGGAGGTCCTTGAGCTCGCCGGCCAGGTTCGCCGTGATGCTCGGATCGAACTTGGCCGGGTCGAGCGCCGCGATTTCGGCCTCGACCTTCTTCGTGAACCGCTGCGCGAACTCCACGCCGGTGTTGCTGCCGGGCGTCTTGATCACGATGACGAGCATCGTGCCGTCCTCGTTGGTCAGGTAGCCGTCGATGAACTTGTCGAACTTGTCGAGCTTGTCCTCGTACTCGGTGCGCTTCTTCTTGAGGTCGAAATCGGATTTCTCCTTCTTCTCCTTCTTGTCCGAATCCGAGGAGAGATCGACGAAGAACGGGTTCGCCTTGGCGATCTCGTCGTCGACGCGCGCCTGCACCTCGTCGCGGAGCTTGGTCAGCTCGTCGGTCGAGACGTACAGGAACTTGTTGCGGTCGAAAAACGTTTTTTGCGCGTCGACCTTGTACTCGACGAACAGCACCTCGTCCTTCGGGTACGCCTTGATCTTCTCCACCAGGGCGTCGGTGAACCGCTCCATCGCCTTGACGTTCTTGCCCTCGACCTGGACCATGAGCGTGCCGCGGCCGCCGATCCGTTTGGAGATCGACTTGAGGTCCCGGACCGCCGGAGACTGGTCCGGGAGGAGGTCCGAGAAGCTCGAGTGTATCCCGATCTTGCTCGTGAAGAACCCGCCTGCGGCCGACAGGCCGAGGCCGATCGCCACGACGAGCCACGGGTGCTTGCAGATGAACTTCGCGAGTTGGATTGAGAGCCGGTTGATCATGCTGCGCTCTTACCACGATCGCGTGAAATTGTCGTCAGGGCGCGTGCTCCGGGCCGGCGTCCGGGCCGCTCGCCGGGCCGGCGTCCGCGGGCACCTCGGCACCTACGGCGCGGGCGGCAGTGAACCGTCCGTCGCCGTCGGCGTCCACGAACACCGGGTTCGTGAAGGCGAACGGCTGGAGCTTGGTGAACGGGAGCACCTCGGTCATCGGGCGGTCGCCCCGGACGATCGCGACGATCCAGAAGTCGCGCGCGACGGGCAGTCGCAGGCTCAGGCGGCCGCGCGCCGCCCCTTTGCCCCCCGCGCCGAGCGCGCCTTCGGCCGCGAGCTCGCCGTCGACCCAGAGCTCGACCGTGTCCACGTCGATCCACGACGCGGCCCGCACCTCGACGTCGACCTGGATCCGCCCGCCGCCCGCCGTCACGAGATCGCCCGGCGCCCCTCCCCCGACCGTGAGCGAGATGAACGGCCCGCACGTGACCTGGACGCGGCCCGCGCGGACCGCCGCGGCCATCGCCTCCGGGGACGGCGCGCCCTTCGCGTCGTCCACGCGCACGTAGTTCCGCGGGAAGCCCGCCCACTGGTACACGAGGACGTGGGAGTCCGAGTTCCCGGTCGCCGTGTAGCGCAGCCCCAGGTTCAGGAGGTCGAACCACTCGGCCACGTTCCCGCGCGTGACCGCCATGTCGTTGTTGTCCATCCCGTTCCACAGCTCGACGGCGTCGAAGTCGGGCGAGTACGACGGGTCCGCGGCGACGCCGGTCTTGGAATCGAGCCCTTCGATGCCGAAGTAGCCGATGTTGTACTCCATCATCCGCGGGTGGTTGACCTGGAGGATCGCGTCGGGCGCGGCCCGTCGGATCGCGGCGAACAGCGCGCGCGGCGTCTGCCCGGCGAACGGCGGGATCGGCTGGCCCGACGGGAACGGCCACACGTTGAAGTGGCCCCATTGCGGATCCTCGGTCGTCACCTCCACGCCGCGCGCCGCGCCGAGGGCGTCCGAGGCGCCGAGCTCGACGATCGCGGGCCCGTAGTCGGTGACGACGTTGTGATCCGCCGACGCCGCGAACCCGAGGTCCTCGGCGAGCAGCGACGTGACGCGATCCGGGAGCGACACGGACGAGTCGACGCTCGGCTCTGCGTGGAGATGGAAATCGGCCGCGGTCCAGCCCGGCGTGGCGAGCTCCCGCGCGAGCTCGGCCCGTAGCACGGCGCCCTTGCCCTCGGCCACCGCGATCTCCTCGGTCGCGATCGCGTGCTCGAGGCCGTGCATCGTCGTGACGCGGTACTTGCCGACCGGGAGCTCGACCGCGCCCTCGCCGCTCGCGGTGTAGACGATGTTGTCGGCGCCGCGCGCCGACCAGCGCGGGCCGAGCTTCGGATCCGGGGTCGACGACACGCCGCGGACCACGAGGCGCGCGGGGATCAGCGTGCCGTGGCCGTCGGTGACATGGAATCGGAGGACGCCCGGTGTGGGCGGCGTGAGCGCGGCCACGGCGATCTCGCCCGCCGCGAGCTCAACGAGCAATCGGTCCTCGCCGCCCGGAGTCCGCGCGACGACGTCGTATCGCCCCGCCGGGACCCGCACGTCGAAGGATCCGTCCGACGCGGCGTCCGCGATCAGGGACGGCCCGCTGCCGGGCTGGCTCACCTCGATCGACGCCCAGGCCGGCGTGGGCGACAGCACGCCCCGGATTTCGACGAGCTTCTCGCCGAGCGCGACCCACGCCTCTCGCGCCGCGCCCTCGAGCCCGCCCGGCACGACGATGAGCGTCCGGCGCCACGTCCTCCAGGCGCCCGGCGGGAGCGGCGACGGCTTCGTGTAAGCCGAGGCGCCCAGCGGACCGTGCGGCTCGAACTCGAAGCCGACGGTCGGCGTCCCGCTCGGGAACGCCAGCGCGTACGAGACGACCTCGCCGCGCCGGCCGATCCACGGCGCCTCCGCGGTGGTGGGCTCGGTGACGAACCCCAGGCCCGGCGCGAAGGTGAGCCCGTCGGGCCAGGTCACTCGATCCCCGACCTGCAGCGCGGGAAGCTCGTCGTCGCCCTTGTTCGTGACCGCGGTCTCGAGCAAGGCGAACGAACCGCCGGGCGCGAGCTCCACGCGGGTCGTCATCGCGATCTCCATTTTCTCGTTTCGCGCGCGGATCACGACCACCGGCCTGCCGTCGCGCTCCTCCGCGCGGACGCGGGTCACCTCGAGCGCGATCTCCTTTCCGTCCACGCGCACGACGGGTCGAAGCTCGTCGAGCTCACCGCCCTGGGCCGCGGAGCTCAGGGCGTCGACGATCGAGCCCTCGCGGTGGGCGAGCCGCGGATCGTCCGAGTCGCCGGCGACGATCAACGCGATCGAGTCGCTCATGAGGGCGAAGTCGCCGACGCGCCCCCTGACCGGCGTGATCGGCGGGTTCTTGGTCGTGCCGATGCGCCACAGCACGGCGCCGCCGCCGGAGAGCGGCCTCCGCAGGGTTTCCGAGCAGCCCGGGCCGAGCGCGGCGAGCGCGGCGATCGCCAGCACGACGAGGCAGACGAGAGACAGGGGAAGCGAACGTCGATTGCGGCCAGAGAGCCTCATGCCGCTAGTCTTGTTCGAACCGAGAAATCTGTCACGGGAGATCCGCACTCCGGCACGCTGCGCTCAGGTCCCGCCCGGATCGCGGCCTGAGCGCTGCCCGAGGTTGTAGGCGGAGAGGTAGATCGAGAGCGAGAACGAGGTGGCGAGGAGCGGGCTGCCGTCGACCGGGAAGTCCACGTCGCCGCCGAGCGCGACGCCGGCCGCCGAGAACTTGTCCCACGAGAATTCATAGCCGGTCTGACCGCCCGCCGTGAACGACACGGGATCGATCCCCGCGAAGTGGACGAACGCGCGCACGAACCAACCCCGGGCGATGAAGAACGCCGCGACCGGGCCGATCTCGTACCGCTTCTGCGCGGCGCCTGGTGTGATCGTCGAGAGGATGTCTCCGCGCACGTCCCCGCCGAGCTGCAGCCACCGCGTGAGGCAGCCAGCGATCCGCAGGTCGAGCCGCGCGTAGAGCGGAGCGCCCGACGCGTCGAAGCGCACCGCGAGGCCCGGGTCCAGGCCCATGGTCACGCCCTCGCGGATCACCTCGCCGCGGCGCAGGGTGAGCGGCTCGCCGAGCGCGGCCGAGGGCGCCGCCACGGCAATCGCCGCCGCGACGGTCGCGAGGCAGACCAGCGCGCCAGGTCCGGCGCGCCTCGTTTCGAGTTCGCTCGTCAACGGGATCGAGCGTAGCCACGGTGGCTGCGCGGAAGCCAGTTTCGCGCTCTTTTCGCCGGCCGCGTTTTGCTATGCTGGAGCCTCGCGAGAGGGAGGCCCATGGCGAAGGTGAAGCACGAGGGGACGGCCGACGCGCCGGCCGAGGTCGCGAAGATGCGCGCCCGGCTGCGCGCCATGGCCGATCCGAGGCAGGCCACATTGCTACGGCGGTTCTTCAAGACCGGGCCGGGCGAGTACGGCGAGGGCGACGTGTTCATCGGCGTCAAGATGCCGCAGATCCGCGCGCTCGTCCGGGAGCTCGAGGCGTTCGATCTCGAGAGCATTGCGGCGCTGCTCGAGTCCGAGGTGCACGAGGAGCGGATGCTCGCGCTCCTCCTGCTCGTGCGCAGGTTCGAGAGGTGCAAGGACGACGGCGTCAGAAGGCGGATCTTCGAATTGTACCTCGCCCGCACGGCCCGCATCGACAACTGGGATCTCGTGGACGTGACCGTCGCGCAGATCGTCGGCGGGTACCTGCTCGATCGCGATCGCTCGGTCCTCTACGAGCTCGCCCGCTCCGAGAGCCTGTGGGAGCGCCGCATGGCGATGATCGCCACGTTCCACTTCATCCGCCGCGGCGACTTCGACGACGCGCTCTCGATCGCCGCGATCCTGGTCGGAGACGAGCACGATCTCATCCACAAGGCGGTCGGCTGGAT
>Ga0315287_10002679_pt1 | contig 16963 bp, 35 predicted proteins | sample YL17G11_0_MG_FD_205037 | JGI IMG/M metagenome (GOLD analysis project Ga0315287, IMG submission 205037) | Sediment microbial communities from Yellowstone Lake, YNP, Wyoming, USA - YL17G11_0 | ecosystem: Environmental > Aquatic > Freshwater > Lake > Sediment | place: USA: Wyoming | collected...
ACCTGACCTCCTCAATGGTCAGAAAATATATTTATGCACTACACAAAGAAGGGTATGTCCAGAAAGCGGGGGTTCACGCACTTACATATAAAGCCCTTACGGACATGCCGTTCACGTATGTACCAGTAGCATGGAATCATAAGAAACAACGGAATGCACGATGACAGGAACTACAATAACCGTAAAATTCCACCCGGAGATGGTTCGGGCGATGTTCGATTGCGGAAAAGACCGGACTTCAAGGTTAGATATGCTCGGTAATATTGGCGATACGTTCAACCTTAAACACCCGGAGACGCATGAAAAACGTACATGGAGAATTGCAGAGATCAACAAGCATCCCCTCAAAGAAGTAGCAATGCATATGTATAACAAAGAGGGGTTCATATCAGAAACAGACTTCATGAAGTTTTGGAATAGAATATACCCGAAATGTAACGATCCAAACCTCACAGTCTTTGTACATATGTTAAAAGGAGTATCAGCACAATAATGGCAACGAAAGTTGAAGCAGGGAAATCACGACGTTGGTATGACGCGCATTGTGCCATCTGCTGTAAGACATTTGGCATATCAGAAGATAGAGTAAAAGGACATTGCGTATTCAAAAACGATCAGGAACTGGATTTTCTTGCATGTGAACGCTGCGCAAAACAGGCAGATATCGTAACAGCAATAGAACAAACAATAGAGTTAGGGAAACATGACGCGCACAAAGAGAATATACAACCGGAAACTAAAGAAGTGCCACAGGATAAACCTACAGAAGAACCTAAACCAGTCGTTAAAGGACATGGTAGAAAACGGGTGGATAAAAAACCCGTTAAGAAACTCAGTACATGAGTACGGATTTTTATATCATCCATATGCATCCGGATTATGTATGGGTAGATGCCCGATGTGTCGGGATCATACGAAAGATACACGGCTGAAACGAAAGGAACGGAAAGCCGAGTTCCGGAGCATACTTAAAATGGAGGTAGAATAATGAACGAACGTTTAAAACAGTCTATACTGCCGAAAACGATTATAGTAGTTGGGGTGGCAACCCTCTACGGCTCGTTAGCATTACGCCGTGGAATGGTTAATGACCAGACTGCAATCATGTTCTTCATTGGAGCAATCATTTTATCGCTCGGATTAGCAATCTTCGATATAAGATACAATACTAAACCGGTGCCAGTAGTATCAGTACCAGTAGTAGTTGGAGAATAACCATGACACAAGAACCAATAAAACGATATTGCGTAGTCTGCGGTAGAAAATTACCAACCCATTTATCTGTATATGAACTCAAAGAGAGAGGTTCAGCGTCGAAGTTCGGGGACGCACAGTTAATCTTCCACTGTATTGCACGACATACAGCAGACCAGATCAAACAATCCGCAAACAGTTCACCGGGGTTTCGGAAAGCCAGTGAGAAGGTGGCGTTAGTATGACGACACAGTGCCCGAAATGTTATGCCGTCTTGTATTGTCCGTGCCCGGAATGTCGGAAGACCGAGCCAAAAGGGATCGCAGAACGCAGCCATTACAAATGGGAGGATGGCGAACTGATCTGTTGTCCGATCTGCGGATATAAAAATCATGTTGACCAGTGGATGACAGATGACATGAACCGGATCTCCAAAGGAGAGAAACACAATGTCTAAAACAAGTATCGGTAATTGTCTGGACTGCGGGAAACCGTTTGATGCAATAACCACAATCTGGATTCTCAAGGGGGACCCGTATCATCCGGGCTGTATCCGCAAAAACCGGATATTACTTGAACTATGGCGAGCAACCGCATGGCATCAGAAAGATATTTTATAACCCCGGTCTCATCCGTAAAAGATAACACATTACCTTTATATATAATGTGGACAAAAATCTATAATCAAATTAGGCTAAAATTCTTTTAAAACGAAGGTCAAATTAGGAGGCTTTACAATGGGGTCGCTGATTATGTATAACATGATAGAACGGGGTAGCTCTTCGACATTAATAAAACGGTTATATCATTACGTAAAAGATAAACCGTTCACATTCAAATCAATGTCAAAGAAACTACCTCATCTTAGAAGTTCAATGATAACCGCAATGCACAACACAAACATAATCCGGTTATTGAACGGAAAGAAACGGGCAATCGGAATATCGAAAAAAAACCCGTCCGTGTGGGTTTTCACAACGGAAGCGTTAATACTGCTATCAAAGTATAATCCGACTTGATTTCGGGCAGTAACAAACCCAATGTTATTTACGTAAATACATATATACAATTATGCACGGTGCAATAATTGTATTTTGAACATGCTATATATACATCAGCAATATGTGTCTTACTGGGTTTGGTTTATGAAACTTATACTACCCGCAACCCGGTATGGATCGTCTGGTTCTCAATGTTAATTCCGGACAGCGATTTCGTTGTTCAAACGGTTTTACACTCCATAAATCCATATGAACCGTTGTTAATAAATCACGGCGATTTACACAACTTCTTTTTTGTGTTCTGTATTGCAGTAGTTGGTGGATGGTATATCTGGAAACACACAAACATATCATTCGGTGATGGATTTTTCTGTATATCATTAGGTGCGTGTTTACATATGGCAGAAGACGCATTAGTGAATGGTACTAGATACCATTTCTATCGTCCATTCTCGGAACGGGGATGGTATCAGGGATTTATTCTCGAACCATGGAATGATATAGTCTTTGCGAACAACGTCATAGCGTCTACGAATGTAATAATAATCGGGGTAGTATTATTAGTAATAGCAATACTCATACGAGGCAAACTTCAGGGGTATAAATGGATAAGGAAATATAATCTGTTACCTGCAATTTATGATGTTACACAATCATTATTAGATTCAGCGGATGAGTATATTAATCGGTTTAATTTACAAAGTGATGAATACGAATCCGAACAGGATATTACAAAACAAGGGTGATTATTACTATGGCAACAAAAAGAAAGATGGTTAGTCCTAACCGACGGATTCCACGCATTCCTAAAGACCTAAACTCTATAATCGTTGGCGGGAAAGGGCAAGGTAAATCAATGGGGTCTGCGGCAGTCGTTGGTGCAATGATGAAAGAGTACGTTAACCCGGCTACAATGATCTTGTCAGCATCAGAACTGTCAAACATTTTCAATCCGCAAACCGCCAGTGGACAGACGTATACCCCTACAACTGGATCAAGTACAACTGGATATTATCCACCCCAAGAATATTGGGGTGGGGGAGGTTGGCAAGTGGGGGGAAGTGGGCAATCCGGACCAAAACAAGAGCCAGAACCCCCAAAGAAACAGGAGTTCAACCCGGACGACCACAAAGGTAAGTTCTGTGCGGTTGCTGATATAATATTTATGGGTATATCACATACCGGGGTATTATTCGTTAAGAAATGCGGGCATTGGAAATTATTAGATTTCAACGGCAACAAACTAGCTGGTGGAACTGCCGGTTCATTCGACGGGTTAATTAAGAAAGGTCAGTTAAATGTTACAGTACAGAAAACCCTGTATGATGTAAATAACGTGCCTCACCCCCAAAAAGAATTGGATATTGATTACGATCTTGAAGACCTATTATAAAGTTGGTGATGAAAATGGGAATGTATGATTATATTACGGAATCGGGAGCAAAAGCCATGCTTAAAAAGTGGAATGACAAACGTGCAATTGAAATTAAACTAACGGAATATGAGATGAAACCATGAAAACTAACACACAGAAACGAATAAAACAGATGTTATTGTATTTGAAACGTAAAGATGCCCATTTTTGGGTTGATAAAGAGGACGGACAGACGTATTACACTTACCCGAAAGGCGGATGGGTAGACGGAGCAACCATTAACGGTGTGCCGGTTGAGTATGTGGCAGAACATGATACCGGGGAAAACGAGTTACCGTGTAAGTTAACTGGCACCCGTAATATTAGTTGTCCGGTATTAGGTAAGATCGGGCAACTCTGATCTATTAATCGACAACTGTATATGTATATCATACAATACTCTTGTCAATGATTACAAACTTAAACAACAGTGATTGTCTAAAAGGAATGAGGGGGTTAGACGAAAACTGTATTGATGCTATTATTACCGACCCCCCATACGGATTGTCGTTTATGGGAAAGGATTGGGATCATGGCATACCCGGTTGTCCATATTGGAAAGAAGCGTTAAGAGTAGCAAAACCCGGTGCACACATGCTCGCTTTCGGCGGAACCAGAACCCATCACAGGTTAATGGTGGCGATTGAAGATGCCGGATGGGAAATCAGGGATTGTATTGAATATTTACATGATAGCACTACAGAGACCGGACAATTCTTTCATTCATTATCAAACACACAAAAACAAGTGTATCTCAACACACATCATGCCAACGGAATGCTCTCGTGGAATTATGGATCAGGATTCCCGAAATCATTGGATATAAGTAAATCTTTAGACCGAATATCGGGGATAGAACGAGAAGATAAATTTGAAGGTGCAATGGAACGCCATGCCGGACCGACTGGAAACAAACGGTGTGATAAGTGTGGGAAATGGTTAGTGTCGGGTAGTCCGTGTAAGTGTCCACGCCCGCAGGATTTACCAGTATCAGACCTTGCAAAAGAATGGGCAGGGTGGGGCACAGCCCTAAAACCCTCGTGGGAACCGGTAATCTTATGTCGAAAACCGATCTCGGAAAAGACAGTAGCACATAATATGATCAAGTGGGGGACGGGCGGGATAAACATTGATGCCTGCCGGGTGCCTACTTCGGAAGAAGAATATAAAAAACTTAATGACGGCAGACAATCCAATCGCACGATCCGGGCAGGTGAAGTTGCGAAAGGGTACGGAATGAAACCGGAAGGATTACGATTAACTACACAGTCTACGTTGGGAAGATTTCCGGCGAATCTTATCCATGATGGAAGTGAAGAAGTGATTAAATTATTCCCGAACAGTAAAACAACGCGCATTGAAAAACCGAGCGATTGCAATATTGACGGGAACACTTCATTTGAATGTATGCGGGGTAATCGTCCAGCACGGGGTTATGATGGTGAAGGTTCAGCAGCTCGGTTCTTTTACTGTGCCAAAGCGTCGAAAAAGGAACGTGATTTAGGGTGTGAGAGTTTACCGTTAAAAACGCCCGGTGAATGCACTGACCGGAAAGAAAACACAGCCGGATTAAACTCACCACGGGCGGGTGCCGGTCGAACAACTGGCTCAAAGAACAGTCATCCGACAGTTAAACCGATAGCATTAATGGAATATCTTATAAAATTGTGTAGTCGGCAAGGTTCGATGGTGCTTGATCCGTTCATGGGTTCGGGAACTACGGGGATAGCGTGTATAAATCAGAGACGAAACTTCACCGGATATGAAATTGATGAAGATTCATTTCACTGTGCATATACACGGATTAACAGCGTTAACAAACACAAATAACCCGTAATTGGACCAAAATCCCAAAGAAAGATTTATAAACATATAGATAGACAATTATGCTGGTCATATATATCAAAAGCATAGAAAACAAAGAGTTTGGCTTTCCAAACAAATTATTCAATTAAAACGGAGTGTAAAAACATGAAAAAACTATTAACAGCAGGATTCATCGCAATCATCGCAATCATGGTATTTGGATTAGTATTGGTAAGTGGATGTACTACTACTTATGATGATCAAGCAAATGCATCTGAAAACGGGTCCGTTGTAGCGACAACTACGTTGGAAACTCCGGTAGTGGTTGCAACAACTGTTGAAGTACCTGTGGCAGTCCCGCCAACTGCTGAAGTGCCTGTAGTAACTACAATTGCAGAAACGAATGCAACCCCCACATTAGATCTTACCGGTGTTACTCAGATCCCGTTAACCCTGCCAAACCCGCCCGAACCCATTGTAACGGCTGTATATAACACAACTTAATCTACCTTTTAGATATGGCAGTAGAACCGGAAGAACAGTGGCAGAAAGACCACAAAACACACAAAAACCCACGGAGGTATGAAGATTCCCACACCTGTGACTGGTGTGGGATGACCTATCCTAAAGGTGGTTGGGAATATTACGAACTCCGTGTGTGGGGAACAGATCACCATATAATCTGCTCGGATTGTTATAACCGATTAACTTTGACCTGTGATTAAACCTGAGGTAAACATGGATAAGATCCTAAAAATGTGTGGATCAAAACGTCGTTTAACAGAAAAAAAAGCAAAGAATGTTGCGAACACAATGTCGAGCCAACACAAAATGGCTGTAGATGCATATGAATGTCCGTATTGCCATTATTGGCATGTCGGGCGGAACAAAGGAGTGGATACAGAATGTCAAAAGGAATAATCCCGATAGAATTAATTGTCCGTGGAGATGCTTTCGCATATTCCCCGCAGGAAATAATTGACAGGGTAGACCGGCACTGGGCTGATATGTCAGAAATACTATTCGACCATCAAATCCCGTTTCACATACGGGTAAAGAACATGGTTGATTCGCAAGGTGTTAGAAAGGCTGACCTTCGCACAAAAGTAATTAAAGAATTTAAAGAAAATGATGCACAGTTATTATCGAGTTTTATCAAAAATTTAAACGAAGTTGCGGAAGCGTTTGAATCTAGTCAGGGTATAATACGGTTTAATCAAGCAAAAGCATTAAACGCCGCAAAAGACATCCACGAACTCATTACAAAAATCAAAACATTTTACTCACAAACCGATTACGATAAGTATTATGCAAAACGCGCAGATGCATTTTTAGAGAATACGTTAGAACGGTGGGAATCTCAGTTGGTTATACCGGATAATGGAGACGAGAAACATGAGTGAAGAACAATCCATATACAACTGCGGATCATGTAAAAAAGAGAATTGTGATTTCAACCCAAAAAACCCCGCAGCGTATTTCGATGATCCTGTAAGTAAAAAACAAAAGATATATCCGGGTATTGAAATAGTCCACGAGTTCACGTTACTAAAAGGGTGTGCAGTCCATCCGGAGTTCATAACGCCATTAGACTTACTCGAAAAGGATATTAAAACTGGTCGGGATAAATATCAGGAGATAGTTGATAAAGGTGGAAATGAAAATGTATATATTCTTGCATTGAAAGCGTTACAGGTGTGTTCACAGAGAATAGAAAAATATAGGAATCTGGTGAATAACGAATGGCATTAAACTGTAAAGAATGTGAGTTCCCATTAAAAATGGGCAAACCGATTTGGATGTTTAAAGGAAAATCATATCATCCGGAATGTGTAAAAGATAATAAAGAATTATATACACAATGGACAGGAGAAAGAAATGACAACTTATAAACCGACAATTAAACAGTGTCTTGTAGGAATGTGTAAAGACCCCGTAACATGGATTAACCTCGGAGTAGCAATAGCGTTCATATACTTAACAACAAGTTCACTCCCGAAGAACTACCCGAGTGCAACAATCCTATACGTAATCGGAGGAGCAATCATAGTTTTCACAGTATTCACACGGTTCAGTCTTGCAAAAGGACGGATTAAAGTTAATTACAAACTCAAAGAAATGGACGCATTATTACTGGAAATCAACGGTGTTGCACAAAAAGGTAACGCACCGAAACCGACTGCAAAACCCGTATTAAAAAATAGGAAATAAAATGTCGCAAGTAATAAGATGTAGTTGTAAACACGCATTTCAGGACGGATTATACGGTGTCGGAAACCGTATGGGTAACGAAATGAAATCCGGACAAGTAAGGTGTACTGTTTGTGGAAACGTTGGTGGAGCAAAATCTACATATAAACCCAGTGAAATCACAGTAGCAGCAGCCCCGGCAGCAAAAGTCGTGAGTATGGCAAAAGAGAAAGATAAGGGTAAAGACAAGGGTAAAGGACCGGCAAGCAAAGGTAAAGTAGCGAAACCGAAAATTGACCGAAGTAAAAAGATGAACAAGAAGTAATCGGGGGGAAACCATGACACAACTTAATGAGCGAGAGTGTGGTATTTGTGGTTTAGCCATTGCAAAATGCAATGTATTATCCCAAATGGTGGGCAATGATGGGTTTTGGGTAAACAGCACCCTCGAAGAAATGCAAGAACTATTACGAAAACTGGAAGCAATTCAAAAGGAGGCGATAGAAGCAGAAAAATCAAAATAACCGTTCTTCCACCACTTTTTTAGGTAAATTCTACATATATATATATACACAATGCACTACAAATAAGTAGTAAATATTAAATATCCTGTGGAGGAACAAGAAAAATGAGTAATCATTGTGTAATAATCGCTGCACTTGCTCTAATAATGTTGATATTTGCGCCAGTCTCCGGGGCAACTGGAGATCATTTTAGGACATATATCAACCAGAGTGCAACAGTATTTTATGGAGAAGAAGGATTAGATATTAATGCCGCAATGGGGGGTTCTGACGCAGTTGGTTGTTGGGATTCCGGCGAAACTATGACAAACACTCCGTCACATCGCGTTGATGTTACCGGGCGAAAAAACAATTTCCAGATTACAACCATTGATTTCAAAGGATGCAATGTAGAAACATGGTATCGTTTGGATTCGAATATGGTTCGGCAGGGTATTGCATTTATGGTTAAAGACCCGTATCTGACCGTAGATGTAATGGATGTTAGACAGAGTGTGAATGTAAATGGGAAAGTCGTTGTTATCGGGCAACCCCTGACGTTCCGGGTAAACACAAACATGTGGTTCGGAGATGCGAATTCATCCCCTAAACGGTTTGATAATGCTACTCTGTCACTTAATGACACTATCGGATACATTACAATTAAAGTAAAATCCCCGGAAGGATCAACGTATTCGAGTTTGATGACTAATATCAGTTCTCATCAATCAATCGAAGACCTAATTATACCATCCTCATCCTATAACTGGAATTATACATGGTTTACCAATGCGACAACAGACGGCAGACCGGACGGGCAAAGAGTATATCAACCCGGGACCTATACAATCTGGGCAGAAACCAACCTGAACCGGATGAAAGAGAATTACCGGACTGATACTGGTGCAGATTACACTGGAAAAACCGTATCGGCATGGAGTACAATTATGATCGGTTCTGACACATTATCAATTCTGCCAAACCGAGATACAGTCGTTCGTGGAAAATCGTTTTCCATCAGTATAACTGGTCGCCCGTCTACTGTTTACTATATATGGGTAAAGGGAACCACCAAATTGACGGGCGGTCCTGATAACGAAGCACCGAGAATTATCTTAAATCAGGAAGGTGTTGAAGTTGGTACAGCCACATTTAATTTCACAACAAACAGCAATCAGAGCATAACAGAGATTACCGGGATTAATAAAACAAGTGGAATGTACGACTATTATGCCCGAGTAACTACTGACGCATCCGGGCAACGCACAATTGCATTTAGTACAAATGGTAATACAAAACCTCAGAAGTATACGATCCGGGTAGAGTCTCTATCAGAAACTACGAACGGACAGGCAAAAGCAGATGAAGTTGATATGGGTGTCAATGAAGGCACGTTATCAATTGTAGCAGCAGGCAACCAGAATTACTACCTCGGAGAAGAAATCAAGTTATCCGGTATGAATTCAGAAACGTATGAAACCTATCTGTTCATAATCGGACCGAATCTTGACACCGGTGGCGCAAATCTTGATAGCCCAAGGGTTGGGGTTATAAACAATAATGCAAACTCGTTTGTCCATACAAATGTAGATTCTGACAACTCTTGGGAATATAAATGGGGGACTGCCGCATTATCTCTTGACGCTGGTACCTATACAATCTACGCTGTCAGTGCTCCGAAAGACCGTCAGAACTTAGATAAAGTTACTTACGGCACAGTTTCAGTAGTCATTAAAAAACCGTTTATATCAGCATCCGTTCAACAGTCAACAGTTGCAAGAGGGGATGATCTCGTTATTAACGGACAGGCTGAAGGCAACCCGTCAACTGGAGTAGCTGTCTGGACTATCGGAAAGAATTACGCAAAACGTTCAACAGTCTCGGTAAGTTCAGATGGTTCGTTCAAATATGATGAGATTGACACCTCTACATTATCAAGTGGTCAGTATTTCGTAGTCGTCCAACACCCAATGCAGAACGGGATTTTCGATATTGACCTAGATTCCACAAAAAATTACGTTAGGAATTTAGTCCTCGGAACTACAGCCAATCCCGGAATGACAATCTTCCAGTTATTCGGACCCGGTAGTTTACAGGGTTCGGACGCAGCAGAAGCGTTAATTCAGGCAATCAGCGACCCGAACATTGATGATACATATACAAAACTTCAGTTCATTGTATCAGAACCATTCATACGCTTTGACAAAATACCGGATGTTCATGTTGGAGATAAGTTCACCGTAACTGGCAGAACTAACCTTGCCATTGAAGATCAGGTATTCGTTGAAATCTATTCATCGTCATTTAAACCCACTCAGAAAAGCCAGAGTGGAGAGTTTAGCGGTGCAACAGCAACAGTTAAAGTAATTAAGGGGAATTCTACTGACGGTTATAACGAATTTAATCTTGACGTAGATTCTTCAACCTTTAAATCGGACGAATACATTGTAGCCGGGCAAGCAATCTTACAGGGAACTACTGGAACTACGTTGTTCATGGTAGTTGACGGTTCAGCAATAGGAAACGTTACTGGCACTGGTGCTACAACACCCGGCACCCCGGCAACAAATGTAGTCCCAACACCGTTACCAACTGCACTGAAAACAGCAGTCCCAACCCCGTTACCAACCACGGCAAAACCGGCACCCGGTTTCGGAGCAGTATTCGCATTAATCGGATTAATTGCAGTATCGGCTATAATCATCCGTAGAAAAGATTAATCACAACCTTTTTTTCTTCATTCAGCAAATAGGAGTATAGTTATGGTGAAAGCAAGACGCACATTTGTTATCGGAGATATTCATGGTCGATCTGGTGCATTGGCACAGGTATTAGACCGGGCAAAGTTCCGGTTTGATACTGATCGGTTAATTAACCTCGGTGATACTTGCGACGGTGGCAGACAGACCAGACAATGTTTTGATATCCTGCTTAAAATAAAGAACCGTGTGGATATCCTCGGGAACCATGACCACTGGGCATACAAATGGATGATAACTGGTGAAGAACTACCGATCTGGGTACATCAGGGTGGATATAATACAATGTATTCTTATGGGTATGATCTCCATAACGTCCCGATAGCACATAGCAACCTGATTAAGAACTCATTAACATATTACATTGACGAGAACAACCGGATTTACGTTCACGGAGGTTTTAATCCGATAGTCCCGATTGAGAACCAGAAAACAGAATTCATAGTCTGGGACCGGACGCTTATCCAATACGCCCGCACCCACAACATTAATACATATAAACATGTATTCGTAGGGCATACAACAACCCAGATTATCCGGAACGGGTGGACTGAACCAATCACGTTCAACAACCTGACGATGGTAGATTGCGGTGGCGGATGGAACGGGAGGTTAGCGTTAATTAACGTCAACAACTTGGGGGACACATACTTGAGTGATATCCAGAACCCGAATTATGAGGACGACGCACCGTGCCCGGATAAGAAAGAATGGTCGTGGTAACAGTCAGGAATATATATATACATTAAGCGTATTATTACTATTATCTAATTTCGGGAGTAGATAACTACGCCAACAATTCAGCAACTCAAAGAGAAACTTAAAACGACTGATGAATTAATCAAATACAAACATGATCGAAATCACATGTATGCGAAAGAGATTGGATCAAATAACAGAGAAATAAAAGAACTATTAAAAACGCATAGTGATTTGGTTTCAAAGTTAAGTTCGACCACAAGGAGATAATAAGTTATGACGAAAAACTTTTACGAAATTGCAGTTAGGATACAGGATGCAAGCAACCCGATAGCAGTAACCGGAGAATTACGAGAAGCAATGATGTCAGCCCATCACAGAGGTAATGTGAGAAAAGATCCGGCAGTAATAGCAATCTTCTTTAAGTTGTATGACATGCTCGGTGCTCCGTCAGAGAAAGAGATGTATAACGCATTACTGAAATGCGAAGTTCTTTCCCGCGAAACTTCCCCTCACCCTGTAGGCAAGTTCGGTAGTGAAGACGAGGAAAAAGAAGAAGATGAATGGAAGCCAAGAAACGGCAAAAGGCGAGCAATTCCCGGCACTATGGGTTTAGTCCCTGTTGATTACAGACGATTTAAAAAAGAAGGGAAATATTGGGAAAAAGCATGCAAACCTATAAAGAAAGCCGGGGGGTAAGGAATAATTATGGTATATACTCAGATATTGTGGGGGTATAGGTGACGGAAATGGTAAAACTCGGTGATAAAATACGGATAATTAATCAAGACGGGCAGTATACAAAATGGGCAAAGAAGGTATGGGTGGTCAACCATATCGCCCGGAACAAAAAACAACATCCCGGTTATGATAGCGGGATGAAAGGTGGAGCATTAGTTGATTGCGTCGGATTACCTGTGTCATTATACGAATATGAGTTTGAAATAGTATCTCATAGACCTGTTGGTAAAGGACGAAAATAACTATGCACTACGATTGGACTAAATACGGGATATACAGGTGTCCGGGTTGTGAAGTATTAACCGTAGTAAATAAAACCCGCCCTAATAAAGATGGGACGCATTGTTCGCATTGCCAACTTGAACGAAAAGAAGTAGACCCCAAAACCCGTAAGTGGGTACATGATTCATATAACCATTTTAAACCGAAAAACATGGGGGCTTTCGGAGCTGCATTAACAAAAGAACATATAATTAATGGTCAGAAATATCAGATGTGGGGATTTGATACTAAAAGCAAAGCATCAGCAAACCAACAGGCAGACCAACTTCGTAGACATGGTAAAGATGTAATAGTGATGGAATCCAAAAACCCCGATCTTATCAAGGGATGGATAATCTTTGCTAAAAACAGAAGGGGGAGGAAGATTGGAGGGTTTGGAGAAACGCCAACGTCAAATGCCGGACATATTACTAATATTAACGAGTTCTGGAGTAGACATAATGGCAAAACTGTGACGTTAAACGGGATTGCGTATAAGATCAAATATTCAGAACATAATGCGATACACCCCTATAAACACGTTGCAGTAAGTATCTATTTAGACCCGGTAAACAAACGTAGTGAATATTACCTGAAAACCAAACGTGAATTAGGTGATGACTGGTCAATGGATGCAAAAGACATATCCGATATAGCGTTAATAAAAATATTAAAACAGTTGGAGAGATAATTATGCACAGTGGTAGATGTCAGGAAAAACGAGAAGAAAAAAGTGAGCATAAAAAAACGCATTCACGGTCCGTAAGGCGGGGTGCATCAAAGATAACCCAAAGACTGAAACGTAACCAGAAGAAACGGTGAGGTATAATGGCATCAATCGAATGGGGTAAAATTACTGACCAGATGAAAGTAGTTGAAACCAAAACTCACTTTGAAGTAGCTGGTAAACTGGTTACTTGGGGGAGCAAAGACTCAAAGTTGGCACAGGTCTGGTTGCACGAAAGAGCAGAGGTGGATAAGGTTCGATTCAAACCCGGTAGAAAAGAACGGGAGTTCCCGCACCACATCGGCAATTTCACACGAAGATATAAAGTAGGGGATAAACATGAAATACACACGTACTAAAAAAGAGATTCTTGCAGAGATTAAAAAACTTGAAAAAGAACAGGAACAAATTTATAGGAAAATGCAAGCTGATGAACTCAGGTTATATGAGTGTAAAAAACTACAAAAAGCACAGGGTGAACTAGCGTCACGCTGGAATGACTTACGCCAACAGATCGACGCCCGGCGTGAAATTGCAAGTGGGTTTGACGAACAACTTCGGCGTGAACTTAAACATGGATGAACATGGGGACCCTTTACGATTAAACGGGTCAATCTTCAAACCAAAACCACTAATAGTTGAAAAATACCTGTTTGCGGTGTGAACAAAATGGGATCACAACATGGTTCACCGTACCGCAGGACTATTAGGGGAGTAGAGTATCAGTTATACAAACAATACAATAACATTTACGGGGGGGACGACCAGCAACGTGATATTATCAAATTGAAATCTGAAGGGTGGATTGTAAAACCCGTTAATATAACCAAAGGTCATTATACAAGAGAACGTGCAACATATATCAGGAAGGATAAACCAGAAAAGGTAGGTAACTTCGGAGATCAACCTTATCGTGGTAACAAGTTCGGGTGGGTACGTATAGCAAGAGTACGCACAATAGATGAAGTGAGTGATGTTATGGCAACGGAACCAGAAGTTATCCGAAAGAATTCAGATTATAAAATCATTCCGATAAACGAAAAGGGTCAACCAGTCGATCCCCAAAAATCAAAACATCAAGCATTTGCGTATGAGGTATATGTAAAAACAAGACAGCAACCTAACAGCAAATAACTTTTTTAGACAGATAGTAACATTCATCATCTTCTCCGCGTAAATATACATATATATATACATATGGAAGTGAAGTAGTGATAATTGAAGGAACTGTAACAGTTAACACCCGGAATGATGCATGTTGTTACCTTGAATACTTGTTAGATATAAAAGACGGTGCGTTCAATCGGTATCGTTGTGATCTCGTGGGCAGCTCACATAAATGCAAACACTGGGGATGGTGCCCAATGTGGGACGAAACCAATCCCGGTCAAGAACCGAAAACCGAACTGTGGGATTTAAGACCGAACCGGAGATTTCCGATTGCGTAAAAGGAACTGATTACTATGAAAAAAATAAGTATTTCTATATTAGTATTTATATTCTTAATAACATTCGTATTCTTCGCGGGGTGTAATGGGGATACTCCAACACCTCCGGATGAGGTGAAACCCGGTGGACAACCAATTTCTCCTGCGACTCCAAATAGTGCTCCTCAAGTAACAGCACCTATTAGTCGTATTCCAGTAGAAAGCAGTAGTATGTGTGGTGAATTAGTATATTGTGGGATTATTAAAACCAGCACAATCACCCAACCGATAACATCTACGAATTGTGAAGAATTGAATAAATTAGGTATGCGCAGGGACAGACAGATTAGGGACTGTTTCCGTGTATCTTTCACTGGGGATGGGGCAAATGGTCGTTCGAATGGGGATATTGAGTTTGCTAAATACCAGTGCGGTCTCGGGATTGGATCACGGAAATTGTGTGAAGAATATGGGGTACCTTTAGTACGGTAATAAGTAATGACTGATGAAACTACAATCTACAAGGACGTATTCCTAAATAAAGGGTATGTTGAGATTGAATTACCCGCAGAGTTAGACCAAGAGGGGTATAACAAGATTATCGACCGACACGCCGATGAATCTCGTAATTATAAAGAAACTTCCTTTAAACCGTATATAGAATTCCCACAGGTTTTCCGTAAACGGATAGCCGATCTTAAGAAACGGTCATAAACCCCTTTTTTTTGGCAGATGTATATGTTCACGAACATTTGCCTATCCAAAACGAGATCGGCAAACTGGTAAAATGCCTCTTTTGTGTATAGTGCTAAACGGTTTATATATTAGGATAGAGTAAACTATATATATAATCTACGACGTAAAGTGATACTATGATTAAAAAAAAGACCGAAAAGAAAGAAACAACTACAATAGTCATCGAACTTTCTGTATATACACAATTAAAAGACATGAAAATTATACCAGAAGAATCTTTTAATAATGCAATCAAGCGAATTTTGAATGAACTTAAGACGTTAAAAGGAGAAAAGGGGATTACAGCATGGACATCACAGAACCCGGAACAAGCATCCAAATAAGGATATTATACGAAGACGCAGAACGGTTATACAAACTCAAAACCGGACCCGAAGAAGCATGGTATAAGGTAATCGGAAGGTTATTAGACGAGAACGAACAACTTAAAAAGCAGTTAAAACAGGTAAACAAACCTTTGATTTAAGCGGAGGCATACATGGTAGAACCACGAATTACAATCATATGCGACTGGTGTGGGAAAACAAAAGAAATATACTTAAAAAATAGTATTAATACGCAGTTTAAAGCGTGTTCTGCGTCATGTAAACGCCATCTTATGAGTAAATTCATGAAGGACAAATGGGCGAATTTAACTCAAGAAGAATACGAACACTGGGTTGATAACCAATCTGATGGTCATAGGGGGCAAGAGGGGAAAGGGTTAACTGATTATCACAAATCTCTACGACCGGCTAAAGTATCTAAACTGATAGAGATGATGAAATCCCCCACAAAAGAGGTGGGTAGTAACAAGGATAGATATACTGCTAAAGGGAAAGGTAAAACAAAGAACCCTCGTCTTACTGGGGATGAATGGATGCCCAGAGGGACGTGTACGGTGATTGCAGCACACCATGAGATGCTCAAAGATGATCCGGAACGATTGTCAACAGCTTTCATTCAAAAGATGTGTCGTGTCGACTGCAAATGTAAAGTGAACAAACCAACGGGGGGTGAAGAAAATGACTGAACTCGTAAAATTTGTGCTTGGGACTGATATAATCAGCATGTGTAAAGTATTAGATGAGAAATTCCCGAAATTCACTGACGAAACCGATATAATCCAAAAAGGGGTGAGCGCACTATTACTGCGCTTTACACTGGGTGGTTTCGTAATTGGTGTAACTTTAACCGTTCTCTGCATACTTGTTTGGATTAGCATTACGGCGTGAGGTCAAATCGTGAATATATATGCAGAAATCAAGCCATCTCCCGTTTTATCGCTTCTATATAAACGAATACCCCAAATCTTTAATACCAAACAGGCGGGAAGTCCCCCTGCGAAAGCGGGGGATGAAAGCCGTTATTCATTTTCACCCCGTTATCAAAACGTTTATTAGTCATTGATTACCACCAGTAATTGTTGTATTCCTGACCTGCAAACAGGTAAAAAATAAACTAGGAATAAACGAAGATGCGACATATGGCATCGTATTTGTGATG
>Ga0315287_10002680_pt1 | contig 16961 bp, 16 predicted proteins | sample YL17G11_0_MG_FD_205037 | JGI IMG/M metagenome (GOLD analysis project Ga0315287, IMG submission 205037) | Sediment microbial communities from Yellowstone Lake, YNP, Wyoming, USA - YL17G11_0 | ecosystem: Environmental > Aquatic > Freshwater > Lake > Sediment | place: USA: Wyoming | collected...
GATCTTTTCGATTTCCGCGTTCCCTCCCCCTTCTTCTTCTCCTCGTCGTTGGTGTCGTTGTTGTTTTTACATCGTGAGCGCGTCGCGTTCAGCCGTCTCTTTCAATCCTCCTTTTTCTTGTACTCTGTCAGCTCTTGCTGCCCCTGCCGCTGCTGTTGCTGCCGTTGCTTGGGGTGTTGCTGCCAAAGCCCCTCGCCCGCACCTTTTCCAGCGCCGGCGGAACGACCCTCTTCCTCTCCGCCGCGGCGAACGCGCCGGCTCCCGCTGCTGCTGCTTCTTTCCCGGTTCCGGCTCCAGCTGCTACTGCTGCTGCCGTAGGAGACGCAGAAGAAGAGGCAGAAGAAGCAGAAGCAGAAGGAGAAGAAGAAGAAGAAGAAGAAGAAGAAGAAGAAGAAGAAGAAGAGGCACCAGAAGCGCTGTCAGCAGAAGCACTCTCGTTCCGCGGAGGGATCACTATCTGAACGGGGCCCGAAGCCCGCGTCGCCCTCCTGGCCTCGACCGAGGCCCTGACCTTCTCCCGGATGCTCTCGGCATCGACGATCGTCCTCTTGGAGTCGCCGGCGCTCTCCTCGGCCGTCGCCGAAGCGGAGGCCGAAGCGAGCGTGGCCTCCAGGACCAAGTCGCCGACCTTGCGAGGGACCATCGCCGGCCTCAGCGCGGCGACGACGGGCGCCTTCGACCTCGCAAACTGCTCCCAGTAGCTGGCGATGGCGACGGCCTCCGCCGACGTCATGCCGGACAACAAGGCTAACCTGGGGAGCTTCTCGTCCGGTTTGGAGACAAAGGGCACGGACGCGAAGGAAGCGAACGACAGCTTCGAGCCCTCGGGGGTCCGACCGCCGCCGCCGCTGTTCTCGCTGCTGCTGCTGCTGCTTTCCCCCTCTGTCGCTCCTCCCCCTCCCCTCCGCACCAAGAGCGCCTCCCCGGCCGTCTGCTCGAGCATGGGCCCGCTGCAGTGCGCGATCGGCAGCCCCTGGCCCTCCATCTCCCTGAACCAGGACTCGGCGGCCGCCGCGTCCTCGGCGTCGAGCCCGACGAGCAGGACGCCGCGGGGCCCGAAGGGCTCCTCCCTGGCCGCAGCGGCCGGGGAGAGGTCGAGGGCGTGCAGGTGCGTCTTGTTGGTGCCGGTGCTGCTGCCGGTTCTGCTGCCGGTTCTGCTGGTGCTGTTCTGCATGTGCTTGCTCTTGCTGGCGGTGTTGCTGCTTTCGGAGCCAGGGGCCGCCGCGGCGGCGGAGGTCTGTGAGTTTGTGGAGGAGAAAAGAAGAGGAGGGAAGGTTAGGAAAGGGCAAACGGCGACGAAGAAAACGAGGCTCACGTTCCCTCTGTCTTCTTATTCTCCCTCGTGGGAAGCGTTTGATTTCACGTTCCGACTCTTTCAAGAGAAGCAGCGCTGTACGATCTATGCAGCAGCGCCAAAATAAAACGAAAGTCCTCCTCGGCAACGCACCTGGGCGACGCGCAAAGGCAGACGACGATGACGAGATCGACGCATGCCGGCGGTGGCGACGACGACAGCGAAGAACAATGATGCACAGTTGCTCCTCCTTGCTATCGTCGCCGAGGAGGAAAATGGGGATGGTAAGGAAGAGCAGGTGCTGCTGCAGCAGCGCCAGGGCGCGAGGGACGACATGCGAGGCGAGTTCTTGGGTAGCGTAGGAGAGAGCCAAGCCTCCTTCCAGGAAGGAAAAGAAAAAAGTGAAGGGCGAACAGGGAGCCCGAACGGAAATCTCACTTTTTTGTTGCGACATGAAGTTCTTGTTTCATCGACCGCCCGTAGCGGCTCCCGTGCCGCAGCATTACACGATATCGGTGTCTCTCGGGAAAAGAGCCGATGCCCTACGATGCTGCGCGACGCGGCGCGATCTCCTGAGTAAGGAACGAGGAGTTGGAAAGCTTTGAAGATTGGAATGCCTGTTTTCCTCTCCTCGACCTCGACGACGAAAAAAAAAACTCGACCTCCTCGTCTTCGAAAAAACCAAAAAAACTATGTAGCCGCAGCAGCAGCCCTGACCCCCTGCTGCTGCGCCCTCTGCCTCTCAAGGACGCAGCTCGGCCGGAACGCGTACAAGAGCTACTTCGCTTCGGCGATGGCGACGATGATGCAGAGCTACGAGGCCGAGGTCGAGCCGGTCAAGCGCGCGCTGTTTGCCGAAGTGCTCCGAGAGGCAGCGGCGGGGACGGCGGGTTCCGGGGCAGGCGGCGAGGGGAGCGGGAGTGGAGGGAGGGGGCTCGACGTCCTTGACCTGGGGTGCGGGGCCCTGCCCAACGCGAGGCTCCTCCTCCTCGGCAGCGGCGGGAGTGCCTCTCCCGGCTCTGCTCCCTCTTCTCCCCGGTCTCCCGTGGCGGTTCGCTCGCTCGTCGGCGTCGACAGCAACGCGTTCATGTTCAGATACGCCCAGGAGGCCGCGAGGGAGGCCGGCTTCGAGGTCTTGGAGCCGCCGTCGGGAGGCAGCAACAGCGGCGGCAGCGGCAGCGGCAGCGGCGGCGGCAGCAGAGGCAGCGGCAAGGACGGTGCACCCTCCCCCTCTTCCTCGACCTCTTCTTCTCCTTCTGCTCCCTCCTCTTCCTTTCCTCAGAGACCGACGGCGCGCTTCGTCCAGGCCTCCGCCGAGTCGCCCGCCTCCCTCTCGGCGTCGGGGATCCGGGACGAGTCCGTCGACGTCGTCCTCTGCACGCTGCTGCTCTGCTCCGTGCCCGACCCCGGGCAGACGCTCGCGGCCGCCGCGGCCGCGCTCCGCCCCGGCGGCGTCATCGCGTTCCTGGAGCACACCCTCGATCCGGAACCGACCCACGGGCTGATGCGGGTCACGCAGCGCGTGCTGGACCCGCTTCAGCAGCTCCTGGCCGACGGCTGCCACCTGACCAGGGACCCGGTCCCGCTGTTTGAAGTAGGAGGGGGAGGAGGGGGAGGGAAAGGAGCGAGGCTGCTGCGGCTGTCGAAGGTCGAGAGGTTCAGGGTGGAGGGCGGAGGGTTTATCGCGCCTCACGTTTCCGGGATCGCAGTGAAATTGTAAGACAGCCTAGTTGAATGAAGCAGAAGCGATTGATCGCGGGGCCAGGAGGGGGGGGCGGGGTGAGAGGGAGTTGTTTTCGTTTTTTTGGCCTCTTCTCGCTTCTCGAGCAAACTACCGCTTGCTCACTTTTTTTCGCAAATCGCTTTCTGCTCCCTCCCCCTTTCGAGAACTTCGAACCTTTGAACTTCTCCTTTCCTTCTCTCCCTTCCCACCTTCCACCCCCGCTTCCGCGCATCGCGCGCGCGGGGGAGCAAGCAGGCACCAAGGCAGCAGCCGTTTGTGTGTTTAGCTCCGAAGAGAGGAAACGAGGAACAAGAGCAATCTATCGACCGACGTGATTCGGCGACGAGAGTTGCAAACGGCGCCGAAAAAAAAAAACAGATTGTGCGTGAGCTAGTCTGTTCCAGGCTTTCTATTCCTCTCTTCGAAGAGGACGAGATCAACGTGCCGTGCGCGTCGGAGCAAAGAAACAGAGAAAAGACTCAGAAAAAGCGAGTGCGCAGCAGCGCTGTTTGTTTGAAGAGCATCGGCTAATCTCCCCGCTGCCGTCGCTCGCCGGCTGCGTTCTTCTTTCCAATCGACGTCGCTCCCTCCTTCTCTCCCTCTTTCTCTCTCTCTCTCTCACTCACTCACTCTCCCGTCTCTCTTTCCGTCGCCCAACTTAACAACACGACAGAAACAAAAACGATGACGAGCGAGAAGCCCGTTGAGGGCAAGCCCGTGGGCGTCTCTCTTCCCGAAGGTGAGCGCGTTTTCTCTCTTCTTCCTTTCTCCCCTCAAAAATCGTCGTGATGCCTCTCGCACTTGGGCTTCGCGGCCGCCGCCGCTCGACGCAAGCATGGAGCAGATCTCCCGCGCGCTCGGGAGCCTTCTGGCTCTCCGCCTGGCCGAGGCCTATGGAAGGCTCGTAGCGTGCGACTGGCGGTCGAGAAGCGATGCAGAAAGCCAGGCTGGCTTGGATTTCGGCGAGGCGGCGAATGCTGTAGAAGGGAAAACGAGAGCGAGAAGCGTAGCGAGCGGAGAAAAAAAAAAAAAAAACTCGCCCTTGCCCTCGACCTCCTCTAGCTTCTCGCTTCTTTCTCTCCCCACGCCCGCCCCGACCGAGGTCTCTCGGCGTCCCCGCCCAAACACGGGGCTTTCTCTTTCCCCGTTTCTCGGCGCTTCTGCTCTCTCTTTCTCTCTCTCTACGAAACAAGCGAACTCACAAACCGAAACAAAACAAAAAACAACGAAAAAATCAGGCCCCCCGCCGGCAGCAGGCGCGCCTGCTCCAGTGTTTGGCTCGTTCGAGGCCCCGCCGGCAGCGGCCGGAGGCGGCGCTCCTCCTCCTCCTCCTCCTCCTCCTCCTCCTCCGCAGCAGCAGCAGCAAGGAGGCCCGCCGCTTCAGCACATGGGCGGCATGGGCCGCGGTATGGGCCGCGGAGGAGGCGCGAATGGAGGCAACAAGTCCCGGAACAACAACATCGGCATGAGAGGGGGGCCTCCTCCCTTCATCCCCGGAGGAGGCTACCCTGGGGGCCCCTTCCCCGGAGGGCCCCCGCTTCCTCCGCCTCTCGGCTGGAACCCCAACCCGAACTATGGCGGCGGCGGCTTCATCCCCGGAGGAGGGGTCATGCAGATGCCTGGGCAGGGAGGAGGAGGCCCCGGGGGAGGCGCCAGCGTCGGGATGATGATGCCCCCCCCGCCTCCTGCTTACTTCATGGACGGGAGCTCCATGGGCGGGTACGGTGGCGGAGTCCCCCCCGCCGGCATGATGTTCGCGGGAGGAGGCGGCGGCCCCGGCGGGCCCGGCCAGTTTGCGCAGATGCCGCCCCAGCCGCTGCAGCCGCCGCGGGGCGGCGGCGCGCCGGGGCAGATGCAGCAGCAGCAGCTCGGCGGAGGAGGCGCCCCGCCTCCGCCCCCGGCGGCCTTCATCCCTCGCCTGCCCATGCCCGTGCGCGCGAAAAAGGTCCTGAAGCTCGAGGACCCGAACTCGCACGAGGCGATCGACCTGACCAAGGTGGAGAGGGTGCCGTCGACCCCAAGGTCGGCCGACGCCGCGCCCGCGCCCGCGCCCGCGCCCGCGCCTGCGCCCGCGCCCGCCGGTGCCGGTGGTGCTGCTCCCGCGGGAGGAGGCGCTGCGCCCGCCGCTGATGCGCCCTCTTCCGCGACGGCGGTGGCCGTCGCTGCCGCCAAGGCCGCGGCGGCCAAGGCCGCGGCCGGGGAGAGCGCCGCGACCCCTTCGAAGCAGATGACGATCACGACGCCCGACGGCGCGACGGTGGCTCCGCCGTCGCCCAAGCCCAAGCCCGCTGCGGCCGCGCCGGCCGCCGCTCCTGCCGCCGCCGCTCCTGCCGCCGCCGCTCCTCCCGCTGCCGCCGCCGCTCCCGCTGCCGCTGCTGCTGCTGCTGCTCCTGCCGTTGCGGCTGCGGCTCCTGCGACGCCCGCGGCGGCGGTTGCTCCTGCTGCCGCTGCGCCCAAGCCCGCGGCTGCTCCGGCTGCTTCCGTCGCGATGGAGCCGCAGCCGGCTGCTCCCGCTGCTCCGGCGGCCCCTCCTGCCGCTCCTGAGCCGAAAAAGGAAGACGACGGCTGGGAGACTGTCGGGGGGAAAGCAGCCGGAGAGAAGGCTGCTGCTGCTGCTGCTGCTGCTGCTGCCGCTGCCGCTGCCGCTGCCGCTGCCGCTGCCGCTGCTGCTACTGCCGCGGCGGCTGCCACTGCTGCAGCGGCTCCGACTTTTGCCGCCGCCGCCGCGCGCGCCCCCTCGACCTCCTCGTCGGCCGCGGCCCCGGCCGCGCCCTCGATCCCGGCGCCGACCTTCGCCCCCGGGGCCCGCAAGCGGTACCCGCTCGACTGGCTGCTCTCGCAGAACTTCCCGGAATCGAACAGGAAGATGCCCCGCGGCCTCGAGGGGCAGATGGATGACGTGCTCTATAAGGGCTGGCCCGCGGAGGGCCTGGCCTCGGGAGGCGTGCCCGGCCTCAACGGCGGGCGCGCCGGCGGCAGCGGCGGTGGCGGCGGCGGAATGAGGAACGGCGGCGGCGGCGGCGGCGGGATGATGGGAGGGGCCATGGGCATGGCAGGAGGAGACCGCAGGCAGGGAGGAGGAGGCCAGATGGGAGGCTTTGACCAGCGCGGCGGCGGCCCCGGCGGCCCCGGCATGCGCCAGGGCGGCGGCGGAGGAGGGCAGCAGGGCTACGCCCAGGGCCAGATGCCGGGCGGCATGATGGCCCCCCCTCCCGGCGTCGGCGGCGGCGACGACCGCTGGAAGCAGCGCGGCCCTCAGGCCGGCGGGCCCGGCCAGCAGGGCATGATGGGCGGCCAGCGCGGCCCCGGCGGGCCGCAGCAGGGCATGCAGCAGAACCGCGGGCGCGGGGGCAACCAGCAGCAGCAGCAGCAGCAGGAGGCCGACCGCTGGGCGCGCGGGCAGGCGCTGCCGCCGGCGCTAGGCGGCGCGGCTGGTGCCAACGCCGCGATGATGATGAGGAAGTCGTCTCTGCACAAGGCAGAGTCGCGCTACATCATCGGGCAGGTGGTCTCGGACGACCCGGAGGAGGCTCGAAAGCAGCGCGAGTTCAAGAGTCTGCTGAACAAGGTACGTGGAGAAGGAGCTGTCCCTTTTTTTTGCTCGAAAAAGACGACGACAGAGGGCGCAACGGAGGCGTTTTTTTTTCGTTTTTCGTTTCCAAACGCTCTCTCACCATCTTCTTCCTCTTTTCCCATCGACAAATCAACATAAACAACCCCCTCTCCCTCTCTCTCCTTCTTCCAAAGGTCACCCCCGACAAGTACGAGACCATCCGCGACAAGATCCTCGCCGTCGGGATCGACGCCCCCAAGACCCTGGGCGGCCTCATCAACCTCGTCTTCGACAAGGCCCTGCGCGACGTCACCTTCTGCGAGATCTACGCCGCGCTCTGCTTCGACCTCAACGCCGCCCTGCCCGAGTTCCCTGCCGAGCCCCCGGCCGAGGGAGGCGAGGCCGCGGCCGCGGCGCAGCCGGCCATCACGTTCCGGAGGCTGCTGATCAGCAAGTGCCAGGTCGAGTTTGAGCAGGGCACGCAGGCGATCGCTGCGGTCGAGGCGCGCGAGAAGCAGGCCGCCGCGGACAAGGCCGCCGGGAAGAAGACCACCGACGAGGACGAGGAGGCCGTCGACGACGAGGAGGAGGAGGAGGGAGAGGCGAAGAAGGAGGGGGGGGAGGCCGGCGGCGAGAAGAAGAAGGAGGAGGAGAAGGAGGAGGCCAAAGAGACTTCTTCGACTGCCAAGCCCACAGACGCCGACAAGGAGAAGGAGGAGGGCGAGCTCGCAGAGACCGCCCCCGCTCCCACTTCCCCTTCCTCCACGGAGCAGCGCGCCGCGCCCAAGTTCATCGCCGTCGACGAGGCCAAGCTCGCCGCCAAGGCCGCCGCCGCCGAGGCCCGCGCCAAGCGCCTCGCCGAGGCGCGCGAGGCGCAGGCCGAGCTCGACGCGCGCCGCCGCGCCCTGGGCAACATCCAGTTCATCGGCCAGCTCTACCGCCAGAAGATGCTGACCGAGAAGATCATGCACGCGTGCATCACGACCCTCTTGGGCAACGTCGAGGCCCCTCGCGGCGAGGACATCGAGTGCCTGTGCAAGCTGCTCGCGACGGTCGGCAGGCCGCTCGACCAGAGCGTGGCCAAGACGCGGCCGCTGATGGAGGTCTACTTCCAGCGGATCGACGCGCTGTCCAAGTCCGAGGCGCTCGACTCGAGGCTGCGCTTCCTGCTCAAGGACCTGGTCGACTTGCGAAGCAACCAGTGGGTCGAGCGGCGCAAGAAGGAGGGCCCGAAGACGATCGACGAGATCCACCGCGAGGCGCGCGACGAGCTCGCGAGGCAGCGCGCCGCCGACATGAGGCAGGGCCCCGGCGGCGACCGGAGAGGAGGAGGAAACGACAGGAGGGGCCCCGGCGGCGGCCCGCCCGCCGAGAGGAGGCCCCCGCGCTTCGCCTCCGAGGTTGAGGCGCCCATCAGGCCGATGGCCCGCCCCGGGTCGCACGAGATGTTCGGCGCCGCGTCGTCGCTCAGGCCGGGCGGCGCCGGGGGTGCCGCGGGCTCCGGCGCGGGGTCGGGCGCGTTTGCTCGCGCCGCCGGCGGCGCCGGCCTGGGCCCCAGGGCGCAGCCCTTTGGCCGACAGGCTTCTCCCTCGGCCGTCGACGGAGCCGCCGCGAGCGCCGCTGCCGCGAGCGTCGTCGCTGCCGCAGCCGCGACCGCGGCCAAGGCCACCGCTGCCGCCGCCGCTGCTGCTGCTGCTGCTGCTGCCGCCGCCACCGCCAAGGCTGATTCCGAAAAGAAGGGCGCAGCGGCTGCTGCTGCTGCTGCTGCTGCCGGCGCGTCCCCTCCCCCGGCGACGGCGCCCTCCGCTGCGTCCCGCGCCGCCTCCCCGGCACCTTCGACGGCAGCCCTCTCCCCGGCCGAAGAGGCCGCGCGTTCGAGGGCCAAGACCCTGGCGACGGAGTTCCAGTCGCTGGGCAGCCTGAAGGAGGTCGACGCGACGCTCGCCGAGCTCGGCATCGCAAGCGCCGCCGCAGCCGAAGGCGAGGGCGCAGCCGCAGCAGCCGAGGGCGAGAAAGGAGGAGCTGCCTCCTCCTCGCCTCCGTCGCCTTCTCTCCCCGAGGCGGAGGCGGTCGCGGCCACTGCCGCGCTAGTCGACGAGCTCTTCCTCACGGCCTACGGCCTCAAAGGGCTCGACAGGGGCAAGTTCCAGGAGCTCGTCGCCCACGTTGCGCAGGCGTCGGATGTCGCCAAGGCCGGCGTGCCGAGGGCAGTCAGGCTGGTGCTCGACACGCTCGAGGGCGAGGCCGAGGACGCTCCCTTCGCCCCGACGCTGGTGGGAGAGGCCTCGGCCGGGTTCATCGCCGAGGGGCTGTTGAGCTTGGAGGAGTTTGCTCGGACTCTGCTGGCTGCCGGTGTCGAGGACTTTGAGGGCGAAGAAGAAGAAGAGGAAGACGCTGCTGCCGCCGCCGCTGCCGAAAAGGTTCTGATGGGCAGCGGTACCACCTCGAAGGTCCTCGCTGCGACTCTCTCGGCCCTGGCGAAGCGCAAGGGTGCCGACGAGGCCAAGGCGGCCTGGGAGGCGACTGGCCTTTCGCTCAAGTCGTTCTTGCCCAAGGACGACAGGGAAATCGACGCACTCGCCGACGACTTGGCTAAGGACTGTGGGCTGAACTAGAGAGAGTGTTTTTTTTCCTGTTTTTTTTCTGTTCCTTCGAAAGGTTGAGGCGGGAGAGTTTGTTTCTGATCTACTATTCTGGGGTGTTCCTTTGTTGTCTGTTTTCTGGGTTCTTCCGGGGCAGCGTGCTAGAGAGTTCATGTTTTCAAAAGAGAGGGGCAGAGAAAATGACGACAGGAGAGAGAAAGAAAGAAAAAAAAAAGTGTAAACGAAAAAAAACATTTTTTTTTCTATCATCGTTCATTTTTTCGTTTCGTTTCCGATGCATGGTCCCCTCTCCCTCTCTCCCTACCCATCAACCCTGAAGACATCCTAGAGCTCGTCATCGCGGTTGCTCTGCATCCATTCAACCTCCCTAAATCTACGTCAAATCATCACCGGACGTCGTCTTTTTCTCGAGCCCGTCAGAAGTCGACGCGGCTAAAAGCGCTGCAGCGTCCACTCCCAGCTCCGCGAGCTTGGCCGACAGGACCTCGACCTTGCGCTCTTCCTGTAGAATAGGTCATTGAGTGTAATGCGGTGATTGTGAGCTCAAAAAGGGGGGCGAAGGGGTGAACGAATCGCGTATAAGCACTCTTTACCTCTCCGAGACACACTAAAAGGTCCTCAAGGCCGGCTTCCCCTTCCGCTCGGGCCGCATCCGCTGCCTCTGTGATGCGCCTCTCTGTTTCCGAGGGATCGGGGGCGGTGGTGGCTGTTGAAATGGAGTGGAAGGCAGTCAAAAAGAGGAAAAGTAGGAAAGACGGTGAAAATGTTGCGTTTTTTTCACGTCTTTCGAGGTTTTCAGTCAAGTCGAAAACGCACGCGTTGCTTGCCGAGCCCCGGGAATTCGAATCTCACCTGCGCCTCCGCTGCTGCTCCCGAGGCTCGCAACGCGCGATTCAAGGTCCTGGGCGTGCGCCTCGAGGCCGGCGTAGGCTCCGGCGAGGTCCTGGAGGTCGCGTTCGAACTTTGCAGCCGCTGCGGCCGAGGTCGCAGCCTCGGCGCGAGCAGCGTCGACTTGGGCTTGGAGCTCGCCGCAGCGGGCTTGCACGTCCGCCGAGGGTGCTCCGCTTGTTGACAATGGTGCAGCAGAAGAGATACGGGCTTCTTGCAGTTGGCTGTAGACGTTTTTTGAGGGTTGAATGAAGAGAGAGAAGAAAAACGTGAGGTCACAGGGAGAAGGCGTCTAGCCGTAGACGGTCACCGTCAACGGTCACCGCGCGCCCGAGCCACTTTGGCACCCCCGAAAATTCGATTTCGTTGACGGCCGTTCCACTCACTTCTCGAGCGCGGTAATGGTCGCCTTGGCCTCCTGGAGCCGCTTGGCGTCGGCGGAGGGAGCAGAATCGACGGAAGAGGACGGCGGGTGGGTTGAGTCCGGGAGGGTTGACGGCAGCAACGAGGTCGCCGCCGGCGCGACGAGCGCGTGCTGAAAAGTTGACTCGAAAGCGCTCAAGAAAGTCCGCATCTCTAGCGTCAAAGTAAACTGCGACGCATGATCTGTCAGTTGTTTCGGTTGCGGAGCAGAGAATTGTAAGTAACAAAGAGAACGCCGCTCGGCGAATACAAAAAACACGAAAGCGACCACACGTGAAGCCTTACCATCGGGCGAAACGTACGCCTGGAGCCTCCCGAGGGCGCCAAAGTACTTGGCCAGCCCCACTCGGGACATGATGATTTCTTTCGACACGACCTGAGACTGTTTTGAGGAGTGGGAGCGAGGCTTCGGGCGTTAATTCACTTCTCCGCACTTGCGTCGAAATCGCCGCAGGGCAGCTTTTCCTGCGTGCGTACCTGAAAATCTTCGCCGCAGTACAGCAGGCACTCGCCGAGGAGCACTGCGGACAAGCAGCAGATCCAATCGTCGCAAGAAAGAGGCCTGCGGCGAAATTTGGGGAAAGTCGAGGTGGTGAGCGTTACTGGTCGAGCTTTTCTGCGGCGTTTCGTTCCCCACTGAATCGACGTACCTCTCTATCAGCACCGCGATCGTTGCGTCGACCCATTCAGGCGCATTCAAGAGCGCTGCCACGGCCTTGGGGCAGTCGACGAGCCAGTCAACCAAAAGCGTCGCGGCCGCCGCGGCCAGCGGACGCGCGCGTTCTTCTTGCGGACCACCTGCGGAGTTTGATTAGTGTGGGTTAGCTCCATCGTCGCATTAAGAGAGGAGACAGCTGCGCGGAAAACTAAAGTGCGCACCTGGTGCATCAAAGTAATTCGCGACCGTCGCGCTCAGCGTCTGGAGCACCAGCCTGTGCGGTCCATTGGTGCCGGGCGCGGCTTCCACGGGCAGCTGAAGGAAATAATCCTTGGCGCGAGTGTTCCCGCGGATCAGGGACGCCGCGACGGCAGATGAGGGAACAGCCAGCGTCGGGTCTGCGTTGAGTAGGCCGCGCACGAGCTCCTGTCCAAAGTTGGAGGGGACGAAACCTGTTGCGGAGCATGTTTTGAATACAGATATTAGAATGCGGCGTGAACGGGCGCAGGAGCGAAGCTGCGCGACGATTTCGAAAAAACGTGCGCACTTGTTTTTTTTTCAAGCTCGCTCGAGCAAAGAAGAAAAAAAAACTTTCTCTCTTCGTCTCTCTTTCTTCCCCCCCCATCACTCTCTCTCTCTTCTCTTACCTGGCTCCACAGGGCTAATCGTGCTCAGCAGCTCGAGCTGCACCTCTTCGTTGCGGCAGCAGAGCCTCCTCAAGACGCCGTCGCCTGCTGCGCGCTCGGCGACGCTCGGCGCTCGGAGTGCGGTTCGCAACAGCGCCTGCACGACGGGCAAGGGCTTCCCCACGACTGTGATGTTTGTCCTCGCCAGGGCTACTTGTGCCCCTGCGTTCCCCAAGACGAGCATCCCGAGGGCAGTCATCGCCTGTTTGAAGTGTGTGTGGGGGGGGGAGGGGCAGGGTTTTTTTTGCAGAGGCAAACGGAGGTTTGAAGATAAAAACAGAGGTGAGTGGGTGAGAAGAAAATAAAGTCAACTGCTCATTTTTCGCGCCGCCACACCCCTTCCACCCATTCCCAAGCCCTCCGCCCGCGCGGCATCGACTCAGTACGTCGAAAGGATCAGATTGTGGGGGTCGGAGGTGGAAACTGGCGACTCGAATTTTCGGGTCCGCAAAAGCAACTCGTGTCGCCGCCGCTGCCGAGGGCTCAGGCCTCGGGCTCTGGAAAGCTTGGCCTTGAGCGTTCTCGAGGTCGAAAAAACCCTCCAGAAACAATCAACTCTCACCTTGACCCTCAAGGCGTCATCAGGAACCCCTCCATTATCCATACACAGGGCTAAGAGGCCCTGAATGCCACCGTACTGCAAAAGCGCGTCCTGGTTTGCAGCGCGAGCCCTGGCGGCCTCGGCCGCCGCGGTCGGCGTCGAGGCGCTGCTGCCCAACGTCGTCATCGCTGCTGCGTTCCCTCCGTCGTCTCCACTCCACACCAGCGCCATCACCAGGTCGAGCGCCGCGCAGATGACGACGGCGCGCTGCGGTGTCAGCCTCTTGTTCGGGTTCTGCCTGTTCCTGTTCTCCCCAGCAGCGGCGGCTTCACCGTCGACAGAGAGCAGCGCTGGCAGCGCCGCCGTGTGGCCGCCCTCGCGGAACAGGACCTGCGTCGCCGGGTTGCGTTCCAGGAGCGCCGCCGTGAGCTGCAAAAAGTCCTGAGCCGCAGAGACTTCCCCGACGGAGGCGGCGGATCGAGCTCCGGCCAGGAGCCTCTCGAAGGCGCCCTCGAAGGCGGCAATCTTTTGCACCTCGGGCGCCGCTCTCGCGAGCCGCAGCAAGAGAGGCCTGGCCTCTCCCGCGACAGCTCCGTGACTGTCAGAGAGCAAGTCGAGCAGGAGTCCCACGCCTCCGGGCGAAGAAAGCACTGCCGAAGCGAGGCGCGGAGCGTGGCTGGCAGCGAGCGCCGCGAGCGTCGCCGTCGCGTGGTATCGGATCCCGAGGTCGGAGGACACGTCGATCACTTCGCCGCTGCCGTTGCCTTTCGAAAGCAGCGCGAGCAGCGCGGAGACATTGGCCGGATCTCGGGAGAAGAGCTCGCAGTTGATGGCGGCCGGGGAGATTGTCTTTTTTTTTTTTGGAGAGAGAGAAGAGAGAGAAGAGAGAGAGGTGAGAGGTACGAGAGAAAGAAAGGAAAAGAACGAATGGAGAAGGGAGAGAAGAAGGAAGGGAATAGGGAGAGAAGAGAAGAAAAAACTCTCGCCTCCCCTCCACTTACCTGCTGTATCTCGGCCTCTGCTGCTGTCGCATTCGAAGCAGCGGCTGTCCCGGCCTCCCCGAGCGCCGAGGACAGGCACTCGAGCACGGCCCGCAGCGTCTCGAGGTCTCGCGGCTGCTGTCTGAGCGCCGCGGCGAGCGCCGGCAGGCCGGCCGAGCCGACCGCCTCCTGCGCCGAGGGGTAGTCCGCGAGCAGGTCGCGGAGCCTCTCGGCGGCCTCTCGGCGGCGTTCGAGGGGCGCCGTGGGGTCGGCGAGCGAGTCTGCTAGGGAGGCGACCGCGGCGTCAGCGTTGAGGGCTGGTGTTGTTGAGAGCAAGAAGAGGAGAGTTTTCGGGGTTTTCGAATTCTTCTTTTAAGTGACGAGATCGATCGTCGATCGATGGTCTCTCTCGCTTCCCTTTTTGCCCCCTTTCCACACGCGTATTTAACGCACTGTGCTCTCCCGCACCGCCCATCACAGCTCCCAGTCGGTTGAACATCCTCGCGTGGAAGAGAAAGAGAGATCCGATGCCCTGCGAAGGTGGGAGAGACGGGCGCGTTCTTGGAGTCAAAGACGCTCTTCGCTCGCCTTCTCGTCGTCGTCGTCGGGGGCAGAAAAAAAGTCTGAGAGTGCGCAAGCACCGCCGACGTTGCCATAAGCTTCTTGATCGATGCCGAGAGGAAGAGACAAGCGAAAAAAACCGTCCGTCCTCGTCCCTCTCTCTGACACACACTGGTTCGCAGCTCTGGCGCGTCTTTTTCCCCTACGCAACTGACACTCGTCTCTCTTGGCTCTCGTCGAGCTTTTATTACCTGAGACGGAGCAGGCAGACCAGAACAAAGCGTGAAAAAATGGAGGTCGATGGCGAGAGCACACTTGCTGCTGCTTCTGCGCCCTCTCCCCCGCTCTCCCTGCCCATCTTCTCCGTCATCCGCGCCGCACAGGCAGCGCACGGCCTTCGATATTCCGACTATGCTCGGTACAGGTGAGTCGAGAGGGATCGGCGGAGTGGAAAAGAGGGGGGCAGACGAGAGAAGCCGAACGTCGATCGAGACGGCGCTTGCTTCTCGATCGATCTCTCACCTTCTCGACCTCAACCTCATCTCCCTCTTCTTCCAGGTCCTTCTGCTCTAAGAAGCTCCGCCGCCTCTCCTGCTCGCTCAAGCTCGGCGCCCAGTCCCAGCGCGGCAAGTTCGTCAAGCGCAAAGTCGAGCCCGAGGCGTCGATGGAAGTCGGGTAAGAGGAAGAGGGAGGGAGGACTTGCTCTTGTTTGTCCTTGTTCTTTCCTTTCTCCCTCTTTTGAAAGAGGCAACCTCACTCATTTCCCTCTCTCCCTCCTCTTCCTCCGCAACAACAAAACGAATCGAAAAGCCACCTCTCCCTCCTGTTAACCTCCGCCGAGCGCGCCTGGTCGCGGGCCCAGGAGGCCAAGCTCGCCCTGGAATCGGGCCCGGACATGAGCAAGAAGCGCGTCCTGCTGTCGAGGTCCGCCAAGGCCGCCTCCTGGGGCCGAGAGCTCGCGGCCGCCGCGAGCGCCGCCGGAGACTCGCGAACCGCCGTCGAAGGCGCGGCGTACGCCTCCTGGCTCGAGGGGCTCGCGGCGATGGAGCGCGCCCCCGGGGCGGGGAAGCGCGGCGGCGACGGCTCCTCCGTCGTCGACGTCGAGGCGTCGGCCGCGGCATGGACTTCGGCGCTCGAGGCGCTCGCCCGCGCCGGGGAGCTGTGCTCGAGGCTCGCAGCGTCTTCCGCCGGGTTCGGCTCCGGCTTTGATGCCGCTACCTCCCCCGCGGACGTTCGAGCTGCCGCGAGGGCTCAGGCGGCGGACATCGCCCCGCTGGTGCGCTTCTGCCAGCACCAGCTCGGCCGCGCCCACGCTGCTTCCTCGGGCGAGACCCCCGAGCGCGTCTCCGCGGCCGCCGCTGAGGGCGCCGGCGCTGCGTCGGGCCCGAAGGTGAAGGCAGCGCTCGAGGAGCTCCGCGCTGGGGAGGGGAAAGACGACGACGACGATGGTGGTGATTCGACGAAGAAGGAGCGCCAGTCTTCTTCCTCCTCTTCTTCGAGTTTCGCTTGGCGCGGCAGCTTGTTCGCCGTGCCCTCGGAGCGCGCCCGCACCGCGCTGGCCGCGGCGCAGGCCGTGATGGCAGACGCCCGCAAAGTCGGCGGCGACGACGACGTCGCTCGCCTCGCCGCGCTCGACCGCGCGCTGGCGGCGCTTGGGGACGCCAAGGGCATTGTCAGGCAGCAGCAGCAGCAAGCTGGAGGAGGGGCGACGGCTGCAGCGGCGGCGCCCTCCGCCTCCTCCTCTACGGCCGACGCCGCCCGGGCCGCCGCGGACGCGCGCTCCCTCGCGCTTGCCGTCACTGGCGCGGCCCTCGACGCCGCCCTCGAGCGCGGTCGCCTGGCGACCTCTTTGCTGTCGCGCGCCCTGGACGGGGGAGAGAAGGAGGCCGCGACGATCTTCAAAGTCAAGCAGGCCGCGCTGGCGGCGTCGGTGTCGGCGTCGGCATCTGCGGCGGCCGAAACAGCAGCGACAGCAGCAGCTCCTCGCACCACCACTTCCGACGCCACCACTGCTGCTGCTTCCGCCTCCGCGTCCGCCGAGAAGAAGAAAAAGCAGCAGCGCCGCAGGGCCGCGGCGGCGGCTAAGCGCCCCCCCAAGCCCGAGGACGCCGTGCGGGCCTTTGCGTCGCTGGCCAAGACCGCCAAGCAGCTGGGCGAGGTCGCCGCGGCCCTCGGGGGCACGACGGGCGAGCTCCTGCTCGACGAGGCCGCGGCCCTGGGCGCGGACGCCTCGGCCAGGCGCACCTTCTGGGCCGCCAGGGCCTTTTTAGCCTCCAGGAGGTGCCCCGACGCGATGGCGCTGCTCGACAGGGCGCGCGAGCGCGCCGAGGCCGCCGCGGAGGCGCACGAGGAGTGCTCCCGCCCCGACAACGCCGCGGTCCTCTCGCTGAGGTCGCTCGCCGAGGACGCCTGCCCCGGGTGGAAGGCCGTGGCGCACGCCGAGGCCGCCGCGAGGACCGCGAGGGGGGTCCGGGCCGCTGGGAACAAGGTGGCCGGGCTGAAGGTCGCTGGGAAGAGGAGCAAGAGGAGGGGTGCGGGCGAAGACGGCGGCGATGATGACGACGAAAAGGAAGATGACGAAGAAGAAGAGGAGCAAGAGCGGGAGCAGAAGCGCCCCTTTTTGATGGACCGCTTGGACGAGTGGGCCTCCTGCGCGCCCACCAGGATCGCGCCGATCCCGCCCAGGCTCGAGACCGTGCCCGTGAGGCCCTTTGTGCTCGATGTTGCGTTCGACGGGGTCGTGCCGCCTGACGTCTCGAAGCGCGTCGGGAGGCAAAAGGCTGCCCGTGGCGGTGGTGGAGCTCCCGCGGGCGCTTCTTCCGCTTCTGCTGCTACTGCGGCTGCTGGTGGTGTTGCTTCCGAGGAGGAGAGCGCGGGTACGCTCTCGAAGCTGGCGGGGGCTTTCGGGTGGGGAAGCAAGTGAAAAAGAGAGGAGAGAAAAGAGAGAGAGAGAGAAAGAGAGAGAGAGAGAGAGAGAGAGAGAGAGAGAGAGAGAGAGAGAGAGAGAGAGAGAGAGAGAGAGAGAGAGAAAGAGGGGGGGGTGTGGTTGAG
>Ga0315287_10002681_pt1 | contig 16958 bp, 9 predicted proteins | sample YL17G11_0_MG_FD_205037 | JGI IMG/M metagenome (GOLD analysis project Ga0315287, IMG submission 205037) | Sediment microbial communities from Yellowstone Lake, YNP, Wyoming, USA - YL17G11_0 | ecosystem: Environmental > Aquatic > Freshwater > Lake > Sediment | place: USA: Wyoming | collected...
CGAGTTTGACGTCGTCATAAAATAGCCTGGCGATCTTCCCCACCGTATCTCGTGACTGAATGATGTATGTCCGCATCGCTCAATTACTCCTTACGCTTACCACACGTTTCCCGCGTTCTGGATACTTCCTCACGCTCCCTGACTCAGCGAGACTTGTGGCCTCCCCACATGGGAGGTTGATGGGGAGCTGTCCCGCAGCACCTCGATGTTGAGGACATTGACAAGATCGCTCTCGTTCAGGTTCAGCACGCTCTGCCCAAGATCTTTCCGCATTTCGAGTAGAACTTTCGCGACCTGTGACGGAATCTCAGGGCTGTGAAGGGCGGCATTCTTTTCCAGCACTTGCAACTCAATATAGGTCTTAATGACCTTGGAGTTCCCTCGAAGGGTCAACAGTCGCTCTAACTTTATGAGTTCGTCTTCGGTGGCTTGATCCATCGCCTTTGTCCTCTTGCTCAGCTTCTCGCCCCAAATCAGTAAAACCCTCTCATACAGATTCGCCTTGTCTGCCCTCACCTGAACTTCCGCCTCCTTTCGACCGGTCCACTTGAACCCACCGGCAATGATGGAGGCACAGAGCAACGCCACCACTGACAGAATCGCCGTCATCGTGGCCACCTGAGGCTTCAGCGTGCCGAACAGATCCAGACCGAACCTGAGCGCAAAATACCCCCCGACCGCCAAGGCCACTAGCAGGGCAATGCCCAACATCACACCAAAGATGGTGCTCACCGTCTTCATACAGATCCCTCACACTTGGTTATCCGATGAGTTTCATCGCAAGAAGCGGCATTAGACCGCCTACCAACCGACCTCTGACATTATTAACTCCTCTTTTCCTACATTTCTGACCCTTGGAAAAGACTCCCGACCCCTTTGATTGCTTCTCAGGTGACCAGTAGTGAAGTCATTTCTGGCGGGCCGCGGCCCTAGTCGTAATTGTTCTCGCCATGGACGTAAGCCAGTCGCTTGTTGTCTTTCTTGTTCGTCACAGTGAGGTTGACCCTTTTCGCCACGTACTTGAGCAGTTTCTGCTTGCTGACCGGCGTGACCTTGTTCAGCTGCGCTTGTGTCGGGTTCTCGTACACCACGTTCACGACGTAGGTCAGAGCGTCACCTTTGCTGACGGCCTTCAGCGATTCTTTCTCGACGGCGTGGAAGATCTTCTTGTTGTAGGCGTCCGATGTGGGCGTGAGGTTGAAGCTGCGCCCTGGTCCGCTCAGCTCATGATGTAACAGGTGGGTCTTGATATAGGCTACCTTCTTGCCGTCATACTGGAGCCCCTGATCCCAGCCCATTATGTTTTCCCGCGGCTGAGAACCTTTGGGTCCCTTCTTGGTGACCGGGTCGGCCTTGAGCCCCTTTGCCCGCCCCTCCGAGTCGAGCCCGTACCATTCGATTTTGGTGACCTCCTCTCCCGTGAAGATTTTCTCCACGACGTCCTGGGCAGCCACGAACACCTTCTCGTAGGCCTCGCTGCGCTTCGTGTAGTTGGCCTTGTCCGCCGCCGGATCCGCAGGCTTGGGTATCGCACGCCAGGCCTTGTATGCCGCCTCCAGTGCAGTGACGGGCACGCCCTTGTTCGTGCCGCGAGTGATGATTTCGGAGATGCGCATGCGATTGCTGTTGACGAAGACTTCGTAGCCCGAGGCTTCCTCCTCCACCTCCATCGTGTGAGTCTCGGTCCCGGCCTTGAGCTTCTTCTTGGGGAACACCATCGAGGCGACCTTGGCGGCGGCCGCCTTGCCGGCGCCCACTAGTTTCTTGAGTCCGCTCGCGACCTTGGTAATGACCTTATCAATCGCCTCGTCGACCTTGGACTGGATCTTCTTGATGATGCCGACGATCTTCTCCGTGATCCCGGTGATGCCCAGCAGGCGCGCGAGGAAGGCGATGATGATCGGAATGGTCCGCGCGAGTGCCTTCTCGATCCAGTTGGCCGCCGAGCCGATCTGCCCAGTCGCGATCTCGTACACCGAGTTCACCACCGACTCCACGAATGCCAGGATCTGGTTGATGCGCTCGATGAGGAACATCACCACGTTGTAGATGGTGAGGATGGCCTGGATGATGGCGCCCACCGGGTTGAACATGGAGACCAGTTTTGTCACCGCCGCCTTGATGACGGTGGTGATAATCCAGTCCTGAATGGCGTCGATGATCATTTCCTTCAGGTTGGAAAGGTACTCCTTCATCATCTCCCAGAGCTTTTCCGGGCCCTCGGTGATCAGCACCTTGATGAAGGTAGCTACCTGCTCGATCAGGGCGACGGCGCGCTCGCCCAGCAGCTTCACCGCCTTCTCGCGGATGCGCGCGTAGGTGATGCCGAGGATCTGCAGCACGAGCTTCAGGATTGAGCCGAGCGAGAGGTCGTTCGGCACCTCGATGCCAGCGTCGCCGAGCGACCCGAACAGCCAGGCCATGAATCCAGCTTTGAGGTGGGTCCAGATGTTGTCAACGAACTGCGCGAGGCCCTGCTTGATGGCCGCCAGGACGTTCTTCAGGAAGCCGATCGGGTCGGATACGATGATGTCGACCGCCTTCGCGGCCTTGGCGAGCAATGCAAGCACGCGGTTCTTGAAGTCCCGCAGAATCTTGATCACAGCCAGAATGGCATCACGCACCTTCTCGTACAGGCTCTTATGCGCGTCCTTCAACTCCTGAAGAGCCTTTGCGCCCTTCTCGCTCGCGTCCTTGTATTTCTGCGCGAGCTTTTGGGCAAGGTCGTTCTTCTTGTCTTCCACACCCTGGCGCAGTTCGTCGAAGCGCGACTGCACCTCCTTCTCAGCCGCAAGGCCTACCGACTTTAGGTTGTCAGGCAAGCCGTTGACGTAGCTTCGGATCTCTTTCTGCCCATTCGCGATCTCGTCCTTCGCCTCCTTCAGCCGGCGCTCGACGTGGTTCGCGACGCGCACTACGACGCGGTCGAGCTCGGAGAGGAACACCACGTGCGCCTCGTCGAACCACTTCTTGACCGCGCCGGGCAGAGGGATGAACTTGTCCTTCAGCCAGAGCGCCTTGCCTGAAATGCCGCTGTAGCGGTCGTCGAAGCGCGTCTCAACGTAGTCCTTCATCTTCGCCACGGCGGCGTCGGCGCCCTCGTCGAATATCGCCTCGACCTCCTTGTCGAGGCTCTCCAGCTTCTTGTCGACCGACGCCTTGGTGCGGTCGAAGATCGCCTGAATGTCGTCGGCGACCTTCTTGCGCGCCAGCTCGTCCTTCTCCTTCGTGCTGAGCTGGCGCTCCTTCACCTGCTTCTGGCCCTTGCCTGCCTGGGCGAGGAAGCCGGCGAGGCCCTTCTTCTCGTCCCCCTTGGCCGCCGCCGCGGACTGCTCCTGGATTTTCTGCTCGTCCGTGCGGTACTTCTGCGGGCCGGTGTCGGCGAACGTGTCGGCCTCCGACTTGGTCTTCACCACCGCGGAGAAGCGCGAGTCGTTCGCTTTCTCCATCTGTCCCGTGCTGAGCTGGTTGTCGGTCATCAGCTTGCCGGTGTCCTGCTTCCCCTTTTCCAGCGACACCTCAGCATCGGGCTTGCGGTCCGGCATGGCCTCGGCGGCGCCAATGGCCGGCGCCTGCGGCACCGCGTCGGCGGGCATGGGCGTGACCGGTTTGCCTTCAACCGCGCTGGTATCCGGAGGCGCGGACGAAGCCGACTCGATACCCGCGGTAGCCTCCTGCTTCTGCGCGTTCACGTTGCCGGTCATCGCGCCCTTGAGCTGCTGTTTGTCCTCGCCCTTCATGAAGTCCTTGGCGTCCTCGGTCTTCTTGGGCATGACCTTCTGGATCTCGGCGCGCAACATGGCGAGGAAACTGGTGGACTCGGGCTTGCCGGTCGGCGCCGCCCCCATGTCGTCCACCTTATTGGCCTGCGCGCCGGCAAGCTTCTCATTAGGCGGGGGCAGTGCGGCCCCCTGAGCCTCCTGTGCTTTCCGGGCGGCAGGCGGGTGGCTTCGCGCCTTGTCGGCGCTGAGCTTGAGCTTGTCGATCGCGCGTTGGAAGCGTGGATCTTTCCCTGCAACCGCAATACTGAGTTTAATGGCAGGACCTGATAAGCCCCCCCCTGCCCCAGCGGTGGGCTTATACGACGGAGCAACCCGTGAAGTCGGAGAAGAGGAACGCCGAGCCGACGGTCGGGGAGCCGGCGCAGGCGCGTGGGCAGCAGTGGCAGACACGAGTGGTTATCCTCCGTTCACGGACACAGCAGGCGCCCGACGAAGCGGGCACACAGTGCCGGCCTTGTGATACTCCCGAAGAATCGCCGCCTCGAGATGCTCCTCCGTGACGCGTCCGCCGTTGCTGAGCGCTAAAAGGGATGTATGGAGGACGGCATTCCGAATTTGCCCTCCGCTCAACTCACAGCGAGAGGCGACTTCCTGCAACAGGGCCATAGGCACGTCATGGTCGGCCGGCAGGTGCGTCTGCCAAATATCCCACCGCTCCGTAACTTTTGGGGGCCGGAAATCGATGACCACATCCATCCGACGCTGGAAGGCGCTGTCGATCCGATCCCCGGCATTGGTGGTTACGAGCACAATGCCTTCAAAGGATTCAAGTCGCTGCAGCAGGAAGTTGGTTTCGAGATTGGCATAGCGATCGTTCGCGGTCTGCACATTTGTACGCTGGGTCAGCAAGGAATCGCCCTCATCCAACAAGAGAATGACGCCCAATTCTTCCGCGCGAGTCAAAATCTGGTTTAGGCGCTTTTCTGTTTCACCGATGTACTTGTTCACCACCGAAGACAGATCGAGCCGGTACAGATCCAGGGACAGCAACGAGGCCAAGATGCGGGCAGCCATGGTTTTGCCTGTCCCGCTTGGCCCCGTAAACAGCGCGCGCACCCCGACATGCGTCTGCGCAGCCAACGCATCACCCACCTGTTCACCCAACCGCTCGCGGTATCGACAGCGATCCTCCAATAGGCGTAACTCCATGAGCGTCGCAGCGCGAACGGCGAGATCGTTCCATGCACCGAACGTTTTAACAGGCTGCGCCAACGCGTCGAGACTCTCCCGGCTCAAGGCGCGAGTGGCCTGCTGTACATCACCCAACGTCATGGCTGCACGACCGGCGAGCGCAGCATAAGCTTGTGCCATCTTCCCCACTCGCCTGATGTTGCCGCTGGACAGGCGAAACCGTTCGCAGATCTCTGCGTACTCATCGCTCGGAGCCTCTGCGCCCACCCCGCCTCGCCAGTGTTCTCGCCGCTCGCACAGATCCGGCATGTCGCGCATCAGCGTCAGCACCCGTTCGGCGCCAGGACCTGTCATGCCACCCTGTGGGCCCATCACCACACCCAGCGGACCGCCATAGCCATACAGCCGTGGCAGGAAGGCCGTTTCGCCAGGACTCAGATCCCACACCATCACAGGCATGGCCTGGAGTAACGTGGCCAATGGACCAAGGAGACGCCAGCGCTCGTCGTGAGATTGGGCGGGCAAGGTCGCCTCGCCCTGAGCCGTGATTTCGAGCACTCCACATCCTAGGGCACGCGCCACTGCACCCAAGACCGTACGCCGACCATTATGCTGAGGACCGCGAATGACCAGTGTCTGGGCCCCACCGGAGGCAAGGACAGAAGGAATCGCCGCAAGGGACTGCCGCAACCCTTCGGGCACGATCAGCTCATCACACGACGTCAGATGTTGAGGCTCGTGGTACCGCACCCAAGGCGCCGGGCGTTGGAGTCTCTCGCCGCGCATGGCATCCCACAGGAGCGCAGGCACTTGCAGCGCCCACTCAATACGCGGCGCGTCAGGATTGATCACCTGCACAAGCCCAAGTTCTTGCAGCCGCCGGAGCGTCGAGCGAACGTCGCCCTGTTCGTGAGTCTCCTGCCACCACGCATTCAGCAACCCACACGTCGGACGGTGCTGGCCAGGCATGCCCTGGATCGTTTCAAACAACAGACCGAAGCGCGCGTCTTCCTCAATCAACCCAATACACAGGAGCAAGGTGAGCGTGGCATAATCCAGCTCTGCGGCTTCACCTAACGCCCTGAGGGGCAAATGTCCCGGCACCGATTGTTCCCACGTGCGCAGCGCCTCTTCCCACCAACCGGCGGCCTCGTCATGAGCCACCCCATCGAGTCCATGTCCCGCTAACTCATTGATGTAGCCGGCAAGAAACGGGAATTGCTTGAGCGCTGCTTCTTGTGACTCACAGGAGAGGCAGGCCTGCTCGATGACGTGCAAGACCGCTGCATAGAAATGGAGTTTAAAATGCGCGGCTGGCGTGCGGGGCATACTTTCAAAAGGATGCGGCGTCATCATATGTTCTTTCGTCACTCCCATGTCTCTACCCCACCTGGCCTCCCCTTACAAAGAAGAGGAACATCAGTTTCATCTTCATACACAGGGAAGGAATATTAGTTTCATCTCCACACATAGGGAAGGGAAATTAGCTTCACTTCCTACATAAGTGGCGGAAAATCCGTTTCATCCCCTTACAAAGGGGAGGCAATAATCATTCAAAATGAAAGGCAATGTATCGTCCTGCGGCCGGCACCCAGCCGGGGTCGCGATCCAATCCGGACATCCGAATTTCCACAGGATGGCTCTGGAGCGAGAAGACGGCATCGAGCCTGCTGTCGCTCATCATCACCCGCGCCCGCCGCCGACAGAGCAACGAGGCAACGGCCTGCTCCCCTGAGCCACCGAATGCATGGGCCAGCCGAACGTGCAGATAGCCCATAAGCCAATCAAGCCATCGTGCGAGAATCGTCTCCCCCTGCACGGGCCGCAACTCATCGTTCGGCAGGAGTTCGCCTACTTCGCCATAGGGGGACAGTTCGGCGGCGAGCTCAGCCGCAGCCGGTTCATGCCCGGCATCCCGATCAAGCACGACAAATCCTTCCGGATGCCGGACGCGGAGACGCCCCTCGCTCCAAGACCATCGCCAGGCCCCTGAGTGTCCCCACTGCTTCAACCACTGCGGCGGGAGACGCCATTCCTGTGGAGGCGTAAATTCATGCCCCGGCGGTTCGTCTGCCGTGCGCCCGGTCAATTGCGCCAACAATGGCCACAATGGATCGGCGACAACCTCGGCCCCCAGGAGACGCTCGCCCACCAACGCCAGGAAATCCCACATAGACAGCGCAATCCCCGGACGGAGTGGATTCGTAAAGTCGCCATACAGTTCCAGGAAAAGACCGACATTGATGAGATAGAGGACCCCACCGAATTGTGTCTCGATCTCATACTCCGACAGGAGTTCGCCGGCGGGCGTTGTTTCAGAAAGAGGAGTACTCTGTTTCTTGGGACTCAGGACTGCTTCAGGTTTCTGCCCATCGGCACTCGCCTCAAGCGACACCTTTTCCAGAAGCGGCAAGGCAGGCTCCCGATCTGGTACCGATCGGATCATCGGCTTCGAAGTAGAGACTGAAGCCTGATCAGCTTGAGGCACTACGTGGCCCTCGGTTTTCGATCTATTGCCCTTTAACGTGCGAGGCACATCAGCCGTACGTGTCTTCGCAACCTCGCCTTGAGTTTCGACCGGGTGCGGGATGTCCGAGGCCTGGGTTCTAGACAAGGTAACGGCCTCGCACCACAGTGCGACGGCACGAGCGAACGTTGACGTGCGCACCACGGGGGAGGCACGATGGAGCATCAAACCGATCGCGAGAAGCGTCGCCTGCTCGACCGTCAAGGTTCCCTGTTGCACCTCGGGCGCCCACCGATGCCAGGGCGGCTCATGCTGAATCTGCGCACCGGGCTTGCCTTCTGATCCAGGTCTCTCTTTTACCTCGGAAACCCCAGGATACCAGGATGGTTCACGCTGAACCTGAGCACCAGACTTACCTTCTGGTGCCGTTGCTACATTCAACTCGATCGCCACCTTCAACTCACTCAATCCAAACACGCGGATCAGCGCATCCCGAATGAACCGCGCATCCTGCGAGGACAGCGCACCGATGATACGGACGGCCTGACCAGCCTGCGCCAGATGATGCAGCGCTCGAGGCACAGATTCAGGCATGTCTGTCCAGGTCGTAAGCAGAAGCTGACGGCCCTCTTCACGAGGGAACAGACTGCGCCACCACCAGCAGAAGCCGATCCTGTTCTCGCTCCAATCTCGCGCCAAGCAAGCGAGTAGTTCCGCTCGATCCGCGAACAGCACCACATCTGCCGTCGCCGGCACAGCACCGAGCGCAGGCCTGACTGCCCGCCGCACGACCGCCTCCAGCGAGGCGCGAGTCTGCTGCTCCCACATCGGCGGCGGCAACAGCCCGTTCGAAGGAGCATCCCACGAGTCCGGCAATTGCGCCTTGAATGTCTTGATACACACGATGGCCGAGGGCGAAAGACCTGGAGGGTTGAGATCAGCGTGACTCAGCAGCGCGGAGACTTTGTGCTGCGTCGAGAGCGTATCGCGCCGGGAGCCACGCATCGTCAGCCTCGACACGACTGTCTGTGAACCGGACCAGGCGACAGCCATGAGCCCTCACTCCTCTATGTACAGCAACGGCACCGTCACCAGTGCGGACTGAGGTGAGAGATGTCCCGCTCTCCCTCTGACCCACCATAAAGCTATCCCGCCCGCGACGAAGGCCAGGCCAAATAGATGCGCGGCATGGAGCGGCCCAAGCACCGACGGCGCATCACCGCGGAACCATTCAATGCAGAAACGAAGTACCCCATACCCCACCATGGCGAGAGCCACACGACTCCCCTGCCATTGCCCATGCCATTGACGGAGAACGAGGAAAAGCACCAAACCAGCCGCCGCATGGTACAGTTGCGTCGGATGGACCGGCTGGCTCAGGTTGTCCTGCGCCGTCACCCACCCACGCGCCACATGAGCAGCGAAGGCCTCTGTCCCCTGAGGAAATTGCACCGCCCAGGGTACCGGCGTCACCGTGCCGAAATCATCGCCGTTGAGAAAACAGCCAATCCGAGCCACCGCATACCCCAGCGCCACAGCCGGCACCGCCGCATCCGCATACGCCAGCACCGGCTGCCGTCTATATAATAGGTAGAGCCTGCCGAACAGCGCCGCCCCCATGAAGGCCCCAAAGACCCCCTTGCTGCCGGTGATGAGACCGAGCAATCGCTCTGGGTCTTGGATAACGGTAAGAGGCTCAACGAGTCCACGAAGAAGAGCCCCTCCCAAAAACGCACCCAGAAGTCCATAGGCCCCAGCCCAATACATGGTCCGATGGTCAAGATCCTCTCGACGAGCAAACCAGACCGCCAGCCCTAAGACCACAAGACAGGCGATGGCCCAGACGAGGGATGGCTCAGGCACGAGCCATCCCCCATCGAAACCAGTAGAACGTAGATTACCCACCAGATTTTTCAAGGTGCCTCTCTCTGGTCAACCAGGGGACCTCTCTCCATTCAGTCCTGCTTCCGACGCCGATACACTAGGGCTCCTATTGCAATTAGTCCGGTCAACGGGATGGCCGACACCTGCAGCCCGCGACGGCAACTGAAGTCAAAACACCCACAGGGTGGTGGTGGTGTGCTCGGGGCTTGCACACCAATCTGAGCTTGAATAGTCGAACCGGGCTGGAGTGGTTCTTTTAGCAATGCGTCCAGCCTGGTAGTGTCGAAACGCGGTAGTGGTGTTCCGGGAACGGCAGCCGCCTCCATCGCCATGAAGAGCGTCCGAGCCGGAGCAGGAATCTCGACTGTTTTCCCTTTGACAATGCTCCACGCTGCAACTCTAGGATTCGACACTTCGAATCGAAGATCCTTGATCATTGTCCCGATATAGCTGTTCGGCATCGCCCAAGCGACTGCGCCGATCTCCTCCACATAGACATATCTGGCTTTGCTCTGGGGTGCGGCCACACCAAACCCAGTCGCCTGGACGAATACCCGTGCGGATGGTTTCTCGCTGGGCCTATCCTTCCCCTCATACCCTGGAATATCTGCTGCTGCAACACGCAGGACGGCCGGTTGTGTGTTATCAGCCAGCGCCTCACCCACCAAGGACCAGCCGCCGTGTGACGCAAATTGCAAGTCGGTAGAACGGTTAGAGCTTATCAATGGCAGGCAAAAGGATTCCTGACACCCGACAGATGGACCTATGTTAGAAAAGTTCATCTGCGCCACCCTGTTGCCTAAACCACCTAGAAAGTAGTTGGTATCCATTTCCAATTGGCTGAGATCGTTTTGAGTGCTGATATCCTTGATGAAGGTTTCGTCATGTGGAGCGACTAGGGTCTCCGGTAGCACATAGACACGCATGCAAGGGTGCCCAGTAAAGTTAATGGCAGGTGGGTTGTTCCAGATGAAACTGACATGGGTATCGGACCCGCTCACGGTTACCGGCGCGGTCAAACCGGCGACGGACCAATTCGGACCACCGATATTTGGCCTGCCCCACACCACGAGGAAACGCCGCTTGGTTAAAGTGCTGGGGGGTGCGGGGTTTGCACCGTTCATGACTTTGGGGTTTAACCAGATCGCCATGCGGCATGGGCCCGAATCCGTCGGCAGCGGAAGCGCCCTCGGAGGGTTATAGAGATACCATTTGTTGTTCGGATCCTGCTGCCATGCCTCCCACCCACTCAAGCCCGGCACCGGCCTAATGTCGTTCCAAGATGCATTGCAGTTTCCCAGTCGTATTGCAGAGCTGAGGGCTGAATTAGGTGCTTGATCGAAAACCACGGCAGCCGTGGTCGGCGGGGAGAAGTACCCGGTTCCCCAGCTACTTGGGTTGACCCAGTTTCCGTTCGCCACGCCGCCTACCTCTATGATTCCCGGTTCACTAGTGGGCGTAATTCCCATCGACATGGGAAAGGCGGTGCCGGTGAACTCGTAGATACGCGATCCTGCCACAACACCGGGAGGATGGAAGTGCCCCAGATCGTTGAGAATCGCGAGCGAGATTCCGATATCACTGGAGGGGGTTCCAATCTCAGACAGCGGAATGCTGAGCGTAAACTTGTACTTCCCGCCAGCACCGGGATTCATTGGATCTGTCCAAATCGCAGTCGCTGAAGTCAGCTGTGGTGTGGAAATGTCCCAACTGGCCACACTGTCCGGCAGATAGAGATCGGGCACGTTTTCATTTAGTGAGAAGTCGACGATGTGCAGGTTCTTTATCGTAACCTCGTAGCGGTAGTCGGCGTTCCTGCGTTCGGTTGGAGTCGGATTCGTCGGATCCAGCGGGGTGAAGAGCTCCAACGATGCCCCCGACGAATTGTTTGGATTGATCTGGACAATTACCTTGTCACCAACATGCAACGGGCTCAACCCTCCCACTCCGGTTGTGTTGTCTGGAATCTCAAACTGGAGCACTAGGTGGGTTGATGTGCGCGACGTGGTGATCTTCGATTTCTGTTGCAGGGTCGGTTGGGCGATCCCAAGCGAGCTGACATCGGCAGCCGCGCCACTCCAGTTGCGCCCCACTCGCATATACGAGGCTGCGTCCCCGGTTTCGACAGTAATCGGGGTATTCAGAAATGACATGTACCCCGTCGCCGCGTTGACGGAGAACGAAACCAATGCAAGTCCGACGCAGACCAACCCACTTACCGCGGTTCTAAGCAAAATGTGTTTCATGATAAATTTTCTCCTTTCGCCTGTCATTTTACTGAAATCGTGGGTACTCCGATCTCCTCCTTGATGCCATCTGCGATCGACTCCACGACCGCCTTCAACACTAGTTGCTTGTGGCTAGCCCCTGCCTGTGGCGTGATCACGACCCTCCATGTTCTCTTAGACCCATGAGTCATCTGAAAGGGTAGGCTGACCTTCTTCGTCGCATTCGACGCTGCCGCGTCGATCGCGAGCGCGGCCGGGCCGAACTGAATTTTGAACAGGCCCGCGTCTGCGGCCGAAGAGCTGATCTCCACGCGACTGCGGAAGTCGCGCGTTTGCGGGCCTTGAAGCACGTTGAAGTTGAATGTGAAATCCAGCGTCAGGGGCGTCCCTTCCGTCGAATTCGCGAGGTCGCCGGACGCGATCGGGGAGTCCTGGGTAAACGTGATCGTGGCCGGTTTTGGGGGCGATGCTGTCGAGCCCACGAATAGCTTTCGCTCGGCGCTATCAATGACGCCCACAGGGGCGGGGACGGAAGCGGTCAGCTGCAGGGTTCCGCTATCTCCATCTGCCGCACCCGTTGGCGTTCTCACCGCCACGCCGACTTGCCTTTTGGCGGATGGATCGGTCGGTTTGTTCGAATCGAAAGGCGAAAGTGATATGGATGCCAGCGCGTTGCCGGTCACTGGGTCTACCACGGTCGCGAACTGGGTCCAACTTTTTCTTGAATCCTCAATAAACTCAGCCTTCAGTTGAATGGCCGTGAGGGTGCGATTGGTCTTATTCGTGACATTGAAGAGGATCACAGCGGCGGTGGGGCTGTTGATAACGAGCGTCTCGGTTCCCTGACTGCCCCCGAAAGTCACTTCGAGGTTCCCCGTGGTCACGTCGCCCCCTTGGTTCATAACCAGTCCGTTAATGCGGGCTTGGGCGGCGATGGCAGCGTCGAGATTCTTGCTGTCGAGCGCGTTCTTCAGGGAGAGCCCCCCCAGCGAGTCGTTCTGCTCAAGCTGAATGTTCAGCAAAGTCGAGAACAGCCGGTGATCAGAAGTATCTGGGATCCCGGGTATCGCCGCAGCGAACAGAACCACCAAGTCACGCTGCCGGTCGTACAAACGACGGAACGCTTCGAGCAAGTTATCCGTGCCGGTCACATAGCTGAGTACCCCCGCGGAGAGGGCAGCGCTCGCCACATCCTGGAGATAGGCGGTGATTGAGATCGCGGAATGTAGCGCGTCCGCCGAATTGGTCTCCGGCAGGAAACTCCCCTTCTTGACGAGGGCGCTGTAGGCACTCCTTGCGTCGTGGAACGTTATGATGGCTTGACTATTCTTAGTCGTCGCACCGGTTCCTCCTGCAAGCGCGGCCACTTGCGCATTTAACCCCTGTATGTCCCCGAGTACCTGATTGATCAAGTCCGCAGTGATGAGATCGCCCGGCCGCACCTCGCTCTTTCTCTGCCCCACAACTGCGAGCAACAGCGCATTGAGGTCTGCGGCGGTCATTTTCCCCTGTAGCCGATCAATGATTGCCGACAACGGCACCACCATGTTCCCCGGGGTTGCGCTGGTTATCGTTGACTGAACCATGACTCCCTCCTTCCACGACGTGCGAGTGTGTTAGCGATTTATCGCGTAGTTGCTGTAATTCCAACGGGCCAGATCGAATTGCGCATCCGCTTGGTATGGCACGTGACCGCTCGCAAATACGAGATACGAACGCGGACGGGCCGAACCCGTCGCGGTATCGATCGCCCAGCGGTTTTCGCGCACTCGATACAGCCATACCATTTCGCCGCCTTGCGTATCGATCGGCGGGTAGTCCATGCTTTGGCGCAACAGTGTTTCGAGCCGCGCGGCGTTGATGAACGCCGGGCTGCGGTAGGTCATGTCCTTGAAAAACTTGGTCGCCATCGCATCAGTGGCGTCGCTTTCTTCCAGCACCGGGATCATGCCGACCGCGGGTAGATAGCGAAAATGGCTGCGTGCTGCTACCGCGCCCAAGTCACCGCCAGACTGCACCAGGTCGGCGATCTGCGCTTGGAACTGCAGAAACATGGCCTCGGCTTCACTTCGTCGGCGATCGCCGACCACGAAACTCCATGACTCCGACACCGACGGTTTCGTGATCCGCCGCCGCACCGCCCACATGTCGACATACTCAATCCCGCCATCGGTGGTCCAGAAGATAGTCGCGAGCGGCACTTCGCTGGCTTCGAGCTTGGGCACCAGCAAGCCATCGAGCAGTTTCGGTTTGGTATCGGGCGCGGCGAACGGGTCGGTGACGAACGCCTGCCAGGCATCCGAATTGAAACACTTGTAGGCGACGAGATTGCGCAGTTTGTTGCGGTCGGCGAGCTCCGCCTCGATGAGCTTGAGCTGGTGCAGGCGGAACTGCACGCCCTCGCGCCGGTACTTGCGGTTGCAGCGCGCCTCCTGGTTGGCGAGGCCCATCACCGGCGCGCGGCCCTGCGTGCCCATGGCCGGGCAGAGCGTGAGCAGGTACACACCGTCGGATTTCACGTAGGCACTGTACTGAGTCGGCTGACAGGCCGCAAATTCGGCCGGGACCGGTACAGTCTCGTCGATCTGGGCGAGCGACACGTCGGTGGGCTCAGCGAGACTCAGGATTGCACCATCGGCGTTGAGCGCCAGGCCGGGATCGACGCTGACGATTGGCTTGCCGGCGTGTTCGCTCTTTACCGAGACCCGCACCTCGAGACCGAACGCCACGCCGCTGCCGAGCGCCTGGCCGAGCAGCTTGCGGCGCGCGGCGTTCCAGGCCTGCTCTGTGGTCATGTCCTCGCCCGACAGCAGCCGGCCGTTGAAGAACTGGATCGACGGAATGTCGTCGAAGATCGGTGTTTTGGTCGAAACCAGGCTCATTGGTTGCCCTCCCTTGTCCTGTCGTGTCTAGCCGATACGGCTGACTTCGAGCATGAACGGCACCGACTGCAGATCAGCGACGCTCACGTTGGCCACACCGCGCGTGACCTTGAGCGCGAAGCCATTCGGCCGGAATTCGAGAAACCGCACTGTCGGCACTGGGGTGCGCGGCGGCGCCGACTGCGGCAGCACCTTGACGATATACTGGAAGCTGCTGTCCGGCTGCTGGTAGTCGTCAAACGTGAACAGCACCTCGCCGGCGGAAACACTGGCGACGCGCAGGCCGCCGACCACCGGACCGACTGCGGTCTGATTGCCCAGCACCAGACCGGCTGCTGCCACGTCGTAGAACGGAGCACGGCCGAGTGGGCGCATGCGCTCGGACGGCTGTACAAACGACCCGCCGGGCCGCGGCTCCAGCCCGCCAAGCAGCCACTCCTGCAACATGCGCAGGTGCAGCAGGTAGGGACGGTCACGGTCGTTGACATCAACCACCGAGGCACTGGCAACACTCCAGCGATTAGGGATGGTGCTGGCGTCAACTGTAATTGGCACCTCAAGTCCGGCGAGCAGGATACAATCCTCGGCCTTAGGGTGTTGCGTCTGCGTGGCCCCCGACTCACAGGCGCCGCCATTCGCCAGCCACTCCGGGCGGCAGCGCGGGCGCAGCTCGACAGTCCAGATGCGGAAGGCGGCCCGCAGGCACTCCTGAACCTGGTCGTCTGGAATGGTCGCGCCCGCAAACGTGTAGTCGAAACTGCCTGAGGATCCCATCGGCGGACTCGACGGTGGCGATGTAACGACCGGCGAGTTGCGCGTGGCCTCCTCAAAGGCCTTCAGCGTGTCCTCACCGCCGCCGCCGACGACGATCTCCACCAGTGCCAGGGCGCGCACAAAGTTGCGCAGCGCGTCTTCTTCGGTCTGCAACGGCAGGTCGAGCCGCAACTGCAATTTGAAATGGTCCTTGATGCGCGACCGGGCGGTCAGATGATCTTCGGTGCGACAGGGCTCGCCGGCCAGCGGCACGTCGTCGGTCTCGCAGTCGGCATAGGCGAGCACCGCGTAAATCGTGACGCGATCGCCGGACGCAGGCGTGTGATGAAGCTGCTGCTCAATGCCGGAGCGGTTGGCATCGAGCCAGTCATTCAAGTAGCCGCACTGCGCCGGCGACACGTGGATGAGCTGGCCGCGCGGGCTCAGCGCTGCGCCGCACTCGACCAGCACCCGCGGGCCCTTCGATCCGCCATCTTCCGGCACCACCCGCAGCCCCCAGACCGTGCCGTAGCCGATGAGGTCGCGCGCCAGCCACTCGCGGTGCGTGATGTGGTAGGTGGACTCCTGCACAAAGTCGGCGACCCCAAGCACCATGCCCAGGTTGTACTTCACGTGCTTGGCCGGATCGGCGGCACTGGGGTTGGAGATTACGGCCTGCATGTTCTGGCTGCATGTCATGATTGGAGCCTCCCGTGTCCTGCACCCTGGCCGAGGGCGCCTTCGCCAAGTACCCGCCGCGCACCGGGCGGCGGGAAGTCGGTGGCGAGGTAGCTGCTGCCAAGATGGGTCTTGTTGAGGATGGCGACGGCTGCGAGCTGTGGCGCGCGACTGCCGACATCGAGCTGGGTGTCGTGGCCGACTCTGGCGGTGCCGACCAGGAACAGTGCCCAGTAGTACTGCACGTCGAATACCGTGTGCGCCGGCTTCTCGAGCTCGACGATGCGGCGCGCCAGGGCGCGGCGTTCCTCGCGCCGGGTTTCGTCGTCGTCGGCACTAAACAGCGGCAGCAGCACCTGGAAGCGGTGCGCTGCGCGTTGCATGCCGAGATTCGTGCCCTCGAACCCGAACCAGTCCTTGAGCAGCGCCTCGCTGTCCGGCAGCTCCACCGGATAGGCTACCTCGTCGAACTGCCCCCAGCTGCTGCCGTACGCCTCGTTGAGCGCATCGATGGTCCGGTAGCGGCGCGCGAGGAATCCATGCCATTGTGCAATCAGGCTGCGGCGGGCGCTCTGCCCGCGCGCCTGGAACTGCTCCCAGTCACTGCGGCGTGTGCCGGCCGGCGGAAGATCCCGCGGCATGGGCACCTGGTCGAGCGCCGGCACACTGCCGTAGGCGGCCGGAAGTTCCTGTGCATCGCTATAGGCACTGCACAGAAACTGCTGCCAACGCTGCTGCTCTTCGAGCGCGGCCGGCACGAAGCCGAGCATCTCGTCGCTGAAGGCACGCCACTCCGCCTCGTGCGCCGGCTCCGGCGGCAACAACGGATAGCGGATGTGGCTGTCGCTGAAATTCAGGACCGCGCGGTAGCGGCGACTGAGTTCGGTCGGGCCGTCGGTCGGCTGCCAGCGTCCGCCTCGCCGGCGCTTCTGGAAGGCCTCGACCACGCGAATGCCGTAGCGCCTCTCGTTGGACCGGTCGCCGACACGAAACAGCTGCTCGTCGGCGCAATCGTCCAGCGCCACTCGCAGCGCCATGGTGAGGCCGGCGGCGGTGCCGCGCCACTGGAAGAAGTCCATCGCCCGGCGGATGAACAGCCGGCGCCGGTCTTCGGTCCACGCCGGATCGAGCGCTACCCCAAGCCAATCGGCGA
>Ga0315287_10002683_pt1 | contig 16954 bp, 12 predicted proteins | sample YL17G11_0_MG_FD_205037 | JGI IMG/M metagenome (GOLD analysis project Ga0315287, IMG submission 205037) | Sediment microbial communities from Yellowstone Lake, YNP, Wyoming, USA - YL17G11_0 | ecosystem: Environmental > Aquatic > Freshwater > Lake > Sediment | place: USA: Wyoming | collected...
GCGGCTTGGACATACGTCTCATCCTTGATGGAGCCCAGGTTGATCTCGACGTTGAGCGCCGCACCCTGGGCGGCGGCCTCGCCGAGGATGGCTCCGATGCCGGCGTCGGTGACCGCGTTGGGGTTGCCGATCTCGGCCGCGGTCTTCGAGAGCCGGCAGACCTCTAGCGCCACGCGACAGATGTGGAGCGGCACGTTGGCGGCGATGATCAGGCCGTCCTGGACGGCCTGACTACGCGCCGCCTGCTCTGCGGCCGTCTCTTTGGGCAGCCGGTAGGCAGCGATGACGCCGTTATAGGCGACGGTATCGTCCTGGAGCAGCTTTTCGAGACGCACACGAGCGTCGTCGGCGTGAGCCACGAGCTCCTCGACCTGCGTCTCGACGGCGGCGAACTTCTCTTTGCCGAGGGTGAGGTTGCAGACCATCGCCACCAGCGCCGCGCCCAGGGCGCCGGCACAGGCCGACACGCTGCCGCCGCCGGGGGCGGGTTTGCCCGAAGCGGCGTCGTCGAGGTAGGTCTGCAGGCTTTCAGTTGAGTAGATGGTGACCTGATCGCTCACGTGTGCCTCCGGGTGCAGCGGTGATGGCGGGCAGCGCCGGGGGGGTGCCCCGCAGCCCTCTGGGCGGCGGCGCGGGGCGGGCGGCCGCAGCCGTCCCCGCCCCGGGCATCCACCGCGGATAGAGTCCTAGAACAAGCCGATGATGCGGCCGGTCGTGACGTCGATGTCGACGTCGACCGCCGCCGGCCGCTTGGCCAGACCTGGCATGGTGCGCATCTCGCCCAGGAGCGGATAGAGGTAGCCGGCGCCGGTCGCCGGACGGATGTCGCGGATGGGCACGCGGAAGCCGCGCGGGCGACCCTTGAGGTTGGGATCGTGCGACAGCGACAGGTGCGTCTTGGCCATGCAGAGCGGCAGCTTGTCGAGGCCCTGCTCGGTGAACTGCTTGATCCTGGCCTCGGCCTCGGGCAGGTAGTCGACCCCGTCGGCGCCGTAGATCTTGGTGGCGATGGTCTCGATCTTCTCTTTGATGGAGGCGTCGAGCGGATAGAGGAACTTGAAGTCGCCGCCCTTGTCGGCGGCCGCCTTGACGACCTCGGCCGCTTCCTGGCCGCCGTCGCCGCCAAGCGCGTGGACGCTGATCGGCACGGCGTCTTCGGCGCCCGAGGCGATGGCCTCTGTGCGCACGATCTCGACCTCGGTGTCGCGGTCGAAGGCGAAGCGGTTGATGGTCACGACGACGGGCACGCCGAAGAGCTTCATGTTCTCGATCTGCTTGGCGAGGTTCTCGCAGCCCTTGGTCAGGGCCTCGTTGTTCTCGGCCTTCAGGAGCTCGGGATCCATGGGCAGGCCGCCATGCATCTTGAGGGCCCGCATGGTGCAGGTGATGACCACGGCGCTGGGGGCGAAGCCGCCGTAGCGGCAGATGATGTCCATGAACTTCTCGGCGCCCAGGTCGGCGGCAAAGCCGCTCTCGGTGACCACGTAGTCGGCCAGCTTCATGGCGACCTTGTCGGCGATGATCGAGTTGTTGCCCTGGGCGATGTTGGCGAACGGCCCCGCGTGGATGAGGCTGGCGTTGCCCTCGAGAGTCTGCATGAGGTTGGGCTTGATGGCGTCTTTGAGCAGCACCGTCATGGCGCCGCCGGCGCCGATATCGTCGGCGGTCAGCGGCTTGCCGCTGGTGTCGTAGGCGAAGGTGATGCGGCCGAGACGCTCGCGCAGGTCTTTGAGCGAGGTGGCCAGGCCGAGGATGGCCATCACCTCGCTGGCCACGGTGATGTCGTAGCCGGTCTGACGCGGGATGCCGTTGAGGCGACCGCCGAGACCGTTGACGATCTCGCGCATGGCGCGGTCGTTGAGGTCGACGCAGCGCCGCCAGGAGATGGTGATCGGATCGATCTCGAGCTCGTTGCCGTGCATGAGGTGGCTGTCGACCATGGCCGCCAGCAGATTGTTGGCGGTGCCCACGGCGTGGATGTCGCCGGTGAAGTGCAGGTTGAGGTCTTCCATGGGCAGGAGCTGCGAATAGCCGCCGCCCGCGGCGCCGCCCTTGATGCCGAAGACCGGCCCCAGGGAGGGTTCGCGCAACGCGAGCATGGTGTCGATACCGATGGCGTTCATGGACTCTGAGAGGCCCACGGCGGTGACCGTCTTGCCCTCGCCCAGCGGAGTCGGCGTGATGGCGGTGACGTCGATGATCTTGCCGTCAGGCTTGTCCTTGAGCCGCTCGAGCAGGGCCATGTAGTCGATCTTGGCCTTGTAGCGACCGTAGAGCTCGAGTTCCTCCTCGAGGATGCCGGCCTTCGCGGCGATCGCCTGGATGGGCTGCATGGTGGCGGCCTGGGCGATATCGATGTCAGACGGCACCGGTGACTTGCGCACGGGCTTGGCGGGGGGTGTCAACGCGTCCTCCTTCGGGTCCACAGTTTCGCGCGTTTCGCGAGAGGAGCAACCGCGGCTCGACGGCTCGAGCGCTATCCCCCCTCATCGACAGGGATTCTATAGGCCGGATTCTGGAAGGGTCAAACTTTGCGAAACTTCGCGCAAGGTGCGTCTCGAGGCTGAAGATGGGGCGGTTCGACCCACCGGGCCCGGCACGCCGATCTCGTCGCTGGAGCTCAGTCGGCCGAGAATTGGCGGCGGGCGAAGTTCTGCGCGGTCTCGTGCACTTCCTTGACCGTGAGGCCGGCGTGCAGCGCCGCGGCGGCGCAGTCCTCGTACTCGGGCGTCGCCGTGATCAGGCTGCCCTCCAGGAAGCCGAGACGCACGCGGATGTCCTGGCCTCCTACGCTGACCGACTCGCGGCGTTCTTCGAGGCGTAGTCGACCCACACGCCGCACCCGCAGGCCGAAGGTCGAGGTCTCGCGGAAGAGCACGCGGGCGATGCCGGCACGCTCGTCTGGTCTCACCAGGACATGCAAGACGACGCCCGGGCGGCCCTTCTTCATGAGCGCGTTGGTGAACCACACGTCAAGGGCTCCGGCGGCACGCAGCGCCTCGGCGGCGTGGGCGAGCATCTCGGGGGTGAGGTCGTCGAGGTTGGTCTCGAGGACTTCGAGTTCTTCGAGGTCGCCGGCCTCGGGGGCTGTCGCCGGCGCGACAGCGCTCATGGGCTCGACCAGCATGGCGCGCAGGATGTTGGGTCGACCATCGAGTTCACGAGCGCCGGCGCCACAGCCACTGGCCACGAGGCGGCCGGCGGGCAGCGCGGCGAACTCATCGACGATGGTGGCCAGCAGGGCGGCGCCGGTCGGCGTGGTGAGCTCGCCCTCATCGGGCCCCCCGCCGCCGGCGGTGGGCAGGCCGCGCAGGATGGAGACCACCGCCGGACCGGGGACGGCAAGCTCGCCGTGAGCGGTCTGGATGAGGCCGCCGCCGAGCGCCGGCGCCGACGCGATCACGCGCTGCGGCGCGAGGTGGTGGACCAGGGCGGCGACGGCCACCAGGTCGACCGCCGTGTCGATGCCCGCCAGCTCGTGCAGGTGACTTTCGGCGCCGGCGCCGTGCGCCTCGCGCTCGGCGGCCGCCATGCGGGTCGCCGCCCCGGCGACGCGGGTGGCCACCGGCTCGGGAAGCGACGTGCCCTCCAGGGCGCCGATGAGCTTGCCGAACGTGGCGAATCCCGGCCGCTCCGCGACCGTGAACGACCAGGCCGTGAAGGCGCCACGCCGCGTCTCGGCCAGGGTGACGGCGTCGCCCTCGATGCCGATCGCCGCCAGCGCCGGGCGCACGACCTCGTCGAGCACGTCTTGAGGGGCGCCACCGACGGCGATAGCGGCGACATGGAGCAGCGAAGCTGCCAGCATGTCGCCGCTCGCGCCGCTGGAGCAGTCGAGAAAGAGTATCCTGTCGCCGGTCTCGCTCATGCTGGAGAGCTTACACCCGTGCCGCCGCCCGGCGCCGCGCTTCCTGTAGAATGCGGCCATGAAGATCGCTCAGATCGCGCCACCCTGGATCGCCGTGCCCCCCGAGGGCTACGGCGGCACCGAGTGGGTCGTCAAGCACCTCTGCGACGGGCTCGTCGCCAACGGCCACGAGGTCCATCTCTACGCCACCGGCGACTCGCACACCCCAGCTCAGCTGCACGCCCTCTTCCCCGCGGAGATGCCCGACCGCATCGGCCAGACGTCATTCGACGCGCGCCATGCCTCGTGGGCACTCGAACAGATCGAGGCGGCCGGCGACTTCGACCTCATCCACGATCACTCCGGCTTCCTGGCCGTCGCCTTCAGCCGCTACATCCGCACGCCGCTGATCCACACCGTGCACTGCGCTTTCGACGAGCAGGCGAAGGGCGTCTACGAGCAGTTCCGCGACGCGCTGCCGTATGTCTCGATCAGCGACTTCCAGCGCACGCTGGGACCGCCTGACATGAACTGGGCCGGCACCGTCTACAACGCGCTGCCGGTCGACGACTGGCCCTATTCCGAAGACAAGGACGACTACCTGTTGGCCTTTGGCCGCATCTGCGAAGACAAGGGCTTCCACCTGGCCATCGACGTCGCCCGGCGCACCGGCCGCCGTCTGATCATGGCGGGAGTGGTGCAGGAGTGGTACCGCGACTACTACGAGGAAAGCATCGCCCCCCAGGTCGACGGTAAACAGATCGTCTTCGAGGGCCAGGTCTCAGACGGACGCAAGCGCGAGCTGTTCGCTCGCGCCAAGGCGTTCGTCTTCCCCATCCTCTGGCCCGAGCCCTTCGGCCTGGTGATGACAGAGGCGATGGCCTCGGGCACGCCGGTCGTGGCGCTGCGCAACGGCTCGGTGGCCGAAGTGCTCGACGACGGCGTCACCGGCTTCATCTGCGACGACGTCGACCAGATGGTCGCCGCCGTCGGCCGTCTCGACGAGATCGATCCCAAGGTCTGCCGCGCCACCGTCGAGCAACGCTTCAGTGTGGCGCGCAACACCGCCGGCTATGAGGCGCTCTACGAGCGTCTCCTCGCCGACCACTGACCGCCCGCGCTCACCCCACGCCGCGGCACCGGAGAGCGCTCACTTCTTCTCTTTCGCCCGCTTGCGGTCGAAGTCGGCGAACTGGGCTCCGATCCACTTGTCGATGCTGTTGCCCTCGACCACCCCGCGGATGCTCTCGAGGCGCGCGTGGCGCTCCTCGGCGGGCATCGTCAGGGCGACATGCAGCGCCTCGGCCTGTTCCTCGATGTCGAACGGGTTGACCGGCACGGCGAAAGCGCCCAGCTCCTCGAAGGCGCCGGTGTTCTCGGAGAGGATCAGCACGCCGTCGTGCTCGTTGAGGAGAGCCCCCTCTTTGGCGACCAGGTTCATGCCGTCGTAGGTGGCATTGACCATGAGCGCGTCAAAGTGCTTGTAGGCGGCCAGGGTGGCGGGGAAGTTGTCCTGGATGCGCACGTCGATGGGCATCCAGTCGGTGTTGCCGTGCTTGGTGTTGATCTCGGCTACGACCTGCATGACACGGCGGCGATACTCGGCGTACTCCTCGACGTCTTCGCGCGACGGCTGCAGCAGCGCCACGAAGGTGACAAGCTCCTTGAACCGGGGGTAGAGGTCGAGGAAGCGGTCGAAGGCCTTGAAGCCGCGCAGGATGTTCTTGGAGAGGTCCATGCGGTCGACGCGCACCACCAGATAGCGTCGCCGGCGCTGCAGGAGCTTGCGCTCCTCACGGGCGACCCGCTGCGAGCGCACCGCGTCATAGAGCATCTCGGCGTCGATCGACACCGGGTAGGCGCGCACCCAGACGGTGCGCTCGCCGACGGTCACGGTCTTGTGCTTCTCGTCGACGTCGGCGTCGAGCAGGTCGAGGCAACCGTGGAGGAAGTTCTCGACGTAGTGCTGGGTATGGAACGAGACGATGTCGTTGGCCAGCAGGCCGTTGAAGATGTCGTCTCGCAGTGCCCGCGGCAGCACGCGCCAGTAGTCTGACTGCGCCCAGGGGATGTGCACGAACTGCTGCAGGAAGGCCCTGGGCGCCGCGGCCCGCACCCGGGGCGCGGTGGCATACAGATGGTAGTCGTGCATGATCACGATCTTGCCGTCGCCGTCGCCGTCGAGCTCGTCGACGATGGCCTTGGCAAAGAGCTCGTTGACCGGCACGTAGCCCTTTGTCCAGGCGTCGATCTCGTTCTGGGTGATGTCCGGGTGGCGCCCCAGGTCCCAGAGATAGTGCTGGATGAACCACAGCATCGGGTTGGCGACGATGTTGTAGTAGCGGTCGTAGGACTTCTTGTCGGTGGTCACGTAGCGCACCCGGTAGTGCTCTCCGTCGAGGTCGACCGAGACCGACTTGCCCTTCGCGGCAAGCTCCTTCTCCTCCGGGCTGAGCGCCATCGCCACCCAGACGCCGTCGTGGTAGCGCAGCATCGTGGTGAGCACGGTGACCAGACCGCCGGCGCCGCGCGTGACCACCGGCTCGCCCGAGGTGTCGGCGTGAAAGGAGACCGGTCCCCGGTTGGCGGCCACGATGAGCTCCGGCCCCTTGCGGGCTGCTGCCTTCCTGGCGCTCATGATGACCCCCTTCATCGGGGGCGCCGGGGCGGCGGCCTGCGGCCGCCGCCCCGGCGCCCGCCCTATTTGTCCTGTTCCGCCAGCTCGGCGAAGATGCGCAGGTCGTCGCGCAGCAGGCGCGGCGTGAGAAAGTGCTCGCGCACGTGCTCCTTGCCGCGCTTGGCGATCGCCGCGGCCCACTCGGGCTTGGCGAGGATCTCGAGACAGCGCTCGGCACAGGCGGCGCTCGAGTCGACCAGCCAGCCGCTGACGCCGTCCTCAATCTGGATGGGGATCCCTCCGACGTTGCCGCCGATCGTCGGCCGGCCCTTCCAGAGGCCCTCGGTGATGGTCAGACCGAAGCCCTCGCGGGTGCTCTTCTGGATGACCACGGCCGCGTGCGTCTGAAAGGCGTTGATCTCGACGCTGCCAACGTTGTCGAGGTTGGACAGCACGAAGATGTCCGGGTCGCCGCCAACGTACTCGTGGACCCTGTCGTGGTACTCCCAGCCCTCGGGATCGTCTGAGGCCATGGCGCCCAGCAGAGCGAGCTGCACCTCGGGTCGCTTCGCCTTCACCATGCGATAGGCATCGATGACGCCCAGCGGGTCCTTCCAGATGTCGAAGCGCGAGACCTGCAGCAGCAGCGGGCGCGCCGCGTCGATGCCGAACTGGCGCACGATGTAGCGCGCGTCGTCGGCCGCCAGGGCCATGTTCTTGGGCGCCAGCGGGTCGATGGCCGGCGGCACGATCTCGACCGGGATGCCCAAGTCGGCAGGCGCATACTGCGGCATCGTGTAGATGGCGCGCTCGTAGCGACGGATATACGGCAGCAGGTACTCGTACAGCGGCCGATTGGGCGTGGAGGTGTCGATGTGACAGCGCCAGACCCAGTGCGTGGGCTTGTCGCCGTCGAAGGTGACGAAGTCGCGCATCGCGCACGGCTGCGGATCGTGGATGAGCACGAAGTCGTAGTGCTTCGAGAGCTGGGCGGCGTTGCGGCGACAGACACCCTCGTAGATCTCACGCACCTCGTCGGTGACCTCGAACGGCGCCCCTTGCAGGCCATTGTGAAAGCCCTTGGTGACGTTGAAGAACTCGTTGTCGGCGGTGATGATCTTCCACTCGGCCTCGAGACCGACGTCGTTCATGAGCGGCACGAGGGTGAAGAGGATCTCGGCCACGCCGCCGCCGAACGAGGTGGCGTTGACGTGCAGCACGCGCTTGGCGGCGAGCCGCTCGGCGTACTCGAGGATCTGCCGGTACTGGTCCTTGAGGATGATGCTCTGATAGTCGGCAAGGAACTTATGACCGACGTTGACGTCGCGCATGGCACCTCCGCCTGCTGTCGGATTCGCAGCTAGTCAATCACACGCCCGAGCGGGTGTCAGCCGTGGGCGGGCCGCCGCAGTCTGCGCCTGCCATGGATGCTCCCGCCACTGCCATCCCGCAGCGCCTGACACCGCGGCGATCGGCCGAGCAAGCGACTAGAGGATGTCGCGTCCCGGCGGCAGCAGATCGCTGGCCCGTTCGGCCAGGCCCAGGCGCGCCAGCCTGACGGTCATCGCCTGCACGCTGACGTCGAAGCGGTCGGCGAGTTGCCGGGGGTCGGCACCCACCTCGAAGGCCGCCTGACGAACGAGGTGCTCGGGCATGAGCAACTCGGCGGCGAACAGGTCGGCCTCGCGCTCCTGGCTCTGCGAACCGACGTTGTTGAGGCCTCCGCGTTCGGCACGCACCCGCCCGGGATGCAGGACGAAGTGGCCGACCTCGTGGGCGATCGTGAACCGGCGGCGGCGGTCGCCGCGCGTACCGTACAGTTCGATGGCGTGGCCGTCGCCCAGCGGCACCAGCGCCGCCTCAGAGGCGCTGAACGGCTCCTGCGCCCGCTCGACGAGCGACAGATTGAGCATGCTGACCACATCGCGCAGGGGCACCGGTGGGCGGCTCGCGCCGGCCGCTTCGAGCAGGCGCTCGGCCTCACGGCGGATGGCTTCTGGGGTATGGCTCATGGTCGCGTCACCTGGTGTCGGGGTTTGGCGGCAGCGAAGATCGCTCCCGCTGACCCTCATCATACCACCGCGCAAGATGGTGACTCAGACCCTCACGAGCACCTGATTGACGACCCCGCCGACGACCAGCGCCGTGACCACCGTACCGGCGGTGATCAGGGCGGCGCGCCGGCGCCCAAGCTCGCGGCCCAGCATGGCGATGGTCGCCACGCAGGGGATGTAGAGGGCGCAGACCAGACCGTAGACGACCAGCTGGGTGGTAGTCATGAACGTGCTCAGATCGTGGGCGGACGATCCGTAGGCGGCGACCGCAAAGACGACCAGCAACTGCAGGGCCAGCTCCTTGCGCAACACCGCGAAGATGAGCGTCAGGCCGGCGACCGCCGGCAGGCCGAGCCAGCCCGACACGATCGGGTCGAGCGGCGCCGTGAGGTGCCAGATCAGGCCCGTCTCGTAGAGCGCCCCGAGCGCCATGCTGCCGCCGACGATGATCGGCGCCGCCACCCAGACGAACTCGCGAAAGCGGCTCCAGGTCTTGCGCGCCACGAGCCGCAGAGAAGGGCGACGGATCGGGAAGACCTCCATGATCAGGGCGCTCGACTCACCCGGCAGCATGCGGCCGAGCAGAAGGCCGGCCGAGATGCCGACCAGCGCGATGACGGCATAGACGAAGAGCGCCCACTGCCAGCCCGCGTACATGGCCACGGCGCCGATGATGACCGCCGTGCGGGCGCTGCAGGGCGCCAGCGAGATGAGGGTGCAGGCGATGACGCGCTCGCGCATGGTCGGCAGCACCCGCGTACCGAGCACGGCCGGCACGCTGCAGCCCGCCGCCGCGACCAGCGGGATGACTGCCTGCCCGTGCAGACCGAAGCGATGCATGACACGGTCGCTCAGAAACGCTGCGGCGCTCATGTAGCCCGAGTCTTCGAGCAACGCCAGGAGGAAGTAGAAGGTGAGGATGTAGGGGATGCCGACCGCCAGGGCGGCGAGGATGCCACCATCGATACCCCAGAGCACGATGGCGGCCAGGTCACCGTTGCCGAGCAGCGTGTGGACCACGCCGTGGATGACCGGCTGGGCGGTCGCCATCCACAGACTGGTCAGCGCGCCGGCGAGCCACTCACCGACGATGAACAGGAACGCCAGCACGCTGACCAGCACGACGGCCAGGATCGGCAGCCCGGTGACGGGCGACGTGCAGATCCGCCAGAGGCGGTCCTGGCGCGCCGGAGCGTTGCTCGAGCAGGCGGCGCGGGCGAGAGCCCGCGCCGCCCCATGGCGCTCGGCGGCGATGCGCAGCGGCCAGCGCGGCGCGGCGCCGGTCGGGCGCGCGACGGCGTGCCCGCGGGCGCCGCGCCGCGCCACCGAGGGACCGCGCGCCGGTTGGGCGGGCGGCCCCACGGAGGCTGCGCGCGGGCGGGCGGCGTCGGCCCCGTCACCGGCGACCTGATGGTCATCGATCACCGGCTCCAGAGCGCAGGCGATCTCTTCCACTCCTTCGAGCAGCGAAAAGGCGGCCGCGCGCGGGGTGAGGCCGAAGGGCAGTTCGAGGCGCTGGGCGCGCGCCTCAAGGCGCACCGACAGCTCCTCGAGCTGCGACTCGGCGGCTCGCGAATAGCGCTGCGGGGCCGGCTTGGCGCCCGCCCGCGCCGCCTCGACGATCGCCCGCTTGAGTTCGTCGACCCCCTCACCAGTCGAAGCCACGGTGGGTACGACGGCGACCCCGAGCTCGCGCGCCAGCAGACCCGTGTCGATCGTCAGATGCCGCCGCCGCGCCTGATCGACGAGGTTCAACGAGACGACCACCGGCAAGCCGAGGTCGAGCAACTGGAAGACGAGATAGAGGTTGCGCGCCAGGTTGGTGGCGTCGACCACGGCCACGACCACGTCGGGCCGGTAGACCAGCAGCCCTACCCAGCCGTGTTGCTGCTCCTCACCGCCCATCCCGGCCGCGTAGATGCCCGGCAAGTCGACGACGGCGACCTCGCGGCCACTCCAGTCGGTCGTCCTTCCCAGGGCGCCGACCGTCATGCCGGCGTAGTTCGCGGTCTCGACCGCCGCGCCGGTGAGACGGTTGAAGACACTCGACTTGCCGACGTTGGGATTGCCGGCCAGGCAGACCACCAGCGAAGCATCGATCGGCCGCCGGTCGACCGCCGCGCAGCAACTCGCGGCTGTGGCGACCTCTTCTAGCACCTCACGTGGATCTTGTCGGCGACCTCTCGACCGAGCGCATACTGGGCCTCACCGACACGGACCAGCAGCGGACCGCCGAACGGTGCTACGCCCTCGACGACGACCGCCGTGTCGGGCAGCAGGCCGAGCGAGGCGAGGTAGCACAGCAGGTCAGACTGTTCGTCGACGATGTGCACGATGGTCGTTGACTCGCCCGCATCGACTGCGCTAAGCGGGCGGGTAGCGACCGCCGCTACGCTGCCGTCGTGAGCTGGGATCGCGTGTCCATGGGGACAGGTCGCCGGGTTGCCGAGCTGTTCGGCGAGGCGCTCTTCGACCTCGTCACTCAGCACGTGCTCGAACTTACAGGCTTCGTCGTGGACCTGGTCCCAGGGAAGCGCGAGGTAGTCGGCCAGGAAGCGCTCGCTGAGCCGGTGACGACGGATCAGCAGGGCCGCCTCGACGGCGCCGCCGTCGGTCAGCGTGACGGCGCCCCCGGCACCGCGTCTGACCAGACTGCTGGCCGCCAGCCGCGCCAGCATCTGTGAGACCGACGGCCGCGCGACGCCCAGCGCCGCGGCCAGATCGCGCACGGTAACGTCAGCCCCCACGCCACCGAGCTTGTAGATGGCCTCGAGATACTCCTCGGTGCTCTCACTGCGAACGCCCACGGTCTGCCTTTCTTCGCCGTTATTAGGTTAGCCTAACGACCGGCTTCAGGTCAACCTCTTCGAGCGTGAGATGGCGCCCTATCGGAAGCCGTCACGGGGCCTCCGAGGCTCCCCAAGTGAACCCCGCAAGGGATCGTTTCGTCTCTCGGGGAAATGACCGAGAAGCGCTGCTATACTCGATTCATGGTCGGGCGATACGACAGACTCAGGTCCGTAGCCAAGGCGACAGTCCTGGTCGGCCTCGTGTCGGCGACCGTCCTCGCCGTGGGTTTCTGGTTCGCCGGCGTCGCCGTCTCCTCGGGCGAACCCGGGGCCGAGGCCTACTTGGCGCGCATCGACGGCGAGACCGTCGCCCCCGTGGCGGTGCCTCCGGCCGCCAACGACAACACCGCCTCAGCCACGGGATCACACGCCGGCGATGTCGGCTTCACGACTGGAGCCTCATCCTCGGCGTCGTTCGTCTCCGGCAAGTCGCTCGTCTCAACGGCGACCGCCGATCTCACGGCCATCGACCTCTTCGGCGGCACGATCACGGCCGACTCGCTCCATATCGTCGCCAAAGCCACGGCCAACGAGAATGCCGCTGCCGTGCAGACCGCGGCCGGCACCATCACCGGCTTGCGCGTCAGCGGCGTCCCGCGCGATCCCTCTGAGGGCACGATCGTCGTCGAGGGTCTCGGCACCTTGCGACTTCTCGCCGCGGCCGGACCGTCATCGGCCACGTCCGCCTCCGCTGAGATCATCGGGCTACGCCTCGACCTCAGCGTCGCCACCGGCGCCTGGCCGGCGGGCACCACCGTCATCGTCGGACGCGCTTTCGCCCGGGCTGATGTTGCCACCTACCGGTCGCTCAGCGGCTACGTCACGCCCACGCCCACGCCCACACCGACACCGACGCCGACCAAGACCAAGACGCCCACGCCGACGTCGACGCCCACCACCCCGGTGCCGCCGCCGCCCTCTGGGGGCGCGTCCACCGGCGGCGGCTATACCATGCCCACCGCCGCCACGCCCGATTCGTCACTGCTGGCCCGCTTCCCCGGAGCCGTCATGCCGGTCGCGGGCCGCTACTGGTACGCCGACTGGTGGCATGCGCCGCGCGCCGGCGGCCGGCTCCACGAGGGCACCGACATCTTCGCGGCCTACGGCTCGCCCATCGTCGCCGTCCAGGACGGCGTGATCAGCAACGTGAGCACCACCGGCATCGGCGGCAACAACCTGCGCCTCAGCAATGACCAGGGCGACTACTTCTACTACGCCCATCTCTCGAGCTTTGCTACTACCACCGCCCAAGGCGTCCGCGTCGAGGCCGGACAGACGATCGGCTATGTGGGAACCAGCGGCGACGCCCAGGGTACCGACCCGCACCTGCACTTCGAGATCCACCCGCAGGGCGGCGTGGCAGTCAACCCCTACCCGTACCTCGAAGCCTGGCGGGCGGCGGGCAGCGAGGTGGGAACGTCCAGCGACGAGGCCGGCACGCCGGTCAGCGGCGGATTCGATCCGGCGGCCGACCCGCGCGGCAAGGCGGCCGGGCAGCCGCCAGTCGACCCGGCCCTCGTCGCAGTCCTCGACCGCGTGGCGAACGGCCTGGCGACCCTCGACGAGAGCCTCGCCGCCGACAGGGGCGGCCCGCCCCCCGACCAGCCCGGAAGCGGCGAGACGGCCCTCACCGTCCTCAGCGGCCTGGCAGCGGTCATCATCAAGCGCATGAAGCTGGCGGCCATCCTTCTCTAAACGACGGCGTGGGCGCTGGGGCGGAGGCGACAGAGAGCCCGCCAGAGGGAGGCGTGGAGCGGATGACGGGGATCGAACCCGCGGTCTTCAGCTTGGGAAGCTGACGCGTTACCAACTACGCCACATCCGCTCGTTGCAGTGCACCAAGACTACACCACACCACGAACGGGCTCGCAAGACGGCCGTCCCGAGGCTATGCGCTCGCCGTGGCCGCCAGGCGCAAACAGGCGACGAGACAGCGATAGGCCTGCAGGTAGGTGGGCTCGTCGATGCGTACGCTGCGTGCGTCGATGCGCTCAACGCCCGGGCACGCGGCAGCCTGGTCACAGTAGTCGCTGCGTGTGAAGACCACGCGCAGCGGGCGCTCGTCCAAGGCGAGCGGCGACGGCCGCTCGCCCGCCTCGAGCGCCTCCCGCACCCCCATGCGTAACCGCTCTGCGGCGATCTCGGGCGCCAACAGCCGGGCGCCGCTGCGCGCCAGTCCATACTTGACCACCGCAGTGCGCATCCCGGGGATCGCTTCGCTCGCCTCGACGGCCAGCTTGTCGTCACCGGACGCAAAGACGACCGGCACGCCGAAGGCGCCGGCCACGGCCGCGTTGAGGCCCAATTCACCGGCTTCGGCAGCATCGTCGACGCGGATCCGGAAGACCTTCTGGGTGAACGTGTGGTCGAGCACGGCAGCGCGTGTGCCGGCCATGGCATGATACCCGACGAAGAGCGCCGCGTCGAAACCGTCGTCAACGCCGCTCATCATGCCCAGTGACTGCGGCGCCCCGGCGACCAGCGTGACCCAGGCCGGCAGGTCGCGCCACTCAAGGTTGGCGCCGCGCCCATGAGCGTCGCAGACCACGGCGCGCTCGACGCCCGCCGCGCGGCACCCTTCGAGGACTGCCTCGAGGTCGGCGCGCAGGAGCCGGCGCGCAAAGGCGTAGGACGGCTCGCCCGGAACGGTCTGACGCGGATGACAGATGCCGCTGCAGCCTTCGAGGTCGATGCTGATGAAGACTCTCAGGTCACCCTCCGTGGCGCGACGCAGCGCCACCTGCGATGCGTCCGCCGGCGCCGACCGTCAGGCGCGCGGGATGAAGTAGCCCGGCTCGTAGACCTCGCCCAGGCGCCGCGCCAGTGCGGCGAGCAGCACTGCGGCAGCTTCGAGATCGTCGATGTTCGCGACCTCGTGGGGCGAATGCATGTAGCGCGCCGGCAAGCCGATATTGAGTCCCGCCACTCCCCCACGTGAGGCCTGCAATACCTCCATATCGGTCTGCGTGTCGCCCGGATACGCCTTGTGCTGCACGGGGATGCCCTCGGCCGCCGCGACCTCGGTGGCCAGCGCCAGCAGCCGCGGGTTACTGGCCCCGCCGTGGCCGAAGATCGGCCCGGCGCCGAGCTTGGCCGTGCCGCCCACCTTGCGCGCATCTACCTCTGGCTGGTCGGTCGTGAAGTCGCCGTCGATGACCACGATGCATTCCGCCTCGAGACTCCGAGCCTGCCCGATGGCGCCCATGAAGCGGGTCTCCTCCTGGACCGTCGACAACGCCGTCAGTCGCGCCGCCCCCGGCGCTGCCGAGTAGTGCTCAAGAGCGCGGAAGGCGACGTAGACGCCGGCCCGGTCGTCGAGCGCCTGTGTGGCGACGATCCCCGGAGAGAGCTCGATGAAGCTGGGTGAGAAGGTGATCGGATCGCCCAGCTGCACACGCTCGAGGGCCTCGTCACGCGAGCGGGCGCCGATGTCGATCCACTGCTCGTTCAGAGCCGGCGCGCGGCCGCGCTCGCTCTCGGGGATGATGTGCGTCGGACGCTTGCCGACGACGCCGGCGACCGGCCCCGCGGCGCTGTGTATGGCCAGCGACCGGCCGGGCAGGAGCATGGGGTCGACGCCGCCGAGCTTGTCAAAATAGACGTACCCGTCGTCGTCGATGTAGGTGAGCTGAAGCCCGATCTGGTCGACGTGGGCGGCCAGCACGATCCGCGGCGCGCCCGATGGATTGACGTCGGCGCTCACATTGCCGAGTACGTCGGTGTCCGGCTCGGCCACGGCGGCACTGCGTCGCCGCACGACTTCCTGTGCCGGCTGTTCGTAGCCACTCGGTCCGGGGGCGAGACAGAGCTCTCGCAAGAATTGAAGGTCGGCCGCCATCACGCATCATCCTCCACTCGTGTGACTGCGAGTCTATCAGAGCCGGCGCCCGAGCCAGGCAGAGCCTCGTCCACCCCGCACGCACCGTGTCCGACCAGAAAGGGCGACGATCGACCGCAACGGTGCGATCATTGTTTGAATGTTCGTTCACCTGTGTTTGAATACCTTCCTGCACACGGCGCCCACTCGACATCAACGGCTACCCGGGGTTTGGGGAGTAGCGCGACCGGCGAAAAAGAAGTACCGTGCGCACCATACTAGAGTGCTCGAATAACGCAGCTGCGTTGACTCGAGCCGGAAGGGAGCGAGAGATGGCACACGTCAAACCTCCGTGGATGAAGAGCGCCAAGGGCTCGACGTTCACCGGCATCGGCTCGCTTGAGGCCGAGATCCTGGCGATCGTCTGGGAGAAGGATTCAACCACCGTTCGCGACGTGTACGAGACGCTGCGCGAGCGCCGCGTCATCGCCTACACAACGGTCATGACGGTCATGAACAACCTCGTCAAGAAGAAGCTCCTGAATCAGAACCGCGACAACATCGCCTACCTGTACACGCCGGCGATGCCCGGCGACGAAGTCGCGAACACCATCCTCGACAGCGTCGTGAACACGCTCATGGGCAGTCAGCCCAACCTGGCGATCTCACATCTGCTGGGCCTCAAGACGAACCTCACAGCCGAACAGACAGAAGAGCTCAAGAAGTACATCGAGAAGAACATGACGGCATAGAGCACCGGCGCGCTCGGCGCGCGCGCGTTTGTAGCGAAGAGGCGGGCGGCGGCTCTGACGAGCCGCCGCCCGCCTCTTTCTTTCACATGCTCCGCGGCGCCTCGACTCCCAGCAGCTCCAGGCCCCCGGCCAGGATCGACTGCGTGGCCAGACACAGCGCGATGCGCAGATTGGCCGTGGCCTCGTCGTCGACCAGCACCCGGCAGTGCCGGTAGAAGACGTGGAACTCGGCTGCCAGCTCGCCCAGATAGACAGCCACCCGGTGCGGCGCCCGCCCGTCGGCCGCCTCGCGCACGACCAGCGGGAAGCGCGCCAGAGCGCGCACCAGGGCGCGCTCGTAGGCGTCGGGTTCAGCGCCCGCGAAGCGGCTCTCGTCGATCCCCTCTGTGGATCGACCGCTCTGCTCGACCTTGCGCAGGATGCTGCAGATGCGGGCGTGCGCGTACTGCACGTAGTAGACCGGGTTCTTGCCCGACTCCTCGACCGCCAGGTCGAGATCGAGGTCGAGTGTCGAGTCGTGACTGCGACTGACCATGAAGAATCGCGTGGCATCGACGCCGATGGCTTCCATCAGATCGTCGACGGTGACGATGTCGCCCTTACGTTTCGACATGCGTTTGCTCACGCCGCTCTCGCTGAGGTTCACCATCTGCCCGATGAGCAGCTCGAGGCGCTCGGGCTCGTGCGGCGGCAGGGCGGTGAAGGCCGCCTTCATGCGCAGTACGTAGCCATGATGGTCGGCGCCCCAGATATCGATCATGTGCTCGAACCCGCGGTCCATCTTGTCGCGGTGGTACGCGATGTCGGAAAGGAAATAGGTATGCACGCCGGACTGGCGGATGAGCACCCGGTCCTTGTCGTCGCCGTAGTCGGTGGTCTTCAGCCACACGGCACCGTCGGCGTCGTAGAGGTGGCCCTCGCCGTCCATCTGCGCGAGTGCCTTGCCGACCTCACCACGATAGCCACGCCACTCGGTGTCACCACCCTCGAAGAGACTCGCTTCGCTGGCCCAGACGTC
>Ga0315287_10002684_pt1 | contig 16954 bp, 11 predicted proteins | sample YL17G11_0_MG_FD_205037 | JGI IMG/M metagenome (GOLD analysis project Ga0315287, IMG submission 205037) | Sediment microbial communities from Yellowstone Lake, YNP, Wyoming, USA - YL17G11_0 | ecosystem: Environmental > Aquatic > Freshwater > Lake > Sediment | place: USA: Wyoming | collected...
TAGGTGTTCAAGGAGTTGAAATGGAGGCTGAACTCACACCATAACACCAAATGCGTGGTGGGCAAAGATGGTCAGCTCCTGGAATTTAACAGAAGACGTTACACAAACTCTACATGAAGTTGTGTAGAGCTGGTGTCTTGATGATGAAGATTGCTTCGTCGCCCCAAAGGTGGCTCCTCGCAATGACACAGTTCAGTCATCGCGAGACCTGCAAGGCAGGTCGTGGCGATCTTCATTTTTTGTCTAACATGTGCCCAACCATGATGTCCTACAACGTACTTATCTTGTTGTTTTGGTTCCGGCTGTGCCGGGTAAGGAGATGGTTATGTCCACTAGAAGCGTTGTCTGCGTTTTTGGAGTACTCGCCGCAATGGGGCTTTTGCAAGGCGGCCTGGGAGGTGGCATTGTGAAAGGGGCTGAGAAGACCGTGGGGACGACTCAGGGCGATATCCTGCCCTTCAAGGGTGTGGTCGAGAAGACGCTCGCCAACGGCCTGAAGGTCATCGTGGTGCCTACGGGCTTTCCCAATCTGGTGTCGCTGCAGATCGCGGTTCAGACCGGGTCTCGCAATGAGGTCGAGCCAGGCAAGTCGGGATTTGCCCACTTCTTCGAGCACATGATGTTTCGCGGCACCAAGGCCTATCCGCCTGAGCGGTATCAGGCGATCCTGACCCAGGCGGGGGCCAGGCAGAATGCGTACACGACGGACGACTACACCAACTACCACACAACCTTTGCCAAGCAGGACCTGGAGACCCTACTGAAGATCGAGGCAGACCGGTTCCAGAATCTGTCGTACTCCGAGGAGGTCTTTAAGACCGAATCCAGGGCCGTGCTGGGCGAGTACAACAAGAACAGTGCAGAGCCCATGCAGAAGCTCTTCGAGGTCCAGCACGACCACTCCTACAAGGTCCACACGTACAAACACACGACCATGGGCTTCCTCCGGGACATTGAGGACATGCCCAATCAATACGCATACTCGCGGCTCTTCTTTGACCGGTGGTATAGACCGCAGTACACCACGCTCCTCGTGGCAGGTGATGTGAAGCCGACCGAGGTCCTCCGCCTGGTGGAGAGATACTGGGGCGTCTGGAAACGGGGTACATTCAAGGTGGCAATCCCGGCCGAGCCTGCGCCCACCGGCCCGGTCGTGGCCCATGTGCCCTGGACCGTGCCGACCCTGACCTGGGTGACCGTTGCCTTTCACGGCCCTGCCTTCTCGGAGACCCACAAGGACTTTGCGGCCATGGACATCCTCATGGACCTGACCTTTGGTCCCACGTCCGACCTCTATCACCGGCTCGTGGAGCAGGAGCAGAAGGTCGACCAGCTCTGGCCCTCTGTGTCCGGCCATGCAGATCCGTACCTGATGACAGTCGGCGCAAGGATCAAGTCCCATGCTGACGCCGTGTACGTGCGTGACCAGATCCTCAAGGCCTGTGCCCAGGTCCGGACTCGGCCTGTGGACGGCCAGAGGTTGGCAGACGCCCAGTCCAATGCCAGGTATGGCCTGGTCCGCAGTCTCGACAGCACCGAGGCGATTGCCGCTACTCTGGCAAGGTTCATGCGGTATAGCCGCTCGTACAATACCCTCAACCGCCTGTTCCGGGTGTATGCAGCCCTGACTCCGAGCGACCTGCTCCAGGCCGCCAGGACCTATCTCACGGATGAACGGCTCGTGCTCACGACCCTGTCCCAGGAGGCCGTGCCCGAGTCCATGGCCCAGGTGCCGCGCCTGGCTGATCTGGCGACCGCTGCAGTTGCTGGGGCAACAGATCTGAAGGTCGTGAAGGTGCAGTCCTCCTTGCCTCAGGTGGACGCCAAGCTCCTGTTTGCGATCGGCTCTGCACACGATCCCAAGGGCAAGGAGGGCCTGGCCTGCCTGGCTGCTGCCATGATCGCAGAGGCGGGATCCAAGGAGCGAACGATCGACCAGATCAACAAGGCCCTCTTCCCTATAGCCGGGAGCTTTTCGGCCAAGGTCGACAAAGAGATGACGACCTTTACGGCGAGCGTGCATCGCGACAACTGGGATCGGTTCGCAGACCTGGTGCTGCCCATGCTGATCGAGCCGGGATTCAGGGATGAGGACTTCCAGCGACTCAAGGATCAACAGCTCAATGCACTCAGGCAGGACCTCCGGTCTGAGAACGAGGAGGAGCTGGGCAAGGAGGCCCTGCAGGCCTGGCTCTTTGCAAGCACGCCCTACGGCCACCCTGCCCTTGGGACAGTGGCCAGCATTGAGGCAATCACCATTGATGACGTCAAGGCCTTTGTGGCAGCAGCCTATACCCGTGCGGCCCTGACGGTCGGGCTATCCGGTGACGTGCCGCCGGATGTTGAGGCCAGGCTGAGGCGTGACCTCGCGGCCCTGCCCGCCGGTCCTGCGATGACTCCGCCTGCTGGTGTCGTGGCCAGACGGCCTGCGGGCATCGAGGTGCAGATCATCCAGAAGGAGACCCGCGCAACGGCCATCTCCTTTGGGCATCCCATAGAGGTCACCCGCTCGCACCCGGACTTTGCCGCCCTGATGGTGGCGCGGACGTGGCTCGGCGAGCATCGCTCATCCATGTCCCACCTGTTCCAGCGGATCCGCGAGGTGCGTGGGATGAACTACGGCGACTACGCCTACATCGAGGCCTTTCCAGGCGGGATGCATAGGTTTCTGCCCGGCGCGAACGTGGCCAGGCGTGCGCAACTATTCGAGATCTGGATCAGGCCGGTCCTGCCCAAGAACGCCCACATGGCCCTTCGCATCGCGGTACACGAGCTGTCCAAGCTAATCGACGATGGGCTTACAGAGGAGCAGTTCCAGGCCACGCGCAACTACCTGACGAAGAACGTCTACCTCCTGACCGCCACCCAGGACCAGCAGCTCGGTTATGCACTCGACTCGTCGTGGTATGGGATCGGCGAGTACTGCCAGTATCTGCGGGATCGCCTGGCTGCCCTCACGCGTGACGACGTCAACCGCGCGATCAAGAAGCATATCTCATCGCGTGACCTGGCCGTGGTCATGATCACCAAGGATGCCCAGGCCCTCAAGGACGCCCTGGTGGCAGACGGATTCTCTGCCATCGAGTACGACGCTCCCAAGCCGCCGGAGGTCCTGGACGAGGACAAGGTAATCGGCGGACTCCGCCTGGGCATACGGTCCGAGGCCGTGACGATCCTGCCCGTGGAGGAGGTGTTTGCCCAATGATCGATGTGCAAATCGCTTCATTCCTTCGATTTCTGATCCTGACAATCACCTTGGTGATGGTTCCTGGGGCCAAAGGAGGCACAATACCGGCTCAGCCCTGCTGCATCCAGGTCGTGGAGGCGGGTACGGGCTGGCCTGTGCCGCTGGTGGAACTTCGGACCCTGCACCAGGTGCGGTTCGTCACAGACAATGCGGGCGTGATCGCCTTCGACCTGCCTGAGCTGATGGGGCACCAGACCTGGTTCGACGTACTCGGTCACGGGTACGAGGTGCCAAAGGATGGATTCGGCATGCGCGGGGTGCGGCTAACGCCGGAGCCGGGCAAGACCCTAAAGGTCGAGGTAAACCGCACGATCGTCGCGCGGCGGCTCGGCAGGATCACGGGCGCAGGGATCTTCGCAGAGAGCCAAAAGCTCGGACAGGAGCTCGACTGGCAGGAGTCTGGCATCCTCGGGTGCGACAGTGTGCAGAACGCGGTGCATCGGGGACGTCTGTTCTGGCTATGGGGCGATACTACGGTCGCGCACTACCCGCTCGGCATATTCCACGGAACCAGTGCCACAACGGCCATCCGGCCTCTGACCAGCCTCCAGCCGCCCTTGCGTCTGAGGTTGGACTACTTTACCGACGACAAAGGCAGGCCGCGGGCCATTGCCCAGATGCCCGGAAGCGGTCCCACGTGGGTGACCGGTTACGTGAGTCTGCCTGACAAGACCGGGACGTCGCGACTGGTGGCCTCTTATATGAAAATCAGGCCTCCGATGGAGGCCTATGAATGGGGCCTGTGTGTTTGGAATGACGCGACGGCGATCTTCGAGCACCTGCGCACGGTGTGGACGAAGTCGGAACAATCACCCAAGCCACCGCCAGTGCCCGAAGGCCATCATGTCTTATGGAAGGACGATCACGGCCGGGAGTGGGTGCTCTTCGGTAATCCCTTTCCAACGCTCCGCTGTCCTGCGACCTTTGAGGCATGGCAGGATGCATCCACGTGGGAGGGGCTCAAGCCACAGGAGACCCTGGTATCCGCAGCAGACGGCAAGCCGGTCAAGCCGCACAGCGGCTCCATCTCCTGGAACCCCTGGCGCAAGCGATGGGTCACGGTATTCATGCAGACCTTTGGCCAGCCCTCTGTATTTGGTGAGCTGTGGTACGCAGAGGCGGATACGCCGACCGGCCCCTGGGGCAAGGCGGTCAAGGTCCTGAGTCATGAGAATTACACATTCTACAATCCTCGCCTCCACCCCGAGTTCACGCCTGCGGACTCGCCGATCTTTATCTTCGAGGGCACCTATACAGCGACGTTTAGCGACAACAAGCGGCCCACGCCCCGCTATGACTACAACCAGGTGCTCTACCGCCTTGACCTCGACGACCCGGCCCTGCGCCCGGCTATGTCACGCGGCAGCGAGTCAGGAGGCTAGGCCTCTCTATCGACTATCCCGCTAATCCAGTGTAACATCTCATCCCTGATGATGCAGAACCTCAATGTCAGTTACCTTGAGCCGGATCTGCCGCGGGCTACGTGGGGCCAGGCCCTGCGCCACTACCTGGCCTCGGCCCTGGTGTACGGCGGGGTCTTGCTGGTCTTTACGATCATTCCATGGTTCCGCGAACTGCTGAGCATCCGGATCGGAGGCTCTCCGGCCATGCACTGGTATAGATGGGCCTATGTGGCCTACCTGCTGATAGCACCGCTGGTCTTTTTCATCGGCAGGCCCAGGTCGCTGTGGGTCTCCAAGAACCTCCAGATCGTGGGGTATCTGGGGCGTGCGGTCCGCTGGGTAATTCAGCCCGCGAGCAGACGGGACTCGGATGCCTGGCGCCCGAGCTATGAAGAAAAGCACGCCCTGGCTTTCCTCCTGATCAAGGTCTTCTACGGCCCGCTGATGCTCAACTCGGGCCTGATGGATTATCACGGGATCAACCAGTTCCTTCGACAGGCCCCGTCCCCTCGTGTCCTGTTGGATTATGCAGACCGGTACTACGTGCTCTTCGCGAAGGGCATCTTCTTCGTGGATTCGATCCTCTTCGCCGTGGGGTACCACAGCGAGTCCGGACTGCTGAGGAACAAGCTCCGCTATGCAGAGACCAATCCCCTGCATATCCTGGTCTGCGTGGCGTGCTATCCCCCCTTCAACAATGTGACAAGTCTGTTCATAGGGCCGTCGAACAGCGACCCCTACATCCTGTTCGGCGGAGACATAGGGCACCCAGTCACCTGGGTCCTGCGGGGCCTGGCCGTGCTGTCCCTGATCCTGCTCTCGGCGTCCTCGCTCTCTTTGTTCACCAAGGCCAGCAACCTCACCAACCGGGGCATCGTGGATTGGGGACCCTATCGGTTCATTCGCCACCCCGGGTATCTGGGCAAAAACCTGTACTGGCTGATGACCTTGATCCCCACCCTGGTCCCCAACACGGCGATGCCTGGGTTTACCTGGTCCCGTTATATCCTGTTCTGTATCGCCACCGTCTGCGGGATCGTCAGTTGGGGCACAGTCTACTTCCTGCGGGCTATCACAGAGGAGCGTTTCCTAATGCGTGACCCGGACTACATAGCGTACTGCAAGAAGGTGAAGTACCGGTTTATCCCAGGGGTGTATTAATCCAAACGACTGGATTAGACTATTCAAAGTGTGCCCAACTGAGGTTTTTTGCTGAGAATCTTTCCAGGAGGATGCAATGGCTGGACGTAGACAGGAGACCATGACACCTCGCGAGCGGATGCAGCGAGCTCTCCTATTCCAGGAGCCGGACCGGGTGCCCATAGATCTGGGCGGATTCCAGACCGGCATCCACGTTCGTGCATACAAGGCCCTGTTACAGCATCTGGGGCTAAAGGAGGAGGTCATCATCCTGGACCCGGTCCAGCAACTGGCCAGGCCCAGCGAGGCTGTGCTCACCCGCTTCCACGTGGACACCCGATACATCACCGCCCATGGCCCAGAGGGCTTCAAGGGGGGGATCGAGAAGGCCGTACGGGATGGCCGGGCCTGGCACGACCTCAAGGACGAGTTCGGAGTAGTGTGGTCCATGCCCGACGACCAGCAGCTTTATATGGACATCAGCCATCACCCCCTGGCTGCGGCCACGATTCGTGATCTGGCGGACTACCCCTTCCCCAAGGGCAATGACCCCACCCGCTTCACTGGCGTGCGCGAGCAGGCCATGGCCCTACGCAAGGAGACCCCGTACGCCTTATGCACGGGGATCTTCGGCGTGGTCTATGAGTACTGCTGGTACATGCGGGGCCTGGAGCAGTGGTTCATTGACATGATCGAGAATCCCGCGTTCTGCGAGGCCCTGCTCGACCGGACCTTAGCGTTCTGGATGGACTTCTCCACCGGATTCATGCAGGCGGTCGGCGACCTGGTGGACGTGGCCATGATCGGCGACGACCTGGCAGGCCAGTCCGGTCCCTTGTTCTCGCCTGCATTCTACAGCCGCGTGGTCAAGCCCAGGCAAAAGGCCCTGGTCCAGCACCTCCGGTACCTGACGCGGGCCAAGATCTGGTATCACACCTGCGGCTCGTGTGTGGACTACATCCCGGACCTGATAGACAACGGGATCGACATCCTCAATCCGATCCAGATCTCAGCCAAGGGCATGGATCCGAAGCGGATGAAGAAGGAGTTCGGGACCAGGCTGGTCCTGTGGGGAGGAGGCATAGACTCCCAGCACGTCTTACCGCAGGCCACACCCGCAGAGGTCAGGGCCGAGGTCCGACGCAACCTGGAGGTCTTCAAGCCCGGCGGCGGATACGTGTTCGACAACGTCCACAACATCCAAGACGGTGTGCCTCCGGAGAACATCGTGGCCATGTACGACGCGGCGTATGAGTATGGATTCTATGCCAGATAAGATCGTGATTCAAGACCCCATCCACATCCTATCCATAGGGAGATCGACTATGTCTCTTACCTCTGTTGTCAAAGGGTTGCATCCGTTCAGTCTGGTGTCCTGTGTTCTCGTCTGCCTGGTGTGGGCCGGCTGCAAGCCCACTGGTGAGGCCTCGACCCCCGGCAAGCCCCGCGTCGCACTCGTCATGAAGTCCCTGGCCAACGAGTTCTTCCTGACCATGGAGAACGGAGCGCGGGCCCACCAGAAGGCCCATCCAGACCAGTACGACCTGATCGCCAACGGGATCAAGGACGAGCTGGACGTCGGCAAACAGGTGGAGCTGGTCGAGCAGATAATTGCGCAGAAGGTCAGTGCAATCGTCATTGCGCCCGCGGACTCCAAGGCCCTGGTTCCTGTGTGCAAGAAGGCCAAGCAGGCGGGCATCATCGTAGTCAACATCGACAACAAGTTGGACGACGCGGTGCTCGCACAGAGCGGTGTGAAGTTCCCCTTTGTCGGCCCGGACAATCGCAAGGGCGCGAAGGCCGTGGGTGACTACCTCGCGTTGAGGCTCAAGTCGGGCGCCAAAGTCGCCATCATCGAAGGCGTGCCCAATGCATTCAACGCCGAACAGCGCCAACGCGGCTTCGAGGAGGCCATGCAGGCCGCAGGCGCGAGGATCGTCAGCTCGCAGTCCGGCTTCTGGGAGACCGAGAAGGCCAACCAGGTCGCTGCCGCCGTGCTCACGGAGAATCCGGACCTCAAGGCGTTCCTCTGCGCAAACGACAGCATGGCAATGGGGGCAGTGGCCGCGCTCCGTGCCGCCAACAGGCTCGACCAGGTGCTCGTGGTCGGCTATGACAACATTGCGGCCGTGAAGCAGCTCCTGAAGGAAGGCTGCGTCCTGGCCACGGCCGACCAGCACGCCGACCTGCTCGCCGTGTTCGGCATCGAGTACGCGCTCGACATGCTCAAGACCAGGGCCTCGCCAGCAGACCGCGAGACACCCGTGGAACTCGTGACCCGGGAGTCGCTGAAGGCGAATTGACGTGGCTCTTATGACCTTGGGCGAACCGCTGCTCACCATCTTAGGCCTGGGCAAGTCCTACGGACCGGTGCCCGCATTGACCCAGGTGGACTTCGACCTCCGCAGGGGCGAGGTCCACGCCCTCGTGGGCGAGAACGGTGCAGGCAAGAGCACACTCGCACGGATCATCGCGGGCCTGATCCCCGCAGACGCGGGCGTCCTGACCTTGGCCGGACAAAGGTTCGTGCCGCGCAATCGTCGCGACGCAGAGCACCACGGCGTGCGGATGGTGATGCAGGAGTTGAACCTCATTGGAAGCCTCACCGTGGCCGAAGGTCTCTTCTTCAACCGGCTGCCGCATCATTTGGGCTGGATCGACTACCCGCACCTCCGCGCCCAGGCCTGCGCGGTCCTCGAACGCGTCGGCCTGCAGGGTCTTGACCCCAACCGACCGATCCGTACGCTCGGCGTGGGCCAACAGCAGATGATCGAGATCGCCTCAGGCCTCTCTCGCCGCTGCGACCTCCTGATCCTGGACGAACCTACGGCCGCGATGAACCACGCCGAGATCGAGCACCTCTTTGCCCAGATCGAGGCCCTGAGGGCCGCAGGCACCGGCATCCTCTACATCTCGCACCGCCTGGAGGAGATCCGGCGGATGGCGGACCGCATCAGCGTCCTGCGTGACGGGCGCATGGTGGCCTGTATGCCCGCGGCCGGCGTGTCACTGGAAGATATCGTCAGGCTGATGGTGGGACGCGACCTTGGCCACGGTCTGGAACGACCTCCGCGTCAACCGGGTCCTGTGGCCCTCGATGTGCGAGGTCTTCGCCGCGAGCCTGCGGTGAAGGACGTCAGCTTTCAGGTGCGGCGCGGCGAGATCCTGGGACTTGCCGGCCTGATGGGATCGGGGCGAACGGAGACCGTGCGGGCCGTCTTCGGTGCAGACCGGACGGACGCCGGTACGATCCACCTGCACGGCTCGTCGGAGCCGGCCGTGATCCGCTCGCCGCGGGATGCCGTGCGCCAGGGCCTCGGGCTGCTGACAGAGAGCCGCCAGGAGCAGGGTCTCCTGCTGCCGCTGGCAGTGCGGGCCAACATCACCCTGCCCTCCCTGACACGATTCAGCAGGGGTACGGGCTGGTTGCGCAACGCGGCAGAGTCCTTGGAGGCCTCGCGATGGATCGGGGCGCTCGGCGTCCGCTGCCGCGATGCCGAGCAGAGGGTGGCGGACCTGAGTGGCGGCAACCAGCAGAAGGTCGTCCTCGCCAAGTGGCTCTTGCGGGACTGTGACGTCCTGATCTTCGACGAGCCGACCCGGGGCATCGACGTGGGAGCCAGGTTCGAGATCTACCATGTGCTCGAAGACCTGGCCGCAAGGGGCAAGGCGATCGTCGTGGTCTCCTCAGACCTGCCTGAGTTGATGGCCCTGTGCGATCGCATCGCCGTCCTCTCAGCAGGCCGCCTGGCGGCCACGTTTCGTCGCGGCGAGTGGACCCAGGACGCGATCCTGTCCGCTGCGTTGAGCGGCTATCTCACGGAGCGAATCCCATGAGCGAAGCCCGCCCGCCCGCCGTCCATCTTGGAAGGTCCGCACTCGCCATGGATTCCCTTGGCCTGGTCGCTGCACTTGGGGTGCTGATCCTCGTATTCAGTCTGAGTACGCAGCACTTCTTCAGCCGCACCACGTTCCTCACGATCGCCAACCAGATCCCCGCTGCCCTGCTTGTGGCCACAGCGATGACCTACGTCCTGGTGATTGCAGAGATCGACCTGTCGGTCGGATCGGTCCTGGGGCTGTGCAGTGGTGTGCTGGGTGTGGCGGTAACGCAGTGGCACTGGCCCTTGCCGCTGGCCATAGTGGCCGGGCTGGCCACAGGGCTCGCCTGCGGGGCGTTCAACGGCGGGGTGTCCCTGCGTTGGCGCCTGCCTTCCTTCATCGTGACCCTGGGCATGCTCGAGATGGCCCGCGGCGGCGCGCACGCGGTGACCCGGTCACAGACCCAGTACATCGGCGCCCCGATCGCCGGCATTGCGGAGACCCATGTGCTGGGTCTCTCGCTGCCGTTCCTTGTATCCATTGCGGTGGTGGTCATTGCCCAACTCGTGCTAACCCGAACGGTCTTCGGCCGCTACCTGATCGCCATCGGCACGAACGAGGAGGCCGTGCGCCTCAGCGGCATTGATCCGCGGCCGATCAAGCTCACCGTGTTCCTGATCACCGGTTTCCTCGTTGCCTGCGCGGCCGTGATCGACACGTCGCGGTTCCAGTCGGCGAATCCCAATGCCGGCTCCGGCTTGGAGTTGCAGGCCATTGCCGCCGCCGTCATCGGCGGCACGAGCCTGATGGGCGGACGTGGTTCGGTCGTGAGAACGTTGTTCGGAGTGCTCATCATCGCAGTGCTCAACTCCGGCCTGGCCGCCATGGGTGCGAAGGACGAGACCAAGCGGCTCGTCACTGGAGCCGTGATCGTAGCGGCGGTCATTCTCGATCAGGTCCGGCACCGGCTCAGCAAGGGCAAGGCATAGGGAACACGAACGATGAACATACCGAGTAAATCTTTTACTCCGATCCTAAACCTGGCCTTGGTCGCGGTCATGACCCTGTCCATTACGTCCGCGTCCGTCTTGGCTGAGGAAAAGCCGACCCAGTATCTCTTCACCTACTTCACCGGCAACGGCGAGGAGTACCTCGTCTATTACGACGCCTACCGTGACAGGCACTACTCGGCCTCGCGATCGCGCGACTTGAAGACCTGGGAGGACGTGACCCAACAAATGACCTTCGTGCCAGGCATGCGCCACGGCACAGTGATCGCAGTGACCGCTGACGCAGTGGCACGGCTGCGCAGGGAAAACCCCGCCCAATGATCGCCCCAACCAGGGGCCGTTTAATGCCCAAACCATGGAAGACCTGATATTACAACCAGGGAGATCAATGCCAATGAGAACTGCATTGAAGCTACTCACAATCGGGATGCTGGCGTCCACCGCGTTCGTTGCCATCACCTTGTCGGTGGCCGGCTGCAACGGCCTAAATGCGCCTGCCAGCCCTCCATCGTACGCCCGTATCACCACGTCCTTCGACAAGGACTGGCGATTCCTCAAGGCCGATGCCCCCGGCGCCGATAAACCGGAGTTCGATGACGCCCCATGGCGGACCCTGGACGTGCCCCATGACTGGAGCATTGAAGGCCCGTTCGACGCGAACAATCCTACCCGTGGCGCGGGTGGCTTCCTGCCAGCAGGCATCGGCTGGTATCGCAGGCATTTCACCCTCTCCCCGGATTACGCCGGGCGCCGCGTCTTCATCCAATTTGACGGCGTCATGGCAAACAGCGACGTCTGGATCAATGGCACGCACCTAGGCAATCGCCCTTATGGCTACGTCAGCTTCTTCTACGAGCTGACCGGGCGTCTCACCTTTGGCGAGAACAAGCTCAACGTCCTTGCAGTTCGGGCCGACAATTCGGGCCAGCCTGCGTCGCGTTGGTACAGCGGTGCGGGCATCTACCGCCACGTCCGCCTGGTAGTCACAGATCCGGTTCACCTCGAACCGTGGGCGACCTTCGTCACCACGCCGCAGGTGGCAGCCGACCAGGCCACAGTGCGGGTGCAGACCACGGTCATGAACCAGTCCAACACGCCCCGCGAGGTCGCGATGGAGATCACCCTCCTCGGTCCCAATGACCGGGCAGTCCAGACCGCCACGACCAAGGCTCTGACCATCTCCGCAGGCAAGTCAGCGGACTTCCAGCAGGACATCACCGTGAAGTCGCCGCAGCTCTGGGACCTCGACCGTCCCGTCCTTTACCGCGCAGTCACCAAGGTCCGCGCAGGCAGCGATGTGCTAGACGACGAACTGACGCCGTTCGGTATCCGCCAGGCCGAGTTCAAGGCAGATACCGGGTTCTGGCTCAACGGAAGGAACTTCAAGATCAAGGGCGTCTGCCTCCACCACGACGCCGGCGGATTTGGCGCAGCGGTTCCGCTCCGTGCCTGGGAACGCCGCCTAGATGGGTTCAGGCAGCTCGGCGTGAACGCCATTCGCACCGCGCACAACCCGGTCTCGCCCGAATTCCTCGACCTGTGCGACCGCATGGGCGTGCTCGTGATGGACGAGTTCTTTGATTGCTGGACCATGGCCAAGAACCCCTTTGACTACCACCTCGTATTCAACGACTGGTCCCGGATCGACGCCCGCGACACGATCCGCCGCGATCGCAACCACCCCAGCATCATCCTGTACAGCGCGGGCAACGAGATCCGCGACACGCCAAAGGCCGATCTCGCCAAGGGCATCCTCAAGGGCCTGGTAGAGGTCTGCCATGAAAACGACCCCTCGCGGCCTGTCACCCAGGGCCTCTTTAGGCCCAATGTAAGCCACGACTACGACAACGGCCTGGCAGACCTTCTGGACGTGATCGGCACCAACTACCGGGACCGGGAGCTGCTCGCTGCCTGGCAGGCCAAGCCCACCCGCAAGATCATCGGTACCGAGCAGGGTCACGGACGGGACATCTGGCTGGCATGCCGTGACAACCCGCCGCATGCCGGCCAGTTCCTTTGGACCGGAGTGGACTACCTGGGCGAGGCGCGTAACTGGCCTGTTGTGGCCGCCGGGTCGGGCTTGCTGGACCGCACCGGAACACCGAAACCCATGGCCTACGAACGGCAGAGCTGGTGGTCGGACAAACCCATGGTGTATGCCGCTCGCCGCATCGCCAGCACTGCCGCCACTCCCACTGATCCCGGCTTCGAACCGCTTGTACAAAGGCAGGTGCTGTTTGCCGACTGGACTGCCCAGAACGCCGGCCCGCACGAGGAGACTGTAGAGGTCTACAGCAACTGTGAGCAGGTGGATCTGGTCATCAACGGCCGGTCTCTCGGTTCCCAAGCCCTCCCTGCTGACGCCTCTTCGCGTACATGGAAGGTCCCCTATGAGCCGGGAATCCTCAAGGCCCTCGGCAAGAACAAGGATCAAGTCGTTGCCACCCATGAACTCCGAACCGCGGGCATGGCCGCGAAGATCGTACTCTCCGCCGACCGCACGAACCTGGCGCCGGATTGGGACGACGTTTCCTATGTCACTGCCACGATAGTCGATGCCAACGGCGCGCCCGTCCCCAATGCAACGGACCTGATCATCTTCCAACTGAGCGGCCCTGGCACCATCGCCGCAGTGGACAGCGGCGACAACGCCAGCCACGAGCCGTTTCAGGCCACACAACGCAAGGCCTTTCAAGGTCAATGCGTAGCGATGGTCAAGGCCATAGGGGCCTCCGTCCGGATCACCCTCACGGCCACAGCCGAGGGCCTGGCCGGGTCGTCTGTGACATTGGAGGCGACGCCGGTCCTTACGGGCAGGTGATTCGAGGCATATCCTGGATTTGGCAGCGGCAGGCTAGAGAAGGTGCAGAACAGGTCCTACAATGGCTCCGACAAGCCGAGCCGGGACTCTTCTGGGCATCGTAGCAGAATCTATCGTCGGCGACGATAGTCCACAGTTCGTTATAAGGCCCTCTCGAAACACCAGTCTACCACCTGCGTCCGGCTCACCGAGGCAAATCAGGGCCTTGTCGCAGCCCCGTTATGACTTGTCTTGAGATGTTTAGCCAAGAACTCCTTGGTCAGTTCCTGGACCTTGGGGTCCTTGAATCCGCCGTGCCCGCCCCCCTTGACCGTGTATAGGGTCACCGGAACACCCGCCTTGTTCAGGGCGGCCTCAAGCAACTCGCTTTGATGATGCGGCACCAGGGGGTCCGCATCGCCGTGAACGATCAGGAACGGCGGGTCGTCCCTGGTCACGAATGTGATCGGATTGGCCTTGGCCACTTTGTCCTTGTTCTCCTGGATAGGTCCGCCGACCAACTTGGACTCCGGCGAGTCGGGAATGTCGTGAACCTGGCCGTTTGGGACACGGTGTTCGTCCATCTGAAGGAGGTCCGTGGGCCCAAAGAAGTCCACCACGGTCTGAACACGGCTGGACTGAGCAAGGTGCTCCCCGACCTCAAACTCCTTAACGTCGGCCGTGGTACCGAGCATGGCAACCAGGTGTCCTCCTGCAGATGCGCCCCACGCGGCGAAGTGGTTCGGGTCAAGATCATACTTGGCTGCATTCGCACGGAGCCACCGCACTGCCGCCTTGCAGTCCTGGATTTGGGCAGGAAACACGGCGTGCTGGCTCAGGCGATAGTTGATGCTCGCCACCGCGTAGCCGTCGGCCAGGTAGGGAAGTGGGACCGGGTTGGCCTTGCTGCCTGCGAGCCAGGCCCCGCCGTGCACCCAGATGATCAGCGGCAGGTCCTTGCCTGCCTTGGGCAGGTAGAGGTCGAGCCTCTGCCGCTCATGCCCGTCGGTCACATAGGACAGGTCGCGATGGATGACCGTGCCTTCCGGTACGAGCGGAGTAGGTCTTGGTTGCTGCCCAAGGGCCACACATGCAACGAGGGCAGACATCAGGGCCATGAGTACGGCACATCGATTTGTCATAGCATACCTCTCAATCTTGAAGCCGTGGGGACCGCAGTCCCTTGTGGTAGCCAGTAGGTGGCGATATATGAGCGGCCCGTTCTCTATCTTGAAGACGTCCAATGCTGAGCATCGTGTCGGCTTCCTTCTGGCACTCGATCCTGGAACACCTGGTAAATCATACTCCATCGCGACAACAGACCGCAAGCCGAACCCTTCCTCGATGCAGGCCCGCTTCTTGGAGTATGTGTGAGAAGAGGTCCTCCTACCAGCATCCAATGTAGCAAATAACGGCATGACCCCTGGCCTCCCACATGCCATCTTTTCAAAGAGCATCCTTTGGGCTTTCAGCGGCTGCGGGGCAGTCCGATGGCCGCTTGACAAACGCAGCCAGTAGCTTGCTCAAAACAGACAGCTTCATCTTCACTCATGCTGCTCGATTGGCCAGACGATCGTGTTGAGGCCCGTCTTAAGGTCTGCGAGTGGGCCGGCGATTGGACGTGCATACTTCTTCCCATTGATAGCCGTATCCACTTTGATGGGGTCGCCGTGGCGGTCCTCAATAGTCTGCCCAACGGTAGGAAAGACACCAACCAGCTCAGCACTGACTTGCGGCCCTTTAACACGGAACGGCGCGTCGTTCATGGAAAACGTGATCGTAGCTCTTGAAGGATCATCCTTGATAGCCAGTCCCGGGACATAGGGGTCAACCACACTGTTCTTATCGTCGAACGAACTCTTCTTGGCCCCTTCCAGAAAGACGTTGTGATCCGATACATAGCCTGGGGCCATCTTCACGTGATCCAGGCCCTGTCGGACAAAAATATTGTTGAACCACTTGTCGTCCTGGGCAGTGCCGGACTTGCGCCCGACCACCTCTGTGGTGTGTGGTCTGTAGTATTCGGAACGGCGCTCAGTGTCGGGGCTGTAATCATACCCGCAATCGACAAACAGGTTGTGTGCGAACACCGTGGCCTCGGAGTTGCTCCGGATTGGCTGTCCCACAAGGACATTGTTGTCGACAAGAGTGGGGCCATGGTCCATCTCCAGGAAAACAGTGGCCGCTTCCGTGTTGTAGATGACGTTCCGGGTAATCCGGGTGCCTTGATTGCCGAAATCCATCCAAATGCCGAAAGCCCCCTGCTCCTGTCGGAAGACACCCCGGATCAGATTGCCGCTGATGACGGTGTCCACGCTGTTGTGAAACTTGATTGCCGCAGTCTCCCAACCGCCGAACTCCCTACGATAGTTGGTGTCTTCGATGAGATTGCCACAAATCAGTGAGCGGGTGGCCCCTTTCTGCCCGGCGATGCCCGCCTGTCCGCACCGCCGGATCACGTTGTTGCGGATGATATGGTCTCCAAAGGCATCAATGTCTCTGTAGTCAACGCCCGGCGCGTGTCCCAGGATTATGCCAACGCAGCGGGCATGGGTGATAGTGCAGTTCTCGATGATCCAGCATTTGCCCATCCGCGTGCCGACCGCCCCCATTTGCAGGGCCAAACCCGGCGGCGCCCAGTTCGCTGCAGCGTGCATGAAATGAAAGCCGTCAACAGTAATGTACTTGAGGCCGGTGATCTCGGGCATGAAGAGGCTTTCGCGAACGTTGATCTCAGTGAGTTCCGTGTTAGGATTTGCCTTGCCGAAATTCGCCCAGATGGTCGTCATGCTCTCATTCGTCTGACAAAACCACGTGTGCTCCGCCTCTGTTACCTCCTTTGCTGTCTTCTTCTCGTAAAAGGCCTCGCCATTGAGGTAGACGTCCCCGCGATGGTGCCACTGGCCATAGTTGAGCCAACCACCAGAAACCGTCAGGGCGTAGGGACTGTACCGGCTGAATAATGAGTTCGGCAGTTCCACTTTCCAGACGGCATCCTCCTCGGGTTTCCAGGAGGTGATACGCTCGGAGCCTTTGACGAGGACTTCCTCGCCGAGTGCGGCTCGATAGGCGATGCGTCTGCTGTTATCGGCACCGCTATGGATGGGTTTGACCCATTCGCGGTACGTTCCGGCATGAACAATGACGGTGTCTCCGGGCTGTGCTACGGATGCAGCCTGGCTGATGGTGAGAAATGGCTGAGCTTTACTGCCGGAAGCGGAATCGCTCCCTGCCTTTGAGACATGTATCTCACTCGCCCAGATGCCTTCAGACCCGAAGATAACAACGATAAAAGCCGCAAACAGCAGAGTCGATTCTCTCATGCCAATGCTCCTCTCGGCGAATGGGCCCCGGTTCAACAACAGTCCATTGTTTGACTCCTTGCAGGGTGCTTCAGCCTGCTACAGGTCCCATGATACACCGGTATTGCATCCGATTTCAATGGTTCTGGTCCATCAACTTGGCGTGTTAACCCGTTAGAATCCGTCATTCTGGCACAAAATCTGGCATTAGGCTGCTTTTTCGGCGTACC
>Ga0315287_10002685_pt1 | contig 16951 bp, 15 predicted proteins | sample YL17G11_0_MG_FD_205037 | JGI IMG/M metagenome (GOLD analysis project Ga0315287, IMG submission 205037) | Sediment microbial communities from Yellowstone Lake, YNP, Wyoming, USA - YL17G11_0 | ecosystem: Environmental > Aquatic > Freshwater > Lake > Sediment | place: USA: Wyoming | collected...
CCCCAACGTCGCTACCAGGCTCAACAACCTCGCGGGGCTCCTCCGGGCCACCGGCCGCTACGACGAGGCTGAGCCGCTCTACCGCCGTGCCCTCGCGATCGGTGAGAAGATCCTGGGACCCGAGCACCCCAAAGTCGCCACCTGGCTCAATAACCTCGCGGGGCTCCTCTATGCCACCGGCCGCTACGACGAGGCCGAGCCGCTGCACCGCCGCGCCCTCGCAATCGACGAGAAGACCCTGGGACCGGAGCATCCCGACACCGCAATCGGCTACGGCACCCTCGCGGGGCTCCTCCGTGCCACCGGCCGCTACGACGAGGCTGAGGCACTCGGAAGATCCCGTGAGGGCCCAGACCAGGATGCCTAGCGTCGGATGGTGAGGCGACGGGATCACAGGTGAGGGCTGCGGGTAGCCCTCTGCAGGTCTGGCCACGGCGTCTGCTCGATGGCTGCTGCACCTCTAGCGGCACACGCTCTGCCCGTGGGTCATTTCCCCCAACGTCGCCGACGACTGGTGTTAGGCAGCGGGTCTTTCCACGGATCACGGCCGCCTCTCTTATGGCCATGCTCGCGGCCGGGCTCCTGGCCGATAGCCTCGGCGTGGTTTCCCTGCTGCGGATAGCCGGGGCCGTGCTGGTGGTGGCGGCCGGGTACGGGTTCTGGGTCTTCCGGGGGGCGGCGAGGGGAGGGGAGAGGGGGGTGGGGTGGGGCGGTAGGGGCCTGGGGGTGGGACCCGGGCCAGAGGAAGGAAGTGGATATCCCTGCCGGAAACTCCCATGTGCCGCCCATGCGTCACATCCTGACGGTGGTGGGGGGCTAGAATGGAGGGCGAGGCGTGGTGAGAACAGGCCCGGCTCGGGGGAAGGCGAAGGCCATCGGACCCCCGGACTTCCGAGTGTGGGAGATCATCCGGCTCATCCAGGACGGCGGGCATCCCAACGCGAGAGCCATCGCTGAGCGTTTTGAGTGTTCCGTGCGCACGGCCGAGAGATACGTCGCCAAGGTACGGGACCTGGTGGCCGAGGATCTGACCTACGACAAGGCGCGCCGGGGCTACCGCTTCGCGGCCGGCGGGCCGAACCTTCCGAAGCTGCGCCTCAGCGAGGGCGAGGCGGCGGCCATGTTCCTGGCGGCGAGGCTGCTTCACCAGTGCCGGGGGACGCCCTACGAAGACGCCGTGGCCGGGGCCCTGGCGAAGCTCAGCTACCTCTTTCCCAAGGAGGTCACACTCGACGACGCGGCCCAGCCGGGTGGGTGGGTCTCGATCCGGGTCGAGCCCCTGCGGGGCGAGGAGCGGAAGGTGATGGAGGCCTTCGTCGGTCTGGAGGCGGCCAGGCAGGCCCGGGAGACGGTCCATGTCCGCTACTTCACCGCCAGCCGCGGGGAGTGGAACGAGCGGGACCTCGACCCCTACCACCTCCACTTGCACGATGGGGTCTGGTATGTCATCGCTCACTGCCATCTGCGCGGGGCCATTAAGATCTTCGCCCTCGACCGCATCGAGAGCATTGCGGCCAGCGGTCGGAGCTTCGAGGCCCCCGAGGGTTTCTCGGCCAGAGATTTCCTGAAGTCCAGCTTTCGCATCGAGGTCGGTGAGCCGGTGGAGGTGGCTGTCCGGTTCACCCCCGAGCAGGCCCGTTACGTGAGGGGCAAGACCTGGCACGAGAGCCAAACGATTGAGGAACTGCCGGACGAAAACGGCCAGGTCGGGACGGGTGGGCTCATCCTTCGGATGGGCGTCGGCGGTCTCGGCGAGGTCAAGCGCTGGGTGCTCTCCTTCGGGGCCGGGGCGGAGGCGCTGGGGCCGGAGAAGCTCCGGGAGGCTGTGGCGGTGGAGGCAAGGCTGATCAGGGCCATTTACGAGGAGGATGGCCATGCCAAGGTCGGTTAGGGATCGGCGCTCGGAGCGAGCACATCGGAGGCTTCTCTAATGTTCCTTGATCTTCGCGTCGCTCGGTACCAGATCAGCCTCAGCGTCCGTCAGCCCATGGCCCTGCCGGCCTATAAGGGCTCGGTTCTGCGTGGCGGGTTTGGATCGGCCTTCAGAAGAATCGCCTGCGCCATGCGGGTCAAGACCTGTGCCGGCTGCGATCTGCGTGAGATGTGTCCTTATGCCTACGTTTTTGAGACAACCCCGCCGACCGGGTCGGAGGCCCTGCGCAATCTGCAGGATGTGCCGCGGCCATTCGTTGTTGAGCCGCCCGGGGGGCCGGAAGGAAACGAAACGCACTACAATCCAGGGGACAGACTCGATTTCGGTCTCGTTCTGGTGGGCCGCTGTGTGGGCTACCTTCCGTACTTCGTGGCCACCTTCCGTGAGCTCGGCCGGACGGGCATCGGACCGCGGCGGGCGGGCTTCGAGCTGGAGCGGGTGAGCCAGGACAATCTCGGCGAGGCGCAACGCGGGCCGGGGCAGCTTGTCGTCTATGAGGGAGGGGCCGTCCCCAGGCAGGTTCAGGCGGCCACTCTAGATGAAGCTTGCCTCGGGGCAAGGTTCCTTGCCGCACGGGCTGCCGGGCTTCCCTCGGACCGCCTCACCGTTCGCTTTCTGACCATGACCCGCCTAACGTCGGAGGAGCGCATGGCAACCCGTCCCGACTTCGGGGTTCTGGCGCGGGCCCTTCTCCGCCGGGTCTCGGCCCTGGCCTACTTCCACCACGGTGTCCGGCTCGACCTCGACTACCAGGAGATGTCCCGGCTGGCGGGCGAGGTTCGTCTGGTCAGTGACGGCACCGCCTGGGTCGACTGGCGGCGCTACTCCAACCGCCAGGACCGCTTGATGGAGTTCGGCGGGCTGGTAGGAACGGCTACCTTTGAGGGTGATCTCGAGCCGTTCCGGGAGCTACTCACCTTGGGGTCGTTTGTCCACGTGGGGAAAGGGGCGACCTTCGGACTGGGAAGGTACGAGGTGAGCGCGAGCCCGGAGTAGGTTGGGAGCATGGTGGGTCGGCAGGAAAAAGATGCCGCCTCAATGTCTCTGCCGTCAGCTATTGACGGTCCGGGAGTGGATAATGGAGACAGCGACTGCCACGGGCCGGCGGGGGAGGCGAGGATGAGGATGACGGGGGAGGCCAACGTTAGGCAAGCTTTCCAGGCCATCTGGGGCGCGGAGCCTTTTGCCTATCAGCTTGAGGTGACCGAGAGGCTCCTGGCCGGGCGCAATGTGGTCCTGGCCGCGCCGACTGGCTCGGGCAAGACCCTCGCCGCTCTTCATCCGTTCGCGCGGGCGCGGCAAGATGGCTTGGCCTGGGCCGACCGCCTCCTCTACACCTTGCCCCTTCGCACCCTCACCGGCGCTCTCCATGAGAAGTATGGGCCGAAACTGGCCAAGGCCGGCCTCAAGGCCTCACTGCAAACCGGGCTCTACAAGGGCGACCCCGCCTTCCGCGGCGATGTCTGCTTTGCCACCATCGACCAGGTTCTCTCCGCCTACGTGGGGCAACCCATCTCGCTCGGCGAGGGGCAGGCCAATCTTGTCGGCGGGGCCCTTGTCGGCGCCTACCTGGTCTTCGACGAGTTTCACCTCCTGGAGCCCGCTCGGGCTCTGGCTACCGCCCTTGACCTGGCCAAGCGGTTACGGGGTTTCGCCAGGCTTCTGTTTATGACGGCCACGGCCTCCCAACCAGTGCTGGACCATCTTGCCGCTGTTCTTGAGGCCGACGTTGTCACGCCGTCGGCCGAGGATCTCAAGAAGATGCCGGCCCAGAGCACTCGCCGGCGGACCTACGCCTGGTTCGAGGGGCCCCTCACGGCCGACGCCGTTCTCGCTCGCCGGCGGGACCGGACGATAGTGGTAGTCAACACGGTGAAGCGAGCTCAAACCCTCTATGACGAACTGCAGAAGAAGCTTGGGGCACTCGAGCGGCAGACGGGCGAGGACGGCGCCGACCCCGGGCTTCTTCTCCTTCATTCGCGGTTTCTGCCGGAGGACAGGCAAGCCATCGAGAAGCTGGCCCTCAGCATCTTCGCCGAAGGCTCCCAGCAGAAAGGCCTCCTGATTGCCACTCAGGTTATCGAGGTGGGCCTGGACATCAGCGCCCAGGTTCTCCTGACCGAGTTGGCCCCCGCCAACAGCCTCGTGCAGAGGGCGGGTCGTTGCGCCCGCTTCGCGGAGCAAGTGGGAGAGGTAGTCGTTTTTGAGGCCGGGGGTACGGAGGCCGCGGGAGGCACGGAGGGCGAAGGTGCGAGGGCCCGCCGCCGTTATCGGCCCTATTCGAGCGAGGACTGCCTAGCTACCCGCCGCGGCCTCGCGGGCCGCCTCGCGGGGGGGCCGGTTGTCGCTGACTACCAGTGGGAGCTATCGCTCGTAGAGGAGGCTCTCGGGGAGACCGACCGCGCGGCGATCGGCTACCTGGCAGCCCACGCCCGCGCCTGGAGCGAGGCCATCGGACTCGCTCTGGCCCAAAACCCCAAGGCAGCCTACCGGAGATTCGTCCGGTCGGTGGACGCCACAGCCATCATCATCCACGCCAATCCCAGTGAGCTTGACCTTCGCCGAGGCGTAGACACTTTTTCCGTCAGCGATCCCGTACTGCGCGGCTTTCTGCGCGACCTTGACCTCGCGGACGCCCAGGCCGGGCTGGTCCAGTATCCGGAGTGGAACGACGATCCCCATCAGGAAAACGCTTCTCCGGTCCGGCGCTGGGTGCCGGTGGAGTCCTTGAGAGACCTGAAGGGCCAGTTTCTTCTGGCCGTCTCGCCCAAGGTCGCCTCCTACGACCCCACTCTGGGCCTTAAGCTCGGCCAGGTCGGCGCCTGGGAATCCGGACAGGAGAGATGGCCGGCGGGCGAGGGCGATCGGGGGGATGCGAGCAAGGGCAAGGTCAAGGGCAAGGTGGTGGGCGTGGCCGAGACTTTCAGGCAGCACGCCCTCGACGTGGCCCGGCGGGCGCGGGACTTGGCGGCGTCCGAAGCGGTGGCGGCCCGCTCGCATTTTGGTGCGACCCTGGGCTGCTCCGCCGAGGCACTCTTGGACCTTATGGAGCTTGTTGGGGTTCTCCACGACCTCGGCAAGCTTGATCAGGCCTGGCAAGACGGCATTTGGCTAATTCAGAGCGCCTCGGGCGGCCCCGAGCGCGTTCGCGCGAAGGGAGGATCCGAACAGTTCCTGGCCCACTCGGACCGACCAGCGCCTGCGGGCCGCGGTGGCCGGACCAGTCACCTCCCGCCTCACTCCGTCGCCGGGGCCTGCGTGAGCTTCCCCGTGCTGAGAGCCTTCGTGGGGCGGACCTTCCCGTCGGACTTGGGCGACACGATCCTGGCCGCCGCCTTGGCGGCCATCGCCCGGCATCACTACCCCTGGTCGGCGGAGTTCAGGAGCTTTCAGGGAGCGCCGGGCGTGCGGGAAGAGGTGGCCGCAATCCTCGCGGGGATCGGACGGACCGAGGGCGCGTCCATGCCCCCGGGCGTAAGCCCAAGGAACGGGAGTGACCTGATGGCCAGTGTGCTCAAGGGCGCCCACCCGTCCAATCCGAAAGTCTGGGCTCTCTATTGGCTCATCGCGCGACTCTTGAGGCTGGCCGACCAGACCTCTCAGGCGGAATTGACGGTGCCGGCCGGACTCTAGTGCACAGGAGGTGAGAGAATGATTAGCCAGTCGTTCAAGGTTCTAAAGAAAACTGGGTCTCTGGCCGACCCCACCATGGCCGCCGGTCTGGCGAGCCTTCTCAAGACCCTTACCGACGTGGAGCCCTTCATTAGAGACATCGGTCCCTACTACGAGGTAAGCGTCGGCCGACCAGTGGATATCGACAAGCTACCCTACGAACGTTTCCTCGCCGATCCCGGCTACCTCTACGTGAAGAAGGCGAAGGAGAAGACCAAGCCCCCCGAGACGGGCGAGGTTTTCGATTACGAGGCCGAGAAGGCCAAGGCCGAAGCCCGGCGCGAGGCCAGGAAGGCCAAGAAGGCCAAGGCGAAAACCGAGACCGACGCCGAGGGCGGCGAGGCCTCTTTTGACGTCCGCCCCGACTGGTATCTCTACCAGCAGCTAAACGTTCTGCAGGCCTACGGAAGCTACAACGGCCTCCACGAAGCGATTCGCCAGGCCGATCCCGCCCGGCTAGCCTCGTCGGTGAAGGCCAAGCTTGAAGCCTTGGTCGAGGGTCGCGACCCGGCGACGGTAGACACCGATTTCTCCTTCGCGGTGAGTCCCGTACAAGGGTTCAACCCGCTGGTGGGCAAGGGCGTCAACCGCCCGAAGACCGACGGCCCGTCGGTGAGCTCGCTCGACAAGAGCTACGCCGACTGGTTTGACGAATGGCTGCGCTACGTGGGAATGGCGATCGTGGGCATGGCCTCGCCGCTGGGCAAGGACATCAAGATGTTGGCCCTGTCTCCGTCGGCGCTGAGTCTAACGGCCTTGAGGCAGGAGATCCGCAAGGAGCTCCTGGCTGCGGTGGGCTTGGCCTGGACGTCGTCGCAGATCGACATATCGGGTGCCCTCAAGGTGGCCCGCCGGCTCGTTGAGGGCTCCGGACTTCTCGAGAGGGACGAGGAGTGGGTCCTGAAGGAGTTCACTCCCCGCGACCTCATTGCCGGCATCCACACGGCCTACTTCAAGAGCCTGGGCACGGGCAAGGCGGTCTCTAACCTCTCCTTCATCGCCTTGCCGGGCTGGTTCCCGGTGCGGGACGCCCAATCGGCCCGGGACTGGCTGGACATCATCGGCGAGCATCTCGGCGTAGTCTCTTTCCTCCGCGAGGATCGGTCCGAGGAATACTCCCTCCTCCGGACATACCGGGACTTCCTATCCGGGGATGACGTGACGGCCTTTCTGGACTTTGCCTCGGCCTATGGGATCTACGTGATGCGAACCCGTGAAAGAGGACGCAGGGTGCGACAACTGACCACGGTCAACTTGGGAAAGGTGGTAGAAGGGATGGAGAGGACCAGAAAGGTGGTGGAAGGAATGGAAGGAAGCTTCGGCTCGGTCTTGGCCAGCGAGGGCTTTCAGAATGTGGCCCGAGCCATGAGACGAGGCACGGTAGGCGAGCAGTTCCACAAGGCTCAGGGCCGGCAGCAGTATGATATCCACTACGGCTTGTTCCACGAGCTACGCCGGTCGGCCGGCTTCAAGGATCGCTTGCTCAAGGCCGTGGCCGATTTCGTATGCGCCTACAACGCGGAGAACGCCCGAATGGCCGACCGAACCGCGTCCGGCGGGAAGGGCGGGATTCGTCGGCGCCCTCAAGTGACGACAAAGGATCTTGAGGAATTCGTAGCCATTATCGATGCCTACGGCGCGGAGACGATCGCGCTTCTCCTGGCCGCCTACGCGTCAGCCCGCGAACCGCGCGAAGAGGAGCCGGAAACGGCCGCGCCGGAGTCGCCGGCTGCCACCGCGTCAGAGGTGCCGGCGGGCTAGGCGGGTCGGAGCTGTGACGGTAGGACGACTCTAGACTAGGGGGGAAAGACAGCATGGCAGCGCTTCATTCGATATCGATCTCCGGGCAAATCCTGCTGGACATGCACTCCCTCAATAACGAGGCGGCTGAGGGTAACCAGCAGATTACCCGGATGGTCCACATCGTGGACAAGGACGGCAAGCTTGCGGTAGTCAATGCCGTCTCCGGGGACATGCTCAAGCACATCCAGGCCGTTCACTTCCAGGCTCTGGCCGAGGCCCGCAAGCTGCCTTTGTGCGGCGGCTGCGCTTTGGGCGACGCGAACCGCGTGAACCTCGACAGCGCCTTCATCAGCACTCTGCCCAAGGACGATAACGCCGACGGTCTGGACAAGGTGCTCCAGCATTGCGCCATGGACGATGCTGAGGGTGTTCTGATCACCGCGGGCGATCGCTCGCTTCCGCGGAAGTCAACTGTGGAGTTCGGCTGGCTCGTCGGTCTTCCCGAGAGCACCCGCACGGAGTCGTACTTCCACGTTAAGTACGACCTCAGGTCGCGGGGCAAGGGCGGTGGGGACGAGAGCGGGGCCAACATCGGGCAGAACATCTTCTACCGGCCGGCAAGTTCGGGAGTCTACGCGGCGGTGTGCACGGTCGAAGTGGGGCGAGTCGGGTACAATGATATCAGCCGCAAGTACGCGATCGACGACGCTGCCCGCAAGACCCGGGCCAGGACGGTCCTGGAGAGCGTGGCCTACACATTCGTGCGACCGGCGGGCGCCCACCGCAACACCCAAAACCCGCACATCCTGGACTTCAAGGGCGCGGTCAGCGCCTCGATCGGTCCGGTGCCGGCGCCGATTGTGAGCGCTCTCCGGCCCGGGTTCGAGGCTGAGATGAAGGCCGTGGCCGAGCAGCTTAACAGGTCCTGGCCCGGCAGCGTGCAGGTTCTGGAGTTCACGTCTCTCTCGGAGTTCGCCAGAATCATGACAGATCTTGCGGAAGCCTTGTAGACCGGGGTGAGAGCGATGTGGGTTCTAGCCGAGTATGAACCAGCCAGTCTCTTCTCGCTCCGGACGAGCACGGCCACGAGTTCAGGCGGCCGGACGAACCTCTGCCCGACCATGTACAGCGTGAAGATGGCTCTCATTGACGCCGCCTTCGCGTCTGGTCTAGATGGCCGCGAGGTCTTTGACGCCGTCAAGTCCTTGTCGGTGAGGATCCAGCCTTCGCGCTGGGCGGTGGTCAACAATTGCTTCATCAAGATCTGGCGGGAGCCACATGAGCGGGGCACGGTTGCCTTCCAGCCTACGGTCGCCTACCGCGAGTTTGTCTACCTTTCCGGGCCCTTCACTGTGGGCCTGGAGGTGAGCGGGCTCGACACGGCCTGGCGGAAGGCCCTCACAGGTCTCCTCCCGACCGTGAGCTACTTCGGCAAGCGGGGCAGCCTTGTCCAGTTTCGAGGTCTGGCCACAGCGGAAACCCTGGAACCCGGCTTCAGCTACCAGGTAGGAGACGGGCGCGGGAGTCTCAGCCCGGATCTAGTGGTTCAGTTTCTGGACGACTTCGGTCCGGGGGTGACCTTCGAGGCCATCGACACCTACTCCGGCGCCTCGGCCAGGCTTGGTCGCGACCGCGTCATCGTGCCGGTGGCCGTGCCGTACCGGGTCCGTGCCTCCAGCCGGACCTACACCCTCTACGAGAGAACGGTGAGCTAGCACTGTGAGCGTCACTCACGCCGTGGTCTCCGAGTTCGGGAGTTTCTTGGGAAAGAAGGGCGAGCGGCTCGTCGTCAAGCGAGCCGGTGAGGTCGTCCTGGAGACACCCTTTCACGACCTGGAACAGGTCTCGATTCTGGGGTCGGGTGTGACCCTCTCGACCGACGTGATCAAGGAGTGCTCGCGGCAGGGGATCCAGTTGAACTTTGTCTCCGGATCGGGGGATCCGTACGCCAAGCTCGTTTCCCCCGCTCTCACCGGGACGGTGGTCACCCGCCGCGAGCAACTCCTGGCCTACTTCGACGAGAGAGGCGTGAAGTTTGCCAAGGCAACCGTGGCGGGCAAGATTCGTAATCAAGCCAACGTTTTGAAGTACTTCGCCAAACACAAGCGTCAGGCGGCCCCCGAGGTCCATGGGCGCATCTACGATGGCGCCTCCAAACTTGACGATCTTAGGCTGGAGGTTGATCAGGTTTCCGGTGCCCGCGTTGACGACGCGAGGGAGACTCTCATGTCCATTGAGGGACAGGCCGGTCGGGCCTACTGGGAGCTCGTTCGACTCATTCTCCCGGAGGCGGCCGGCTTCGAGCGGCGAGAGCGCCGCGGGGCTACCGACCCCGTGAACTCGCTGCTCAATTACGGCTACGGCATGCTCTACCACCAGGTTAGCGGCGCCTTGAGCCTGGCCGGGCTGGACAGCTTCGCCGGCTTTCTCCACGCCGATCGCGCCGGGAAACCGAGCCTCGTCCTGGACATGGTGGAGGTCTTCCGCCAGCCGGTGGTTGACAGAGTGGTCATAGCCTGGCTCAACCGCGGGTTCGTGGTCGACATGGATGGCGAGAAGCTCGCCGACAAGACCCGCCGCGAACTCGTGGCCAAAGTGCTGGAGCGCTTCGAGGACCAAGATCGCTATGATGGTGCCCAGCACCGTCTGAAGACGATTATCCAGACCCAATGCCGCCACCTAGCCATGTTCTTCCGAGGCGAGGCCCAGTACCGGCCCTATGTAGCGGGGTGGTGAGCCGCGCCCTTGCGCGGCGGAACGGTGAGCCCAGAGTGCAAACCCTGGTCGTCTACGACATAGCCAGCGACAAACTGCGCCACCGGGTGGCCGAGGCCTGCAAAGACTACGGGCTTCAGCGCATCCAGTGGTCGGCCTTCCTGGGCGACCTCACTCACAACCGCAGAACCGAACTAGCCCTTCGCCTGCAGGGACATCGGGCTCAAGACCGAGATCGCCGTCGCCGCGCCAGCGACGGGCCCGCGGCGGCGGCGGACCAAGGCACACGGCGAGAAGGTGAGGTCCAGTGAGCCGCACCGTCACAAGGACCTCCGAGCCGATGACCCTACGGGTATCCGACCTCAAGCAGTATCTCTACTGCCCCCGCATTGTCTATTTCTTGTACGTGATGCCGGTGGCGAAGGCGACCACCTACAAGATGGAGGTTGGCCACGAGCAACATGCGATCCTAGAGAACCTCGAGAGTCGCAGGACACTCGGGCGCTACGGACTGGACGGAGGCGTCCGGGAGTTTGGGGTGGCGCTTCACTCCGAGCGGTGCGGACTTACGGGTAGGCTCGACCTGCTCATCAGCGTGGGCAAGGATCGCTATCCGGTCGAGTTTAAGAACTCCCTGGGGGGCTGGGCCCTCCACCACCGGTATCAATTGGCCGCCTACTGCCTACTTGTCGAGGACGCCTACGGAGCGGCCGTGAGGACCGGGTTTCTTTACGTCATTCCGCAGAACCGAGTGACGGCGATCCCGCTCACTGCCGCAGTGCGCGAACGGGTCAGGGTCCTTCTGGATGGTATCCGTCTGATGGTCCGCCTCGAGCGGATGCCACCGGCCACCCGTAGACGCGGCAAGTGTCGGGAGTGTGAGTATCGCAACTACTGCGCGGATTGGCGGTGAGACCGTGTACTTCATGTCCGAGGACGAGCGAAAGCAGGTTCTGAAGGGCCTTCTACCCAAGACACGGCGAACAGAAGTGGCCGAGGAGTTGCGGGGATGGACCTGGCCCGAGCCACCGATCGAGCCGGTCTACCCCACTCGTCTGGCCCTGTACGAGGTGGCTGGTCGCTATTGCCCGACCGGTCGAGACGTCTACCTCCGGCATGTGCAGCGCATCAAGACGGAGGCCACGTCGGCCATGGTCCTGGGCTCGCTTTTCCACGCCGTCATTGCCTCCGTCCTGCTACAGGCAAAGCGACTCATCTACCAGTTCGGCGTGGAACGATACCGAGACATCCTCGACGAGCTCGGCCGGAGTGGTGGCGCGGCTGACTTCGGCGCCGACGTACTCCGGCACCTTGATCGGTTGGGAACGGGCGACAGAGAGGACGGGCTGGCCAAGTCGAGAATCTTGCGGGACTTTGAGTTGACCCGCGTAGCCGCTCGCATCCAAGACATCCTGGTCCGGCAACCGTACGCCGGGACGGACAGCCTGGCCTCCTTGTCGATTCCAGTGGTGGTTGAGCAGAAACTCGACGGGGGCTTCATCGGCCTGAGTTCCCAGCTTAGCGTTGACGCCTATACGTCGCTGGAGATGATGATCCTCGACACCAAGTTCGGTCAGAAGCGCGACTTTCACCGTCTGACCACGGCCGGCTACGCCATGGCCTGCGAAGCGGCCTATGAGTACCCGATCAACGTCGGTTGCCTTGTCTACGGCCGATTTATGGGCGATCGACTTCTGGTTGAGAAGGATTTCCACATCATCGATGACGAACTCCGGCAGTGGTTTCTTGAAGAGCGCGACCTGAAGTCGCGGCTCGTCTACGAGGAGATCGACCCGGGCCGGGCAGAGAAGTGCCCCGCCTGGTGTTCCTACAACGCAGCCTGCGGACAGGGATGAGACGCGGTCTTGAGCCCTGGCTTCCGTGGGTGTTCCTTGACAACTTCATACCCTTTCTTCTTCCCGCAGTGGCGCCGTCGACGAGAAGGGAACAACTGTTCGCGTTTTCGAAGGCGGTGGGCGGATACGCGCAAGTCGGGCATCTTCGGAACCCAGTTCGTGGCGAGCCTCTTAACCTCGCTAGAAGTTCGCGGGCCTGATCCCGCGCCCAACGGCCGACCCTTGTAGCTGGACCTTTCCCATGGGCAAGAAACGAGCGTGGGTTTGCGATAAGCGGCCTCGCCGCCCGTGGCGGCACGTCCGAAGGCGAGGCGAAGTTTCGGGAGGTGATCGACCATTCGAACCGAACCCAATGGTGCGTTTACGTGCGTGTACCGCCTCTCCGCAGGCAGACGTGAAACGTCGTCGCAGGTAGGGAACTCCGACAACCCAAGCCCCGATGAATAGGGGACTGAAACTGAAGCAAACCGGCGTCTGGCGCTCGTCGATCGTGGGCCCGACAACCCAAGCCCCGATGAATAGGGGACTGAAACCGTGACGGGCGCCGTGATCGTCAACGGCATAGAGATCCCGACAACCCAAGCCCCGATGAATAGGGGACTGAAACAGAACATCCACTTGTCCCAGGGATAGCAGTAGCGGAGGCCGACAACCCAAGCCCCGATGAATAGGGGACTGAAACTCATGCCGCCCTCACAGTAGGCGTTGGCGGACTCGGTCCCGACAACCCAAGCCCCGATGAATAGGGGACTGAAACTAACCCACCTGATGACATAGCGCGTGGTCCTCGTTCCCGACAACCCAAGCCCCGATGAATAGGGGACTGAAACACTTCCGGCTGCGCGCCCGCCGGCAGGAGGAGCTAGCCGACAACCCAAGCCCCGATGAATAGGGGACTGAAACAGTTGGCCGGGGTGGGTGGGACGTAGCGGCAGCGGGCCCGACAACCCAAGCCCCGATGAATAGGGGACTGAAACGACCGAGTGCGCCCTGCTCGCGTCCGCCGTCTACGCCCCGACAACCCAAGCCCCGATGAATAGGGGACTGAAACGATCGTTTCTTTCGTGAAAGAAGGCTACAACTGGAGGACCGACAACCCAAGCCCCGATGAATAGGGGACTGAAACTTGTCGCGCCACGTGGCGGCAGCGAGTTTCACGCGCCGACAACCCAAGCCCCGATGAATAGGGGACTGAAACTCGCAGGGGCCGTGATACTCCCGCTGGCCCCGGTTGCCGACAACCCAAGCCCCGATGAATAGGGGACTGAAACCTGGCCGGACGTGCCCATCCTGGGCCCCGACGAGTTGGTCCCGACAACCCAAGCCCCGATGAATAGGGGACTGAAACCCCAGAAGGCATCTCGCGTCCTCCGCGACCACCTCACCCGACAACCCAAGCCCCGATGAATAGGGGACTGAAACAGAACGAGACGCGAGCCAGTTCGAACAGTTGCGCCACGCCGACAACCCAAGCCCCGATGAATAGGGGACTGAAACATTCCAGACGGTCGTGGTCCAGGAGGCCGCGACCACCCGACAACCCAAGCCCCGATGAATAGGGGACTGAAACTCGCTCACGCGATAGCTGTTGCCCGCGCTCCCCGAGGCCGACAACCCAAGCCCCGATGAATAGGGGACTGAAACTACGCCTATCGGCTCTAAGCTTGACCCCAGCCCACACCGACAACCCAAGCCCCGATGAATAGGGGACTGAAACGCATGGGCCACAAGGATGAGCGAACGACCCTGGGCGTCCGACAACCCAAGCCCCGATGAATAGGGGACTGAAACGCTGCCGCTCCTCGTCGCTCCCGAAATGCCGCTTGGTCCGACAACCCAAGCCCCGATGAATAGGGGACTGAAACCGGCCCACTCGCTACGACGCCCTGCGGCACGGGCTCCGACAACCCAAACCCCGATGAATAGGGGACTGAAACCCTCAACCAGGACAAAGACCAGCTTCCCGCCCGCCATCCGACAACCCAAGCCCCGATGAATAGGGGACTGAAACTTGACCCGGCGGACCTGGTCCTCATTGCAGGCCCGCCGACAACCCAAGCCCCGATGAATAGGGGACTGAAACAACTGCTGGGCCTGCTCAGGAGTCGTCGCCATCATCTTCCGACAACCCAAGCCCCGATGAATAGGGGACTGAAACCATGGCGCGCATGTACGCATCGACGAGCGGTTGGGCCTCCGACAACCCAAGCCCCGATGAATAGGGGACTGAAACCCCTTGCTGGCGGCCGGCCGCAACTGCGACCCCTAACCGAGAACCCAAGCCCCGATGAATAGGGGACTGAAACACACCATCCTACTCCGGGCCAGCGGCGCAAATAGGAGCCGACAACCCAAGCCCCGATGAATAGGGGACTGAAACATAGGTTCGCGACTGGACACCGGCCATCGGGAGGCACACCGACAACCCAAGCCCCGATGAATAGGGGACTGAAACGGACGAATTGGCCGATGGAACCGCAGAAATCATCGGCCCGACAACCCAAGCCCCGATGAATAGGGGACTGAAACACAATAAGGCAATGGCTCACCCATCCGCCCACGGCCCGACAACCCAAGCCCCGATGAATAGGGGACTGAAACCTTGGTACTGGGTCGCCACGCCGCCGACCTGGCTAGCCGACAACCCAAGCCCCGATGAATAGGGGACTGAAACCTGTCGTACTTGGGTTTGCTCACCGCACTCACTCCCTCCGACAACCCAAGCCCCGATGAATAGGGGACTGAAACATCCTTGAGAGCCCACCCAACCTGGGACGCCGCACTCCGACAACCCAAGCCCCGATGAATAGGGGACTGAAACCGTCGAACACCAGCAGGGCCCCGTTCTCGTGGCAGACCGACAACCCAAGCCCCGATGAATAGGGGACTGAAACCTTGCCCCCCGTGTAGGCTTTCTCGTAGGTGGCGTTCCGACAACCCAAGCCCCGATGAATAGGGGACTGAAACCCGTGATCACTCCCGCCGCCGCGAACGCCGTTTACGACCCGACAACCCAAGCCCCGATGAATAGGGGACTGAAACCTACGCCTTGGCCGAACAGTGGGAGGGTGAGTCCAAGGCCGACAACCCAAGCCCCGATGAATGGGGGACTGAAACGGATGCCATCGCCAAGCAGATACAGGCTGGCGAATATGCCGACAACCCAAGCCCCGATGAATAGGGGACTGAAACGGATGCCATCGCCAAGCAGATACAGGCTGGCGAATATGCCGACAACCCAAGCCCCGATGAATAGGGGACTGAAACAGTCTCTAGCCGGGGTGCACACAGGACATAGCCATAGCCGACAACCCAAGCCCCGATGAATAGGGGACTGAAACCCGTCGAACACCATCTGGGCCTTGCTGGCCTGAATGACCCGACAACCCAAGCCCCGATGAATAGGGGACTGAAACTCCCGCCGCCAAATAGGCATCCCTGGCGGCAGCTATGCCGACAACCCAAGCCCCGATGAATAGGGGACTGAAACGCCGCCGCACTCGACCCAGACGTGCAGGCCGTAGATCCGACAACCCAAGCCCCGATGAATAGGGGACTGAAACAATGACACCTGTTGCGGCGGACACAAGCGCGGCCATGCCGACAACCCAAGCCCCGATGAATAGGGGACTGAAACTCCATTACCTCGACGACGCCGGAGTCTGGCAGGATATCCGACAACCCAAGCCCCGATGAATAGGGGACTGAAACAGAATGCCGGTGACCAGGGTTACCGAGTCGGCCCCGCCGACAACCCAAGCCCCGATGAATAGGGGACTGAAACGCGGTGGCCGAGGTCACCGTCGCCGCGGCCGATCCCCCGACAACCTAAGCCCCGATGAATAGGGGACTGAAACCTAACCGTTTTCCGAACATGCTGTTTCCTCCCGCCGTCCGACAACCCAAGCCCCGATGAATAGGGGACTGAAACCCAACAGCGGTATACACCCTGGCCGACGGACCCCTCCCGACAACCCAAGCCCCGATGAATAGGGGACTGAAACTCTCCGGCCCGAAGAGGCCCGCGATCTTGTGCGCATACCGACAACCCAAGCCCCGATGAATAGGGGACTGAAACTCTCCGGCCCTGAAGAGGCCCGCAATCTTGTGCGCATACCGACAACCCAAGCCCCGATGAATAGGGGACTGAAACATCCCCTCCCTCTCGTAGTGCTAACTGCTAGTACTGCCCGACAACCCAAGCCCCGATGAATAGGGGACTGAAACCATTGCCCGGACCTCGCCCACCGGGAAGTCGTCATAGCCGACAACCCAAGCCCCGATGAATAGGGGACTGAAACAACGGTGAACTAGGGTTTGGGTTTGGGAATACCGACAACCCAAGCCCCGATGAATAGGGGACTGAAACCCTCCCCAACCCCATAACAACATTGAGTCATGCTCTCCGACAACCCAAGCCCCGATGAATAGGGGACTGAAACGACGCTCCTCGGCCCACACGCGGCAGGTGTCACATTCCGACAACCCAAGCCCCGATGAATAGGGGACTGAAACGCATGGCGAGGGCCGCCAATGCGACGGCCAGAATGCCGACAACCCAAGCCCCGATGAATAGGGGACTGAAACACCGTCCAATCGCCCGGTCCAACCTGGCCTCCGCGCTCCGATAACCCAAGCCCCGATGAATAGGGGACTGAAACCCTGAAAGGCCAGTTCGCCGGGGAGAAGCCGAAGCCGTCCGACAACCCAAGCCCCGATGAATAGGGGACTGAAACAATAAACCACGCCGGCGACGGTGAGGCGGTCACCCCGCCGACAACCCAAGCCCGATGAATAGGGGACTGAAACTACTCGGCGGGATTGCCGGGGTCAGCCTGGAAGTCGGTCCGACAACCCAAGCCCCGATGAATAGGGGACTGAAACCTCGTCCCACGCCCGACGCCGGGCGGACCGCTTCGCTCCGACAACCCAAGCCCCGATGAATAGGGGACTGAGACTCCCAGGTCCAGGTCGATGCCGGCACAGATTCGGAGCCGACAACCCAAGCCCCGATGAATAGGGGACTGAGACT
>Ga0315287_10002686_pt1 | contig 16951 bp, 15 predicted proteins | sample YL17G11_0_MG_FD_205037 | JGI IMG/M metagenome (GOLD analysis project Ga0315287, IMG submission 205037) | Sediment microbial communities from Yellowstone Lake, YNP, Wyoming, USA - YL17G11_0 | ecosystem: Environmental > Aquatic > Freshwater > Lake > Sediment | place: USA: Wyoming | collected...
CTACGGTGAGGGTACGGTTGACCCCGACGTAGGCCGCGTCCGGGCTTCCGGGAAGCTCCTGCACGGAGCGGTAGACAGGGCGGCCGAGGATCTCATCCTTGGACGGATGGACCGGCCAGATCTCCCCGTCGAAGCCCATCCTGTCACACTCCACGATCGCCTGCCCCGCTTGCGCGCCGCCGAAGACGGCGATCGTACGCGGGTTCAGGAAGCGGGCGATGGGGTCGTTCATGTCTCGGTCGGCAGGCCTCTGGGGATCCGGCGCTCGGCGTCGTAGAAGGGCAGGGCGACCAGCTGTGCCGTAACGCCGCTGTCCCCGAGAGTGACCCCGAGCCCTTCGACCGCGCCCGGTTCATCCATGCGCGCGTAGCCGATGCCCAGGTCCAGGTGCGGGGACCACGCCCCGACCGTCACGACCCCCACGCGGGCGCCGTCGAGGAGTATCTTCGTCCCCGGTACCGGGGCGGCGGACGGACAGGACAGCCCGAACAACCGCAACCTGCGGTCGGCGTCCACCAAAGCGTCGCGCCCGATGAAGTCCGCTCTGTCCAGGTTCACGAAGCGACCCAGCCCCGCCGCGAACGGGGTCATGGAAGGTCCCATGTCCGTACCGTTGTCCAGGATCCCCGCCTCGATGCGGCGGATGTCCAGTGAGGCGAGGCTCTGCACGCCGAGCCCGTGGGCCGCTCCGGCCTGCAGGATGTGATCCCAAAGAGCCCCGCCGTCGATGCCCGGCTCGGTGTAGACCTCGAAGCCGAGCTCGCCCGACCAGCCGGTGCGCGTGACCAGTACCTCCTGGCCGCCCATGCGCGCGCGCGCGACCGCGAAGTAGGCGAAGGGATCCGGCGCACCGTCGTCGCAGGCGTCGGCGAGCACGTCCAGGGAGGTCGGACCCTGGATCGCCGCCACCCACGATCTGGGGTCGGCGATGCGCACGTCCATCCCGAGGGCGTGCGCGCGGATCCAGCCCAGGAAGTCGCCGTCGGCCATCACGTACCAGAAGCGCTCCGGCGTGTGGCGGATCAGGATGCCGTCCATGAGGATGCCGCCGCGCTCGTCGCAGGCGATGCCGTAGCGGGCCCGGCCGGGGGCGAGCGCCGCAACGTCGCAGACGAGCACCCGGTCCAGGAGGCGCTCCGCGTCGGGACCCTCCACGAGCAGGGGGTGCTCAGGAACATCGAACATGGCCGACGCCGTGCGCAGCTGTCGGTAGTCCTCGGTGGCGTCCGCGCCGAGGGACAGCGGGAAGAGCCGCCTGCTGTATATCCCGAAGACCGCATCGTCGTTCGCGTAGCGCTCGAGGAACGGGGAGTGACGGAACCGGGCAGTATGCACCCGCAGGATCGGGTGCGACTCGGAGTAGTTGGGGGAGGTCAGCGGAGCGCCTCCAGCAAGGTCGCGTTGGCCTGGCCGCCGGCCTCGCACATCACCTGCATGCCGAAGCGCCCGCCGGTGCGTCGAAGGCCGTGCACCAGCGTGGTCATGAGTCGAGCGCCGCTCGCCCCCAAGGGATGTCCGAGCGCTATCGCGCCACCCGATGGGTTCACGTGCCCGTCGAACCAGGCATCGTCCAGTTCGAATTCGCGTTTCCAGGCGAGCACCACAGATGCGAAAGCCTCGTTGATCTCGACGATATCCATGTCGCCCAGCGCTACACCGGTCACGTCCGCGAGCTTGCGTGTGGCAGGCATCGGTCCGGTGAGCATCATCACGGGATCGTCGCCCACCGCGATCGACGCGACGACGCGAGCCAACGGCCGGATGCCGAGCCGCTCCACGGCGCTGCCCGAGGCGAGTAGCAACGCCGCGGCTCCGTCGGAGATCTGCGAAGCGTTGCCAGCAGTCACCGTCCACTCCCGGATCCGCTCCTGGAACAAGGTCTCGTACTTCTCGTCGCCGAACGGAGGCTGCAGGGTTCGCATGCGCTCGCGATCGGGTTCCATGCGAACGCACTCGTCCACTTCGAAGACACCTTCGGATGTCTCCACGGGCACGATCTCCTCGTCGAAGGAGCCGGCGCGGATCGCCGCCGAGGCCCGCGAGTGCGACCGATAGGCGAAGTCGTCTTGCTCGTCCCTGGATACTCCCCACTTGGACGCGACCAGCTCGGCGGAGACGCCTTGATGCACGAGGCGGCCGCCATAGGCGTCGATCATGCGATCGCTGAACGCATGCTTCCCCGCGGTGTTGGAGTACATCGGGACCATAGTCATGTGCTCTATGCCCGAGGCCACCACCAGGTCGTACACGCCGGCCTGGATGCCCTGGGCGGCAAAGGCCACGGCTTGCTGCGACGAACCGCACTGGCGATCTACCGTCGTCGACGGCACGGATTCGGGCAGGCCGGCAGCGAGCCAACCGTTGCGCGCCACGTTCAGAGACTGCTCGGCTACCTGGCTGACGCAACCGGCGATGTGGTCGTCGACCTGGGCGGGATCCACACCCGTGCGTTCGATAAGACCGGTGAGCGCCGTCGCCAAAAGGTCCACGGGGTGGACGTTGGTCAGCGCCCCCTCACGTTTGCCGACCGGGGTCCGGATCGCCCCGACGATGACCGCGTCTTCCATCACGTTCCTCCATCGGCGGCTTTGCCGCCCTCGTCATCGCCTCGGCTGCGGCGCTCGCTAGACGGGCGCGAGCGCGCGGTTTCACTCCGACGTTCGGCGCACCAGATCACGCGCGATCACGACCCGCTGGATCTCCGCCGAGCCGTCCACCACCTGGAGCATCTTGGCGAGCGCGATGAAGCGAGCGAGAGGGTAGTCGCGGAGCAGACCGTAGGCCCCGAGGGTCTCGCTGCACTGGATCGCGGCACGAAGTGCGGCGTCGGGGCCGAACCGCTTGGCATGGGCCACCGCGACCCGCGCGCCGTCGGTTCCCATCAGCTCGGCGGCCTTGCGCGTCAACCCTCGCGCTGCCTCCAGGTCGGTCGCTACGTCGGCGAGCGCCCAACCGATTCCCTGATGCTCCAGCACCGGTTTGCCGAAGACCTGACGCTGCAGGGCATAGTCACAAGCGACATCGAGCGCCTCGGCGTGAAGTCCGTTGGAGATCGCCGCGATGTCGAAGCGAGCCACGTCTATCGCACCGAGCGCCGCGCCCATCCCTTGCCCCGGCGGAACGAGCACGTGGGCCTCCGCGCCTTCCATCTCCATATCGGTGATGGGAAGGAAGTCCGACGAGGACTTGCGGTAGGGCTCGGTGAAGCGGACGCCCGGGGCGTCGGCCGCGAGGACGAACATGCCGATGTCGCTGTGGCCGGGCTCGTCCTGTGTCTTCGCAACCACCAAGAACACATCGGCCTCGCCCCCGAGAGTCACCCAGGCTTTGCGTCCGTTGAGGATCCATGCGTCGCCGTCTCGTGTCGCCTTGGTCGTGATCGCGGTGGCATCCGATCCCGCGTGCGGCTCGGTAAGACAGAACCCCCCGAGGGCCTCGCCGCTGACCAGCCGTTGCGTCCAGCGTTCCTGGACCTCCTCGTTGCCCACCGCGGCCACAGCGGTCGCCACGGCGTTGTGCATCGACATCGAGAAGGCGAGCGAGGCGTCCCCGCGGCCGAGCTCGTCGAAGACTTCCGCGGCCTCCAGGAACGTCGATCCCAGGCCTCCTTGTTCCTTCGGGACGAACAGAGCGGTCAAGCCGGAGTCTCGGACCGCCGCGCGGGGATAGGTGGCCGTCGCTTCCCAGCCGTCAAGCGAGGGCTGCACCACCTCGCGAACGAACGACCTCGCGCGTTCCCGGGCCGCCTCCATGCGGGTGAGGATAGCGGTAGATTGACGGGCTAGTCAACTTTGACGGCGAAGCAAACCCGGACAGCTGGCACTCGCCGGGCGGTAGGGTAAACTGACGCTTTCGTCAATTATCCACGCGGCCTGTCGAAGGGAGCACGCCGGATGAGTCCTCGTCCCAGTGTCGAAGCGGCGCGACGAGAAGAGGTGCTGACCGCGACCTGGGAATTGATCGCTGAGCTCGGACCGGGACGGGTCCGCATCATCGATATCGCAGAGAGGGTGGGCAGCAGCACCGGCACGATCCACTACTACTTCGACACCAAGGAGGACCTGCTCGACGCCGCGTTCCGTTTCGCGGTAGCAGATTCGCGTCGCCGTTCGGAGGAGGCGCTTGCCGGACACACCGACCCCTGGACGAGATTGGTCGCGCTCCTCGAGGCCCATATGCCGCGCGACGGCAGGCAGAAGGAGTGGCTCATCTGGCTCCAGCTGTGGGCCGAGGCATCGGTGAGACCTGAGCTCCGATCCCTCAACCAGGAGGACTACGGGCTGTGGATCGACAGGGTCGAGGACATAGTGCGAGACGGCCAAGAGCGAGGGGCATTCCGCCAGATCGCAGCTCGTGAGTTCGCGACACGCCTGCTCACCATGATGGACGGGCTGGTGATCCAGATCTTGATGGACTCAGACGAGATCGACCTGCACAGGCTCCGCGAACACCTCTTCGGATTCGCACGAGACCAGCTGCTGTGACGACGGACACCCTAACCGTAGAGGCCCCCTTCTTCGGCTTCCCGAACACGGGCCACGGGGGATACACCGGCGGCCTCCTGGCAGAGCACCTCGCAGGAACCGTCCAGGTGAAGTTCGTGAACCCTCCCCCCTTAGAGGTGCCTTTGTCACTTACGCGCGGAGAGGACACCCTGACCACGAGCGACGGTGCGAGCGTGATCGCGGAAGCGCGCAAGGTCGATCTGGACATCGAGATCCCCGAGGCGCCCACCTTTGAGGTCGCTGAGGCGAGCGCGGCCGCGAACCGCGACCTTCGCGCGCGTCCCTCCGCGACCTGCATGACCTGCGGGCCGGAGCGAGCCCCCGGCGAAGGCCTGCGGCTGTTCGTTGGGCCGGTCGACGGGCGCGAGATCGTGGCCGGAGCCTGGATACCTCACGCCAACTTCGCCGACGCCGATGGCATATTGCGGACGCGCTTCATCTGGGCCGCGCTCGACTGCCCCACCTACTGGGCCGTCCTGTCTGCCAACGGCGACCAGGGACGACTCGTAACCGCGCGACTCGCCGTTCGGACGATCGGCCCCGTACCGGCGAGCGAGCCGGTGATCGTCCTCGCATGGCCCATCGCGCAGAGGGGGCGGAGGCTCTCGGTTGCGGGCGCCGCCATCGTCACGCCGGGAGGGGAAGCGCTCGCGGTCGCCGAGGCGACCTGGATCAACCAGAAGGGATCTCCATCGTGAATACCATCGATGTCCAGGGCATCCCCGTCGCCTACCTCGAACGAGGAAGCGGCACCCCCATCCTGTTGATCCACGGCTGGCAGGGCGACCATCGCTACATGATGGCCGACCTCGAGTCGGTCTTCGAGACCGTCCCCGGTTGGCGGCGTGTCTACGTCGACCTCCCCGGGCACGGAGCTACCCCCGCCCCCGAGTGGCTGGCGAGCAACGCTCACGTTATCTCGGTGCTGGTGGACCTGTCGGCCGCGCTGTTCGGCGAGGAGCGGTTCGCCGTCGCGGGGAACTCCTGGGGCGGCTACTTCGCCCTCGCGCTGGTGCGATCCCTACGACAGCGGTTGCTGGGAGCCGCGTTGTTGGTGCCGTGGCTACCGGACGCGAAGCGCGAGTGTGACGTGCCGGAACATCGGACGCTGGTGCGCGACCCTGACGCCTTCGGCGACCTGGCACCCGACGAGGAGTGGATCCCGGACCGCCTTGTCGAACAGAGCCGGCGCGCGGTCGAACTGATCCGTCGCGATGACATGCCGTCGATCCGCGCGGCCGACCAGGAGGCGCTGGCGCGGCTCGAGGAATCCGACCCGCTGCCGCCTTCGATGGCCGCACCGGGGCCACCGTTCGAGGGTCCGAGCGTGATCCTGACCGGTCGCCAGGACGCAACCGTCGGGTACCACGCCGCGTGGGGCCTACGGGACGAATTCCCCCGCGCGACCTTCGCGTCGTTGGACCTGGCAGGGCACTGGCTCGGCCGGGTGGAGCGACCCGAGCCCTTCCAGGCACTCGTGCGCGACTGGCTCGACCGGATGGGCCTCGCGACACATGACGGGTCGCACCCCAAGACTTGACAGGCGTGAACTGGATTGCGGAAGGCGCAACGTGATAGAAGGAACCCGGAGAACGGCTCAAGTGAAAGGGAAATGGATGTCCAAGCGCCCACTGCTCGCGATACTGATCGTGTCCGCATTGATGGCCGGCGCGGCTGCCTCCAGCGCGGCCGCACAATCGGCCTCACCCACCTCCTCCGAAGGGCCGATCACCCTCACCATCGGTTCGACGTCGGACCTCGTGTCGGCGAACGTATTCAAGGCGTGTTGCGCACTCGACTATGAGTTCATGTTCCTCAACTACGACCAGCTCTTCAACTTCGACAAGGACACGCTGGAAGCCACGAGCGGTCTCGCGGAATACCCGCCCGCGGTGAGTGACGACGGACTCACCTGGACCTTCAAGATCCGCAGCGGAGTGAAGTGGTCCGATGGGGTTCCGCTGACCGCTCGCGACGTCGCCTTCACCTTCAACTTCACCTGGGACAACCAGATGGCGAACTACAACAACTACCTCGGATACCCGAAGAGCTTCACGGCACCCGATGACACCACGTTCGTCTGGACCATGGAGAAGCCCACTACATCGCCGCTCGCACCCCCGTGGATGCCGATCATCCCTGAGCACATCTGGTCGAAGCTCGACGGCAAGGACGCCAAGACCATCAAGGAGTTCAAGAACATGCCGCCTGTTGGTTCCGGAGCCTTCCATATGACAACCTGGGAGCCGGGCCAGTACTCGTCGTATGACGCGAACAAGGACTACTGGGGTGGGGCGCCGCTCGTCGACCGTGTGGTGTGGAGGGTCTACGACAACCCTGAGGCGATGAAGCTCGCGCTCATCAACGGGGAGATCGATGCGGCAGAGGCCATCCCACCTGCCATCTTCCAGCAGCTTCAGAACGAGCCGAACATCACCACGAATGTCTCGAACGCCAACTACCTGGACAACCTTGCCTTCAACTTCGAAGGAACGGCCGACCCGTCGCTGCAGAACCTCCAGGTGCGCCAGGCGATCGCGCATGCGATCGACAAACAGGCCATCGTGGATCGCGTACTCCTGGGATACGGGGACCCCGGCGATTCGATGGTCCTGCCGGCGTACTCGCAGTGGTACTGGCAGCCGGACGCCAGCCAGGTGATGGCCTATTCGCCTGACGAGGCGAAGTCCCTCCTTGATTCGGCCGGCTACAAGGACACCAACAACGACGGGTTCCGGGAGACGCCGAGCGGCGACCCGTGGTCACTTGAGGTCCTGACGATCTCAGATCTCACCTACTCGGTTGCCGAGGGCAAGCTGATGGTGGGCTGGATGAACGACGTGGGCATCAAGACCTCGATCAAGACCGTGAGCGAGTCCAAGGCCTACGACCTGTGGACCGGTCAGGACTTCGACATGTATGTGTGGGGTTGGGGCAACGAGCCGGACCCCGACTACACGATGTCTCTCTTCACGAAGGCGCAGTGTCTCTGGTGGAGCGACGGCTGCTACAGCGATCCGGCCTTCGAGAAGATGTACGAGGAGCAGCACTTCACCGGCGACCTGGAGAGGCGCAAGGAACTCGTCAACGAGATGCAGCAGTTCATCTACGAACAGGTACCCGAGATCGTGACCGTCTACGAGAAGGATCTGCAGGCCTATCGCAACGACCGGTTCACCGGCTTCACCACGCAGCCTACTCCGGTCGGCTCGATCTACTACTCGTTCGGGTCCGAGATCTACCTGGGGATCAAACCCGTTTCCGCGGGCGGAGAGACCGCCGCCAGCGGCAGTAGCAGCAGTGGCGTTCCGATATGGGTCTGGATAGCGTTGATCGTTGTCGTGGTCATCCTGGGCGGTGCATTCATGGCGAAGCGCGGGAAGGCCTCGGAAGACACCGAGTAGCCGTCCAGCCACGGCCAGTGCCAAGGCTAGGCGTGGGCCGTCGATGAGTGCTCCCGGGCTGGGACTCGAACCCAGGAGGTCAAGCTAGTCGGAGCGCGAAGCTTCCTCCGCCTCCTTCTGGGCCGTGATGTCGAGCATGACCCCTTGCCAGCACAGAGGCTGACCTTGAGATCCCGACACGACGGTGGCATCGTCGCGGATCCAGAGTTGGCGACCGTCCCTGGCAATCATTCGGTATTCCTGCTGGTAGGACTCGCCGGTGATGTTGGCTATGTCGCAAGCCGCATGGACCCGATCCAGATCATCTGGATGGATCAAGCGGTCACAGAGCAGAGAGTCGGCCATCCACTCCTCCTGGGTATAGCCGAAGAGAATCTCTACCTGAGGACTGATTGAGAGCGTCTCGCGGGTGTCGAGGGCCTCCGTGTAGGTGATGGCCGGAATCTGTTCTACGAGCGATCTATACATCGCCCCAAGCTCATCAGCCCGTGCCATGGCGACCTCGAGGCGCCCATGTGTGTCCTGATCAGCCATCATCGCCCACGTCCTCGAAGATCCCTCGGATCGATCCCGAGGGTAGTCCAAGCGAGGTAAGACCGCAAGACGGACCTCGTCGTCTGCGGTCAGCACGTTCAGCACGTGGAGGAAGTCCCCGAGTGGGATAGGTGAATCCCCATGCGAGTACAACGTGTCGGGCTTCGAGATGTTCTTCCATACCGACCACGTCTCGTCGCCGTCAAGTGTCGCCGCGAGAGCGTCCATGTCGTCGGCAAACAAATGCCCGTAGACGGTCAACGTGAACGCTGCGGAGCCGTGGCCGAGGACCGGCCGTACACGGGCCGTTTCGAAATCCAAGGTGACGAAGATCTCGACAACAGGCCCCTGACCTGCACGTTCTTCGCTCCGGGGCTGGGACTCGAACCCAGAACCTACGGATTAACAGTCCGCCGCTCTACCGATTGAGCTACCCCGGAAGGTTTGTATATGTGCTGGCGGGCAGTATAGCCACCGCCCCGACCGGCCGCGGGTGGCTGCCGGACTCCCCTGTGCTACAACTTGCTGCAAGTCACTCCTGAGCCGCCCCTCGAGGTTCCCGCATCGCGGTTGCGAACGCTTCCGCTGGCGCATAATGGGCCGCGATGGCTGACACGACGGCGCTGATACTCGGAATCTCCGGACAGGACGGCTCCTACCTGGCCGAACTCCTCCACGCCAAGTCCTACGAGGTTCACGGGGTCGTGCGCAGTCTCACCGGACCCGGGGCAGACGCCTTGCGAGCCCAACTGCCATTCGCTTCCCTACACGAGGCCGAACTCCAGGACCTGGCATCGCTGGTGGCCGTGGTCGGGCTGGTTCAACCCGACGAGATCTACAATCTCGCCGGCCTTTCTTCCGTCTCCCGCTCGTGGGCCCAGCCGGAACTTACCGCCGAGATCACGGGCCTGGGCGCCCTCCGTGTTCTTGAGGCGATCCGTCTTGCCGGCCGTCTCGAGACCACTCGCTTCTACCAGGCCTCGAGTTCCGAGATGTTCGGCAACGCTCTAGTGGCTCCACAGAACGAGAGCACGCCGTTCGCTCCCGTTCACCCATATGCCGTGGCGAAGGTCTTCGCGCATCAGACCACCGTGAGTTTCAGGAACGCTTACGGCACCTACGCGTGTTGCGGGATCCTCTTCAACCACGAGTCGCCACGCCGAGGCGAGGATTTCGTCACCCGCAAGATCACCCAAGGTGTCGCACGGATCGCTCTCGGGCGCCAGGCCGGTCTCACCTTGGGTAACCTCGACGTCCGCAGGGACTGGGGTTACGCCCCCGAATACGCCGAGGCCATGTGGATGATCCTTCAGCAAGCCGAACCCGACGACTTCGTGATCGCGACGGGCACAACCCATAGCGTGCGGGACTTCGTCGGAGCCTCTTTCCGGCAGGCGGGCATCGAAGACTGGGAGCCCCTCGTTACGATCGATCCAGCGCTGCTCCGCCCTGCGGATATCGCGGAACTGCGGGGCGACGCCTCGAAAGCACAAGCCAAGCTCGGCTGGACCGCAAGTACCCCGTTCGAAGACGTCGTCCGGATCATGGTCGAAGCCGACCTGGCTCGGGAATCGGCCGCCGCGCCCTAGCACCGGAGGGCTACGGGGTGGCCCCGACTCCGTTCGTCAGGCCTGCGTCAACGGCCGACTGTAAGCCCGCCCAGTCGGCGTCGCCTGTCGTCGTGAAGTTGTAGACGCTGTAGCCGATGGCCTGTCCCTTGTCCACGGCCTTCAGGAATCCCTCCAACTCCGGCCCCGTGATGTCCTCGGCGAGGCCGCCGATGACATGGATGGGCACGCCGGGGTTCGCGCTGGCGGAACGGATCACGCGGATGCCTTGGAGCGTGTACTTGAACGCCCCGGCCTTGTTCGAAGCTTCAGCCACCGCGCCGAAGTAGTCCATCGGCATGATGACGTCGTAGAGCGTGTTCAGCTCCGAGTACGGGAAGTCCGGCCAGTAGTTCCGCTCCTGCGCCAGACGCATCGGGTTCGGCGTGATCGCCCCCAAGGGGTAGGCCGGGCCGACTTCGGCGCGGATCTTGCGCGACAGCTTCAGCAGCGCGTCGGTTCGCTGCCCCGGGTCGCGGACCAGCATGGCCTCGATATCCAGAGCGAATCCGTCGAACCCTTCCCCCGCCGACGTCTGAAACCGGATCGCCTCGATCGATCTCTGCAGATCCTGATCCAGGTTCTCGAGTCCAGGCAGGTACCAAGCAACCACGTCCATTCCCGCCGCATGAGCGGCATCGATCATCCGGGCGGTCTGTTCCGGGAACACCACGCCGGCCTCACGCGAGTAGTTCGACGACTCGACATAAATGGTCTTCACACTGCGCGATGCCATCTTCGCAACCGCGGCCTCCGGGTTGGCCCAAACCCCCTCCTCGAAAAGGTCCACCCAAGTCCCGAGCCCCGTGTAGGCACCCGGCCCCGGCTCCGGAACGAACGGAGGAGGCTTGTCCCCTCCCCCGGTGACCAGTAGAAACGCGCCGAACCCGAGCAAGGCAGCGACCAGCACAACGAACACCACCGCCAGGATCGCCGGTTTGTCGGTCGATGAGCCGTGTCGCGAGGATCGGTCGGCCCGGAGCGGGGCTGGGGATGGACCGGCCTCGTCGCTCACTCCAGATAGTCGCGAAGCTTCTGCGACCGCGAAGGGTGGCGCAACTTCGAAAGCGTCTTCGATTCGATCTGCCGGATGCGCTCGCGTGTGACACCGAATTCGCGCCCGACCTCTTCGAGGGTTCGCGGATGTCCATCGAGCAGACCGAAACGCAGCTGGATGACCTTCTTCTCGCGCTCGTGCAAGGTGTGCAGAACGCCCTCGAGCTGCTCCTGCAGAAGTATGAACGACGCGGCATCGACCGGGACCACGGCGTCGGAGTCTTCGATGAAGTCGCCGAGATGGGAATCCTCTTCCTCTCCGATCGGGGTTTCGAGCGAGACGGGTTCCTGGGAGACCTTCTGGATCTCGCGCACCTTCTCGGGAGGGATACCCATCTGCTTGCCGATCTCGTTGGGCGTCGGCTCGCGACCGAGGTCCTGCAGGAGCGCGCGCTGCACGCGCACGAGCTTGTTGATCGTCTCGACCATGTGAACCGGGATACGGATCGTGCGCGCCTGGTCGGCTATCGCGCGGGTGATGGCTTGGCGGATCCACCAGGTGGCGTAGGTCGAGAACTTGTAACCCTTCGAGTAGTCGAACTTCTCGACGGCGCGGATCAGGCCGAGGTTCCCTTCCTGGATGAGGTCGAGGAACAGCATCCCCCTGCCGACGTAGCGTTTGGCGATGGACACGACCAAGCGAAGGTTGGCTTCGATCAGCTTCTTCTTGGCAAGCTGGCCGTCGCGCTCGACGTTGCGGAGGAATTCGACAAGCGCGTCTCTGCTCTTGGCCTTGTAGCTCTTGGTGATCTTCGAGCGGCCGATGCCTTCGATCTTGCCGAACTTCTCGATCTGGTGCTCCCGGATGGCGATGACATGTTCGACGATCTTCTTGAGGACCTTGTTGTCGACCTTGTCCTCGGCGTCTATCTCGCGGATGAGGCCGGTGGCCAGCTCGCCGACCTCGATGCGGCGCGCGAGGTCCACTTCCTGAGGCGCGGTGAGGAGAGCTACCTTGCCGATCTCCTTGAGGTACATCCGCACGGGATCGTTCGTGGGAGCTTTCAGGACGTCGTCTTCCCGCACGCTCGAGGGAGCGCCCGAGACGATCAGCTCATCCCCCGGAACCTCGATGACCTCGATCCCCTCGGATCGAAGATGCTCCTCGACCTGGGTGAGGAAGTCCTCGACCTGCTCGGGAGTCAGATCCTCGACCGGGATGCCTTCGAGGACATCCTCGGACGTCACGAACCCCCGCTCACGCCCGCGTGCGGTTATCGCCTCCTTGGCTTCGTCCAAGCCCAGGTCTGGCGCCGCTTCGCTCAAAGGGTCTCCTCGCTCGGGGGTGATGGTGGTGGGCAAAGTGTACGGAAAACCACGGATAGCGACTCCTGCATGTGCCCTAGTCGGGGCGCGTGGCGGTCTGGCGCAAACGCCGCAACTCGCCGTCCAGAGAGATAAGTTCCTGGAACAGCGCGTCGTACCGGTCATCGGTCGTGGGATTCAGTTTCTGGAGTTCGCGTCTCATCTCCGCGCTCTTGCGCTGGAGCGCGAACTCCTGCAACCTCACATACACACCATGCGCGTACTCGCCAGAGGCGTCCCCGTTGAGCTCTTCCACCGCGAGATGCGAAAGCTGGGCCACGAGTTTCTCATCGACGGAAGACGCCACAAGGCCCTGGACATCGCCGCCGGCGTCCCTGAGCACCTGCAGCAGGTCGCGATTTGAAGCGGACTGGAAATGCTCGTCGGTCAGCCTGTCGGCGAAGCGCCGGTAGGTCTCGACGTCGCGCACCAGGAGCTTCATCATCTCGCGCTCGACCTGATCTTGCGGGGTGGGTCGCTTTCCCGGGGCCGTGGTTGCCGCGGCGCCCTGCCTAGAGGTCTTCCCGGATCCGCGCTGCAGCTTCAGCATCACGGAGGCATCAGACACGCCGGCCAGTTCCGCTAGAAGGTGGGCGTATTCCTGCTTGCGGACCGGGTCGGTCAGACCCTCGATGATGGGGAACGCGGCATCTACGGCCTGCGTCTTGCCCTCGATGTTCGAGACGTCGATGCGCCCAACGGTGCGGCGGAGCATATAGTCGACCAACGGTCGAGCGTCGGCGGCGAGAGCCGTGAACGCCTCTCCGCCGTTCTTGCGCGCGAAGTCCGCCGGGTCCTGGCCCTCGGGAAGGATCAGCACGACCGGCTGGATCGAGACCGCTTCGTGGAACGCGAACGCCCGCTCGGCTGCGCGCGCTCCGGCTTCGTCGGCGTCGAACGTCAGCACCGCGCGTTGGGCGAAGCGCGAGAGGGTCCGCAGATGCAGTTCGGACAGCGCGGTACCGCACGTGGCCACCGAGTTCTCCACGCCCGCGACGGCAAGCGCTATCACGTCGGTGTACCCCTCGACGACGTAGACCTCTCCCGAGCGCGTGACGGAGCCTTTCGAGACATCGAGGTTGTAGAGGAGTTCGCCCTTTCGATATACGGGCGTCTCCGCGGTGTTGATGTACTTCGCCTGCTTCGCGTCGGCCGAGGGCAGCACCCGTGCGCCGAAGCCCACAGCGCGCCCCGACAGGTCGTGTATCGGAAACGTGATGCGTCCCCGGAAGCGGTCGCGAAGACCACCCTCTCCCTGCGACACCAGGCCCGCCTCGACGAGCAGGTCCGAAGAGAAGCTCTTCGCCATGCGGCGTAGGAGGAAGTCGGCCTGCCTAGGTGCCAGTCCGATCTGGAACCGCTCGGCCGTCGCCTTGTCGAGACCGCGCTCCTCCAGGTAGCTGCGGGCCTCTTCCGCTTCCTTCGATGTCATCAGCGACTCGTGATAGAGCGCGGCGGCCTGTTCGTTCGCCTTGTGAAGAGCCTGGCGCCTGCCAGCGGCCCGGCGGTCGGCGGGGCTCTCTCCTTCGTAGCGGAGCGTCACACCGGCGTCCTTCGCGAGCCGTTCGACGGCCTCGACGAAGGTGAGATTCTCGATCTGCTGGAGGAACTTGACGGCGTCGCCTCCGGCGCCGCAGCCGAAGCAGTAGTAGACCTGCTTCGACGGCGATATCGAGAACGACGGCGTCTTCTCGGAATGGAACGGACAGAGCCCCGACAGGGAGTCGTGTCCCGTCTTCTTCAGGGTGAGGTAGCCACCCACCACTTTGGCGAGATCGGTGCGCTGGCGCACCGCCTCGATGTCGTCGTCCCTTATCCGTCCTGCCAAATGCCCCGCCGGCCTCCTACAAGAGCCAGCTCTGGGGAAGGAAGAGCTGTTCGTACACCCGAAGCGCGTACCTGTCGGTCATGCCAGCGATGTAGTCGGCGATGCGTGTGGGCAAGTCTCCGGGCGCCCTGTGGTATTCCTCCGGAACCTCTTCCGGATGGTCCAGATAGTAGGCGAACAGCGCCCTGATGAGCTCCACGGCCTTCTCCTGCTCGGAGGCGTGGTCCGGCCGCAGGTAGACGTTCTCGAACATGAAGTCCCTGAGCGTGTCGAGGGCCTCGAAGACCCGCGGCGACATCCGTATCTCGTGCTCGCGGGCGCTGGTGTCCACCAGGTCCGTCACGAGGGTGTTGATGCGCCTTCCATGGGAATCGCCGAGGACACCGGTGACCAGGCTGGGAAGATCGTCGGCGGACAGGACCCCCGCTCGCATCGCGTCGTCGATGTCGTGGTTGACGTACGCGATGCGGTCGGCGAAACGGGCGACCTGAGCCTCGGGGGTCGAAGGAGAAGGCATGGTCCAGGTGTGGTTCAAGATGCCGTCCCTGACTTCCTGGGTGAGGTTCAGACCGCGGCCGTCGTTCTCGAGGTGGTCCACGATGCGGAGGCTCTGCTCGTTGTGGCGGAATCGGCGCTTGAGGAAGGGCGTCAGCGCCTCTTCACCCAGATGGCCGAACGGCGTATGGCCGAGATCGTGCCCCATGCCGATGGCCTCGGCCAGGTCCTCGTTCAGACGCAACGCCCTGGCCGCCGTCCTGGCGATCTGGGTCACCTCGAGCGTGTGGGTCAGACGGACGCGATAGTGATCACCCTCGGGCGCGAGGAACACTTGTGTCTTGTGTTTGAGTCGGCGGAAGGCCTTCGAGTGAACGATGCGGTCTCGGTCACGCTGGAAGGCAGTACGCAGATAGTCGGGCTCCTCCTCGCGTTGGCGGCCCTTGGTCCGGGAGACGAGGGTCGCCGAGTCGGAGAGCGTTTCCTCCTCTATCCTCTCGGTCGTTTCTCTTGGCGTGGTCACTTTCGGCCACCCTAGCAGGAGGCCCCGACAACCTCCCCACGCGCGTGGAACGCCCTAGCGGCCGGTAACCCTGTAGTAGAGGTACGCCAGGACCTCGCGAACGTAGCCGTCCAAACGTGTGCTCTGCGAAACGGCCGCGGAATGCCACGTCGCGGAGACGTATGGGGTGATGCCGAGGTCCGACGCCATCTTCTTGATGCGCAGGTTGTGCCAGGGGTCGGATACCAGGAATGCGGAATGCATGTCCTTGGAATCCATGAGGGTTGCGGTGGCTCGGAGGCTCTCCAGGGTGTCGTTGCCGACCGGGATGGCCGTCACCGCCGACGAGGGTATCCCATGGTCGATGAGGTACTGGCGGCCGGACTCCGCCTCCGTTGTTTCGTCTCCCGGTTGGCCGCCGCCGATAACCAGAACCACCGGGGCGAGCCCCTGGTCGTACAGAACCTTCGCTCCGTCGAGGCGGCCGGAGAACACCGGCGAAGGGACCCCTTGGTACTGCGCAGCGCCGAGAACGACGATCGCGTCGGCCGACTGAACCCGCGAGGCATCGTCGGTATGCGCCGCGTTCCACACGGCCACCCCCGTCACGAGCAGCGCCGAGACAGGCACCATCAGGACCAGGACAAGCGCGATCAGAAGGCCACGGCGTCGGGTGATTGCCACGGGCTCAATCTAGCAGCGTGCCATCAGTCGCCTGGCTGAATCACCCCGGCCCTCGACATCGCAACGATGAAACCATGTTTCCCGATGTCGTTGCCTATGACCGCGTGCGTACCGCAGGGACCTCCTTCGTCCCAGGTGATGACCCACACGGAGCCCGCGCCGTAGAGCTGCCCCTCCGCGCCGTCCAGAACGGCGACCTGCCCCCGCGAGGTCGCGCCCTCTGCGAAGTCTCCGGGAACGCCCGAGGTGAGCAAGAGCTTGCGACCCGCGCCATCCCGGAGCCGCACGCTCTGGCCTATCCGATCCGCTTGAGGAACCGTTCGCGTATCGGTCACTTCGAAACCCGGCACCTTCATGTCGACGCGGCATATCACGGGTTGCGCCACGGCGGTGGCGGACGCGACCTGACCACCGGTCGAGCGCAGCTCGGTTGAACTCGAACATCCCGTGAAGAGGAGGGTCGCCGCCGCGCCCGCGGCGGCGACCCAGCGACACCCCTTCACTGCTGAACCGGTCTCGAAGCCGGCACCGGCGCCGTGAGCGGACCGCTTCCGTCCGGCGCGGCCTCCTGACCGAGCCCCGCGTACGTGCCGCCCAGACTCACGACCCGCGGCGTGATGATGGGGTTGGCGACCCCGGCTTGCATCGCTATCTGCGCGAACTGGTCCGCGCCCTCCTGAGTGCGGAACGCCGAGACAAGCGCCCAGGGTCCCTTCTGCGGGACCGCCGCCTGCAGGCCGCCGAAGTTGTTGATCTGGTCCACGTAGAACCCCTGCATCTCCCCGAAGTGAAGCTGCGCGTTGGCCAGCTCGGCCTCACCCTGCGTCGCGTACACGCCCCCGACCACGACGATCAAACGTTCCCCCAACCCGAGGTCGGGACGCAGCGACGGCACGGCCGGGCCGTGGAGCGCCGGAGGGCCGCTCTGCGGAGCCGGCGCCGTAGCCGCGACGAGTGACTGGATGCCGACCAGGGCAACAGCACCCAGGGCGACCGAAACGATACCGATAGTGATCTTCTTCAACCTTCTC
>Ga0315287_10002687_pt1 | contig 16951 bp, 16 predicted proteins | sample YL17G11_0_MG_FD_205037 | JGI IMG/M metagenome (GOLD analysis project Ga0315287, IMG submission 205037) | Sediment microbial communities from Yellowstone Lake, YNP, Wyoming, USA - YL17G11_0 | ecosystem: Environmental > Aquatic > Freshwater > Lake > Sediment | place: USA: Wyoming | collected...
AACGCGCCCAGGTGGCCGCCGACCCGGTGCTGTCGGCCCGGCTGGCCGAGTTCGCCGACGCCGCCGAACGGGTGGCCGGGCCGGTGGCCCCCCGGGACGCCGCCGACCGCGATCGGGCGATCGCCGCCGCCGTGGCCGAGGGCCACCGGCGGGAGGACGTCGTCGTGGACCTTCATCGGGACAACCGCCGCGACAACGGGCGGTTCCTGGCCGTCGCCGCCGTCGTGCTCCTCGTCCTCCTGGCGGCCGGCTTCCTCGTCGCCCGGATGGGTGACGGCGGGGGCAACGACACGGCCGCCTCCGGGACCGTCGACTCGGCCGGTCAGCCCGAGGCGGTGACGGCCGACACCGACACGGCGGGGGACGCGGCGACGTCGGAGGCCTTCGGCGACGTCGGCACCGTCGCGCTCGGAGCGGTGGCCGACGAGGAGGCGCTGCGCCAGGCGCTGGTCAGCAGCGGCGCCGTGGCCCCGTCCACCCAGACCCCGGACCAGGGGGAGGACGGCACCAGCTCCACGTCGACGATCGCGCCCGATCCCGGCGCCTCCGCTCCGGTGCCCGGCGACAGCGAGGACTGCCAGATCCGCCTCGAGGAAGCCGATCCCACCCTGGACGGGCGCCTCGCTCGAGGCATCGCCATCTACGCCGGCCAGGATGCCGTCGTCTTCGTCTACGGCACCGCCGACGGCCCGCGCCAAGTGGTCGTGGTCTCCGCCGACGCCTGCGCCACCCTGACCGCCTTCCCGCTCTGAGGGGCTGCCAACGAGACAAGGACGGCCGCAGCCGGCAGTCCGTTCCGCCCAGCCCGACATCGGGACGGGCCCAGCTCCGGACCGCCCGTTAGGCTCGACGGCCATGACCGTGCCCACCCGTCCCACCGAGCCTGCACCGTCGGCGGACTGGGCCGACCAGGCCGCGGACACCGTCGTCAAGGTCGTCGACGCCGTCCGCGAGAAGACCACCGGCCCGGTCCTCACCGCCGCCCGGGCCATCGTCTACGGCCTCATCGGGTTCTTCGCCGCCCTCGTCGCCCTGATCCTGCTCGTCATCGCCCTGGTTCGCGTGCTCGACGTCTACCTGCCCGGTGAGGTGTGGTCCGCCTACCTGCTCCTCGGCCTGCTGTTCTCCGGCGGTGGCCTGCTGGTGTGGCGGCGGCGCTACGCCCCCGAGCCCGTCTGACCCGGGAATGCCCGAGGTCACCGCACCGTTGCCGAGGCCGGATTGATCAGAGAGAAGGCACATGAGCGCCGAACAGCGCGAGGTCATCATCATCGGCTCCGGCCCCGCCGGCCTGACGGCCGCGGTCTACGCGGCCCGGGCCAACCTGCACCCGCTGGTCATCGAGGGCGAGCCGTCCTCGACCAGCGACCAGCCGGGGGGCCAACTCATGCTGACCACCGACGTGGAGAACTTCCCGGGCTTCCCCGAGGGCGTCATGGGCCCCGAGCTCATGATGCGCTTCCGGGAGCAGGCCCTGCGCTTCGAGGCCGACATCCGCACCGAGAAGGTCACCAAGGTCGACCTGAGCGAGCGGCCGTTCAAGGTCTGGGTGGGCGATCCCGACGCCGACGAGCCGACCTACCTGGCCCGGGCGGTCATCGTGTCCACCGGCGCCCAGGCCAAGATGCTGGGCCTCGGCGAGGAACGTCTGATCGGCCACGGCGTGTCGACCTGCGCGACCTGCGACGGCTTCTTCTTCCGGGACCACCACATCGTGGTCGTGGGCGGCGGCGACTCGGCCATCGAGGAGGCCATGTTCCTGTCCAAGTTCGCCGAGACGGTGACCCTCGTGCACCGCCGTGACGAGTTGCGGGCCTCCAAGATCATGCAGGACCGGATCCGGGCCAACCCGAAGATCCGATTCCAGTGGGACTCGGCGGTGGAGGAGGTCGTGGGCGACAACTCGGTCGAGGCCGTGGTCGTCAAAGACGTGCACACGGGCGAACTGACCCGGCTCGAGGTCACCGGGCTGTTCGTGGCGATCGGCCACACGCCCAACACCTGGCTCTTCGAGGACCAGTTGGACATGGAGGACTCCGGCTACCTGGTCACGGGGCCGGGGACCCAAACCAACATCGAGGGCGTGTTCGCGTGCGGCGACGTGCAGGACCACACCTACCGGCAGGCCATCACCGCCGCCGGGTCGGGCTGCATGGCTGCCATCGACGCCGAGCGCTGGCTGGAAGCCCAGGGCTGAGCCACATCCCGGGCCGCCGACGACGCCGGGAATGTCACCCCCCGTGCGTAGGTTGGACGGGGTCGAACCAAGGAGACTCTTTCAATGGCAGTAGGCATCAGCGACCTCACCGACGCCACCTTCGACGAGGAGATCGGCGGCGCAGAGGGCCCCGTGCTCGTCGACTTCTGGGCCGAGTGGTGCGGTCCCTGCAAGATGATCGCCCCCGTCCTCGAGGAGATCGCGTCCGAGCACGACTCGCTGCGCATCGCCAAGCTCAACGTCGACGACAACCCCGACGCCGCCCGCCGCTACGGCGTGATGAGCATCCCCACCATGATCGTCTTCAAGGACGGCCAGGAGGCCAAACGCCTCATCGGGGCCAAGGGCAAAGGCCAGATGGTCCAGGAGTTGTCCGAGTACCTGGCCTGACCCGGCCACGAACGATCTGACCTCGGGCCGTCGTCTTCCGGGACGGCGGCCCGGGTCGCGTCCGTCCCATGGTGGTGTTCGCGCCCTGCGGTTGGTAGGAACCTGCCGTGCTCGAACCCGCCGACGACGGCCTGCCCCTCGGGCCTGGCGCTCGCGGCGAGGCGGTGCGCGACGTCCAGCGGCGACTCGCCGCGCTGGGTCACGATCTCAGCGAGGAGCCCATCGGCGAGTTCGGCCCCGCCACCGTGGCCGCCGTCACCGCGTTCCAGCGCCAGCGGGGCCTGCCCGGCGACGGGATCTGCGGGCCGGTGACGTGGGCCGCGCTGGTCGAAGCGGGCTGGCGCCTGGGTGACCGGTTCCTCTACCACCGCACCCCCATGCAACGGGGCGACGACGTCGCCGAGCTGCAGGCCGGTCTCGGGGCCCTCGGCTTCGACGCCGGCCGGGTGGACGGCATCTGCGGGCCGGACACGGCCCGGGCCCTGGAGGAGTTCCAGCGCAACACCGGCCTGACCCCCGACGGCATCTGCGGGCCCGACGCCGTCGCCGCCCTCCGCCGGTTGTCGGGGCGGCGGGCCGGCCCGACCAGCGTGGCCCAGGCCCGCGAGGCCAACGACCTGCGGGACGCCCCCCGCCAGCTCGGTGAGCGCCGGATCGTCATCGGGGCCCCGGGCGCACTCGATGCCCTGGCCGACCGGGTCCGCCGGCTCCTCACCGACGCGGGGGCCGTGGTCACGGTGCTGCACGCGGCCGACGGCTCGGCCCAGGCCCGGGAGGCCAATGACCTGGCCGCCGAGCTGTACGTGGGCCTCCGGTTGGTGGCCGAACCGACCTGTCGCCTCTCGTTCTACGCCACCCAGGGCTTCGAGTCCCTCGGGGGCCGACGGCTGGCCGAGCTGAGCGGCAAGGAATTAGGAACTGTTCTCAATACGGAGCCCTCGGTGGGCGGGATGCGCCTCCCCGTGCTCCGGGAGACGAGGATGCCAGCAGTACTCTGCGAGCTCGGCCCCGTGGACGAGGTCGTGGTGCATGCCGCCGACCTGGCCGTGGCCCTCACCGGCGGTATCGCCTCCTGGGTCGAACACCGCCTCGACGGCACGATCTGAGCTCGACGTCCGCCGCTCGGGTGGTCTGCCTCGCGCGGAACGTGGCCACGGAGGGACGACTCGGCGAACCCTCGACCTCGACCTTGACTTCGGGGGTTATCCACAAGCTGTGACTAAACCTGTGGTCAACGGCCGTTCGGGCTGGAATACCGGGGATTCCCAGCCTCGGCCGGGCCGGCTCAGTCGCCGGCGATGATGAGCCGATAGAGCCGCTCGAGGTCGTCCAGGTCGGCGAAGTCGATGACGATCTTGCCCCGTTTGGCCCCGGTCTGGACCGCCACCCTTGTGTCGAGGTGCTCGGAGAGCAGCTCCTCCAATTCCAGCAGCGCCGCGGGCCGGGTCATTCCGGGTTCCGGGGGAGTCGGCGCCTTGGGGGCAGCCGGGGCGCCCTCCTTCACCGCCTGCTCGACCTGACGGACCGACCAGCCCTCGGCCACGGCCAGTTCGGCCAGGCGTTGCTGTTCGACCCGGTCCTCCACCCCGAGTAGGGCTCGGGCGTGGGCGGCGGCGAGGCGGCCGTCGATGAGCAGACCCTGGATGGCCGGGGGCAGGTTCAGCAAGCGCAGGGTGTTGGCCACCGCCGGACGGCTCTTGCCCACCCGTTGGGCCAGGGCCTCCTGGGTGAATCCGAAGTCGTCGATGAGCTGCTGGTAGGCCGCGGCCTCCTCCAGGGCGTTCAGGTCCTGGCGGTGGAGGTTCTCGATGAGGGCGTGCTCGAGAGCCGAGACGTCCCGGACCTCCCGCACGATGGCCGGGATGACGGTGAGCCCGGCCTGCTGGGAAGCTCGCCAGCGTCGCTCCCCCGCGATGAGCTGGTACCCGCCGTCGGCAGCCGGCCGGACCAGGATCGGCTGCAGGACGCCGACCTGCTCGATGGAGTCGGCCAACGCGGCGATGCCGCCCTCGTCGAACTCCTCCCGGGGCTGGAACGGGTTGGGGACGATCGAGTCGATGGGCACCTCCAGGAAGGTGGCGCCCAGTTCCTCCTCGGCATCCTCGGGGATCAGGGCCCCCAGGCCCCGCCCCAGGCCGCTACGCCGCGCCACGGTTGGCCACCTCCTCGGCCAAGCGCCGGTAGGCCCAGGCCCCTCGGGACTTCGGGTCGAACGTGGTAATGGGCTGCCCATAGGACGGGGCCTCGGACAGGCGCACCGTGCGGGGGATCACGGTGTCGGTCACCTTGGCCCCCAGGTGCTGGCGCACGTCGGTGGCCACGTCTTCGGCCAGCGTCGTACGGGCGTCGTACATCACCAGGACCACCGTGCTCACCTCCAGGGTGGGGTTCAGGGCCTTCTGGACAAGCTCCACGTTGTGCAGGAGCTGGCCGAGGCCCTCCAGCGCGTAGTACTCACACTGAATCGGGACCAAGACCTCCCCCACCGCGGCGAAGGCGTTCAGGGTGAGGAGCCCGAGTGAAGGCGGGCAGTCGATCAGGATGTAATCGTAGTCGTCCTTCACCGGGGCCAGAGCGGCCCGGAGGCGGAGCTCGCGGGACATGGCGGCCACCAGCTCGATCTCGGCGCCGGCCAGGTCCAGGCTTGCCGGAGCCACGAAGAGGTTGCGGACCTCGCTGGGCTCGATGCAGTCCTCGATGGGCACGTCGTCCAGCAGGACGTCGTACATCGTGGCCTCGAGCTCCCGGATGTTCAGGCCGAGTCCCGTGCTGGCGTTGCCCTGGGGGTCGAGGTCCACCACGAGAACCCGCAGGCCCCGTTCGGCCAGTCCGGCTCCGAGGTTCACGGCGGTGGTCGTCTTGCCCACGCCGCCCTTCTGATTGGCCACGGCGATGATCCGGGGCTCCCGGGGCCTGGGCAGGGGCACCTCGAGGTCGGGCTTGGGCTCCTCGACGCCCACCCGGTCGTCATCCTCCGAACGCGCGCGACCACGACCACGGGTTCTCGCCATCGCCACCCATCCTTCCCGCTTCCCGGCCCGAACGCAAGGACCCTCGTCGTCGGTCGGTTGTTTCGAGCTTCTTCTTCACCACGATCCTCGCTCGGGCAGACGGGCGGGCCCTGGTGCTCGAGCCCGGTTGACGGCGCCCGGAGGCGTTAGGCCATTGCCTGGTGGACGATCTCTCGCCGACGGCCGGTCCGGCGAGCAAGGCGCGTTGGAGGTCATCCAGGGCGAGGGGAGACGACGGGCGCGTGGGTGATGGTTGTTCGGCAAGAGGAGATCGGTCGGGTAACCCACCCGCCGCCCCTGACGAAAAGTTTCTCGGGGAACCATTTACCGCTAGCTGACTCGGAAATTGTTTCCCGTTAAACACTCTCAGAAGAGCGGGGACTTCTCCGACACTCTCGGCCTCCGGGGGTAGCCGCGGGGGCATGGCTCCGCCTGGGTCACCTCGACGAACGCGTATCCCGAAACGCTCCGCGCCACGGCAGGGGACAGCCCGACCAGGCCGAGCCCGGCCTCAGGCCAGCGCTCATCCGCCTCCGGCGGCTCGCTCACCAGCAGACGGCCGCCGACCCGGAGAAGCGGCGCCGCGCACTCCGCCACGACCGCGGGTGGCCCGAACGCCCGCGCCGTGACGGCATCGGCCGTACCCCGATACTTCGGGTCCCGGCCCACCTCCTCCGCCCGCGCGTGCATCACCGTCACCCGATCCTGCAGGACGAGCCGCCGCGTAGCCGACGCCAGCTGATCCGCTCGGCGGAGCTGGCTCTCCACCAGGACCCAGGTCCAACCGGGCTCGGCCAGCGCAGCCGGCAGGGCGGGGAGTCCGCCCCCGCTGCCCAGATCGAAGACGACACCGGGGCCTTCCCCCAGCAACTGGGTGAAGGCCCCGGCATGACGGAGCTGGGTCGTGAGGGAGCCCGGGCCGATCCAGCCGAAACGCTGGGCCTCGGTCAGGATCTCCGGGAGCGCCGCCTCACTCAGGGGCGATCACGACCCGGCGGCGGGGGTCCTCGCCCTCGGAGCGGGTGACCACGCCGTCGATGTCGTTGACCGTGTCGTGGACGACCTTGCGGTCGGCCGCCCCCATCGGCTCGAGGGCCCTGGCCTGGCCCGACTCCAGCACCGCGGCGGCCGCGTCCTGCGTGAAACGCTCCAACGCGGCCCTGCGGCGTTCCCGGTAGCCCGCCACGTCCACCCGGATACGGATCGAGAGCCCACCACCCTGCTGGCGCTGGACCACGGTCTTGGTCAGCTCCTGCAGAGCCCACAACGTCCGGCCCTTGGGGCCGATCAGCAGGCCGAGGTCGTCACCGTCGATGCGTACCTCGACGGCTTCGTCAACCTCCTCGGAGGTCACCGTGGCCGTGAGCCCGAAGGCTTCCACCAGACCGGCGAGGAACTCCTCCGCCGCGGTCACCTGCTCTTGAACACTGGCTTCGGTCATGGGCTCCCCTTTGTCTTCCTTGGGTCGATCGTTCGCACGGGGCCGCTCGCCGCCGCCCTCGTCCCGGGAGGACCGGCTCCGGCCACCCCCGTCCTTGCCCCGGGATCGGCCGCCGCCCCGGCCGCCGCCGTTCCCGGCGCGCTCCTCGTCCCGACTACGGTCCTGGTCCTCGTCCCGGTCGGAGCGCTCGTTGCCGGACCGGCCGCTGCCCCCGCCGCGCGAGCGACCGCCCCCGTTGCCGTTGCCCCCGCCGGAGCGGCTGCGATCCCGGCCACTGCTGCCGGAGCGGCGGCGACCCCGCTCCTGCTTGGGCCGCGGCGTGTTGGGCCGCACACGGGCCCGGACCTTCGCATCGCCCCGGGTCAGGCCGAACAGCCCGCTACGGGGCTCCTCGATGACCTCGAACTCGGCATCACGGTCGTCGACACCGAGCTCGTCGAGCGCCCGTTCCTTGGCCTCTTCGATGGTCTTACCGGTGGTCTGTACCCACTCCACGGAGCTACCTCTTCTTCTTACGGGGACGGGGTTGGGGCAGTGACGGGGCGCTGCCCCCGCGCCCCGACGTGCGCTTGCTGTTGCCCTTGGGCTTGCCGCTGTCAGAAGGTCCGCCCCGTGACGGGGTCGGCCGACCCTTCGTGCCGCCGGTGATGGGCTTGTCGTTGTCGGCACCATCGGATTTCTTGGCCCTCGGCTTCTCATCGGCGTCCACGTCGATGACGCCGGCGGCCACGGCCTCGTCGGAGTAGATGGTCCGGGTGATCAGCCACTGTTGGCCGACCCGGAACAGGTTCGAGGTCACGAAGTAGAGGACCAAGGCGCCCGGCAGACCGAAGGAGATCAGGCCGATGAACGCGGGCAGGATCTTCATGATCATCTGCTGCTGGGCGTTCTGGCTCTGCTGGTTCTGACTCCGACCCTGGATCTGGGCCTGCTGGACGTAGCCCGAGGCCAAGACGACGGCGATCATCACGCCGTAGGGCAGGAAGGTGACGAAGCTCTCACCCAGGGCCTGGGAGGGGCTGATGGCCAGATCGAAGCCCAGCCAGTTCATCTGCGTGTGCGACGCGAGGCTCTGATAGAGCGACGAACTCTCGCTGAGGTACTTCGGCTCGAAGCATCCGCCTTGGGGGCAGAGGTCGGTCACCGCACTGCTCGTCGACGTCAGCCCCCGCAGGGCCCGGTAGAGGACGATGAAGACCGGCATCTGGATGAGCAGCGGCAGGCACGAGGAGAGCGGGTTGATCCCGTTCTCCTTGTAGAACGCCATCAGCTCCTCGTTCTGGCGCTGCCGGTCGTCCTTGTGCTCCTTCTGGATCCGCTTCATCTCGGGCTGGAGCTGCTGCATGCGCAGCATCGACTTCGTGCCCCGCAGCGTGAGCGGAGTGAGAACGAGCATCACTGTCAGAGTCAGCAGGATGATGGCCCCGCCGTACGAGGGCCAGATCGAGTAGAACCAAGCCATCAGGCCGGCGAGAGCGTCGAACATCTAGACCACCTTCTGGTCAACGGGAGAAGCGGGGGAGTGGCGGGGCTCGGGCACCAGATCGATGCCGTGCGCCCCCCACGGATGGCACCGGCACAAGCGGCGAGCCGCCAACCCGGAGCCCCGCAGCGCGCCGTGGACCTCCACGGCTTCGAGGGCGTACGCCGAGCACGTCGGGAAGAAGCGACACGGACTCGGACGACCGGCGCGCAGCTGCTGATACCCCAGGATCACGCGCCGCAGGGCCCGGGACGAGCGGCTCACGCCGGCACCGCCAGGCGGTCGAGGGCGGCACCCAACCGGGCCCGGAGCTCGGCGTGGGTGGACGACGCCGCGCCGGGCGACGTCACGATCAGGTAGTCCCCGCCAGGAGGCGTCGCCTCCTGCCAGAGGGCCCGGAGGCGTCGGCGGAGGCGGTTGCGGACCACGGCCGGACCGACCTTTCGGCCGACGGCGAAGGCCACTCGGGGCGTGGTGTCCGCCGACCGGTGGATCACGGTCAGCGGGCCCTCACGGACCCGGCGGCCCTGGCGCGACAGTGCGGCGAACGAGTCCCGTCCGCGCACCACCAGCAGTTTCGCCATGTCACTGAGCGATCGATCCGCACCGCTCGGTATCAGGCGGAGAGGCGAGCGCGGCCCCGCTGGCGCCGACCCCGTAGGATCGCCCGGCCCCCCCGGGACGACATCCGATGGCGGAAGCCGTGCTTCCGCGCCCGCCGGCGGCGGTTGGGCTGGTACGTGCGCTTCATCTGCTCCTCCAAGGGGCCGCCCCGGCCGAGGTTGATGCCGGGCGGCGAGATCACTTCTCGTTCATCCCATCGGATCACCCGAGAGACTCGGAGATCACACGGGAACACGCCCCGACTACCCGAAGATGCCGGTGGTCGGTCTCGTCTGACCGGTCGACCCGGCAGACGATCTCGCCACGCTAGACCGCGCGACCCCCAGCGGCAACCAGCGGTGCGGAGGACGCGGTCGACCACGGGCGGCCGGCCGGCCCTCCCGCCGATTACATTCGCCCAACAACGCCCTGACCAGGGGAAACGGCATCGTCTCGCAGCAGCCGGAGTGCGGTGCTAGGTTCCCCGCCCTGCGCCGACAGGAGGCGCATCTGACCGGTCCCGACCCGGTCGGAGCGGACGGACACATCGAGAACGGCAGTGGTGGCCAGGACGATTCGGTCAGTGACGATCGACCTTGCTCGCTGTTTTCCACAGGGGCGTCCACAAGCTGTGGACGCCCTTTCGCATGACCATGAACCGGGTTTTGGCTGGGGAGCTGTTGTCTGGTGACCGAACACGCACACGATCTCTGGGACCGTTGCCGAGGCGAGTTGGAGCAGCAGGTCTCCGGCGGCGTCTTCCTGATGTACTTCGAGCCCACCGAGGTGCTCGAGGTCGACGGAGGCACGCTGGTGCTCGGCGTGCCGAGCGTCATGGCCCGTGACCGCCTGGACGTGCGCTACCGGCCCCTGATCGACGAGGCCCTGGCCGAGCACGCTCCGGAGATCACCGACCTGCGCTTCGTGGTCGTCGACACCGACCCGGTGGAAGCCGACCTGCTGGACCTGCCCCACCCGTCCCGCCTCGACGAAGCGAGCACCGACCCCTTCGACGAACTCCCGTTGCTCGACGAGCTCCCCGTGCCCCCGGAGGGCCTCGACGGCGAACTCACCGTGTCCGCCGGCCCGGCCGACGTCCGTCCCGAACAGACCTTCGAGACCTTCGTCATCGGCAGCTCCAACCAGTTCGCCAACGCCGCGGCCCTGCGGGTGGCCGAGACGCCCGCCCGCTCGTACAACCCGCTGACCATCTACGGGCCCAGCGGCCTGGGCAAGACCCACCTGTTGCACGCGATCGGCAACTACATCAAGCAGAACTACCCCACCTTCGTGGTCCGCTACGTGCGCACCGAGCTCTTCCTCTACCAGTACGTCGACGCCATCCGGAACAACACGACAACGGAGTTCAAGCGGCGCTACCGCGAGATCGACGTCCTCCTGGTCGACGACATCCACTTCCTCGAAGGCAAGGAGGGGCTCCAGGAGGAGTTCTTCCACACGTTCAACGCGCTGCACGAGGCCAACCGCCAGATCGTCCTGACCTCGGACCGTCCGCCCGATGCCATCGGCACCCTCCAGGACCGCCTGCGCAGCCGATTCGTCATGGGGCTGGTCACCGACATCCAGCCGCCGGACCTCGAGACCCGCCTTGCCATCCTCCGCATGAAGGCCCAGCGCACCGAGGTCGACATTCCCGAACCCATCCTCGAGTTCATCGCCACGAACGTGAAGACCAACATCCGGGAGCTCGAAGGGGCCCTGCACCGGCTCACCGCCTACTGCCGGCTCAACGACCTGGTCTGCACCATGCCTCTCGCCCAGGATGTCCTGGCCCCGATCCTCGGCGACACCGGCCCCAAGCCCATCACGATCGACCTCATCCTGGAGATCACCTCGGCCAAGTTCGGGATCCCGGTACCCGAGATCATCGGACCCAACCGGCGCCGGCAGCTCGTCACCGCCCGCCAGGTCGCCATGTACGCCGCCCGGGACCTCACCGACCTCAGCTACCCGGCCATCGCCGAGGAGTTCGGCGGCCGGGACCACACCACGATCATCCACGCCGTGCGCAAGGTCTCCGACCTGATGGCCGAGCGGGGCCAGCTCTACGAGCAGGTCACCGACCTGATCGACACCCTCCGCCAACCGGCCTGAGTTGGGGACAAGCCACGGGATGACCGGTGGACAACACCCTCCTCGACCCCGCACCGCGTGGGGACAAACGGGTGGTTCTCCCCAAGGCCGAGAACCGCCCATCACCCACCGGGGACGGCAGGGGAACCAATGGGGACAGAAAATAGGGCCCTGACCGGCACAAACCCATGGCCATCCCCAATCCACAGCACTTAGTAGTTTCCCTGGAACAAAGATCTCTCTCCATGACCGAAAGCAGGACTGATCGATGAAGTTCCCTTGGCCCGGCGGTTGCCCGACCGGGATGACTCTCCGCCACCACCGAGGGGCGCCCTCATGAAGTTCCGCTGTGACCGCGACGTCCTCGCTGAGGCCCTCGGTACGGCCGGCCGGGCGGTGGCCAACCGGGGCGGGGCACTACCGGTCCTGTCGGGTGTCCGCCTCGAGCTGACCGGCGGTGACCTGCAGGTCACCGGGAGCGACCTGGACCTGACCATCTCGGTGACCGTGGGTGTGAACGGCGAGGAGGACGGCGTCATCGTTCTGCCCGCCCGCCTGGCCTCTGACGTGGTGCGCTCGGTCGAGGACGGCCTCGTCCGCTTCGAGACCGACGACGAGCAGGCTCGGGTGACCGGCGGCTCCGCCGAGTTCGAGATCCGCCTCATCCCCGCCGACGAGTTCCCCCGCCTGGCCGATCCTGAGGGCGACGCCGTCACCCTCGACGCCGGGGCCTTCGGAGCCGCGTTGACCCAGGTCACCCCGGCGGCCAGCTCCGATGATTCACGGCCGATCCTGACCGGCGTGCTCCTGAGTGCCGAGGAGGGAGGTCTCAAGCTGGTGGCCACCGACTCGTACCGGCTGGCGGTGCGCACCATGAGCGGGGTGTCGGTGTTGGCGGACGGCCAGAAGGTACTGGTGCCTTCGCGGGCGCTGAACGAGCTCAAGCGGGTCCTGCCCGACGAGGGTGAGGTCATCCTGCGCCTCGGTGATCGGGATGCCGCGTTCGAGATCGCCGGCACCAAGTTGGTCACCCGCCTGATCGAGGGCGAGTTCCCCAACTACCAGGGTCTGATCCCCGCAGGGCAGGCCAACGTGCTGTCGGTGGGCCGGGGCCCGTTGCTCGACGCCCTGCGCCGGGTCAAGCTGCTGGCCCGGGAGGCCACACCGGTGCGTCTGGTCATGAAGCCCGAAGGCGATCTCGAGTTGCTGGCGGTGACCCAGGACGTCGGTCAGGCCCACGACGCGGTGGAGGCCACCTTCGAAGGCAGCGAACTGACCGTGGCCTTCAATCCGGACTACCTCCTGCAGGGCCTCGAGGTCTGCCCGGGTGACGAGCTGCGGATCGAGACCCTCGACGCCCTCAAGCCCGCCCTCATCAAGGCGGTCGAGGGCACCGAGTTCCTCTACCTGCTCATGCCGGTCCGGGTCAGCTGACGATCCCCTACAACGGTCACGCCGGCTGGCGGCGAGGAACGAAGGCGCCCACAGGGGCTACCACCGGGCGTGACCTGGCCCACCGCCGAGACCCGTGTCGGCTGCGCCCTGACGCCCTGACGGCCCGCGCCGTGGCATCGCTGCGTGAGGGCGTCAGCCGGTGAGGCTCCGGAGGCTCTGGCTCACGGATTTCCGGAACCACGAGCACGACGAGCTGGAGCTGCCCCCGGGGCTGACCGCGGTCACCGGGGCGAACGGGGCGGGCAAGACGGCACTGCTCGAGGCCATCGGGTTCCTGTCCACGCTGAGCTCGTTTCGGGGTGCGACGGGCGATGTGCTGGTCCGGTCGGGTGCCTCCTCGGCGGTGGTGCGAGGTGAGGTCGAGCGCGACGGCCGTGAGCTGCTCATCGAGTGTGAGATCAGCGGTGGCCGGACCGTGGCCCAACTCAACCGGCAGCGCGGCGCCCGGCGCCGCGACCTGTTGGATGCGCTCCGGGTCAGTGTCTTCACCCCGGACGACCTGGTGCTGGTGAAGGGCGGACCGGGCGAGAGGCGGCGCTTCCTCGACGACGCCATGGTCCAGCTCCGCCCCCGCGACGACGCCCTGCGCCTGGAGCTGGAGCGGGTGCTGCGCCAGCGCAACACCCTGCTGAAGCAGGCCGCCGGGCGCCTCAGCGACGAGATCGGCCTGACCCTGGACGTGTGGGACCAGAAGCTGGTCGACGTGGGTGTGCAGATCGAGGCCCGTCGGGCGGAGATCTCCGGAGCGTTGGTGCCGTTGGTCACTGAGGCGTACAGCCGTCTGGCCGGGGCGCCCGTCACCGTCGAGGTCACCCACCGTCCGTCCTGGTCCGGCTCGGCGAGCCTGGCCGAGGCCCTGGGCGGGGCCCGCGCTGAAGACGTGAAACGACGGCTGTCGACCGTCGGACCGCACCGCGACGACGTGGACCTGGTCCTGTCCGACCTCCCGGCACGGACGCAGGCCTCCCAGGGCGAGCAGCGTTCGCTGGCGGTGGCCCTGCGTCTCGGCGTCCACCGTTTGGTGACCGACCGGGTCGGGGTGTCGCCGGTGCTCCTCCTCGACGACGTGTTCTCCGAGCTCGACGCGGGCCACAGCCGGGCCCTGATCGAGCTCCTGCCGGAGGGCCAGGCCCTGCTGTCGACGGCGGGGGAGTTGCCCGAGGGGATCGAGCCGCAGTGCCGACTGTCGTTGGCGGGTGGGAAGATCCTCCCGTGAGCGAGCCCCGACGCACGACCCCCCGGCTGCTGCGGGGCTCCCTGGAGGCATTGCTCGACGACCTCGGCTCGGCCCCGGTGCGGGAGACCAACTCGCTGCTCACCCGGTGGCCCGAAGTGGTGGGCCGTGACCTCGCCGCCCACACCCAACCGGTCGGGGTGCGCCATGGCGTCCTCGTGGTCCAGGCCGATGACCCGGCCTACGCCGAGCACCTGGCCTGGCAGGAGCGGCAGTTGATCCCGCGCCTGGCCACCGTGCTGGGCGAGGGCGTGGTGACCGGACTCCAGGTGCGGATCCGTCCCCCGACCTGATCGACGGCTCGATCTGTGCGGCGGGCTCCGTCGAGCGCGCGACCTGGTCGGGGTGACGGCGCGCCAGGTGGACCTGAAGGACCCGAGTGCAGACCTCGGACTTCGCCTCGGGCCGGGCCTGGCGCGAGGACCATCCCGATCAGATCTCCATGACCACGGGCCAGCTCTGATCCGGCCGGCGGTCTAGGGTTCGGCGACACCTCGGGCGAGGAGAGCCATGACTGAGACGAGTACGGCACCCACCGGAGGTGGTGCCGGCGCCGGAGAGAAGGGGCTGAAGGGAGGCTCGCTGGGCCTGCTCTCGACCACCGTCATCGGGGTCGCCTCGACCGCGCCGGGCTACAGCCTGGCCGCCACGCTGGGCTTCGTCATCGGGGTGGTCGGGTTCAAGTCACCGGCGATCATGTGGCTGGCCTTCGTGCCCATGGCGTTCACCGCCGCGTCCTACTACTACCTGAACCGGGCCGACCCCGACTGTGGGACCACGTTCTCGTGGGCCACGCGGGCGATGGGCCCGACCGTCGGCTGGTTCGGCGGCTGGGCCATCATCGTGGCCGACGTCATCGTCATGGCGGCCCTGGCCCAGATCGCCGGTATCTACACGTTCCTGCTCTTCGGCGCGGAGGGGCTGGCGGAGAACACCTTCTGGGTGACGGTCATCGGCTGCGTGTTCATCGTCATCGTGACCTGGATCTGCTACATCGGCATCGAGGTCTCGGCCAGGACGCAGTACTTCCTGCTGGCCCTCGAACTCATCGCCCTGGGCCTCTTCACGGTGGTGGCCCTGGTCCGGGTGTGGTTCGGTGACGTGGCGGGCTCGGTGAAGCCTTCGCTCGACTGGCTCAGTCCGGTGGGTATCCAGGGCTTCGAGCTGTCGTGGGCCGAGCTCAACCCCTTCAGCAGCAACCAGAGCTCCCTGGTGGTCGGTCTGCTCCTCGCCATCTTCATCTACTGGGGGTGGGACTCCGCGGTGACGGTCAACGAGGAGAGCAGCGACGCCGCCCACACCCCGGGCAAGGCCGCGATCATCAGCACCGTCGTCCTGGTGGCCATCTACGTGGTCGTGTCGGTCGCCGTCCAGGCGTTCGCGGGCATCGAGTCCCTGGCCGACCAGGACGACGTGCTCGCCGTGGTGGGCGATGCCGTCCTCGGCAGCTGGCTGGGCAAGTTGTTGATCATCGCCGTGCTCACGTCGGCCACGGCGTCCTGCCAGACCACGATCCTGCCCACGACCCGGACCTCGTTGTCGATGGCGGCCAAGGGGGCGGCCCCGAAGTACTTCGCCCGGATCGAGCCCCGGTACCTGACCCCGTCCACCTCGACGGTGTGGATGGGCGTCCTCTCGGTCGTCTGGTATGCCGGCCTCACCTGGTTCAGCGAGGACACCCTGTCCGACTCGCTGCTCAGCCTCGGCCTCATGATCGCCTTGTACTACGCGCTCACGGCGTTCGCCTGTGTCTGGTACTACCGGCACCACCTCGGCGACGGTTGGCGGAACGCGGTCTACATCGGGGTCTTCCCGGCCCTCGGTGGCCTGATGTTGACCTGGGTCCTGATCAAGTCGGTGTTCGTGCTGTCCGTGCCGGAGAACTCCAACTCGGGCAATGCCTGGTGGGGAGTGGGGCCACCCGTCGTCATCGCGGCGGGGTTCATGGTCCTGGGCATCGTCCTGTATGTGCTCCAGCGGGCCCAGCACACCGGGTTCTTCGACCGCCGGGCCGAGGTCCCGTCCGACGCCGTGGCCCGGGGAGAGGCCATCGCCGAAGGAGCCTTGATCGTGGAGGAGGACTGACATGGGGAACTACGTCGTGGGTTACGACGGTTCGGCCTGCGCGAAGGCCGCGCTGAAGGCCGCGGCCGACCTGGCCGAGTCGACCGGGGCCGGCCTGGTGGTCGTGTTCGGGTATGAGCCGCCGTCGATGCGGGCGGGCGGGCCCGTGGGCTACCAGAAGGACGCCATCGAGGCCATCGGCGAGGAACGTCTGGCCGAGGCCGCGGCGGCCCTGGCCGGTACGTCGGTCCCCGTGGAGACCCTCGCCGTGCCGGCGCTGCCCGTCGAGGGGCTCCTCGAGACGGCGGCGGCGCGGGGCGCGTCGTTGATCGTCATCGGCACGCGCGGCGAGACCCCGCTGATGGGGGCCGTCCTCGGTTCGACGGCCTACAAGCTCCTTCACCGGAGCCCCCTCCCGGTCCTGGTCGTGCCGGCGCCGGAGTGAGCGGGGGGTAGGCCCTCGGGGCGAATCGGTCGCGCCGAGGCCGCGCGGCGCGGCGCCGCCCTTGAGCGACTTGTCCCAGAATTGGCTTTAGGGGTTCGTTAGCCCGGTCGAGAGGTGGTGATGACGCGGCCACCTTTACGGTCGCGTCCTAACCCACCGGAGGACTTTCCCATGAACCGACCCGTGCCCGTCACCCGGCGATCCCTCGCCACGATCGCGTCCGCCCTGGCCGTCACCCTCACCCTGGGTACGGTCTCCGCCGGAGCGACCCTGTCCCGGGACCGGGACCATGACGGGATGCCCAACCGCTGGGAGGCCCGCCACGGCCTCGATCCCGACCGCCCCAACGCGCGCGGCGACCGGGATCACGACGGCCTGCGCAACCTCGGCGAGTTCCGCCACCACACCGACCCGCGGGTCGAGGACTCCGACGACGACGGCGTCGACGACGGCGACGAGGTGAATGACTTCGGCACGGCCGACGACGCCGATTCCGACGACGACGGCCTCGAC
>Ga0315287_10002688_pt1 | contig 16950 bp, 19 predicted proteins | sample YL17G11_0_MG_FD_205037 | JGI IMG/M metagenome (GOLD analysis project Ga0315287, IMG submission 205037) | Sediment microbial communities from Yellowstone Lake, YNP, Wyoming, USA - YL17G11_0 | ecosystem: Environmental > Aquatic > Freshwater > Lake > Sediment | place: USA: Wyoming | collected...
GATCAGCTTCGTGGCCGCCGCCTTCCCGTCGGCCTGCGGCAAGACCAACTTCGCCATGCTGGTCCCGCCCAAGGAGTTCGCGGGCTGGAAGATCCGCACCGTGGGGGACGACATCGCCTGGATGCGCGTCGGACCCGACGGCCGCCTCTGGGCCGTGAACCCCGAGTACGGCTACTTCGGCGTGGTCCCGGGCACGAACACCAAGACCAACCCGAACGCCATGGCGAGCATCACCAAGGACACGCTCTTCACCAACGTGGCCCGCACCGAGGGTGGCGACGTCTGGTGGGAGGGGCACGACGACCCGCCGCCCGACACCCTCATCGACTGGAAGGGCGCCCCCTGGAAGAAGGGCAGCACCGAGAAGGCGGCCCACCCGAACAGCCGCTTCACCGCGCCGGTGGCCAACAACCCGGTCCTCTCCCGCTTCGCCAACGACCCGCGGGGCGTGCCCATCAGCGCCATCGTCTTCGGCGGCCGCCGCTCCACCACCGTCCCGCTCGTGCTCCAGTCCTTCAACTGGTCCCACGGCGTCTACCTGGGCGCCACCATGGGCTCGGAGACCACCGCGGCGGCCACTGGCGCGGTCGGCGTGGTCCGCCGCGACCCCATGGCCATGCTGCCCTTCCTGGGCTACGACGCCGGGAGCTACCTGCAGCACTGGCTCGACATGCAGGAGCGCATCCCCAACCCCCCCAAGGTCTTCATGGTGAACTGGTTCCGCAAGGGATCGGACGGCAAGTTCGTCTGGCCGGGCTACGGCGACAACATGCGGGTCCTCAAGTGGGTCCTCGACCGCGCCCACGGCCGCACCAACGCCCAGGAGACCGTCCTCGGCTGGGTGCCGGTCCCGGGCGACCTCGACATGGCCGGCCTCGACGTGCCCCCGTCGGCCATCGAGCAGGCCACCCGCATCGACCTGGGCGAGTGGCAGCTCGAGCTCGTGGACCAGAAGGAGTGGTTCGACAAGCTCGGGAAGACGCTGCCCGTGCAGCTCGAGCTGGAGCGTCAACTGCTGCTGGCCTCGGTGAAGAACGCGCGAGCGGTGGCGGCCACGAAGAAGTAGACCCCTGGCGTGTGCACGCTCGCGCTCGCCTTCCACGCCGACCGGCGCTGGCCGCTCGTCGTCGCGGCCAATCGCGACGAGCGGCTCGGCCGTCCCTCCGAGGACTGGGCGCTGCGAGCCCCAGCGGGCGCGCCGCGCCACGCCGCCCCGCGCGACGCGCTGGCCGGCGGCACCTGGATCGGCGTGGGTGCCTCCGGCCTCTTCGCCGGCATCACCAACTTCCACGCCTCGCCGGGTCACCCTCCCGATCCGAGCCGGCGGTCCCGCGGCGAGGTCGTCTCCCGCATGCTGGGCCAGCCCTCGGCCTCGACGGCGCGGGAGCTGGCCTCGCGCACCGAGGCCGGGGCCTACAACCCGTTTCACCTCGTCGTGGCCGACGCCCTCACCGCGTTTCTCTGGTGGTACGACGGCGACGCCTCGGCGCTCGAGGACCTGGGACCGGGATTGCACGTGGCCACCGAGCGCGATCCCCGCGGACGCGACCCGCGCGGCGAGGCGTTGCGGGCCCGCTGGCCGGTCGACCCGTCGCCGGCGCGCCTGCGCGACCTGCTCTCGAGCCACGAACTCCCGCCCGGTCCGGGGCTCTGCATCCACCTCGGCGACATCTACGGCACCCGCTCCTCGGCGGTGATCCGGCTCGCGCCGGCGCTCTCCCATTCGGAGCTCTTCGCCGCCGACGGACCTCCCTGCACCGCGCCCCTCGAGGACCGCTCCGAACTGCTCGTGGCGCTCGCCCGCTCCCCTTGACGCCGGGGTGCATCCGCACCATCTATCCCGCCATGGGACTTCTCGACCGCATCCGCATCCGCCCACCCCCGGCTGCGCCCCCCGAAGCCATCGACCTGAACGAGCGCGGCGAGTTCGAGATCGCCTGGCCCGGCGGTCGCGTGGCCATCGTGCCGGGCTTCACGCTGCGCGATCTCTGCCCCTGCGCCGCCTGCATCGAGGAGGGCACCGGGAAGAAGATCCTCGACCCGTCCACCATCCCGCTCGACATCCGAGCCGAGCGGATCGATCCGGTGGGGAGCTACGCCATCCAGGTCCACTGGTCGGACGGCCACGACACCGGCCTCTACACCTGGGATCTGCTGCGGGCGGCCTCGGGGAGCTGACCCGGGGCTTCGGCCCCCGCATCGCTCGACGCCGTCAGGCCATCCTTCGAGCCGGCGGCGCGATACGGGTGTGGCGGTTGATGTCGGGCAGCATGCCCGGCCGGGCCCGGGCGAAGCGCAGCCCGTCCATCTGCCCCTCGGCGCCGCGCAGCGCGTGGACGAGCAGCTTGACCGCGAACGGATCGGCGTGTCCCGACGCCGCCTCGGCCACCAGGACGTCGGCGGCGCCGCGCGCCCCGTAGGGCTCGGAGCGGTAGGCCCGGGTCTGGGTCAGCGCCGCGAACGCGCTCGCCACCGCGACCACCTCGGTCGTGGGCGACGGCGGGGCCGCGAGATCCGGATACCCCTGCCCGTCCCGCCAGTGGTGGGCCAGCGCCGCCTCCACCGCCGGGTGGTTCCCGAGCAGCCGCGCAAGCTGGTAGGCGCCGAGGAGCGGGTGCTGCGCGATCTCCAGAGCGTCCTCCCCGTGTAGCGAATCGGGCGTGCGCACCACCCGGGACGGGACGTGACGCATGCCGATGTCGTGCAGCAGCGCCGCCGCGGCGATCTCCGGAGAGGACCGCCCGGTACCGGATGTCGCGAGGATCATGCGGGCCGTCACCACCGCGCTCGCAAGCGCGTGCTGGTAGCGAACCGGGTCGGAGATCTTCGCCGCCGCCATCTCCTCGACGAGGGGAAGGGGCAACAGGGCCGACTCGATCACCCGGCCCACAGCCGACCGGACCTCCTCGGCGCGGAAGAGATGGCTAAGGACCGGATCCCGCGCGGCGCCCGCCAGGTCGTCGGCGAGGAAGGTGTCCGAAATGGGGGCGGCGTTCCCCGGGCGGGCCTGGTCGGCGGCCTCGGCGATGGACTCGACCGATATCATCGAGCCCGCCCGGGCGAGCAGGCGCCCACCGCAGTCGGTGAGGTCCCTGCGCAGCTTGACCCGGTCGAACATGGCTCTGTCCCTCCAGGGTAGCAGGACACCGCCCGGAGGGAATCCTGACCCCCGAGTGGGGCACCGCGACGGGGGGTGCGACCTCTGACCACACGTCCGATCAGCGGCCCGATCAGCGGCGATTCCGGGCAAGCGCGCGGTCCATCTCGCGGCGGCTCTCCCGCTCGGCGATGTGGTCTCGCCGGTCCTCGTGGGTCTTTCCGCGCCCGAGCCCCAGTTCCACCTTGGCCCAGCCGTCCTTGAAGTAGAGGGACATGGGCACGAGCGTGTAGCCGCGCTGCTCCACCTTGCTGCGGAGCTTGTCGATCTCGGCCCGGTGGAGGAGCAGCCTCCGCTCCCGCAGCGGCGCGTGGCCGAAGGAGGCGGCGGCGTGGTACTCGCCGATGCGGCAGTTGAGCAGCCAGAGCTCCGTCCCGCGCACCGCCGCATAGGCGTCGGAGAGCGCCACGTTGCCGCCCCGAAGCGACTTCACTTCACTTCCGGTTAGAGCCAGCCCGGCCTCGACTCGCTCCTCGATGGCGTAGTCGAAGCGGGCGCGCCGGTTCTGGGCGACCATCTTCACGCCCTCGTCGGCCGCCGGCCCCTTGCCCTTCTTCACGGCAGGCCCACGTTGTCGATGAGCCGGGTGCGCCCCAGGAAGGCGGCCAGGATCGCGCGCGTTCCCGGCTCGGCCCGCGCGACAGGCCGGAGCGTCTCGGGGTGGACGAGCTCGACGTAGTCGATCCTCATCCCGGCCTCGAGCAGGGCTCGGGTGATGCCGGCTGCCAGCTCGCGCGGGTCGCGGTCGCCTGCGGCGGCCCGGCGGCGTGCCTCGTCGAGGGCCCGGGAGATGGCGACCGCGCGGGGACGCTCGTCGGCCGAGAGGTAGGCGTTGCGCGACGAGAGCGCCAGCCCATCCGGCTCCCGGATGATCGGCATGCCCACCACCTCGATCCCCATGTCGAGGTCGAGGACCATCCGCCGGAGGACCTGAAGCTGCTGCCAGTCCTTGTCGCCGAAGAGCGCGACATGGGGGCGCGACAGGCCGAGGAGCTTCGCCACCACCGTGGCCACGCCGCGGAAGTGGCCGGGGCGCCGATCGCCGCACAGCCCCTTCGACACCTCGCCCACCTCCACCCAGGTCTGGAAGCCCGCCGGGTAGACGGCCGCCGGGTCCTCCGGCGCGAGCACCAGGTCCACGCCGGCTGAACCGCACCTGGCGAGGTCGCCCTCCAGATCGCGCGGGTACCGGTCCAGGTCCTCGCTCGGCCCGAACTGCGCGGGGTTCACGAAGATGGTTGCGAGCGAGAGGCCGGGGCGGCCGCCCTGGTCGGCGCGCCGCCGCGCCTCGCGCATGAGCGAGAGGTGTCCGTCGTGCAGGTAACCCATGGTGGGCACGAGCGCGATGCGCGTTCCCCCGTCGCGCGCGGCGGTGCAGCGACGCTGCCACGCGGCCGGGTCGCGGATGAGCTCGGGTGAGGACATCGACGTCCGGGAGAAGTTAAACCGGCGCCCCCACGACGCCGGCGTGGTCGTCGTCGGCGGACGGCTGCTGCGGGACGACCTGGAGGAGGCGGAGGGACGGCGCGTGGAAGCTGTGCTCCTCGGCCGGGAACGTGCCTGCCTTCACCTCGGCGACGTAGGCCTCGACTCCGGCGGCGGCGGCCGGTCCCAGCTCGGCGAAGCGCTTCACGAACTTGGGCTTGAACTCGGTCTCGAGCCCGAGGAGGTCGTGGTAGACGAGCACCTGGCCGTCGGTGTGGACCCCCGCTCCGATGCCGATGGTGGGGATGCCGAGCTGGGAGGAGACGAGGCGGGCCAGCTCCGCCGGGATGCACTCCAGCACCACCGCGTAGCAGCCGGCGGCCTCGAGCGCGTGGGCATCCTGGATGAGCTTCTGGGCCTTCTCGCCATCGCGCCCCTGCACGACGTAGCCGCCCATCTTGTGCACCGACTGCGGCGTGAGCCCGATGTGTCCCATGACCGGGATGCCGGCCCGGACGATGCGCCCGATCACCTCGGCAAACTCGGACCCGCCCTCGAGCTTCACCGCCTCGACCCCGCCCTCGGCCACCATCCGCATGGCGTTCTTCACCGCCTCGTCGGGGCTGGCCTGGTAGCTGCCGAAGGGCATGTCGCCGACCAGGTGGGCACGGCTGCTGCTTCGCGCCAGGCCGCGGCGCACCGACGCGCAGTGATAGATCATCTGGTCGAGCGTGACCGGGAGGGTGGACTCGTGCCCCTGCATCACCATGCCCACCGAGTCGCCGACCAGGACCACGTCGACTCCGCCCTTGTCGACGAGCCGGGCGCTGGTGGAGTCGTAGGCGGTGACCACGGCGATCTTCTCGCGGGCCCCCTTCATGCGACGCAGCTCGTGGATGGTCACCCGCTTGCGCGGGGCGGTCTGGCTGGACATGGCGCTTCGCCTCCGGTGTAGGCCTCTCTCGAGGTCCCGCCCATTGGAAGGACGAAATCTACCCCGGCGGGGGCGATCTGCGCCACGGATAACGGATCGGGCGCCGGGAGGCACGCCGGGGCGCGTCAGCCGCCGTGGCCGGCCAGGGAGAAGTGCAGCCGTCCCCGCCGGTGGCGCCGGATCTCCTTCAGGAGCGCGTCCAGGTCGGCCTCGTCGCCGAGGTCGATCTCGCTCGTGTTCACCACCAGGAGCGGCGTCTCCTCGTAGTGGAAGAAGAAGTCGCCGTAGGCCCGGCTGACCGATTCCAGGTAATCGCTGGCCAGATGCCGCTCGAAGTCGCGCCCACGCTTGCGGACGCGCGCCGCCAGCACTTCGGGGCGGGCCTGCAGGTAGACCACCAGGTCCGGCTTCACCACTCGTGCGCCGAGCACCTGCCAGATGCGCTCGTAGAGGGCCAGCTCGTTCGGTTCGAGGGTCAGGCTCGCGAAGATGCGGTCCTTCGCGAACAGGTAGTCGGAGATGGTGACCTGGTTGAAGAGGTCCTGCTGGAAGAGGTCCTGCTGCTGCTGGAACCTGGACAGCAGGAAGAAGAGCTGGGCCTGGAGGGCGTGCTTCTTCCGGTCCTGGTAGAAGCCGGGCAGGAAGGGGTTCTCCTCCACCGCCTCGAGGACGATTCGCCCCCCCATCCGGTCGGCCAGCACCGTCGCCAGCGTGGTCTTTCCCACGCCGATGGGCCCTTCGACGGCGATGTACCTCGACTTTTCCATTGATCTTGCGCGAGCTTGCCACACGGGGTCCTCGAGTGTCCACGTGGGGCATCGGGGGTCGCGTCCTTGACCTCGTCACATGAGGCCATGTAGGGTCACGTCCGCTAACGTCTCGGCATGTGACGCGGAGGCAGGATGGTGGATGGGCGGCGTGGGCCGGGGGCGGGTCGGAGGCTGGGGAGGGGATCGACCGCGGACGGCGCGGTCGATCCGGCCTATCAGAGGGCGATCCTCAAGATCGCCATCGAGCTGCGCAAGCCGGACGCGAAGAGTTACGACGACGTCGTCGAGGGGACCATCCGGATGATGCGACTCGATGCCGGGGCCTTTCGACGGTACCTGGGCGAGAACGGTGCCCGGAACATGAGTCTGCTGCTGGCGACGGCGAGGGCCGCGGGAATCTAGCGCGGCGGTGAGAATGGGCGCCCTGCCGTCGGCGGGGCTTGGCGGCGGCGGGCGGCGGATCTTTCGGTAGGGCGCCCAGCTATTCTTCAGTCGTTGCCGTTCCCGCCGTCGCGCCGCCTGCGCGCGACCTCGTCCGCCACTTCCTTCACGGCCGACTCGCCGGCGCCGCCGGCAGGCAGGTCCTCGAGCTTCCCGTCCACCGAGCGACCCGTCAGGTGGACCTCACCAGGCCGCCATCCCGGAGTCACGGTCGCGGCGAGATCCTTCACGCCCTCGCGGGCGGTACCGGTCACCCATGTCCACGCCCAGTGGAAGAACATCCCGAATCCGATGAAGGGCAGCGCCACCACGAAGAGGCCGCCGAGGATGGGCGCGAGCAGGAGCGCGGTCACCCAGGAGATGCGCACGTAGCGGTCGGCCGGCGTCCCGGGGAGCAAGCCCCCCTCGTCCGCCACCGGGGAGATGCTCCAGTGCCGGGGATTCCAGTAGTAGCCGCCGGGGACCTGCTTCCCGCCCGTGTACCGTGCCATGGCTACTCCTCGCGCTTCGCCTGGATTTCCTTGGCCAGCTGCTCGAGATCGACTTCCTTGGAGGGGGCCTTGTCGGTGGCCTTCTCCTCGGTTCGCTTGCCGGTGAAGTGCGCCTCGCCGGGCTGCCAGCCGGGGGTCACGGTCGCGGCCAGGTCCTGGGCCGAGCGGCGGAACATGCCGACGAGCGGGATGGCCGCGGCCTTCGCGGTCATGTAGAGGCCGATGAACGGGAGGAAGACCACCATCAGGCCCCCGAGGACCGGCATGAGCAGGAACACGGCCGCCGTTGGAAGCTTCACGTAGTGCTCGGCCACCGGACCGGGGAGCCGCTCGCCGTCGCGCTGGATGGGGAAGATCTCCCAGTGGGACTTCGAGAGGTAGTAGCCGCCCTTCACCGCGCTGCCGCCGTTCATGGTCGTCATGGCCTTTGTCTCCTTCACTCCGGGTTGGAAGCCTTCCTTCGAGAAGGAGTGTCTCCGATCGGCCCCGGCTTCGATATTGGGTGCACTACCCAGCCCGCGGGGAAAGAGTCCGGTGGGGGCGTCGACCGGACGACCGGCAACGGGGGGTGCGAGTGCCGGGGATCGCCTCCGGAAAACACCCGAACCCGATCGGGACGGAGGCGTCGCGGCGGCGTCGCCGAACCGGCGCCGACCCGACAACGCCTCAACCATCCGTCATTCCTAGATTTTTTAGACCGGATCGGCCGGGCCGAGCGCCCGATCGAGGGCTTCCCACTCCTCCACCGAGAGGGTCTCGCCGCGGCGAACGGGGTCGATCCCGGAGGCCCGGAGCGCTTCCTCGAGCCGCTCGCGCGAGGCCACCCGCGACGCCTCCAGCGCGTTCTTCAGGACCTTTCGACGCTGGGCGAAACCGGCCTTCACCAATAGTCGAAAGCGCCGCGGGTCGGCGGCGCGCGGCTGGCGGCCGTGCAGGTCGATGCGCACCACCGCGCTTTCCACGCGCGGCGGCGGGTGGAAGGCGCCGCGCGGGACGATGCGATCGATCTCGACCTCGCCGAGCTGCTGGAGCAGCACCGAGAGCAGCCCCCAGTCCTTCGTTCCCGGCGAGGCGGCCAGCCGCTCCGCCACCTCCCGCTGCAGGAGCAGCACGGCGCGTGAAACGGACCTGGCCTGGTCGAGGAGCGAGAAGAGGATGGGGCTCGTCAGGTGGTAGGGGATGTTGCCGGCCACGGCCACCCTGCCCTCCGGCGCTCCCCCCGGCGCTCCCCCTGGCCCTTCCCCCGGCGCGTCCGCTGCGAGCCGTGCGAAGTCGGCGCGGGCCGCGTCGGCCTCCACGAGCCGGATGGTGTCGCCGAACTCGCCGCGAAGCACGCGGGCCATCTCGCGGTCGCGCTCCACCGCGACCACGCGGGCGCCATGGGCGAGCAGTCGCTCGGTGAGGTGGCCGAGGCCGGAGCCGAGCTCGATCACCACCTCGCCCGGGCGCTCCACCGCAAGGCGCGCGATGGCGTCGAGGATGGCCTCGTCGGCGAGGAAGTTCTGCCCCCAGCTCTTCTTGGCCCGCAGGCCGTGGCGGTCGAGGAGGACCTTCGGCGACGGGTGGGACACGTCAGTGCTCCTGCCCCGGCCCCTGCCCCAGCCGCCAGCCCGCGTCGGCGTTCAGGTCCGGGCCGGCCCGCTCGCCACGCAGAAGTGCCTGGGTCCCGGCCACGGCGATCATGGCGGCGTTGTCGGTGCAGTGCCGGGGCGGCGGAAGGAAGACCCGCATCCCCTCGTACTCGGCCGCCCGCTCGACCACCGCGGCGCGCAGCCGGCCGTTGGCGGCCACGCCACCCGAGAGCACCACCCGGTCGAGCTGAAGCTCGCGGGCGGCGCGGAAGAGCTTCGAGGTGAGCGCGCCCACGATGGCCTCCTGGTAGCTGGCGCACAGGTCGGCGAGGATCTGCCCCTCCGGGACGCCGTGCTCGCGCACGTGGTGAAGGAGCGCCGTCTTCAGCCCCGAGAAGCTGAACTCGAGCGGGCCGCCCTTGACGATTGCCCTGGGGAACTTCACGGCGCGTGGATCGCCCCCGCGGGCCAGCTGGTCGATGGCCACGCCGCCCGGGTAGGGCAGGCCGAGGAGCTTGGCTCCCTTGTCGAAGGCCTCGCCGGCGGCGTCGTCGCGGGTCTGGCCGAGCAGCCGGTAGCGCCCGAAGGCCAGGGCGACGTAGAGCGAGGTGTGGCCGCCCGAGACCACCAGCCCCAGGTAGGGGAACCCGGGCGCCTCCTCGGAGAGGAAGGTGGCGAGGAGGTGCCCCTCCAGGTGGTTCACGCGCGCGAGCGGCAGGTCCCAGGCGAGCGAGAGCGCCTTGGCCACCTGGACACCGACGAGCAACGCCCCCACCAGGCCCGGGCCGGAGGTGACGGCGATGCCGTCGAGGTCGGAGGGGGAAGCCCTGGCCAGGCGCAGCGCCTCGTCGATGACCGGCATCACCTGGACCACGTGGTTGCGGCTGGCCAGCTCGGGCACGACCCCGCCCCAGCGCCGGTGGATCTCGATCTGGGTGGAGATCACGTCGGAGAGCACACGTCGGCCGTCCTCCACCACGGCGGCGGCGGTCTCGTCGCAACTCGTCTCGATTCCCAGGACCTTCACGGGGAGGTCTTTCTACCCGCTCCGCTCAGCGGCGCAAGCGCTCCACGATCGCGCGCACCCAGCCGACACCCCCCGGCTCGGGGCCGTCAGCGGGAAGGTCCGCGGGGCCGTGTCGCTCGGGCTCGATCTCCCCGGCTCCCCCGGGAGGCTCGGCGAGCCTCACGTCTTCGGGGGCGGCGAACCATTCGACCCCGTCCGGCGCTGGCGTCGGCGCGGGCGTCCCCTCGGCGGCCCTGGCGGCGGAGAGCGCCCCGACGCGCAGGACCCCCTGCTCGTGGAGGCGAGAGAGCACCGCCGCGGCCTCGATCTCGCCCTGGCCCGACTCGACGATCACTTCACGCAGGGTGCGCCTCCCGTCGAGGAGGCGCACGAGCGCGTTCACCTCGTCGGGGAGGGAGGCGAGCCGCTCGGCCAGGACCTCCGCGTCGACCTCGATCACCGCGTCGAGGGGCGGCAGCCAGGCCGTGAGCCGCGCCCACTCGTCGGGACGGGGCGCGGTCACTTCTTCGCGTCCGACCGGGCGTCGGCGCGGACCTTGCGCCGGCCCTGGATCTGGTGGAGCTCGCGGGCTGCCTCCTCGTTGCGAGGATCGGCCTTGAGCGAGGCGCGGAAGAGCTTCTCGGCGCGGTCCGGGTCGTTCTCGTCCCGGGCCATGATCCCGGCCGCCAGGAAGGCCCCGGAGCAGGTCGGGTCCTTCATGGCCTCGGTCAGGTGGCGTCGGGCCCGCTCCCGGTCCTCCGGCTTGCCGGAGACGAGCGTCTCCGCCGCGAGCGCCACCAGGTAGTCGGCCCGCTGGTCGCCGCGGACCGCGGACTCGAAGAAGAGGCGCGCGCGTGCGTGGTCCCCGGTGCGGCGTGCCGCCTCGCCCTTCTGGAAATCGGCTCGCGCGGCGGCGGCGGTGGCCTCGGTCGCGGCCCGGCCACCCGAAGCGCTCCTGGCCAGGTAGTCGGTGCGCCGCGCCCGGTCGGAGAGCGTGGCGTAGGCCTCGTTGAGGGCGGAGAGCACGTCGCGCAACCCCGCCTGGAGATCCGCCAGGGCCGGGGAGCCGTAGCGATCGGGGTGGAACTGCTTCACCAGCCGGAGGTAGGCGCCCTTCACGTCCTCGGTGGTCGCGCCGCGCGGCAGACCGAGGCGCGCGAAGAGGTCCGTGTCGCGCGCGAGCGGCAGCGCGGCCTCGAGGGCCCTGCGGATCTCCCGCTCGGCGGGAGTGGGAGGGCTCGATGCCGCCGTGGCGTTCGCCGCAGCGACCTTCGCTGCGCTCGCCGCGGCCGCCCTCGGTCCGGCCGAGAGCGGCCCCACGCCCATGTTCTGCATGGCCCGGGCGAGCAGCCGCTGCCTCCGCGCCCGCGCCACCTCGGGGTCGCTCCGGCGCACCGGCTCCGGCGGAGCACGCGGCGAACCGGTGCCCGTACTGGTACGGGTCCCGGTACTGGTGCCGGCGCCGAGCGAGGAGATCTCGAACACCTCTCCGGCCGGCTCGGCCAGGCCGAGGAGGAGGAGTGCGGCGAGGACGGCCCGCGCCTGGTCGCGGGAGAGGCCGGGCGTGGCCTGGATCTCCTTCGCGGTCGCGGCCGCGGCGAGCTTCCGGACCCCCGCCGCCTCTGGCTCGGTCCAGGCGAAGGACGATTCGAGTTCGGCATACCCGGAGCCGAGCGCGACCGTGCCCTCCACCTGGGCAAGCGCGGACTGGACGAGCGACGCGGCCTGCGGCGAGGCAAGCGCGTCGACCACCGCCCGCAGCGGCGCGAGCAGCACGCTCCCGGCCCACTCCGGCACCGGTGCGTTCACGCTGAACCGGAAGGCGCCTTCCACCAGCCCGGCGATGAGCGACACGTAGCCGGCCTGCTGCGCCTCGAGCGCTCTGTCGACCGCCTCCTGCCGGACCGCACCCATCTCCACGAGCACCTCGCCCTGGCGCCGCCCGGTCCGGGCCATCTCGGCGAGCGAGCGCCCCAGGGTCTCGATGTCGATGGCCCCCTGTCCGAGCAGGACCTGGCCGAGCGGGTGGAATCCGGCGAAGGTCTGGGCCCCCACCGGCACGCCGTCGCGGAAGAAGAGGCGCGAATCGCCACCCGCCTGGTGGACCGTCAATTCCCCGGCGAGGCGAAGGTTCCAGGCCTCGAGGAGGATGGCGGCCAGCGGCGTCTGCGCGAGATCTCCCGGCTCGCGGAGAAAGGACATCGGGTCATCTTACTCCGAGAGCGATCGAAGTGCGCCGTACACCCCCACACCCACGGACACGGCCAGGTTCAGGCTGCGCTGGCCAGGCAGCATGGGGATGGAGACGCAGCGCTCCGGCCAGGCCGCGAGCAAGGCCGGAGGCAGGCCCAGCTGCTCCTGCCCGAAGACGAGCACGTCGCCCGGCGCGAAGCGGACCTGGAAGAGATTCCGCTCGGCCCGCGCGCTGAAGAGGTGGAGCCGGCTCGAGGCGCCGCGCAGGTGGCGCGCCTCGAACTCGGCCCAGCTGTCGTGGAGCTCCGGCGCCACGTCCTCCCAGTAGTCGAGCCCGGCCCGGCGCAGGCCCTTCTCGGCCAGCGAAAAACCGAGGGGGGCCACCAGATGCAGCCGGCAGCCGGTCACCGCGCAGGTCCGGGCCGCGTTGCCGGTGTTGGGCGGGATCTGCGGGGCCACCAGGACGACGTGCAGCGGCGGGGTCACTGGCGCGAGGTAGGACATGAACCCAGCGTACCCTTTGACCAGTCGGGGCAGGCGCTACTACTGTCGCGCCATGCGCCTCGCCTCCATCGGCGCCACCGACGTCGGCCGCAAGCGGAGCCACAACGAGGATTCCTTCCTCGTGATGCCGGAGTCCGGCCTCTTCTGCGTCGCCGACGGGCTCGGGGGCCACTCCTCGGGCGAGGTGGCGAGCCGGATGGCGGTCGAGGAGATCGCCGCTTTCTTCCGCGCCACCGATTCCGACCCGGCCGATGGCGCACTCGAGGACCGGGTGGCCGAGGCCATCCGGCTCGCGAATCGATCGATCCTCGCCCGGGCCCGGGCCGAGCCCGACCTCTCCGGCATGGGCACGACGCTCGTGGCCGGCTACTTCGCCGAGGACGGGCCGCTCGTCGTAGGCCACGTCGGCGACAGCCGGGCCTACCTGTTCCGGGGCGGCGAGCTCCGGCGGCTCACCGAGGACCACTCCCTGCTCCAGGACTTCATCCGCCAGTCCAGCCCCAGCGCCGCCGAGATCGACGCCTTCCCTCACAAGAACGTCATCGTCCGTGCCGTGGGGATGCGGGACGAGGTGGAGGTGGACCTGTCGCGCGTGGACGTCCGGGAGGGAGACGTGCTCCTCCTCTGCTCCGACGGCCTCTTCGGGATGCTGCCGGACGAGCAGATGGCCGAGATCCTCCGGGAGGAGGGCGGCGAGATCCTGCGAGCGAACCAGATGCTCGTGGACGCCGCGAACGAGGCCGGCGGCTCGGACAACATCACGTCGATCCTGGTGCAGGTGGTCGAAGCCTAGCCGCCCGCCTGGACCCGGAATTCGCCCGCGGCCACCGAATCCACGAGCCGCTCGCCCGGCCGGAGCGCGGTGCCCGGCCAGAGGACGGCGCGCTCGACCCACGCCCCCGCTGGAACGCGGCACCCGCTCCCGATCAGCACCGGCCCCACCATCGTCGCTCGCGCGTCCAGTTCGGCGCCCGGCGCGACCCAGACGCGAGGCCCCGCCTCGCGGAGGGCGGCGAACGGCTCGGCGCCCGGAAGCAGGACCGGCGCCACCCCGGAGAGCACGTCGAGATTGGCCTGGAGGTAGCGGGCCGGCGTGCCCAGGTCGTTCCAGTAGCCGCCCGCGACCACCCCGCGGACCAGCCCTCGCCCGAGCAGCGGCGGGTATACGTGCCGGTTCACGTCGCAGGCGAAGGGCTCGTCAGGGATCTGGTCGAGAAGCGCGGGCGAGAGGACGTGGACGCCGGTGAAGTGCAGGGGAACGAGGTCCGAGCCGCCGGGTCCGTGGCCGGCGATGCGCCGGACGGCCATCGATCGATCCACGTCCACGGTCGCGTAGCTCGCGGCTTGCGGCATGGGGGCGAGCACCATGGTGGCGAGCGCGCTGCTCGCCCGGTGGGCGGCCACCACGCCTTCGAGGTCCAGGTCGAAGAGGACGTCGCCGTTCCAGAGGACGACCGCGCCAGCTCCTCCGAGCAGCGACCTCGCCTGGCGGAGCGCCCCGCCCGTTCCGGCGATGATTGGCTCGTGCGAGATCGCGACCTCCACGCCCGCACTCCGGCCCGCCTCCCCCGCCACCCGCTCCATCTCGACGGCCAGGTGGTGCGCGTTCACGACCGCGCGCCTCGCCCCGGCCGCGCGCATCCGGGCCAGCGCGAACTGTAGAAGTGGGAGGCCGGCCACCGGCACAGCGGGCTTCGGGAGGAGGTCGGTGAGCGGCCGGAGCCGCGTGCCGAATCCAGCTGCCAGCACCATCCCGACCACGTCGTCCATGGTAGAGCGAGTCTAGCCGATGTCCCCCGCCGCGCGACTTCGCCTCTTCTACTTCGCCTTCTACGGCGGGGTCGGGACCTTCCTCCCCTACTTCGCACCGTACCTGCGCGGCCTGGGCTTCTCGGGGGAGCAGATCGGCACCGTGCAGATGATCGGGCCGCTGGTCGCCGTGCCCGCCGCCATCGCCTGGTCCGTCGCCGCCGACCGGCTGCGGGCGCCGGCGCGGGTGCTCCGGTTCGCCACCGCCTGGGCCTTCCTGGCCGTGCTGTTCCTCCCGGCGGCGCGCACGCCCTTCGCGGTGGGCGCGGTCCTGCTCGCGACGGCCCTGGCCGACCGGGCCGTGGTCCCGCTCGTCGACTCGGTGACGGTGGAGTGGGCGGCCCATCACCCCGGGACGACCTACGCCCGGATCCGGCTCTTCGGCTCGGTGGGCTTCGCGGTCCTCACCTCCGTGGTGGGGCTCCTCCTCACCTGGCGCGGCGACCGCCCGGGCGATCCGCTCGTCCCGCTCGCCGTCGTGGCCTGCGTGGGCGCCTACGCACTCGCGGCCCGGCGCCTCTCGGCTGCGCCGGCGCCGCCCCACCCTCCCCGCTTCCGGGAGATGGCCGGGCTGCTCGCGCACTGGCCGCTGCTCGCGCTGCTCGCCGTCTTCTCCATCCACTGGGGCGCCACCGCCCCCTTCCACCTCCTCTTCGGCCTCTTCGTTCGCGACCTGGGGTTGCCGGCCAGCGTCACCGGCGTGAGCATGACCGTGGGCGTGGTGGCCGAGGTGGCGGCGCTGCTCGCCTTCCCGCGCATCGCCGGGCGCTTCTCGCTCCGGGCCATCCTGGGCGCCTCCTTCGCGGTGAGCGCGCTGCGCTGGTTCCTGCTCTCCCGGGCCACCGGGGTAGCGGCCGTGGTCTCGCTCCAGCTCCTGCACGCCTTCACCTTCGGTCTCTTCTGGGGGGCGGCCATGGACGCCATGTCCCGTGCCGTGCCGTCGCGGCTGCGGGCCACCGGCCAGGCCATCTTCGCCGGCGTGGTGTTCGGCCTCGGCAACGCGGTGGGCTACCAGCTCTCCGGGCTCGGCTACGACCGGTGGCACGGCGTGGGCCCGCTCTTCGCCTGGGCCGGCGGGGTGGAGCTCATCGCGCTCGCGGCCCTCCTGGCATTGCCGAAGGCCTGGCTGGGTGGCGCCATCAGCGAAGGTCGCGGAGCGTCTTCGCCCCGATGGCCTGGCGCAGGACCAGGAACAGCTCCGCAGTAGCCACCGCGTCGACGAGGGCGTCGTGGGCCTCGTACTCGGGCAGGCCGTGGGCGCGGCGGGCCTCGGTGAGGTTGAACGACGGCATCTCCTCCCCGCTCTCCGGGCGAAGGAAGCGCCGGCGCGACGCCGCCTTCACGAGGAGGTCGACCGTGTCCACGACCTTTGGCTTCGTCCACTCGAGCCCGGTCCGGGCGTGACCGTTCTTCAGGAAGGGAAGATCGATGCCGCGGTTGTGGACGAGGAGCACGCAGCCGGAGAGCCGCCGGTCCACCTCCCGGAGCACCGCGCCGAGGGGCGGCGCCTGGTCCAGATCGCCGGCCAGAAGCTGATGGGCCTGCACCGACTCCGGACGAATGAGGCGGCTCCGGTCCGGGCGCACGAGCGTGCCGAAGGCTTCCCCCAGCCGGATGACGCCGCCGCGCACCGGCACCATGCCCACCGAGATGATCGGGTCCTTGCGGGCGTCGAGTCCGCCGGTCTCGAGATCGAGCGCCCAGTAGACCGGGACGTCCCAACGTGGCGAGGCGAAGAGCACGCGGGGCCCCGGGCGCTCAGCCCGCCTGGTACCGGTAGGCGGCCTTGCCCTGCCAGGAGCCGATGGCCTGAAGCGAGTCCTTGAGCCGGCTGCGCTCGATGGCCGAGAGCTGCGACAGGGCGACGACGTTCGTGGGGGCCTTCCCCTCCGAGATCATCTTCAGCTGCGAGCGCAGCCGCAGGCCGAGCAGGAAGCGGTAAGCCTCCATGACGTTGGCGCTCGCGTCGGCCCCCATGAGCCCGGCGCGGGTCGCCGCAGAGAGCCGCTCCAGCGTGTTGCGGGCGTGGCTCCCGACCGCCAGCGCGTAGCAGCGGGCCAGGAAGACCACCGGGGCGATCCCCTGTCTCTTGAGGTCCAGCTCGGAGCCTCCGCCCCGCAACCGAAGCACGAGCAGGGGGGGCGGCCGGAACTCGAGAGCCTGGCGCACCAGGCTGCGAACGAAGGCCTCCCGCTGGGGAATGCCGTCGAGCACCTCCTGGAGCGGCTCGAGCGAGAGCGTTCCGGCCACCCGCCGGAAGTCGAAGAAGATGGCCGCGTCGAGCACGCTCCGGGCGGTGGGGTCGTCGATCCAGGCCGCGAACTTGTCGCGCCACTCGGTGAGCGTCCCGGAGTGGTTCCGGGCCATGTATCCACCGGGGCAGCGGGGAAAGCCGGCCGCGGTGAGGTCGCTGTTGGCCCGGTCGGCCAGCGCCGTGTAGTACTCGCGCGAGGCGGCTCCCTCGTCGGCGAAGACGAGCGCGTTGTCCTGATCGGTGAGCAGCGCCTGCTCCTTCCGCCCCTCCGAGCCGAGCGCGATCCAGGCGTAAGGCGCGGGCGGCGCGCCCAGCTCCTGCTCGGCCCAGTGGAGGATGCGCCGCATGAGCGCGTCGTTCAGCTGGGCCACGAATCCGGAGATGACCACCGGCCG